>Ga0213837_1000467_pt1 | contig 42208 bp, 49 predicted proteins | sample SWPATP12_FD_160572 | JGI IMG/M metagenome (GOLD analysis project Ga0213837, IMG submission 160572) | Coastal seawater microbial communities from Marineland, Florida, United States - SWPA TP1 #2 | ecosystem: Environmental > Aquatic > Marine > Coastal | place: USA: Florida | collected 2016-08-06
AGCCGTCGACGGCGTCGATGCCGACCCGCACGAGGTGGTTCCGCATCTCCTCCGCCTCCTGCAGCTCGGACGCGAGGAGCACGAGCGGCCGGTGCTCGGCCTCGGGGTCGTACACCCACGCCCCGTAGGTCGCGGCCTTCGAGGCACCGGGGATGTTGAGGGAACCGGCGACGGTGCCCTCGTGCACCTGCCAGTGGTCGCGAGTGTCCACCAGGATCGCGAGGTCGCGGTCGAGGAGGTGCTGCACCTCCGCGGTGGAGCGCTCGCGGAGCGGTGAGCGCGGGCCGAGCACCGCGGGGCCGGTGCGGTTCTGCGACTTCATGCGGGCGAAGTAGGCGTGGGCGTCCGGCTGGCCGGAGAGCAGCTCGTCGACGAAGCCCTGCTCGTCGTCGGCGGCGAGGTAGGGGGCCCACCACGCGAACGCGCGCTCGTAGCCCACCGTCGTCGCCGCGATCGAGCCGAGCGCCTTGCCGCACGCGCTGCCGGCACCGTGCGCCGGCAGCACCTGGACGTAGTCGGGCAGCGTCAGGAAGCGATCGCGGAGGCTCGCGAAGAGCTGTCGCGCCCCGTCGAAGCGGGTGTCGACTCCTCCGGCCGCCTCGTCGAGCAGATCCGGTCGGCCGACGTCGCCGACGAACACGAAGTCGCCGGTGAGCATGAAGCCGGGCTCGTCCGCTTGCGCGCCGTCGGTCACGAGGAACGACATGTGCTCGGGCGTGTGGCCCGGGGTGTGCACGGCCCGCAGCGTCACATTGCCGACGACGATCGTGTCGCCGTCGTGCATCCGGTCGGCATCGTCGAAGCCGCTGCCGTAGATCCAGTCCGGCCCACCCTCGTCGGAGACGTGCATGCGGCCGCCGGTGCGCGCCGCGAGCTCCCGGGTGCCCGACAGGTAGTCCGCGTGGATGTGCGTCTCCGTCACGTGCGTGATGCGCAGGCCGTGCTTCTCGCCCAGTCGCAGGTACACGTCGACGTCGCGCCTGGGGTCGATCACGATCGCCTCCCCGGTCGCCTGACAGCCGACGACGTAGCTCGCCTGCGCGAGGTCCTCGTCGTAGATGCGCTCAAGCAGCATGGTGGTCCTGTCTCCTCTTCGTCGTCGTATCAGCAGCGGCAGCGGTCGGCCTCAGGGACGCCCGCGAGCGCCTCCTCGACGTGCTGGCCGCATCCGGCCCAGCTCGGCTTGCGGCAGAGGTCGCAGGTGATGCGTGCGCACATGGGGATCTCCTCTCGTCAGCGGATCAGCGGCCCAACAGGCGCGCCAGGAAGCCAGGTCGCGCGGCCTTCGCCGCGTCGATGTCGCGCTGCGTGTGCCGGCCAGGGCACCAGTCGGACGCAGCGACCGTGCGGCGCACCTCGTTCACGTGCTGGCCGCAGCCAGCCCACGTGGTCTTCCCGCAGACGCTGCACTTCGCCGCTCTACACATGTCGCCCTCCTGGCGGTGTTGATGGAGATCAAATACCCCGGGGGGTATCTGAACTATACCCCGGGGGGTATGTTTGGTGTCAACCGAGGAGGAACCCGATGAGCACCAGCCCGGACATCGCCGCGGCGCACGACCCGGAGTCGAAGCGCAAGATCGTGAACCGACTGCGCCGCGCGCATGGCCAGCTGGCTGCCGTCATCGCGGCGGTCGAGGACGAGGCCCACTGCCGCGACGTCGTGCAGCAGCTCTCCGCCGTGTCGAAGGCCGTCGACCGAGCGGGGTTCCTGGTCGTCGCGAGCGCCCTGAAGGAGTGCATGGCCGAGGGGCCCGATGACAGCGAGCGCATCGACGAGCTCGAGAGGCTCTTCCTCTCGCTCGCTTGATCTTCCGGGGTCACGCGCGGGGCCTCTGCATCGCTATCCGTGCCCTCGCTGCACGTCTTCGGTTGCTCCAACCTCACGCTCGAGTGCGGTTGGACTGCAAGCCGGCGTGGCAGGTCGCAGCAGTACGCGTCGATGTGTCGAGCCACGCTCCGCTGCAGCGTGGAGAACGGTCGGCCGCCGGGTCGGGCGAGCGTACCGTGGCTGCATGACGGAGCAGCAGCGCTACACAGTGGTTTCCGTGCACGTCGGTTACGAGGTACGCGTGTACCCCGCACACCTGCTTGCGCAGGTGGACGCAGCAGGGTCGTTCTTCGAGGCGGGCAATCGGGGCTTCGGCCCACTCATCCGCTACATCACAGCGTCGAACATCGCGATGACGGCACCGGTCATCCAGACTCCCCGCGCGGAGAAGGCGTACACCGTGAGCTTCGTGATGCCGGCGGGTGCCACGCGCGTGCCGGCTCCGAGCGATGCCTCCGTCCGCACGGTGGCAGTCCCCGAGAGGCGAGTTGCCGCCCGAAGGTTCAGCGGTGGATCGAATGAGACGCGATTCCAGCAGAACGCCGACGCACTCGAGGCTGCCCTTGCTCGGGATGGCAGAGCAGCAGAGGGACCGGTCTACTTCGCTCGCTACGACCCGCCCTGGAAGCCCGGATTCCTGAAGCGGAACGAGGCGCTCGTCGCCCTCGCGTGACGCGCCGGACGCGATGGGTCGCTCTGCGACGGCACCTGGTGGAGTTCCGCGCGCGTCGTCTCCGCACGACGTAACCTCACGAGCAGACCGGACATGTCTGGTCGAGGCGAAGGAGGCCGCATGGACGTGCGAGTGAGTGCTGGTCCTCGGATGTGGCCGCGAGCGGTGTCGGTCCTGGTGCTGGCCGTCGCCGGCGGTCTCGTCTCGTGCTCGTCGCTCGCGGCGTCGAGTGCGGCGACGCCACCGCCACCGCCCGCGCGTACGCCGTCGTCGACGTCGGAAGCGGCTGCGGCGTTGCCGTCGGCGGGCATCGGCACGTGCCTGCTGCGCCACGCGATCGTGCCGATCGCTCCCGCCGATCTGGGCCACGAGCCTCCTGCGAGCGCTGTGGTCGACAGCGCCTTGAGGACGCTGCAGCACGACCTCCTGATCGCCCACGCGGCTTCGCTCACCACGGTCGATCGCAGCACTGACGACGGCGGCGTCACGACTGGACTGCGCATCGCGCTCCCGCGGGGCTCGCAGTTCGACGCCGACGCGGCGGTCAGCGCAGCCCTCGCCGCGATGGCCGCGATGTACTCGGACGCCGCGGCGTCCACGCCGATCGAGATCGAGGAGACCGAGTCGCTCGTGACGTTCGCTGATCTGTGCGATGGCATGCAGCGGATCATGGACGAGACGACGTCCGGTGGAGACCTCGTGTCCGTGGGCATCGACACCGCGACTGGTCGCCTGGTGGTGGGCTCGCAGGGATCACCCGAACCGGTGGTGGAGGAGGTGCGTTCGAGCCTGCAGGGAGCGCTCGACGTCGTGGCAGCCACCCAGGACGCGCCGGCGACGACGGAGTCCGGGGGCTGACGCACGTCGGGCACGACGTGTGCGACGGGTTCGCCGTGTCCGATCTCCGCTCAGCGCGGCGGGGACACCCGCGCATCTGACCGCACGCGCAGGATCGCCTCGATCTCCTCGCAGAGCTCGAGCTGCTGCTGTGCTCGGGGATCCGAGCGCGGCGCGATCACCGCGTTCTCGATCTGGTTCAGCAGCTCGCGCAGGCGCGCGGCCGCGTCTCCTGCTCCGAGCTCCCTCATCTCTGCGCTTGTCATGCGCTCGAACGTAGTCACGGGGTGCACGAGGCGCGGCCGTGCCGCACCTCCGATGGCGTGTGCTGAGCAATCACCATGTTCTCGTTGAGGTGCACCGAGACCGACCGGTCGCGCGCGACCTGCAGGGCAAGGCGCGGTCGCGACCTATGCTCAGGGCATGCGCGCACGCACCGTCGTCTCGCTCATCCTGATCACCGCCGCACTCAGCGGCTGCGCGAGTGCGGTCGAGCCGGCACCGACCCCCACTCCGACGGCGACGCCCGACGCCGAGATCATCTCGAACTGCTGGCTCAACCACGCCGACATCGGTGTGCCCGATGGCTCAGAGGAGATCTGGGAGGCGGCCTACGCTGCGGATGTGGGCGACGGCGCGTTCGTCGGCGAGCGGCCGTGGATGGAGTGGATGCCCTCGGACGGCATCAAGATCGAAGCGTTCGTCGGCGTGTGCCGCGAGCAGCCGATGTCGCGCGACGAGCTGATCGAGGCAGCCACGGCCATCGCCGTGTCGATCGAAGCCCATGGCGCGGGAGCGCCGCTCGAGCGGCTCAACGTCCGCGCACTGCACCTCGGCGACCGCGGTGAGCTCGTCGACGGGCTTCGTGTCGTCACCTCCTTCCAGCGCCACGCGTGGTCGCCCGAGGCCGCGAGCGATCCGGCCCGCTGGGAGTGATGGCGGGCGATCCGCCAAGCGATCTGCGCCCGCCGCATCGCCGCGTCCTGGATTCCCACAGCCCGGCACGAGAGTCTGCAGGCATGACGAATCCGACCGCCGCGATGCTCGTGATCGGGGACGAGATCCTGTCCGGGCGCACCCGCGAGGCGAACGCGCACCACCTGGCCGGCAGACTCGGGCGTGCCGGCATCGACCTGCGCGAGATCCGCGTCGTGCCTGATCACCATGCCGTGATCGTGGATGCGCTGAACGCGCTGCGTGCGCGGCACACGCACGTGTTCACCTCGGGTGGCATCGGCCCGACCCACGACGACATCACCGCCGACGCGGTGGCCGCCGCGTTCGGCGTGGGCATCGACGTGCGCGACGACGCTCGGGCGCACATGCAGGCGGCGATCGGGCAGGGGCGGACGCTCACGACGGAGCACCTGCGGATGGCTCGCATCCCGCACGGCGCAGCGCTCATCGCGAACGTCATCAGCGGCGTACCCGGCTTCAGCGTGGAGAACGTGCACGTCATGGCGGGCGTCCCGTCGATCTTCGTCGCGATGCTCGACGCACTGCTGCCGAGCCTCGAGGCGGGGCTGCCGGTCCTCTCGGCCGAGCTGCGCTTCGAGGTCGGCGAGGGCCGCATCGCCGCGCCCCTGCGGGAGCTGGCCGAGGCGATGCCCGAGCTGAGCATCGGCTCCTACCCGTTCAGCGACGGCGCCGGCTACGGCACGAACATCGTCGTCCGCGGCACCGATCAGCGATCGATCGACCGCGCGATGGAGCGACTGGCGAGCATCCGGCGCTCGCTGCACTGAGCGATCCCGACTCGGGTTCAGCAGCCGCGCGAGAGACTGCTGCACATGGATGCACCCGACCGCTCAGCGCACGGCCGCAGGCTCGAGCGCGTCCGCGTGCGCGGTGCCAGAGAGCACAACCTCAAGGGCGTCGACCTCGAGATCCCCCGCGACGCGCTCGTCGCGTTCACCGGCATCTCTGGCTCCGGCAAGAGCTCGCTCGCGTTCGGAACGATCTACGCGGAGTCGCAGCGCCGCTACTTCGAATCGGTCGCGCCCTATGCGCGACGCCTCATGAGCCAAGTCGGGAGCCCCGACGTCGACTCGATCGAAGGGCTGCCGCCGGCGGTCGCGCTCCCGCAGCAGCGGTCGGGCGGCTCGGCGCGCTCCACCGTCGGGAGCGCCACCACGATCGCGAACGTGCTCCGGATGCTCTACTCCCGCGTCGGCACGTACCCGGAGGGAGCGCCGATGCTCCTCGCCGAGGACTTCTCCATGAACACCGTGCAGGGCGCATGCCCCACGTGCCACGGGCTCGGGCGCGTGCACGACGTGCCGGAGGCGCTGATGGTGCCGGACGACTCGCTCACCATCCGGGAGGGCGCGCTCGCCGCGTGGCCGACCGCGTGGCACGGCAAGCAGCTGCGCGACAGCCTCATCTCCCTCGGCTACGACATCGACATCCCTTGGCGGGACGTGCCTCGCGAGCAGCGTGAGTGGGTGCTCTTCACCGAGGAGTCGCCGCAAGTACCGGTGTTCACGGATCGCGGGCCGGCGGAGGTGCGCAAGGCTGTGGCGGCGGGCATCGAGCCCCGCTACATGAGCACCTTCCAGGGCGTGCGCAGCTTCGTGCTGAACACGTTCGCGGATTCGAAGAGCGCGCGGATGCGCGAGCGCGCCGCGTCCTTCATGGTGAGCGCCCCATGCCCGCGGTGCGGGGGCAGGCGCCTGAAGCCCGAAGCGCTGGCCGTGACGTTCGAAGGCTTCGACATCACGGAGCTCGCCGCGATGCCCCTCGACGATGTCGCGCGCGTGTTGCGTGCCGTGCTCGAGCCCGGCTGGACGCCCCGCTCAGCCGAGCCGTCGAGCTCGGGATCCGGGGACGCGCATCCGGAGCAGCTGCTCGCGGCGCGCCGCCTCGTCGCAGACCTGCTCGCCCGGCTGTCGCCGATCATCGACCTCGGACTGGGCTCGCTCTCGCTCGATCGCACGACGTCGTCGCTCTCGTCCGGGGAGCTGCAGCGCATGCGTCTCGCCACCCAGGTGCTGTCGCAGCTGTTCGGGGTCGTCTTCGTGCTCGACGAGCCATCCGCGGGCCTGCATCCCGCCGACACCGAGTCGCTCCTGCGCATCCTGGCGACCCTGCGGGACAGCGGCAACACGGTGTACTTCGTCGAGCACGCGCTCGACGTCATCCGCGAGGCCGACTGGATCGTCGACATCGGGCCGGGGGCCGGCGCCGACGGAGGGACGGTCATCTACTCCGGTCCGCTCGAAGGACTGCAGGATGCCGACGAGTCCGTCACGCGCCGCTACCTCTTCGAGCAACCGGCCACCGAACGCGTCGCTCGCGAGCGTCGTGCCGGCGACGACCGGCTCGAGCTGGAGGGCGTCACGCGGCACAACGTGCGCGACCTCTCGGTCACGTTCCCGCTCGGCGCGCTGACCGCGGTCACGGGCGTCTCAGGGTCGGGCAAGTCGTCGCTCGTGGTGCAGGCGCTGCCCGACCTGCTGTGGGCGAGCCTCGAGAGCGAGATCGATGAGCGCGCCTCCGGCGCGGACGAGCCGCCCGCGGCTGCCGAGGACCCGCTGGCGCACGGGACCGAGGCGGTGACGACCGGCCGCGCGCACGGGCCGGCCGGCAGGCTGCGTCGCATCGTGCAGGTGAGTCAGAAGCCGATCGGTCGGACGTCGCGGTCGAACGTCGCCACCTACACGGGCGTGTTCGACCGCATCCGGACCCTGTTCGCGGCGACGCCGGAGGCGCGTCGGCGCCGATACAGCGCGAGCCGCTTCTCCTTCAACCTGCCTGCGGGGCGGTGCCCGACGTGCAAGGGCGAGGGGACGATGGAGGTCGAGCTGCTCTTCCTCCCAACGGTGCACGCGCCATGCGCGACGTGCGGCGGCAGCCGCTACAACCCGGAGACGCTCGAGATCGAGCTGCACGGCCGCACAGTGGCCGATGTGCTCACGATGAGCGTCCGCGATGCTCGGGCGTGGAGCTCGGACAGCGAGGTGCAGCGTCATCTCGACGCACTGCTCGACGTCGGCCTGGGCTACGTCGCCCTGGGCCAGCCGGCGACGCAGCTCTCCGGAGGGGAGGCGCAGCGGGTGAAGCTCGCGTCCGAGCTCCGACGCGGCCAGCGGGGCGACACCCTCTACCTGCTCGACGAGCCCACATCCGGGCTGCACCCCGCAGACGCCGATCGGCTGATGGCCCACCTCCACCACCTCGTCGACGGCGGCAGCACGGTCATCTTGGTGGAGCACGACATGCGCATCGTCGCGGAGGCCGACTGGGTGGTCGACCTCGGCCCAGGGGCGGGGGATGCGGGCGGCCGGGTCGTCGCGGCGGGGACGCCGGAACAGGTCGCGGCGAGTCCGTCGAGCAGGACGGCGCCATACCTTGCCGCCGCGTTGCGGCAGCTCGCACCCGCGGGCTGAGGGAGCGGTCCCGGGCGCCGACCAACGAAGCCGAGCCCGAGCCCTCGGCACAGGTGCGCGGGGGAGACTGGTTGCGAGCAGTCGAGGGGAGCGCTGTGGACGCCGACGTGATCGTCATCGGGGCGGGTTTGGCCGGGCTGCACGCTGCCCGGCGCCTGCAGGCGCGCGGCCTCGCCGTGACGGTGGTCGAGGCATCGGATGCGGTCGGCGGGCGGGTGCGCACCGACGTGGTCGACGGGTTCCGGATGGATCGCGGCTTCCAGGTGCTCAACCCCGCCTACCCGGCGGTCCAGCGGTGGGTCGACGTCCGAGCCCTCGGGCTGCAGGAGTTCGGCGTCGGCGCCGTCGTGCGCACCGGCGCGACGACCCGCACGCTCGCGCATCCGCTGCGGCATCCGCAGCACGCCATCGAGACGCTCCGCAGCGGGCTCGTGCCCGCGCGCGATCTCATCGGGCTCGCTCGGTGGCTGGGTCCGACCCTCGCCCGGGCGCGGACCGCCTCGCGTGCGACGGAGGACGAGACGCTGCGCGCCTCCCTCGACGCCGCAGGCGTCACCGGCCGCCTTCGCCGCCACGTGCTCGACACGTTCCTCGCCGGCGTGCTCGCCGACAGCAGCGGCAGCGCATCGGCCAACTACGTCCGCCTGCTGCTGCGGTCGTTCGCGCTCGGCGTCCCCGGTCTGCCGCGCGACGGCATGCAGGCGCTGCCGGCGCAGCTCGCCGCAGCGCTTAGCCAGCCGGTGCGGCTGCGCACGCCGGCGCGCGACGTGCGCGAGACGGATGCCGGGGTGCAGGTCGACACCGACGAGGGCTCGCTCCGAGCCCGAGCGGCGATCGTCGCGGTCGCCGCGCACGATCTCGCCGGCCTCGCTCCAGTGCCTGCGCCGCCGATGCACGGACTGACGACCTGGTGGTTCCGCGCGCCCGACAGCCCGCTCTCCGGTCGCTTCCTGCTGCTCGATGCGTCACGCCGAGAAGGAGGCCCGGCGGGGCCAATCTGGAACACCGCCGTCATCTCGCAGGTCGCACCCTCGTACGCGCCAGCCGGCGCCCACCTCGTCCAGGCGACGACGCTCCTCGACCGCCCTGACGGCCTCGTCGGCGAGGCGGAGGTGCGACGGGACCTCGAGCGGCTGTACCGCACGTCGACCCGGCGGTGGGACGTGCTCGAGCACCACGTGGTGCGCCACGCGGTTCCCGCCCAACCGCCGGGACCGATCGCGCGCGGCCCGCTCTGGACCGGACGGCGCGTGCTCGTCGCGGGCGATCACCGCGAGACCGCGTCGATCCAGGGCGCGCTCGTGTCGGGCGGTCGGGCCGCGGCATCCGTCGCACGCCGCCTCAGCGCGTGAGCGCTGGGGCCCGGCGAACGGACGCACGGGTCAGGCGTCAGGCCGCGCAGTCGATGCAGGTCGTCGCCTGTGGCCGCGCCTCGAGCCGCTCGGGCGCGATCGGCCGGCCGCAGACGCTGCAGATCCCGCCCTCACCGCTCGCGATGCGCGCAGCCGCCTCGTCGATCGCCGTGAGCGCATCGAGCCGCGTCTGCCGCAGGCCCTCGAGCCGCGACCACTCCGACGAGAGCGAGACGCCGTCCGGGTCGTGCTCGTCGTCGTCGTGCTGCACCCCGCGCATCCCTCGCAGCTCGGCGAGCTGACGCTCTACTTCCGCGAGCCCAACGAGCGCCTCACGGCGTCGGGCGGCGATGTCGTCAGCACGGGAGGCAGCCATCAGCGATCCCTCCGACCGCATCCGTGCCGGGCGGTGCCACGCATGGGAATCATGCTGACACGGTAGCTCCCGCGCTTGCGGACGAGCGTCCAAGACGGCACGATGGAAGCCGAGACGACGAGGGGTTCGATGCGAGAGCGGTACGACCGGTTGGTCGCGGATGCCGCTCGCTATGTCGACAGTGAGCGCGACGAGGTCAACGAGCAGCACGTCGTGGCCGGGCTCTTCAGGGCCGCCCGCGAGGTCGAGCGCGTCGAGGGCCACGACACCCGCCCCGTCATGCGCGTCGTGCTGGAGCGCTTCGAGCTCGACTACTTCGGAGCGTCGCTCGCGCGCCCCGAGATCTACGGCACGAGCGCGCCCTAGCGATCAGCGGCATGGCGTTCGGCTAGAACGCCCGCTCCCAGACGCCGTCCAGCAGCATCAGCACGATGCGGCCGCCGTCCTCGCTGCGCCGGGCGAGCGTGATGTAGGTCAGGGTCTTGCTGGTGACGATCCGCTCCGTCTCGACCCCGGTGCGAGCGAGCCATGCGCCGAGCCCCGCGGCGTCGGGCGCGCACGCGTTCAGCTCGTCGACGATGGTGGCGGCGTGGTCCTCGGAGAATCCGACATGCGCAGGGGAGGGCTCCATGACCTGACCGTAGCCCCGAGCGCGACGAACGCCTAGGGAACGGTCGCGGACGGCCGGTATCGGCGCGCACCGCCTCCACCGCGCGCGCTTCGGGCGCCCGACGACCGATCGCGCCGCCGTGCGCCGCGTGCGCGACGGGCTGAGAGGATGGGCGGATGACCGCAACGCTCGTCGCTCAGGGCCTCGCCGGCGGATACGGCCATCGCACGCTGTTCGACTCGCTCGACCTCACCGTCGCCCCGGGCGACGTCGTCGGCGTCGTCGGCGCGAACGGGGCCGGCAAGTCGACGCTGCTGCGGCTGCTCGCGGGCATCGACGAGCCGCAGGCAGGCAGCGTCGCGCTCGCGCCAGCCGACGCCTTCGTCGGCTGGCTGCCGCAGGAGCACGAGCGCGTCGTCGGCGAGACGGTCACCGACTACATCGAGCGGCGCACCGGATGCGCGCAGGCGACCGCCGACATGGACGCGGCGGCCGCTGCCCTCGGCGACCCGTCGCTCGCGCCGGCGGGCGTTGACCCCGCGGACGCCTACTCCGCCGCGCTCGACCGCTGGCTCGCGAGCGGCGCCGCCGACCTCGACGAGCGGCTGCCGATCGTGCTCGCCGACCTCGGCCTCGAGCTGCACGGGGCGTCGATCGAGGAGGCGCTCATGACGTCGCTGTCGGGCGGCCAGGCCGCGCGCGTTGGCCTCGCCGCGCTGCTGCTGTCGCGCTTCGACATCGTGCTGCTCGACGAGCCGACGAACGACCTCGACCTCGACGGCCTCGAGCGGCTCGAGGAGTTCGTGCGCGGGCTGCGCGGGGGCGTGGTGCTCGTGAGCCACGACCGCGAGTTCCTCGCGCGCTGCGTGACCCGCGTGCTCGAGCTCGACCTCGCGCAGAGCTCGAACCGCACCTACGGCGGCGGCTACGACGCCTACCTCGAGGAGCGTGCGACGATCCGCCGCCATGCGCGGGAGCAGTACGACGAGTTCGCCGAGAAGAAGGCCGACCTCGTGTCGCGCGCGAGGACGCAGCGGGAGTGGTCGAGCCAAGGCGTGCGCAACGCGATGAAGAAGGCGCCCGACAACGACAAGATCCGCCGCAAGGCGTCGACGGAGTCGAGCGAGAAGCAGGCACAGAAGGTGCGGCAGATGGAGAGCCGGATCGCGCGCCTCGAGGAGGTCGAGGAGCCGCGCAAGGAGTGGCAGCTCGAGTTCACGATCGGGGCCGCGCCGCGGTCGAGCTCGGTCGTGTCGACGCTCAGCGGTGTCGTGCTCCGGCAGGGATCGTTCACGCTCGGGCCGGTGTCGCTGCAGGTGAACGCGGGGGAGCGCATCGGCATCACCGGGCCGAACGGCGCCGGGAAGTCGACGCTGCTGCGGGCGCTCCTCGGCCAGCAGTCGCCCGACGAGGGCTCGGCGAGCCTCGGCGCGAGCGTGCGGATCGGCGAGATCGACCAGGCCCGCTCGCTGCTCGCAGGGTCGCAGCCGCTGGCGGTGGCGTTCGAGGCGCTCATCCCCGAGCTCGCCTCGGGGGAGGTGCGCACGCTGCTCGCGAAGTTCGGGCTGCGGGCCGATCACGTCGGCCGACCGGTGGACGAGCTCTCGCCCGGCGAGCGCACGCGCGCTGGGCTCGCGCTGCTGCAGGCGCGCGGCGTCAACCTGCTCGTGCTCGACGAGCCGACGAACCACCTCGACCTGCCGGCGATCGAGCAGCTCGAGCAGGCGCTCGAGACCTACGACGGCACGCTGCTGCTCGTGACGCACGACCGGCGGATGCTCGAGACGGTCCGCACGGACCGGCACTGGCGCGTCGAGGCCGGGCAGGTCACCGAGCGCTGACGCTCGCGAAGGGCGGCCTGACTACTCGCGCTGTGGAATACTCACGTTCAGAGCCGACGAAGACGTCGTCGCCGAACGAGATGCCTCTACTGAGAGTGCACTGAAGGAGCCTCGCATGACGATGACCGCTGCCGCCGCAATCACCGCCTGGACATTCGTCTCGGAGGCGCCGATCCCGGAGGACGTCACTCCGATGCTCGTGCAGGGAGAGCAGCCGATCGCCGCGTACAAGACCTTCCGCGACTCGGCCGTCTTCACGAACAAGCGGCTCATCGTTCGCGACGCGCAGGGCATGACGGGCAAGAAGGTCGAGATGTACTCGCTGCCGTATTCGGCGATCAACATGTGGTCGTCGGAGAACGCCGGCACGCTCGACCTCAACGCGGAGCTTGAGCTCTGGACCCGAGCCGGTCACATCAAGATCAAGATCGGCAAGGGCGTCGACATCCGTCGGCTCGACCACCTCATCGCACACGTCGTGCTCAACGGCGCCTGACGCCGCCGAAGCGCCGCCCGGCTGCGATTCCGCTGCGCAGGAAGGCGAGATCAGCGCACTCGATGGGCTCGGCGCTGCTCAGCCCCAGACTTAGATGATCACGGTCAGGATGACGCACACCACGATGGGCAGGACCGTGAGGCGTCGGACGAACGCGATCTGCTCGCGCTCGCCGCGCACGTGGCTGAAGCGGTACTGCGAGCTCCAGAAGAGCCGCCAGTTCGACCGCGGGAACCACTGTGCCCAGAGGCACAGCACGAGCACGAAGCCGGCCGCGATCTGGGCGACGACGAGACGGGTGTCCATGGCTCGAGCGTAGGGTCCACGCGGCGGGGCGAGTCAGGAGTAGCGTCCCCGGCATGAGCGAGCAGGGATCGGTCGTGCGCATGTGGACGGGCGTCATCCGGACGAGCGATCGCGAGGCGTATGTCGACTACGTGCGCCGGACGGGCATGGAGGGCTACCGCGAGACGACGGGCAACCTCGACGCGTGGATCCTCACGCGCGACCTCGGCGACGGGCGCACGGAGATCTCGACGGTCTCGCGCTGGACGTCGCTCGAGGCGATCGAGGCGTTCGCGGGCGACGATCCCGAGCTGGCGGTGTACTACCCGGAGGACGACGCGTACCTGCTCGAGCGCGACGAGCGCGTGCGGCACTTCCGCGTCGAGTGAGCCTCGTCGCCCGTCGAGGCTGCGCTGTCGCGGGTTCCGGGCGCTGCCTCGCTGGAGATGTGCACTGATGTGTTGCTCTAGGCCGAGCAGAGCGACAGATCGGTGCACATGTCTTCGTCGCCGCCGAAGATCCCGGCGTGATCCCTCCGCCGCGACGCGAGTGGGCGCTACCGCACGCCCCACGCGTAGCTCTGCTGCTGCAGCTTCAGGTACATGAGCGTGTCGGTCTCGCGCACCCCGTCGATCGAGCGGATGCGCTGCGACACGAGCTCGAGCAGGTGCGCGTCGCTCTCGCAGACGACCTCGGCGAGCACGTCGTAGGAGCCGGCCGTGATGACGACGTAGTCGACCTCCGCCAGCGCCGACACGGCTTCGGCGACCGGCTCGAGCTCGCCGGAGACGCGGATGCCGATCATCGCCTGGCGCGCGAAGCCGAGCTGCATCGGGTCGGTGACGGCCACGATCTGCATGACCCCGGCATCCGTCAGCCGCTTCACGCGCTTCCGCACCGCGGTCTCACTGAGGCCGACCGTCTCGGCGATCGACGCGTAGGGCGCGCGCCCGTCGCGCTGGAGCTCGGCGATGATCGCCTTGTCCTGCGCGTCGGGGAGGCTCAAAGCCGCGACCCCGCCTCGGCGAGCACGCCCCGCAGGATCTGCCCGATCTCGTCGAAGTGCGACTGGTCGCAGATGAGCGGGGGCGACAGCTGGATGACGGGGTCGCCCCGGTCGTCGGCGCGGCAGTAGAGGCCCGCCTCGAAGAGCGCCCCGGAGAGGTAGCCGCGCAGCAGTCGCTCGCTCTCGTCGTCGTCGAACGTCTCGCGCGTGCCCTTGTCCTTCACGAGCTCGATCCCGTAGAAGTAGCCGTCGCCGCGCACGTCGCCGACGATCGGCAGGTCGAGCAGCCCCTCGAGCGTGGCGCGGAAGGCGCCCTCGTTGGCCCGCACGTGCTCGAGCACGCCCTCGCGCTCGAAGATCTCGAGGTTCGCGAGCCCGACGGCGGTCGCCACCGGGTGCCCGCCGAAGGTGTAGCCGTGCGCGAACATCGCACCGGGCTGGGCGAAGGGCTCGAACAGCCGCTCGCTCGCGATCATCGCGCCGAGCGGCGCGTAGCCCGAGGTGAGGCCCTTGGCGCAGGTGATGATGTCGGGCTGGTAGCCGTAGCGCTCGGCGCCGAACATCGTGCCCAGCCGCCCGAAGGCGCAGATGACCTCGTCCGAGACGAGCAGCACGTCGTACTCGTCGCAGATCTCGCGCACCCGCTGGAAGTACCCGGGCGGGGGAGGGAAGCATCCGCCGGCGTTCTGCACGGGCTCGAGGAAGACGGCCGCGACGGTCTCGGGGCCCTCCTGCTCGATCGCGACGGCGATCTGGTCGGCGGCCCAGCGGCCGAAGGCCTCGGGGTCGTCGGCGTGGATCGGCGCGCGGTACTGGTTCGTGTTCGGCACCCGGAACGTCGAGGGCACGAGCGGCTCGAACTGCGCCTTGAGCGGCGGCAGCCCGGTGATCGACAGCGCACCGTGCGTGGTGCCGTGGTAGGCGATCGCCCGGCTGATGACCTTGTGCTTCATCGGCCGGCCGGTGAGCTTGAAGTAGTTCTTCGCGAGCTTCCACGCGCTCTCGACCGCCTCGCTGCCGCCGCTCGTGAAGAACACGCGGTCGAGGTCGCCGGGGGCGAGGGACGCCAGCTTGTCGGCGAGGTCGATCGCGCTCGGATGCGCGTACGACCAGAGCGGGAAGAACGCGAGCGTCGACGCCTGCTGCGCCGCGACCGCCGCGAGGTCCTCCCGCCCGTGCCCGAGCTGGTTGACGAACAGCCCGGCGAGGCCGTCGAGGTACCGCTTGCCGCGGTCGTCCCAGATGTAGGCACCCTCACCCCGCACGATGACCGGCGCCGCTTCGGCGTTGGCCATGCGGGTGAAGTGCATCCATAGGTGGTCGGCGGGGGCGGGCATGGGACTCCTTCGTCGGTGGTGGTCGTTCGGTGCGCTCGGATGCTGATGCTCGGATGCCGGCGCTCAGACGCGGACGCGCGGATGCGTCGTCGGCGGTCAGGTCGGCAGCGGCACGCAGAGCACGGGTCGGCGGCTCAGGTGCAGCAGCTTGTGCGGCGTCGAGCCGAGGATGGCGCCGCGGATCGGGCTCTCGCCCCACGTGCCGACGACGATGAGGCGGGCATCGTGCCGCTCCGCCTGTTCGAGCAGCGCATCGACGGGCCGCGCCGACACGAGCTCGGTGACGGCATCCACACCGGCGGCTGCGGCGGCGTCGAGCGCGTGGCCCACGGCCTCGCGCCCCCACTGCTGCAGCATCGCCTCGTGCGTGCGCCGCTCCTCGCCGACGCCGCCGGGCGGCTCGGTGCCGTAGACGATCACGAGCTGCTCGCCGTAGCGGCTCGCGACGTCGATCGCGATCGTCAGCGCGGCCTTGGCGCCGGGCGACTCGTCGTAGCCGAGGAGGACGCTCATGGCTTCGCCTCCCCGCTGCCCGCCGTGCCGCTGCCGACCGCGCCGCGGCCCGCGGAACCGGTGCCGACCGACGTCGTGTCGATGCGCACGATCGGCTGCTCCGCGGTGCTCGGGCGCTCCTCCCAGTACCGGCGGTCGCGGAAGTACCAGATGATCATCAGCACGACGCCGGTGGCGAAGATGCCGATGCCGATCACGAGTGGCGGGCCGACGCCGAACCACGGGGTCTCGGTGTAGGCGTTCTCGGGGTTGCCGTAGTCGATGATCGCCGAGATCAGCAGCCAGATGAGCAGCAGCGAGCCGAGCACGGGGCCAACGCCGATGAGCACGAAGCTCTTCACGCTCTTCGTGAGCCGCTTGCGGAAGTAGATGGCGCAGGCGATGCCGGTGAGGGCGTAGTAGAAGGCGATGAGCAGGCCGAGGGCGGTGAGGGTGTCCCACAGCGCCGTCTCGCTCAGCAGGCCCACCACGAGGTAGTACGCGCTCGCGATGCCGGCGACCCACCAGGTCGAGACGTCAGGCGTGCGGAAGCGCGGGTGGATGTGGCCGAACATCTTCGGCAGCGCGCCGCGTCGGGCCATGCTGAGCCCGGTGCGCGACGCGGGGATGATCGTCGTCTGCGTCGAGGCGATGGCCGAGGTGGCGACCGACAGCATCACGACCCAGGCGCACGGGCCCATCGTGTCGGCGGCGAGCACCTGGAAGATCGCGTCCTCCTCGTCGGCGGTCTCGGCCAGGAACGCGTCGCCCGCGAGGGCGACGACGGCGATGGTCACCGACAGGTAGGTGACGAGCAGCACGATGGTCGACCAGATGGCGGCCTTGCCGGGCGACTGCGACGAGTTCGTCGTCTCCTCGGTCAGGTTGACCGCCGACTCCCAGCCCCAGTAGGCGAAGACGCCGAGCAGCAGGCCCGCCGTCACCCCTTCCCAGCCGCCGCCGAACGGGTTCAGCCACTCCCACGACGGGGTGATCGAGTCGAACGCGGAGGTGTTCGAGAAGACCTGCGTGAGCGCGACGACCGCGAAGACGAGCAGCGAGACGATCTGGAACACGATGAGCACGTTCTGCAGCCGAGCAGAGATCTCGGTGCCCCAGACGCAGATCGCCGTCATCACGATGATGAGCAGCACGGTGAGCACGCGGATGGCCACCGGGTCGTACGCGAGGTCCTCGAGCCCGACGGTCAGCAGCGAGTAGCGCACGCCGACCTCGGCGAGCGAGCCGACGATGAGCACGCCGGTCATCGCGATCGCCCAGCCGCCGATCCAGCCGAACCACGGCCCCATCGCGCGCGTCACCCACGAGAAGGTGGTGCCGCAGTCCTGGTCGACCGTGTTGAGGTAGTAGAACGCCGAGGCGATCAGCAGCATCGGGATGAAGCTCGCGAGCATGATGCCGGGCGCGTGCACGCCGGTGTACAGCACCAGGCCGCCGATGATGGCCGCGATCGTGTACGCCGGCGATGTCGAGGCGAGCCCGATGACGAGGGCGTCGAAGAAGCCGATGGCGTTCGGCTTGAGCTTGGCAGGACCCCCGGTGGCGGGGGTGGTGCGGTGATCGGTCACGACTGCTCCCTTGTGCGCAGTTCGGCGGATCCGGTGCTTCACCCCGGGTGTCGGTGCTGCATCCGTCCTCCTTGACGGCAGACACTACTGAATCCGTCGCGGTTCTACTAGAGTCTCGCTCGATCAGCGTCGTGTCGCCGTGCGGGAGCCGCACGGCAGGGCGCTGGCACGAGAGGAGCGTCATGCGGATCCTGCTGGTGGGAGCCGGAGGTGTCGGAGGAGCGTTCGCCGCGATCGCGGCCCGTCGGGACTTCTTCGAGAGCATCGTGATCGCCGACTACGACGAGGCACGTGCTCGTAAGGCGGCAGCGGTAGATCCCCGGTTCTCCTCGGCGCAGGTCGACGCGTCGAGTCCGGATTCCGTCGCGGCGCTGTGCCGCGAGCACCGCATCACGCACGTCATGAACGCGGTCGACCCGCGCTTCGTCATGCCCATCTTCGACGGCGCGCTCGCGGCCGGCGCCGACTACCTCGACATGGCGATGAGCCTCTCGAAGCGGCACCCCGAGGAGCCCTACGCGAAGGTCGGGCTCAAGCTCGGCGATGAGCAGTTCGGCAAGGCCGAGCAGTGGGAGTCGGCGGGCAGGCTCGCGCTCGTCGGGATGGGTGTCGAGCCCGGGCTCTCCGACGTGCTCGCCCGCTATGCCTCGGACGAGCTCTTCAGCAGCATCACCGAGCTCGGCACGCGCGACGGCGCCAACCTCGCGGTGCACGACGACGACGGCAACGAGATCTTCGCGCCGTCGTTCTCGATCTGGACCACGATCGAGGAGTGCCTCAACCCGCCCGTGATCTGGGAGCGCTCGCGGGCCGAGACGGACGGCGGCTGGTACACGACCGCGCCGTTCAGCGAGCCGGAGGTGTTCGACTTCCCCGAGGGGATCGGCCCGGTGGAGTGCGTCAACGTCGAGCACGAGGAGGTGCTCCTCATGCCGCGCTGGCTCGACTGCGAGCGCGTCACCTTCAAGTACGGGCTCGGGTCGGAGTTCATCGGCGTGCTGCAGACGCTGCACACGCTCGGTCTCGACCGCACGGAGAAGGTGCGCGTCGGCGGGGTCGAGGTCTCGCCGCGCGACGTCGTGGCGGCGTGCCTGCCGGACCCGGCATCGATCGGCCCGGTGATGACGGGCAAGACCTGCGCCGGCGTGTGGGTGCGAGGCACCGGCAAGGACGGCCAGCCGCGGTCCACGTACCTCTACCACGTGGTCGACAACGCCTGGTCGATGGAGGAGTACGGCCACCAGTGCGTGGTGTGGCAGACGGCGATCAACCCGGTGATCGCGCTCGAGCTGCTCGCGACCGGCGTGTGGTCGGGCGCGGGCGTGCTGGGTCCGGAGGCCATGCCGCCGAAGCCCTTCCTCGACCTGCTGGGGGAGTACGGCAGCCCGTGGGGGCAGATGGAGGTCGCGCCGACGGCGTGAGCCGGCGCCGCCGGTCAGCCGACCAGCGTCAACCGACCCAGTGCCCGTAGGCGCAGGTCGTGCTGCCCGGTGGCACGGGGTGGCCGTAGGAGCAGATGAGCTGGGCCGAGCGGGACTGGCCGCGCAGCACCGCCGTGAGGTCGCGGAGCGCGCGGCCGGTCCTCCGCCCCTGCTGCGCGGTCACCTCCCAGCGGGTGGGCACGTCGGGCCGGGTCGTGGGCGGCGCCTGGCCCGAGGCCTTGCCGAACAGCATGTCGCGCAGTCCCATGGTCGTCCTTCTTCTGATCAGTCGTCCCCGGCATCGGGCGGCGTCATGAACCACTCGACGAACCGCCGCGCCCGGCCGTCGTCCGCGAGGTGCACCTCCCAGAGGTTCACGTAGGACGCGTGGTCGGGGTAGACGACGGTGCCCGTGATGATCGCGAGCCGCTCGTCCTCGATGAGCACGCGCAGGTCGTGCTGCGGGTTCGGCGACTCCGGTTCGCTCCACATCCGGACGATCGCGTCGATCCCCCGCACGGGCTCGGGATCGTCGGGGCGGAATCGGTACTCGGCGTCGTCGGTGAAGACGGCGCGCACGTCCGCCGGGTCCTTCGACGCCCAGGCGCGGATGTAGCCGTCGAGCCAGCGCTGTCCGGTCGTCATGCTGCGTTCCTACCGCAGCGAGCCGCGGCGCGGAAGGGGCGTCCGCGCGCACAGGTGCCCGTGGGTGCTCGGGAGTAGCGTGAGGCCCCCGATCCGCAGGAGGCGACCATGACCGACGTGACCCCGCAGGCACAGCCCGACGAGCAGCCCGACACCCAGGGCGAGACGATCGGCGCGACCGGCGACGCGCAGGACTCGACGCTCGAGAAGGACCCGGCAGACTGGGTGAGCGGCGACGACCCGATGACCGCGGCGCAGCGCTCCTACCTCGACACGCTCGCGAAGCAGGCGGGCGAGGAGCTGCCCGCCGACCTCTCGAAGGCGGAGGCGTCGCAGCACATCGATCGCCTGCGCACCGACACCGGCCAGGGCTGACGCGAGCGCGGGGCGGCCGCGGCGTCAGATCGCCGGCCGACCCCGTCGCTCGACCCGGCCCATCGCTCGACCCGGCCTCTCGCTCGACCCGGCCTACCGCTCGACCCGGCCTATCGCTTCAACCGATAGGTGACGTGCGTGACGAGCGAGGCCGTGCGCGACGCGACCGGCCGCAGCTCGAGCGGCCCGGAGCCGGCGAACAGCCGCTCGCCGGCGCCCAGCACGATCGGCGCGATGTGCAGCCGCAGCTCGTCGAGGAGACCCGCGGCGAGGAACTGGTCGATCGTGCTCGCACCGCCCGCCACCGAGATGCTGCGGTCCCCGGCCGCCTCGCGCGCTCGCGCCATCGCCGCCTCGGGACCGTCGGTCACGAAGTGGAAGGTGGTGCCGCCCCCCATCTCGATGGGCTCGTGCGGGTGGTGGGTGAGCACGAAGACGGGTGCGCGGTAGGGCGGCTCCTCGCCCCACCAGCCGCGCCACGGCTCGTCCCACTCGCCGCGCATCGGTCCGAACATGTTGCGGCCCATGATGTAGGCGCCGTGGCCGAGGATCGCCGCGATCTCGGCGGCGTTCTCCTCCTCGGTCTCGAACATCCACCGGTGCAGCGCCTCGGCGCCCCGCCCGAGCGGCTCCTCGAGCGTCTGGCCGGGGCCGGCGACGAAGCCGTCGGCTGAGATCCCCACGTCGCACGACACCGTGCCCGCCGCATCGCTCATCCGTGCCTCCTCGCTCCCTCGCATCATGGCGGTCGCGCGAACGTGCGTCGATGGGCAGGATGCGCGGGCTACGAGCCCGCACTACGACCTGCGCGCGACGTCCTCGAGCAGCACCTGCGGCCAGCGGGCGACGTCGGCCGGCGTCGACGCCACCCGCAGCGTCGCATCGGGCAGCAGCTGCACGAGCCGCTCGGCAGTCGAGAGCGGATGCGCCGGGTCGTCGGTCCACGCGAGGATCGAGGTCGGCATCCCGAGGGTCGCGAGCGACTCGGGGCTCGGGAGGTCGCTGAGCGCCGCGCCCCGCAGCACGGAGGGGAGCAGCGCCGCCGCCACCTCCGGCTCCGTGGGCGGTGCGCCCGCGTTCGCGGGCGGCGGTGCCGCGCCCCGCTCGGCGGCGACGAACCGGGCGAGCCCGTGCTGCTCGACGAAGGCGGCGGCCCGCCGGTACTCGTCCGCGCGCGGGACCCGCGTCTCCCAGGCGGTCGCAGGCACCATGAGCGTCAGCCCGCGGAACCGATCCGGTTCGCGCACCGCGGCGTGCAGCAGCGTCGCCGTGCCCATCGACGGCCCGACCCCGTGCACGCGCTCGCCGGGGAACCACGCGTCCAGGAGGCGCAGCAGGTCGTCGGCGAGCACCGACCAGCGGTAGTCGTCCGGCACCGGGCGACCGGTCGAGCGGCCGTGACCGCGCGCGTCGTAGCGCAGCAGCCGCGTGCCGCTGAGCCCGCGACCGAGGTCGAGCTGCAGCACCCGGTCGCGGCGGCGGCTCGAGGTCAGGCCGTGCAGCTGCACCACCGGTCGACCGCCCTCGTCGCTCAGCTCGACGTCGAGCTCGGCGCCCGGAACGGTCAAGGTCGGCACGGCGGCTCCTGGGTCGCAGACAGCAGGGGCTCCGTAGGCTACCGGCATGCGGCTGACCAACGTGGCGCACCTGCGGCTGCCCTTCGGTCGGCTGCACGGCTTCGACGTGGCCGCGACGCCGACCGACGTCGAGCTGCCGGTGTCGTTCGACCAGCGCCGCCACGTCGGCGCCGGGGAGCGCGCGGGCTCCTGGATGGCGCTGTCCTTCCGGATGCGCGAGCCGGTCGCGCTCGACGACCTCGCGGCCGCGTGGATGGCCGTCATCGCGCGGCACGCCACCCTGCGGACGGCGTTCACGCCGGGCGACGACGGACCTCGCCTGCACGAGGTCGAGGTGCGCCCGGGCGGCTGGGTCGAGCATCCGATCGCGCCGGGGCAGGCCGTCAACGACGCGCTGCGCGAGGTGCTCGACGACGCCTGCTCGCCGTATCGCGCCCCGTCGCACCGGCTCTGCGTGCTCGAGACCGCCGAGGGGCCGACGGTGGTGCTCGCGGCCGACCACGCGCACGTCGATCTGTGGTCGATGCTCGTGCTGGCGCGCGACCTGCTCGCGGCGCTCGGAGAGGTGCGCGAGGGGCGCGTGCCGATGCTGCCGCCGGCGCCGGCCTTCGCCGACCACACGCGCGAGCTCCGGCAGCGCGACGGCGCCCCGGAGGCGCTGCGCCGGCGCTGGGCGGAAGTGCTGAAGGCGAGCGGCGGGGTGATGCCGCGGTTCCCGCTGCCGCTCGGCACGGCGGAGTCGCCGGAGTCGGAGCGGGTCGAGGTGCGCGACGTGCTCGACGTCGACGACAGCGCCGCGTTCTCGGCGCAGGCTCGAGACGGCGGCGTCTCGACGCTGGCGCTGGTTGTCGCGGCGATGACGGCGGTGACGCACGAGCTCGCCGGCACGCCGCTACGGGCGGTCTTCCCCGTGCACAGCCGGTACGACGCGCAGTGGCACGACGCCGCGGGCTGGTTCATCACGAACTCGGTGCTCGAGTCGGCGGATGCGGATGCGCGGGCGAGCGCGGCGGCCGTCAAGGAGGCGGTGCAGCTCGGCTCGTCGCCGCTCGAGGATGTGCTGCGGCCGTGGGGCGGCATGCCGGAGGCGCCCGGCATGTTCGCGATCTCGTGGCTCGACCTCAGGCGGCTGCCGGTGCGCATCGACGCGGCCGGGCTGCAGGCGCAGTACGTGGGCGCATCCATCCGCACCGACGGGGTGATGCTGTGGTTCATCCTCGACGAGGCGGGCCTCCACCTGCGCTGCCGCTACCCCGACACGGCGGAGGCGCGGGCGAGCGTGGGCGCGTGGCTCGACGCGCTCGTCGCCCGGCTGCGCTCCGAGGCGCGCACGTCGGTGGGCGGACGGCTGACGATCGGCGGCCGCCGCTTCCGGGTGCGCAGGGCCGCTCGCGACGACGTGCCCGCGCTCGTGGCGCTGCTGTCCGACGACGAGCTCGGGCGCGAGCGCGAGGTCGCGGAGCTGGCGCGCTACGAGGCGGCGTTCGACGCCGTCACGCGCGACTCGACCCACTACCTCGCGGCGGTCGTCGACGAGGGCGAGCGGCTCGTCGGCACGATGCAGCTCTCGATCATCCCGGGGCTCTCGCGCGGCGGCAGCACGCGCCTGCAGATCGAGGGCGTGCGGGTGGCCGCGCAGGAGCGCTCGAGCGGCCTCGGCTCGGCGATGCTCGAGTGGGCGCACGAGCACGGCCGCGCCCGCGGCGCAGCGCTCGCCCAGCTCACCACCGACCGCGCGCGTGAGCGGGCGCGCGCCTTCTACGCCCGGCTCGGGTACGCCGAGAGCCACGTCGGGCTCAAGCGGGCGCTGTGACGCACCGGCATGACGATCGACGATCGATGAGGAGCACCCCGATGGTCCGTGACCCGCGCATCGCCGTGAGCCGGCTGCTCGAGCAGCTGCCGGAGCGGCAGGGCTTCGGCGACGCGACGCTCATCCAGCACGCCCCCGGCAGCATCGACCTCGGTGGCGGCAACCCCGACGTCGGGGCGCTGCCGACGGCCCTCTACCGCGACGCGGCCCGCGAGCTGACCGAGAGCGAGGCCTTCGCGGCATCGCTCCGATACGTGCCCGCGCCCGGCATCCCCGCCCTGCGCGCGTGGATCGCCGAGCGCGAGGGCGTCGACGTGGAGCGCGTCATCGTCACGACCGGCGGTGCGCACGGGCTCGCGCTCGCGGTGCTCGGCACGCTCGACGCCGGCGACGCGATCGTGGTCGACAACCCGGTCTACCCGCTCTTCCTGCGCACGCTCGACCTCGTCGGCGCGCATCCGGTGCCCATCCGGGTCGACGCGCACGGCATCGACGTCGACGAGCTCGAGCGGCGGCTGCACGCGGGCCTGCGGCCGAAGGCGCTCTTCACCGTGCCGACGTTCCAGAACCCCTCGGGCGGCACGCTGCCCGACGACCGCGCGCGTCGCCTCGCGGAGCTTGCCGACCGCTTCGGCTTCGCGCTCATCCTCGACGACCCCTACCGCGAGGTCGGCTTCGAGCCCGGCGCGATCGACGTGCGCTCGCGGCTGCTCGACTCCGACCGCGTCATCGCCGTCAACACCTTCTCGAAGACGCTCGGGCCGGCGCTCCGGGTCGGGTGGATCGTGGTGCCCCAGGCGCTCGCCGAGCGATACGTGCGGCTGCGCAACCGCCTCGACGGGCTGACGAGCGGCACGCTGCAGGAGCTCGTGCTGCGGATCGTGCAGCGCCAGGAGTACCCGGCGGCGCTCGCGGCCGCGGGCGTCGGCTACGGGCGCAAGGCGCGAGCGCTGCAGCAGGCGCTCGAGTCGCGCTTCGCCGACGCGATCGAGATCACGGAGCCGAGCGGCGGCTTCTTCCTGTGGGCGCGGCTGCGCGGCGATGCCGACTTCGCCCGCCTCCACGCGCTCGCGCAGGACGAGGGCGTCTTCTTCCAGCGCGGCGAGTGGTTCGCCGTCGACGACGACGCGCACCTGCGCGGCACCATGCGCCTGTCGTTCAGCGAGCAGCCGGCGGAGGCGCTCGTCGAGGGCGTCGAGCGCCTGCACCGCGCGTGGCGGCGGCTCGGCTGAGCGCGCTCATCCGTCGAGCGGCAGCACCGACACCTCGACGTGGCGGGGCCGACCGCGGCCCTGCAGCTGCGACTCGATGAGCGACACCTCGTCGACGGTCCACGTGCGCGAGCCGTAGCCGTCGAGCACGCGCAGCCACCGCACGGCGCTGCGCTGCCGCGGCGGCCGGGCGAGTGTGACGTGCGGCACGAAGCGCTGCCCGTCGGGGGAGGCGCCGACCGCGTTGGCGGCGCCCCGCACGCGGAGCGCGAGGTGCTCGAGCTCGGCGTGCCCGCGGTCGACCCCGAGCCACAGCACCGCCGGTCGGTCGGGATGCGGGAAGGCGCCGGCGCCCGACAGCCGGCACGGGAACGCGGGCAGGTCGGCGACCGCGGCGCGCAGGCGCTCGTCGAGCGGCTCGAGGATGCGCTCCGGCACGTCGGGCAGGAACGCGAGCGTCAGGTGCAGGCGGTCGGCCGGCGTCCACCGCAGTCCCTCGCGCGGCTCGAGGAACGCGGCGAGGTCCTCGCGCACGTCGTCGGGCGGCACGACCGCCACGAACATCCGCCGACCCATGGAGGGACCATACGCCTGGGCACGGCACAGCGGCCCGGCGTACAGTGCGACGCACGCACGGCGACGACGAGGAGCGAGGAGCGGCGCATGGGATTCCGCAAGGGCGACGAGGTCAGCTGGAACACGAGCCAGGGCGAGACGCACGGCACGGTGCAGGAGCGGAGGGTCGAGGACTTCCAGTTCGACGGCCAGCAGTTCCGCGCCTCCGGCGACGAGCCCTACTACATCGTCGAGTCGGCGAAGAGCGGCGCCAAGGCGGCGCACAAGGAGTCGGCCCTCACGAAGCGGTCCTGACGTGGGGGAGCTGCGCATCCGCACCACGATCGAGCGACGCGGCCCAGCCGCCGCGATCGTCCTCGACGACGGGCAGGTCGCGTCGCTGAGCGGCGCGAAGAACGCACCCGTGACCCTGACGATCGGCGAGGCGACCGTGCGCACGCGCATCGGCCGCATGGCGAGCGAGCACCTGCTCGGCCTCTCGAAGGAGCGGCGCGAGGCGCTGGGCGTCGAGGCCGGCGACGAGGTCGATGCGGTCATCGCGCTCGACGAGGCCGAGCGAGCGATCGAGCTGCCGCCGGAGCTCGATGCCGCCCTCGCGCAGGACCCCGCGGCGAAGGCGGCGTTCGACGCCCTCGCGCCCTCGCGACGCAAGGAGCTCGCGCGCGGCATCGGCGAGGCGAAGGCCGCAGACACGAAGGAGCGGCGGCTCGCGAAGGCGCTCGACGAGCTGCGCCGCATCGCCGCGGGCTGAGCGCGCGCCGACGGGCCGCCGAGGTCATCCCGTCGCGAGCTGCTTCCGCATCACCACGCGCGGGAAGCCGCCGGAGACCGCGTCGGTGGTCGCGGCGAGCGTGAAGCCGGCGCGCTCGAAGAGCCGCCGGGTGCCCACGTAGGCCATGGTGAGGTCGACGCGCTCGCCCGCGTTGTCGACCGGATACCCCTCGACCGCGGGCGCGCCCTTCGACGCGGCGTAGTCGACGGCGCCCGAGAGCAGCGCGTGCGAGACGCCCTCGCCGCGGTGCCCGGGACGCACGCGGACGCACCAGATCGACCAGACAGCCTGGTCGTCGACGTGCGGGATCTTCCTGGAGCGCTCGAACGGCAGCCCGGCGCGCGGTGCGACCGCGGCCCATCCGACCACCTCGTCGCCGTCGTACGCGAGCACGCCGGGCGCCACGCGCTCGCGCGTGAGCGCCTCCATGTGCGCGCCGCGCTCGGGGCCGCGCAGCGCGAGGTTCGTCTTCGCGTCGATGCGGTGGCTGAGGCACCAGCAGACGGATGCGTCGGCCCGCTTCGGTCCGACGACCAGCGCGAGGTCGACGAAGCGCGCGTGCGTCGCCGGGTGGATCGAGAGCTCGGCCATGGCGCCTCCTCGTCGTCGGCTCGCTGCCCACCACCATGGCACCGGAGCCGCGGCGGGCATAGCCTGCCGGGATGATGATCCACGCGCGACCCGGGCGGCGCTGACCGTGCTCGAGGCGCTGCTCTGGGGAGCGATCGCGTCGTCGTCGCTCGTGCTCGGCGCGGGGCTCGCGATGGCGCGGCGCTGGTCGGATGCGGTGGTGGGCATCGTGCTCGCCTTCGGGGCGGGCGCGCTCATCGCCGGCGTCGCGTTCGAGCTCGCCGAGGCGGGCGTCGCCGAGGGCGGCGCGCTCGCCGTCGGCATCGGCCTCGCGGCGGGCGCGATGGCCTACTTCTTCGCAGACCGGGCGGTCGAGGCGAGGTCCGGCCGTCGCGGCACCGGCGCCGCCGGTGCTGCCGGGATGCCGCTCGCGGTCGGGGCGCTGCTCGACGGCGTGCCGGAGCAGGCGGTGCTCGGCATCGGCCTCGCCACCGGCGACGGCGTGAGCGTCGCGCTGCTCGTCGCGGTGTTCGTCTCGAACCTGCCCGAGTCGGTCGGAGCGTCGGCCGACATGCTGGGCGCCGGCCGCTCGCGCCGCTTCGTGCTGCTGCTCTGGCTCGGCGTCGGCGCGATCTGCACGCTCGCGTCCGTCGGCGGCCGCGCGATCGCCGAGGTCGCGCCGCCGGCCCTCACGGGCGTCGTCGACGGCTTCGCCGCCGGCGCGCTGCTCGTCATGCTCGTCGACGCGATGATCCCGGAGGCGCGCGCGAAGGCCCGCGACCTCGCGGGGCTCGCGACCGTCGTCGGCTTCGCCGTCGCCGCGGGCCTGTCGCTGCTGTCCTGAGCGGCCGTCCGCGGCCGGCGAGCGATCAGCGCGTCGGCGGTGCGAGCTCGTCGAGGCTCCGCAGCCGGTCGCGGGCCCGGGCAGCACGATCCGCCTCCGAGAGGTCCCACCAGGCGTCGCCGCGCTCGCCGAGCCCCTCCTTCGCGAGCTGCACGCGGTCGCGCGCGGCGTCGCGGTCGTCGTCGGTCTCGGCGAGGCGCACGGCCGACCGGGCGCGGCCGAGGTGCGAGCGCAGTCGCGCTGCGGCATCGGCAGGCAGCGACGGGTCCTCGGCGCGCCAGCGCCTGCCGTCGACGACGATCCAGCGGCCGTCGTCGGTGCGGGTGGTCTCGCGCATCCGCGCCTAGCGCCGCTCGATCGGGATGTGCCGGGGCTTCGCGGGCACCGGGTCGAGCGCGACGCGCACCGTCAGCATGCCGTCCTCGTACGACGCGGTGATCTCGTCGTCGCGCGAGCCGATCGGCAGCCGGATGGCGCGGGCCAGTGCGCCGTAGCGGAACTCCGACCGCTGCGCCTCCCGGCGGTCGGGGTGGCGCTCGGCGTGGATCGTCAGCACGCCGTGCTCGACCTTGACGTCGATGTCGCGCGCGGGGTCGAGGCCCGGCAGCTCGGCGTGGATGACGAAAGCGCCGTCCTCGACGACCTCCTCGACGCGGATGCCCGGGAGCGGGCCCTTGCCGTCCCAGCCGCCCAGCAGCGCGAAGGCGTCGAACCAATCGGTGAACGGCGGGAAGATCGGGTACTTGCGCGAAGCCTCAGCAGCCATGTCGAGCTCCCTCCGTGGGGTCCGTCCGTGCCCCATGTCTACTCCGCTTCCGAGGGCGACTCAATCGGCTGGGCGCATCAGCGGATGCAGTACATCGCTCCGAGTCCGGCAGCTGCCCACGCTGAGACGAGCTCGCGCAGCTCGACGAGGTGGCTCGAGGCGTAGGTGGGGCTGCCCTTCCAGCGGCTGTCAGAGGAAGGGTCCGCGACCCAGCGCTCGAGCGCATCGATGTCGATGAGGGCGAGGTCGCGCGCGACGAGCGGCAGGTAGGCGGACGACACGACGCCGAAGTACGGGTGGTGGCCTCCCGGTCCGTCGCGGACCGAGCCTCGGAGGAGCAGCCCCGCGGGTCTGACTGGGAGCGCCTCGCCCGGGCAGCACCCGGCCAGCATGCCGGTCGGTCGCTCGGCGGGCGCGAGGAGATAGCGCTGCAGGTCATGCCACGCCTTGTCGAGTCCGGCATGCCAGCCGTCCTTCGTCTCCCGGTCGAGCGCGTTCGACGCCGTCATCGGATCTGCCAGCACGTCGCCGATCGCGGCGTCCGGCATCGGCCATGCGTAGTAGCGGATTCCCATGGGCGAGAGGATGCACGGGTCGACGGCAACGGGGTGCGTTCGACCGCGCGACCTGTGGACACCCGCTCGCCGCGGCGCGCGGATGCTTGGATGGCGGCATGAGCGATACCGACGAGTCCCGAGTCGTGCACGCGAGCCGCGTCATCGCGGCGCCCGCCGACGTCATCTTCGAGCACATCGCCGACCCGGCGAAGCAGCCGGCGTGGGACGGCAACGACAACCTCGCCGAGGCCGGCGAGGGGCAGCGCGTGCGCGGCACCGGCGACGTGTTCTCGATGACGCTCACCGGCGACGGCGCCGTGCGCGAGAACCACGTCGTGGAGTTCGAGGAGGGCAGGCGCATCGCGTGGATGCCCGCCGAGCAGGGCACGCCGCCCATCGGCCACCTGTGGCGCTGGGAGCTCGAGCCGGAGGGCGCCGGCACGAGGGTGACGCACACGTACGACTGGACCGAGCTGCACGACGAGCGGCGCCTCGGACGCGCGCGCCGCACGCTGCCCGCCAACCTGCTCGCGTCGATCGATCGCCTCGCGGGCCTGCTGGAAGGCTGACAGACTTCTCCACATGCTGTCGAGAGTTCGAACGCTTGTTCGACGCTCGTGGTAGCATGGACCCATCGAGCACCACCGACGGCGGTGGGCCGAGGCGGTGGTCCCGATCGTGGACACGGAGGTTCCGGTGGAGCAGCAGGCGCGGCAGGGCAGGTCGCCAGAGGCGGCCGCGCTGCGCGAGGCGCTCGACGGGCTGCAGCGGCACGTCCTCGCCGTCACGACCGCGTTCGAGGGGCTCGGCGATGCCGAGCGCTGGGATGCGCTCGCGGCGGTCGGCGAGCTCGTGCGGTGCGCCGACAGCGCCGCGGTGCGGATCGCCGGGCTGCTGCAGCAGGTCTCGCCCGCAGCCGACGCTCCCTCGCTCGCCCGCTCCTTCGGGTACCGCAGCACGAAGGACGCGCTGCGCCACGAGCTGGGCGTCACCGCCGGTCGCGCGACCGCGATCGTGCAGGTCGCGCTCGCGGCGACCCCTCGGCGCACGCCGACCGGCCTGCCGTTCGAGCCCCGCTTCCCGCACCTCGCCGACGCCTTCGTCGCCGGCTCGATCGGGCTCGACCAGGCACGCGTCATCGTCGAGCGGCTCGGCGAGGCGGGCAACCGCATCAGCGACGACGACCGGCTCGCTGCCGAGGCGTCGCTCGTCGCCGACGCGGTCGGCGAGGTCCCGGCCGGCGAGCGCGGCTACGACGACCCGGTGCCCGCTCCGCCCGAGCAGCTCGCGACGACGGCACGCGCCTGGCTGCAGGCGTTCGACCCCGACGGCGCCGAGCCGCGCGAGGAGGAGCAGATCGCGCAGCGCTCGTTCACCTTCCGGCAGTGCGCCGACGGCATCTTCCGCGGCCGTCTGGCGCTGCCGCCGGTCGAGGGCGCTGCCGTGCAGGCCGTGCTCGACGCCTACGAGTCGCCGCGCACCCGGATCGACATCGGCGGCTCGCCCTCCGCGGCCGACGACGACCGCACGCCCGACCAGCGCCGGGCCGATGTGCTCGCCGAGCTCTTCATGGCGCACGCACGCTCGGGCGACACGCCCCGCCCCGGCAAGGACGCACCGACCCTGCTCGTCGCCGTGACGCAGGCCGAGCTCGACGCCCACGCGGCGGGCATGCCCGGCTTCTGCGAGATCGTCGAGACCGGCGAGGTCGTGCCGGTGCAGCTCGCGGCCCGCATCATCTGCGACGGCTTCGTGCAGGCGGCCCTCGTCGACGACGACGGGCACGTGCTCAAGCTCGGCCGACGCAAGCGGCTGTTCTCCACGCCGCAGCGCAAGGCGATCATGCTCCGCGACCGCCACTGCCAGGGCGAGGGGTGCGATGCGCCCGCATCGTGGAACAGCGTCCATCACGTGCGCGCATGGGCCGACGGCGGCGACACCGACATCGACAACGGGATTTTGCTCTGCACCCGCTGCCATACCGAGGTCCATGCGGGCCGGCAGGCGATCGAGCGCGTCGGCAGCCGCTGGCGAGTCACGCGCACGATCCTGCGGCCGGTGCGAAGGCCGTGGCGAGCCCGGCCTCGGGCGATCCTCAGGGCAGCCACGCAGCGCACGCCGGTGCCGACCGGGTAGGATGGCTCTGACGCCAGCCCGCTGATCGCCGTCCGTGCCGCATCGCGGCCCTCACGCGCACCGCAGCAGGCGTCACCGGCACGACGAGCCGCAGCCTCGAGCTCCAGCTCCCGTCGCAGCCTGAACACCGGGGCCCGTACCCGCGGCCCCGCCTCGAATGGAGGACATGTGGCCGACGCCGCAACCATCGATGTGTCCGAGACGGACGCATCCAGCACGGATGCACCTCCTGCAGACGTGACCGCCGAGGCGCCGTCGCGCGATCGCGACGCCCTCATCCCGCAGCTCGCCCGCGCCGTGCGCCAGGTCGAGGCGGGCGTCAAGCGAGGCAGCGCATCGCGCTCCACCCGCGTGAAGCTGCAGGTCGTGGCGATGCTCGCGCGCGAGGAGCGCGCACGCGTCCGCGCCGACAAGGCGCTCACCGACGCCGAGCGCGCCGAGGACCTCAAGCGCCTCGACGGCATCGCCGTCATCCTCGCCAAGGCCGCGAGCCGCGAGCCCACGCTGCTGCCGCTGCTCGGCGAGGGCGCGCCCATCACCGACGCCGTGCGCGAGCGCAAGCGCGAGATGCTCGAGGCGGCCGGCATGGAGCCGGAGCCCGAGGCCTCGTCCGCCCCCGCGCCCGAGAGCACGGAGCCGCTCGCGCCGCAGGTCGTGCCGCCGTCGGTGCACCGCGTGCAGCTCGCGAACCCGTTCCTGGAGCCCGACCTCTCGCACGTCCGTCGCAAGCCCGAGCGCGACCGCCTCGCCGGCTTCGACCTGCTCTCGCCGCTCTACCTCTCGTTCGAGGTCGCGGCCGACGGCAAGCCCGCCTGCATGCCGCTGCCCGAGCCCAAGCAGCGCCTCGCGCCCGGCGGCAAGGAGCTCATGCACCACCAGTCGCAGCTCGTGCAGGCGGCCCGCGACGGGCACCGCACCTTCCTGCTCGCCGACGAGCCGGGCCTCGGCAAGACCGCGCAGGCGCTGCTCGCCGCGCAGGCGGCGGATGCGTTCCCGCTGCTCGTCGTCGCGCCGAGCGTCGTGAAGATCAACTGGGCGCGCGAGACCGAGCGCTGGGCGCCCGGCCGTCGCGCCGCCGTGCTGCAGGGCGACGGCGACTCGCTCGACGCGTTCGCTGACGTCGTGATCGTCAACTTCGAGGTGCTCGACCGGCACATCGGCTGGCTCGAGCGCTTCGGGTTCCGCGGCATGGTCGTCGACGAGGCGCACTTCATCAAGAACATCCGCTCGAAGCGGTCGAAGCACGTGCTGCAGATCTCGGCGGCGCTGCGCGAGCGCGTCGGCAACCCGCTGCTGATGGCGCTCACCGGCACGCCGCTCATCAACGACATCGAGGACTTCGGCGCGATCTGGCGGTTCCTCGGCTGGATCGACCACAAGGAGCCGAACGCCGCGCTCACCGACCAGCTCGAGGACATCGGCCTCACCCCGATGGACCGGGGCTTCTACCCGGCGGCGCGCAAGGCCGTCATCGACATGGGCATCGTCCGTCGACGCAAGATCGACGTCGCCGCCGACATCCCCGCCCGCCGCATCGCCGACATCCCCGTCGAGCTCGACGAGGCATCGGTGCGCTCCATCAGGAGCGCCGAGCGCGTGCTCGTCGAGCGCATGCTCGCGCGCTACGACGCGGCGATGTCGCAGCGGTCCGCCGACGCGCGAGACGAGAGCCGCGTCGACGACGAGCTCGTGCGCCGCATCGCACGCAGCGAGGTCGAGACGCAGGAGGGCGCCACCGGCGAGAACGTCTTCGCGCTCGCCCGTCGCATCGGCCGCGCGAAGGCCGCGCTCGCCGCCGACTACGCGGGGCAGCTGGCGCACTCGGTCGGCAAGGTCGTCTTCTTCGCGAAGCACATCGACGTCCTCGACGCCGCCGAGCAGTCGCTCGCGAAGGCCGGCATCAAGACCGTGTCGATCCGCGGCGACCAGACGCCCGCACAGCGCCAGCGGGCGATCGACGCCTTCACCGAGGACGACTCGGTGCAGGTGATCGTGTGCTCGCTCATGGCGGCCGGCGTCGGCGTCAACCTGCAGGCCGCGGCCGACATGGTGCTCGCCGAGCTCTCGTGGACCGACGCCGAGCAGACGCAGGCGATCGACCGCATCCACCGCATCGGGCAGTCGATGCCCGTCACGGTGTGGCGCATCCTCGCGGCGCAGACGATCGACACGCGCATCGCCGAGCTGCTCGACGCGAAGGCCGGGCTCATCGGCCGCGCGATCGACGGTGCGGCAGGCGACGAGCCCACGAGCGGCGACCTGCGGCTCGAGGCGGTCGCGGGCATGCTGCACGACGCGGTCGCCGCGCGCCTGCGCGGCTGAGGCAGCCAGGCCGGATGGCGTCGGCGCCCGACCCGATCTTCGGCGACCCGCGGCTCGCCGCGGTCTACGACGCGCTCGATCCGGATCGCTCCGACCTCGAGGTCTACGAGCGGATCGTCGTCGACGAGCTCGGTGCGCGGTCGGTGCTCGACATCGGCTGCGGCACCGGCACCTTCGCGCTCATGCTCGCCGCGCGCGGCGTCGCCGTGACGGGCGTCGACCCGGCGGCGGCATCCGTCGACGTCGCGCAGGCGAAGCCCGGCGCAGAGGCGGTCCGCTGGGTGGTCGGCACCGCCGATGCCACCGCAGCGGATGCGTTCCCGGCCGCAGGCGTCGACGTCGTCACCATGACGGCGAACGTCGCGCAGGTCTTCCTCGACGACCTCGACTGGCACGCGGTGCTCGTCGCCGCTCGCCGCGCGCTCCGGACCGGCGGCACGCTCGTCTTCGAGTCGCGCCGCCCGGAGCGCCAGGCGTGGCGGGAGTGGACGCGCGAGGCGACCCGCCACGTCGTCGACGTGCCGCACGAGGGCGCGGTCGAGGAGTGGGTCGAGGTGACCGACGTCGACGGCCAGTTCGTCACGTTCGCGTCGCCGACGATCTTCCACCGCGACGGCGCGCGCATCGACTCGACGTCGACGCTGCGCTTCCGCCCGCGCGCGGCGATCGAGCGCTCGCTCGTCGCTGCCGGGCTCGAGCTCGTCGACGTGCGCGACGCTCCGGACCGGCCGGGCCGCGAGTGGGTCTACCTGGCTCGGCGACCCGCCGGTCCCGCCAGTTCCCCCAGTTGAGCGTTTGCGTCCGAGTGCAGGGCAACTCGGACGCAAACCCTCGTGCGGGGCTCAGCTCGCGGTCGCGTCCTCGAGGGAGAGCGCCCGCGCCTGATCGAGCGCCTGCGTGAACGTCGACGCGGGCTGCGCGCCCGAGAGCCCGAGCCGCATGTCGAAGACGAAGAACGGCACGCCGTTGACCCCGAGCTCCTGCGCCTGCTGGATGTCGGCGCGCACGGCGGGCAGGTAGCGCTCGTCCGCGAGCGCGTCGCGGATCTCCTGCGCGTCGAGGCCGACGGCCGTGCCGATGGCGACGAGCGCCTCGACGTCGCCGATGTCGGTGCCCTGCTCGAAGTGACCGGAGAGCAGCGCCTCCTTCACCGCGTCGCCCGCGCCGTGCGCCTTCGCGAGGTGCAGCAGCTGGTGCGCGCGCAGGCTGTTCGCGACCACGAGCCGGTCGAAGTCGTACGCGAGACCCTCGCCGGCGGCCTGCTGCGTCACGTGCGCGAACATCTGCCGGACCTGCTCGGGCGGCAGCCCCTTGCGGCTCGCGAGGTAGTCGATCTCGGTGCCGTCGAAGTGCTCGGGGAGGGTCGGGTCGAGCTGGAACGAGTGCCACGTCACCTCGACCTCGTCGCGGTGCTCCCACGTGCTGAGCGCCGCCTCGAACCGGCGCTTGCCGATGAAGCACCACGGGCACGCCACGTCTGACCAGATGTCGATCTGCATGCTGGGGCCAACGCGCGGTGCGCATCGGCATTCCCCGCTGCCAGGATCGGCCAGCGAGGGCGCTTCAGCGAGGCAGCTCGTCGATGAGCGCGTCGGCCTCGGGGTCGTCCCAGTCGTCGAGGTCGATGTCGTCGTCATCCGCGACGACGACGGTCGTCGCGGTGTCGTCGTCGTCGTCGCTGTCGTCGTCGCCCAGCCAGGCGTCCGCCGCGGCCTCGAGGTCGTCGTCGCCCTCGTCGTCGAGGTCGTCGTCGTCGCGGTCCTCGTCCTCCGCGAGCTCGTCGCGCAGCCACTGGGCGAGCTCGCCCTCGGCCTCGGCATCGACCATCGCCTCGACGCTCTCGTCGTCGAGCGGCAGGATCGCCATCACCTTGTCGCCGTCGCGCGCGACGATGGTGTCCTCGTCGCCGTCCTCGCCGGGCACGCGCTCCACCGACTCGTGCCAGCCAGCGAGGATGTCCTCGACGAGCGACGCCAGCCGCTCGCGCTCCTCGGTCCAGTCGGTCATCTCGGCTCCCGGTTCGTGGTCGTCGCAGTGGTCGTCCCAGTCTGCACCAGCCGCAGGCGACGCGCCTTGAGCATGTAGTCGACCGCGGCGATGATGTGCAGACCGGTGCCGACGAGCAGCAGGGTCATGCCGATCGGGGTCGCCCACGGCACGACCGTGTGCCCCAGCAGCAGCACCACGATGGCGAGCAGCAGCAGCGCGGTGCGGATCTTCCCGAGCCAGGACACGTGGATGCTGCCGTCGCGCGCCTCGCGCCCGGCGAAGACGACCGCGAGCACGTCCATGCCGAAGATGACGGCGAGGATCCACCACTCGACGACGCCCGCGATCGCGAGCGAGAGCGTCACGCCGATGATGCCGATGCGATCCGCTATGGGATCGAGCACCTCGCCGAGCCGCGACTCCTGGTGCAGCGCCCTGGCGAGCACACCGTCGATCCAGTCGGTCGATGCCCAGACGGCGAGCAGGATGACGGGCACCCACGATCCGTCGGCACCCGTGACGACGAGCCAGCACACCGGCACGAGCAGCCCGAAGCGCAGCAGCGTGACCGCGTTGGCGACCGTGAAGACCCGCTGGAAGTAGGGGTCGCTCGGATCGCGTTCGCGAGCCGGGGTGAGCGCCATGCCCACCTTGATAGCACAGGCCCTCAGCGGGGCAGGGAGCCCCAGCGACGGGTGGCGAAGCCGACCCCGATCCCGATGAGCGCGCCGATCACCGACTCGACGAGCCGGTCGACGAGCAGCTGGTCGACGGGCGTCGGCGAGGCGAGGTGCACCGAGAGCAGCGCGAGCGGCGTGACGAAGACCATCGCCAGTCCGTAGTTGCGGCCGACGAGCAGCTCGGCGCCGAACGCGATCAGGGCGATGAGCAGCACGACCGCGAGCGCGCTGGGATCGAGCAGCAGCACGCCCGCAGCGAGGAGCACGCCGAGCGTCGTGCCGAGGATGCGCTGGGTGCCGCGGGCGAGCCCAGCGGCGAACGCGCCGGCCGAGATCGGCACGACGGCCGACACCATCGCCCAGTACGGGTGCCCGATCCCGAGCGCGGCCGCAATCGAGCCCGCGAGCAGCACGCCGATCGCGTAGCGGGCCACGCGACGCAGCTGCACGCGGCGACCGGGGGAGAGGCGGTAGTCCCGCGCCGTCGGCGGCGACTCGAGCGGCGGCAGCCGCCGGGCGCGGCGCCACGCGGTGCCGGCGGAGCCGAGCAGCACGGCGAAGGCGGCGGATGCGGCGGCGACGCCGGCGGCCGTGCCGACCGCCGCGAGCGTCATACCGGGGATCGACGCCGACCCGCTGAACGCGAAGAGCGCGAAGAGCGGGCCGGGCGGGTGCCAGTCCTCGGCGTCGGACACGATCGAGACGAGGCCGGCGAGCGCGGCACCGCCGACGATCATCGGCCAGAGCGGGTCGGGCAGCGTCGCGACGAGCGAGCCGAGCACGACGGCGACGAGCATCACGCCCGCGGCGGTCGACTGCATCGCGAGCCGCGTGAGGTGCACCCGGTTGCGGCCGTAGAGCGCCGCGAAGGCGCCGAACGCCGCCCAGGCTGACCACTCGCTGTGGCCGATGAGGAGCAGCACGAGCAGCGGCACGGCGGTGCTGACGCTCGCCCGCAGCGCGACGCGGTGGGCGCCGGCGTGCGGCCCGAAGGAGAGGAGCGCCTGACGGAAGCCCGGGCTGCTCATCGCGGGAGCGGGGCGGCGGCCCGGGTGCCGATCCGCGTCATCTCCACGGTCCTCGATGCTAGTCCGGGGCCCGGATGCGCCCGTAGACGGCCGCCCGCTCGCACGACTACGGTGGGCGCCGTCCCCACCCTGCGCGCGAGGAGCGGTCATGGCAGTCCAGATGGTGTTCCCCAACCACGCGGTGGCCGACGTCGCCCGCTCGACCGCGTTCTACGAGGCGCTCGGGTTCGAGCGCAACCCGATGTTCAGCGACGAGACGACGAGCTGCATGGTGCTGACCGAGCAGGTCGCGATCATGCTGCTCGAGCATGCGAGGTTCGACGAGTTCCTCGTCGGCGACCAGCGCCGCGCCCCCGAGGGCACGCTCGAGAACCTGCTCGCGCTGCTGCTGGGCAGCCGCGACGAGGTCGACGCGTTCGCCGCCGCCGGAGCCTCGGCAGGCGGTAGGCTCTCGAAGCCGGTCGAGGACAACGAGTGGGGCATGTACGGCGGCCAGCTCACCGATCCCGACGGCCACATCATCGACTTCTTCTTCATGGAGGCGCCGCGGGCCTGACCTGCAGGGTCTCCACGCACCGGCGCGACCCTCGTGGGAATGCCCGCGCCGGGTCTGCGTTGGATTGACGCATCACTCGCGAGATGGAACCCATGCAGATCGACACCCAGTCCCCGCGCGCCGACGCGCGCCCCGCACCCGAACGACTGGCACCCGGCGGTGCCGTCATCATCGCCACCCTGCTGGTGTCGGCGTTCGTCGTCATCCTCAACGAGACCGCGATGAACGTCGCGATCTCGACGCTCGTCGCCGACCCGGTGCTCGGCATCGACGAGCGCGCGGCGCAGTGGCTCACCACGGCGTTCCTGCTCACCATGGCGATCGTCATCCCGATCACGGGCTGGCTCATGGCGCGCTTCACGACGCGCACGCTCTTCATCGCCGCCATGAGCGCGTTCGTGCTCGGCACCGTGCTCGCCGGCGTCGCCTCGTCGTTCCCGCTGCTGCTGCTCGGCCGGGTCATCCAGGCCTCGGGCACCGCGGTCGTCTTCCCGCTGCTCATGACCACGGTCATGCAGCTCGTGCCGCCCGCCCGTCGCGGCGCCTTCATGGGCACGATCTCGCTCGTGATCTCGGTGGCCCCCGCGCTCGGGCCGACCGTCTCCGGCGCGATCCTGCAGGTCGCCTCGTGGCACTTCATCTTCCTGGGCGTCGCGCCGCTCGCGCTCATCATGCTGCTCGTCGGCGCGCGGAGCCTCAAGCGCGGCGAGGCGCAGGAGCCCCCGCACCTCGACGTCGTGTCGATCCCGCTCGCCGGGTTCGGCTTCGGCGGGCTCGTCTACGGCCTGTCGCTCATCGGCGCCGCCGACCTGCCGGCCTGGCAGCTGCCCACCGCGCTCGGCGTCGGCGTCGTCGCGCTGACCCTCTTCATCCTGCGCCAGCGCCGCCTGCAGCGCACCGACGACGCGCTGCTCGACCTGCGCACGTTCCGGCACCCGCTCTTCACCGCAGCCGTCGTGGTGATGGGCCTCGCGATGGCCGCGATGTTCGGCACGCTCATCATGCTGCCGCTCATCCTGCAGGACTCGATGGGCCTGGAGCCGATCCAGGTCGGCCTCATCACGCTGCCCGGCGCGCTGCTCACCGGCCTCCTCGGCCCGGTGGTCGGCAACCTCTACGACCGCTGGGGTCCCCGCCCGCTCGTCATCCCCGGCGCGCTCATCGTGCTGACCGCGCTCGTGCTCTACACGCAGCTGCACATCTCGACGCCCTGGTACCTCGTGCTCGCGATGCAGGTGACGCTGAGCCTGGGCTTCGCCTTCACGTTCCCGCCGCTCTTCACGGTGTCGCTCGGCGCGCTGCCGAAGCACCTCTACGGCCACGGCTCCGCGGTGCTCAGCACCGTGCAGCAGGTCGCGGGCGCCGCCGGCACGGCCGCGTTCGTCACGATCATGGCCACGCGCCAGGCGCAGCTCGTCGCCGACGGCGTCGCCCAGGGCGAGGCGCTGCTCGAGGGTGCGCGGATCGCGTTCATGGGCGCCGCGGCGCTCTGGACGATCGGCGTCATCGCCACGCTCTGGCTGCGGAAGCCGGCGGACGTCGTGCCCGACGAGCGCGAGCACGTCGAGCACGCCGACGCGGAGGCGCCCTCGGCGCACTGACCCGGATACGGTGCCGGGGTGGGGGAGATCCTGGAGTTCGCCGGCAGCTACTGGTGGCTCGCGTTCATCGTGGGCCCGATCGTCGGCGGCTGGATCGGCGGCGTCGCCAAGTACGACGAGCGCCGGCGGCGGGATCGCATCGAGCTCGAGCGCGTCCGCCGCGCGCCGGTGCACCCGGTCGCCCCGGTCCAGCCGCCGCCGAGCGCGGCGGCGGACCTGGCCGACCGCGACCGGCAGATCGAGCGCATCCTCGGCGACCACGCCGACACCGACCGGCGCTGGCTCGACTTCGAGCTCGATGTCGCGAAGCTCATCGACTACCCGCTCGTGACCGACATGCGCGAGCCGCTCACGCAGACGTTCCACCGGGCGCGGCGGGTGGCCGAGGGGCTGCGTCCCGACGCGCCCGCCGCGCTGCGCCCGCCCGGTGCGCTCGAGCGCTACCGCGGGGCCGTGCGCGACTACGAGGTGGCCTTCGAGGCGGCGGTGCGCGAGGCGAAGCGCCGCGCGCAGTCCGGCTTCTCCGAGCCGGAGCGCCGGCGCCTGCAGTCCGCGCAGCGCCTGATGGCGCTCGCCGAGAGCGAGGCGTCCACCCCCGCCGAGCGGCAGAGCGCCTACAGGCAGGCCCGTCGCGAGCTCGACGGCCTCATCGCGCTGCCCGAGGCGACGACCGACGACCTCGAGCGGCGGATCGCGGGCGAGCTAGAGGCCTGACGCCCGCGCTCCCGGCTCGAACGCCGCGATCGCCGCGACGGCATCCGCCGGGGTCTCGACGCACGCGATGCCCGCCGCGCCCGGTCGCTCGCGCATGACCGCCTGCAGCAGCGGCCACGCGGGCAGCGTCTCGGTCCAGAACCGCGTGCCGAGCAGGACGAGCGGCGCCCAGGCGCCGTCCTCGGCATACGAGTTCTCGCACGCGTCCTGGAAGACCTCCTGCACCGTGCCGCCGCCGCCCGGCAGCACGACGACGCCGCCGTTCGCGACGCGCAGCAGGATGTCCTCGCGCACGGAGTTCTGGAAGTACTTCGCGATCGACGTGGCGAACGAGTTGGGCGGCTCGTCGCCGTAGTGCCACGTCGGGATGCCGAGCGAGACGCCGTCGCCGACGCGCGCCGCCACCCGTCGCGCCGAGTCGATCCACTCCGGGATCGAGCCCTTGAAGGACGGGACCGCGGCGAGCTCGTCGATCGCCGCGTCGAGCTCGTCGCTCGAGCAGCCCACCGCGCGCGCGCCGAGGTTGCCGGCCTCCATGGCACCCGGTCCGCCGCCGGTCGCGACCACGCGTCCAGAGCGCGCGAGGCCGTGCGCGAGGTGCGCCGCCTGCCGGTACTCCGGCGAGTCGCGGCGCAGCGCGTGGCCGCCCATGATCCCGACGATCACCTTGCCCTCCACCCAATCGGCGAGCGCGTCGTCGATGGAGTGGTCGTGCAGCGCCGCGGCGAGGGTGTTCGCGATGTCCCGGTAGCGCGTGCGCGACCAGGCGTAGACGCGGGCGTCGAAGCTCGACGGGTAGCCGTCGTCGATGCCCGCGACCAGGTCGTCGGGCGTGTAGAGCGTCGACCGGTAGGCGTTGAACGGCACCTCCGGCACGTCGTCGAAGACGAGCGCGCCCTGCCCGACGAGGCGCTCCTTCGCGCCCGCGGGCAGGTCGGCGCCGAGCAGCAGCGCGCCGCTGCCGTCGAGCCGCTCGAGCTCGGCGCCGCGCTCGCGCAGGTCGACGTCCTGGATGCGCCAGCCCCGCATCGATCCCGCCTGCGCCGCGAAGCGGTCGAATGCCTCGAGCGAGCCGATGTCGATGCGGCGGCCGTGCTGGGGCCGCTCGTCGAAGTCATGCATGCGCCGGAGCCTACTCAGCGGACGGCAGAGCCTCCTGGGCGACCACGATGCGGCTGCCACCGCCCGGCACCGGCACCACCCGGATGCGCGCGGGGATGCGCTCCTGCATCTGCTGGACGTGGCTGATCACGCCGACGCTCCTCCCGCCCGCGCGCAGGTCGTCGAGCACGGCCATCGCCTGCTCGAGCGTGTCGGCGTCGAGCGAGCCGAAGCCCTCGTCGACGAAGAGCGTCTCGAGCGAGACGCCGCCCGCCTCGGCCTGCACGACGTCGGCGAGGCCGAGCGCGAGGGCGAGCGAGGCGAGGAACGTCTCGCCACCTGAGAGCGACTCGGTCGTGCGCGCCTTCCCGGTGTGGGCGTCGAGCGCGAGCAGCCCGAGCCCGCTCGCCCTGCCGCGGTAGGCGGTCGACTCGTCGTGCAGCAGCGAGAAGCGCCCGCCCGTCATGCCGGCGAGCCGCAGGTTCGCGGCGTCGACGATCGCCGCGAGGCGCGTCGCGAGCACGTAGGTCTCGATGTCCTGCCTGCGGGGGTTCTCCCCGCGCAGCGCGCCCGCGAGCGCGCGGAGCGCCATCGCGTGCGCAGCGCCCTCGCCGAGCGCCGCGAGCGCGCTGCGCGCCGCCGAGGCGTCGGCGAGCGCGAGCCTGCGGCGCTGATCGGCCTCCGCGTCGGCGCGCGCCGCCGAGCGCTGCGCCGCCGTCGCCTCCGCGAGCGTCGCCTCGAGCGGCTCGAGCTCCGGCACCTCGTCGCCGAGGCCGGCGAGCTCCGGCTGCGCGAGCACCCCGCGGGCGCTCGCCTCCTGCGCGTCGTGGTCGCGGATGCGCGCGCGCATCGCCGCGCGCTCGCTCGCCTCGAGGCGCGCCTCGACGGCCGCCTCCCGACTCGCGAACCCGTGCGCGTCGAGCGCGGCCGCTCCGGCGGCCGCCGCCTCGGCGTGCTCCGCGAGCGCGGCCCTGCGGCCGGCGTCAGCGTCGAGCCAGCGCTGCAGCGCGTCGCGCCGGGCGGTCGAGCTGGCGACGAGCGTCGCGGCGTCCTCGCCGCCGAGCGCCTCGTCGAGCCGCTCCCGGGCGTCGGCCTCGCGCGCCGCGACCGCGGCGGCGCGCTCGCGCGCCTGCGCGGCATCCGCCTCGAGCGAGACGATGCGCTCGTCGAGCGCCGCCGTCGCGGCGTCGTGCGCCTCGAGCTCCCGCTGCAGCCGCGCGCGCTCGACCGCAGCGCTGCGGCAGCGCTCGCGCTCGGCCCGGGCGTCCTCGAGCGCGGACGTGAGCGCCAGCTCGCCGTCGTCGCCCGCGACCGCCGCGCGGGCGGCGCGTCGCGCGTCGACCTCGGCGAGCGCCGCATCCGCCTCGCGCGCGGCGGCGACCGCCGCCTCGGCGCGCTCCCACGCGTCCGCGACGGCCTCGGGCGTCGTGGCGTCGGGGGAGGGCTCGGCGGGCGTCGGATGCGTCGTCGAGCCGCACACGGGGCACGGCTCGTCGTCGGCCAGCCCGGCGGCGAGCTCGCCCGCGATGCCGGCGATGCGCGCCTCCTGCAGCGCGGCGGCGTGGGCGGTCTCGGTGCGCGCGAGCTCGAGCGCCGCGGTCGCGCGCGTGCGCGCCGCGCCGACCTCGACGGCGAGCGACGCCACGTCGCGGGCGGCGGCGAGCCGGTCCTGCGCTGCTGCGACGGCGGCCTCGGCCGCGTCGGCCCCGGCGGCGGCCGTGCTCGCCGCCTCGCGGGCGCCGACGAGCCGGTCGCGCTCCGCCGGGATCAGCTCGCGCTCGGTGCGGGCGGCTGCGAGCGCCTCGCTCGCGGCCTCGGCGGCGGTCGCCGCGCGGGCGGTC
>Ga0213837_1000469_pt1 | contig 42136 bp, 40 predicted proteins | sample SWPATP12_FD_160572 | JGI IMG/M metagenome (GOLD analysis project Ga0213837, IMG submission 160572) | Coastal seawater microbial communities from Marineland, Florida, United States - SWPA TP1 #2 | ecosystem: Environmental > Aquatic > Marine > Coastal | place: USA: Florida | collected 2016-08-06
AACAATAATCAGACTGGACGAGGAGCACAAAGCAAGAAATAATCACTCTGTTTGAGGACAAAAAAGACGGTTTTAAGTGGATCCAATACGCCGCAAATGGGTGGATCTATTAGGGTGCCAATCGACACCTACCTGATTGGCAGCGATGGTGAAGCCTGTGTGATTGATCCTCAGTTAGATACGCAGCATTATCTCACCCTTGCCGGAAAGCATGAATGCCGGATCACCACCATCATCGAAACCCACCGCAATGAAGACTTTATCTCTGGCGCGGTAGCGCTGGCCAACCAGACCGGTGCTGATATTTACCATGGTAAATACGCTGACGAGCCTATCGAATATGCCCGCAAGGCCGGTAATGGCGATAAATTTGAGATTGGCAAATGGACACTCGAAGTTATTGCAACGCCCGGCCATACTAAAGACAGTATTTGTGTGTTGGCTATCGACAACGAACAGGACGGTCAGCCTATCGGCGTATTTACCGGCGATACCTTATTTGTCAGTGAAGTCGGTCGCACAGACTTCTACCCCGAGGAAATGGAAAAAATGGCTGGCCAGCTTTATGACAGCCTACAAACGCTGGCCAACCTGGGTGATGACATTATTGTGTACCCGGCTCATGGCGCAGGGTCGGTGTGTGGCTCAGGCATGGCAGAACGTGAGTTTACCACCATAGGCATTGAGAAACGGCAAAACCCGGGCTATCAATGTACCTCTAAAAAAGCCTTTATAGAGCGTAAGTTAAAAGAGAATCATTATATTGCTCCCTACTTTAGCAAAATGGAGCAGTCTAACGTTACCGGGATGGATACGCCTTTACCGCCAGTGGCGTGCCAGAAGCTGGCACAGGATGCTCAGTCAGCCTGGCAGAAAAGCGCAGAACGTCCCGGCGTGCTCATTGATGTAAGAAGTCATGCCCAGTTTCGAGACTGTCACTATCCCGGCAGTCTTAATTTGCCGGGCGGCTTACTCAGCGCTTATGGTGGTTGGTTTCTGGACTACTCCACACCAATCGCACTGGTGGCAGATTCCCATCAACAGGCAACCGAAAGCTCCGAACAGCTGTGGCGGATGGGCTACCAGCAGATTAGTGGTTATCTGACCATGGTACCAAAGCCAGATACCATTGAGGCTTACCATCGTCAGCATGTGAACGCCGTTACTGCAGATAAGGTTGATGAGCGCATTAGAGCACCACGTGCTAACTGGCAACTGCTGGATGTTCGCAAACAGGAAGAGGTTGAAAACAACGAATTTGACCAGGCAAAGCATATCTACTTAGGCTATCTGCCGGAAATGTGCCACCAACTGGATAAATCCCGCCATTATACACTGGCCTGTGGCAGCGGTAAGCGCGCCACCGTAGCAGCCAGTTATCTGCTGGCACAGGGTTTTGAAAACGTGGATGTTTTTATTGGTTCAATGCAAGCCTGGCAGAGCTACCAACAAGGCGCCTAACAGATTTACATCTGCATCGCAGAGCGCATCCTCACGGCAAGGAAGCCGGATGTGTTAGCCTGAATGGTCAGGACAGCTTGTGTGTATAAGAAATATTAACGCTATGTACTACCCACCGTGTCAGATGTATTTAAGGCTAGTTGAACGTGTGTCAAACGGGTACTTTTCAGAAATCAGTGGAGTAGTTGTCATCAAGACAGGCAAGTTAACTGGTCTTTGGTACTGAAATCTGCAATAAGATATGTGAAAGCCCTCACCCCAACAATTTGCGTGTTTAAGTAATGGTAGGTTTTTGTGGTTCATGCACCAAAGTCGAAGTCACGTTGAATGGTATAGTCGCAGAATGCGTCAATGCTTGGTGGCGCACGAAGTGGCGGCGTACGGGGATTATTGCTCGCTTCCGGTAAATTGTGCTTGTCCAAATATGACAAGATTTTATTGATAATGATCGCGTCAGTTATGCAAGCAATGACCTTTACGTTAAATTTTTCGCAAACCTCGCATTGGGTAATGTCGATGTTGAATACGCGTTTCAGTCTTTGCGCCGGTGACCGGATTACCAAGACATATTGCGGGAATGATACGGCTTTTCTGAATCTTTCAGGTGTTCTGCTAAACGAGGACTATTCTTACCACGTTGTGAAGCAGTCACCTCGGCACGAACTATAGCATTGGGAGCAAATACCCCATAAAACCTCGTGAGGTTAAGTCGAGGTGGTGGTATCAAAGCAACGAGTTTGCCGAGAAAATCCCGTGGAGAGAAGAACACGAGGGTCGTTCCGTCATTGTAAGGGGTCTTTAGTTTATACCTCACCTTACCTGAATCTGTAAGATTCAATCGTTGTTCACTTATGGCTGGTCTTGAGATGTATCTGCACAGGCGTTCCAATTTATCGGTTTGGTGACCGTCTGCGAATACGCCAGCATGTAAACTGAAACCGCCTATCTGGGCTAATTGTCCGTAGTGTTGTTTGTCTTTGGCGGGCAAGGTTTGTAAGTTAAATACTTTTTTGCCCATATCTGGCCCCAAGCAATACGATAACTAACCGAGGCCGCTTGCAAGGGCAATAAGCTATTTTCATCATCCATGGGAAAATCGAGAAAAGCATTGTCCATATCACGCTGAATGAGCCTGGCCTTCTCTAAATAGGCCGCAATGCGGTGGCTGATGTTGTCAACTATCTGTTCCATATCGCTATGGCTCGGCGCTTTGACGAGCTTGAATTTGGTTTGCCCTCGCTCTTCTGTAATAACGCCCTCGAGGAAGAGCATATGGAAGTGTATATTCAAGTTTAGCGCACTTCCAAAACGCTGAATGTACGTTACTGCACCCGTCTTGGCTTGCTTTTTCAAGTAACCTGTTCGATGGATGATGTCAGTTGAAATCGTGCGATGGATGATTTGCATGACTTTGCTGAGCTCTTTGGGATATCTGGCAAGTAGCAGCCTCAATGGGATAGGTAGACTCAACACCCACTGACGTATGGGATAGCCGTTAAGAACGTCGTCAACCAGTAACTTCGCACTCTCTGCCATCCGTCTTGTCCCGCAAATAGGGCAGAAGCCCCTACGTTTGCAACTGAACGCGACCAGCTTCTCATGTTTGCAGTCGTCACACACGACTCTGAGAAATCCATGCTCAAACCGACCACACTTTAGAAATTCTGCAAACTCTTTATCTACATGAAGTGGTAATGTCTTTCCTTGATGGGAAAGGTACTCCAGAAAATCTGGATAATATTGCTCAACCAATTGGTATAGCAATGTTTGCTCTGGCCGATGTCGTTTATAGGTATGCATGTTAATGGCTAACAATGGCGTCCTTGCCAGGGATTGGTAGCCCAGATTGCAGATAGTTTTGTTGTTAGTCTACTGGTCTTTGAGATGGAAAGTTCATTGCTCCAAGGTCCGCTTCACGTACTCTTCTGCCATTTAATTGCTAATATTCGAAAGGCAGCTTCTGGCACATATGCGACTGTCAGATTTGATTGAGTCCTATTATTCGAATCTAACAGTTCAGGTTGAGACTGATTCACATTAGATTCACATTAGATGAATTAAGTAAGCATCTAACTTTCGGGTGTGGACTTAATCACTTCCTCGATTTCACTGTTACCACTCAAGCGTGCGAGATCGATAAGATAACCTTTTTCTAGCTTATCCAAAGTGTGTCCTTCAAGTCGCGCTTTTACCTCTTCAACATCACCATTGGCAATAGAAGTTTTAAGCGCTGCATGATTATTTAACGAGCGGTCTTCGCTTTTTTCAGTTGGATCATTCGTAGTCATAGTTAGTCCTTAATCTTTACTCAGTAAAAAATGAAAAATCTTATATACCTTTTGTAGTTAAACACTACGCCAAACGATCAACGCTTCAAGCTACCCAAATTTCAAACTGCCAAGGTTCAAGCTCACAGACAGAACCAGCTTCAAAATTTCGCTTCTCCTCATGCTGCCATTGTGTATATTCGTCTTGAAACAATGGTTCTTCAAAGGTCACCTCTAGATACTCATTTGAAAAATTAATCACAACGAACACTTTTTCACTTTCACTACAACGTACAAAGCTAAATACCTTATCCATCTTAGAGTTTGGCACCTGTATCATTCTTGCCCCGTACTCTCCGTTCCCTAGCACGGCTTTGGACTTTTTAAGAGCAATTAGCTTGCGGTACAAGTTGCCTATTTCATGTTCTTGCCAGTGTATAGGATCGTGCTCAAAGAACGCTAAACGCTTGGTTTCACCAGCTTCTTGTCCGTTGTGAATGAGCGGCATACCTTCACCTACCACAGACAACGCAATGCAGGCTTCAAGCGCATCACCAAATTGTTCGCGCTGAGTGCCATCCCAGGCATTTTTGTCATGATTACTAACGAAGGTCATTCTGTAAGCGGAGTGAGGCCAGCTGCGTTCGTTCCACGAATAATACTTGCGCAACCTATCCAGCGAACATTGTCCGTGTGCGAGTTCGTGTAGCGTCTCGTTCCAACTCCATGCGTATGTCATATTGAACGCATTTTCGTGAAGATCTCGATTCTCCCATTCAGCCAACATGAAGACTGGTCTGATTGCGCTTAGCGTTTGCACTGCTTGCTGCCAAAAATCGTTGGGGACATACCCCGCTACATCACAGCGAAACCCATCAATGTCGAACTTTTCAACCCAATAACACAACGCGTTAATCATGTATTTGCGAAGGCCAACGTGTTCATAATCAAACTCTATGATATCGCTCCAATCCCACCACGGAGATGGACGAAAATCTCCTTTGTAGTCTTTGGCGTACCACTCGGGGTGCTGTTCAACCAAAGGATTATCCCACGCACTGTGATTTGGCACCCAGTCTATGATAACTTTTAGCGAAAGCTTGTGCGCTTCATCCACCAGCGCTTTGAAATCCTCTTCGCTACCAAATTCAGGGTTAATGGCCAGATAGTCTTTTACTGCATAGGGACTTCCAAGCTCTCCCTTTTTATTCTTTTCACCAATAGGGTGTACAGGCATAAGCCAAACAATATCAGCGCCAAGTGATTTAATGTGGGATAACCCCTTTCTCACTCCTTCAAAATTACCTTGCTCTGAAAACTGTCGTGTGTTGACCTGATAAATAACAGCGTGAGATGACCATTCTGGCTGAAGCACGTTATATCGTTTCTTAGGAACAGGATTGATATCCATATTATCTTTCCTTATCGAGATTAGCGTTTAGAAGAAGAATCTGGTTCTGCGTCGCGTTACTTTAGGCTTCAAATTGCAGCGAGCTGGGCTTTTAACTGCCGCAAGCTCGTGGCTTAAAGAATAGGTAAACTTGTAACACCTAAAATTAGTACCCAAATACCGAAAAAAAGTTTTAGACGCTGAACCGAAAATGCTAAAACAACAAACTTTGCAATCGTTCCACCGACTATTGCACCTGCCCCAGCAAACAAAACAACCTGCCATACCACAGACTCGCTTATAAAAGCGTGATACGGCAATGCAGACCACACAGTAAAAGCCGACAAGATAACCGCGCTGGCAATAGACAAAGTTACATTAAACCCTCGAATTATGAGGTAAACAGCGACTAACTCTCCTACCCCTACCGAAAGCCGCGCGGTGATAATGCCTCCTAAAAAACCAATGAAAGGTAAAAGCAAAAGATCTTTCGTATGTAAGTCTTTTTTGAAATGGGTACGCTTCATTAGCGGAATAGAAGCAAATATTGCGATTGCTAATAGAATAGAAAAACTACCAAAAGCGATGTGAAGGTTATTGGCCCCACCCCACAAATGCTCTAGAAGCCTTGTACTTTGATATGAATACTGAGCGAATCCTATGCCGCATATTGACGAGGGAACCGTTAACATCAGTACACTGGGTAATGCTTTCCAATACTGATCATACTTGTGTTGGTGTTTATAATACGCGGCCCAAGTTAGTGCCCCCGCGGTCATACCACAGCATTGGATGGCGAAACTCGTTGCCACAACGCTTTGCGCAGAAAATGACAGGTAGTTAAAAAACGGAACGAAAACCACGCCACCGCCAGCTCCAGTGGCATTCGCAAATATAGCACCAATAACGCCAAGAACGCTGAAAAGCCCGAACTCTTTAACAAGCTCAATAGGGGCTGGTTGCGCTAGCAAACTGCCGATCCATAAAAATAAAAGTACTATCAACGCTGTTTTACCAGCGTTTTGCTTGATGAGAGAAATCACATACGTCCTTAAGGCAGAAAATACGGCAAGTTACACGGCATGACTTTTCTAAGTACGCAGCCAACTAGCACCTGTACAATTTTCAAACTATTGTTATCCCACTACGTATAAGGTTTTACTTACACAGATATCATATACAGCATTTTAAAAAACATGGTTGAAGTATCTACATTTGAGCACCAGGTGCAACTGCATCTTTCGCCAAACCGCTCAGCAACATGGCAACAGACAAAGCACCTTATTGCAGCTTTTGCCCTTTTTATCAGCTCGATAGCTATTGCTTGGTCACTGGCCGGTGCGTGGGTCATATTACCTTTTGCAGGATTGGAGGTCGGGTTACTGGCACTGATTATGTATTTGGTTTCTAAAGCAACATACCGCTGGGAGACGCTCTTAATTTCATCAAACAGCATTCAAGTCACTAGCTCAAACGGTATCAGCATAGAATTCTTCCGCCCTGATACGTCCTTGTACTATAAAAAAGACTTGAGCTTAAAATGTGCGCCACAGCTTGTGCTACAAGCCCCTCTGCAGCAATTTGAAGTGGGATCATTTTTAAATTTAGAAGACAAAGAGCGTGTTCATGAATGTATGCAAAAGGCGGGGATCGCAGTATGTTCGAATAAGTGGTGGTAATTCGTGTTGCTTTGAAATGCAACCAATGCGTAAGGCTCCTTATCGTGCATGACACAAAATTAATGATCATTGTGGCTATTTTCGACTAATTAGATATAAGACGCAGCTATAACGAGTTGCGACCTAATGAGGGTTACACTATGAACTTATACATCGAGTCACTAGAAGGCGGCAATTACCTCGCATCAACCGGTATGGGCGCCTCACGCACCTTGGTTCGCGACAACAAGTCACAACCTAAAACGTTTCACTGTTTGAACGAGATTAGGGAGCATTTTGACTCTCAAGCCTTTGAGAAAGTTTGGCTCCGTCAAAGCACACCGTATGAAGAAATGGTTGGTCAAACCGATCATCCCGGTGCGTTAGAGCTTGAAATTGAGTGGTAGCGACTTGCAGGTGTACTAGCAAGTAAGACCAATAGTTTTCAATGTTCCATGCACCACTTAGCACGTTTTTTGCGTACAACTAATGTGACGTAAATTAAAACGGTATTTTATTGAATTAGAAACAGTAAGAATGGTCTTCTTCTGTAGTTAATAAAATACCTACATGCTAAGGAGAATTGCATGAAAATAAGTAAGTTAGCTATTAAATCTGTGTTTGTGGCTGCCGTGTTAGCCTTGACGGCGTGCGCTTCGATGGGCGACGGAACTGTTGCTGAAAAGCGACAAGCTATTTTAGATATGCAAGATAACGCGCTCGCCCGCCTTTATTCTGAAAAGCCCGATACGCGCTCTCAGGTAAAAGACGCTGCCGGCTACGCCGTATTTACCAATGCTAACATCAACGTATTCTTTGTGGCGGCGGGCACAGGCTACGGTGTTGTAAACAATAATGTAAACGGCGCAAAAACATATATGAATATGGCCGAAGGTGGTGTAGGCCTTGGCTTAGGCGCAAAAGATTACCGAATTGTTATGGTTTTCCACACACAAAAAGCGATGAATCACTTTATTGAAAATGGATGGACCGTAGGTGGTAACGCGGATGTAGCAGCGAAAGCCGGTAACAAAGGCGCATCTGCAGAAGGCGAAGGCTACTTGGGTAACGTCACAGTGTATACTATGACTGAAAGCGGCCTTACATTACAGGCCACTGTTAAAGGCACGAAATTTTGGGTAGATAAAGAACTAAACTAATTCTGCCCTAACTATTTTTAACCATATTAGCGATTAGCGCTCCAACACACCGAAGGCCTCTTGAATGCAAGAGGCCTTTTTATTTTTTCTGCACAACTGCCAGCTACCGCTCTAAATCTTTACAATAAACATATCCCGCGGCTCTTGACTAATATCGCAAAGACTCGCCAATCCAGGAAAATGCTTAGCACTTTTCAGACCTTTATTTGCGTAATATTGCGCAGTGTATACATCGGCTGAGTAAGTATTATTGGACATCCAAACCGCGAGAAGCATTATTGCAAGCCGCCATACAGACTTTTTTATACTAACCATAACGCTTTCCATTCTAGGTATATAAAACCACGTGGTTTTGCGGTGTTGATTTTTTTCGCTGTTTAGTGAGCGTTTACTTGAAAATGCAATGGAACTAAAAGAAGACCACAACCCTGAACTGCGTTTGTTGGGTATTGTTGTTAATCAATTCAATAGCCAAGCAAAGCTTCCAAGAGAGTTAATTGAGACACTTAAGCAGCAAGATTTGCCAGTGTTAGAAAGTTATATAAGTGCCACGGTAAAAGTGAAAGAGTCTCACTCTAAGCGAATGCCGCTGCCTTTCTACTTACCTAAGCACAAAGTGACGAATCAAATTGCGGCTTTATTTGAAGAACTCAATGCGAGCAAAACCTAACGCTAACAAGTTTCGCTAAACATCAATATCAATATGCTTAAGCCCACCCTCGCTGTTACCTCGCTCTTTATCTTTCGAGTTTTCAGCTGATTTTTCGATAATCTCAGTCCGCTTCACGTCTTGAAACTGATCGCTCTCTTCTTCACTGAAATGCTCGGACTTTTTGGTCTTTTGCACTTTCTTCACGCGGTCGTCCGTCTCAATCGGCACTTTTGTGTTGCGAGGCAAAATGGGAAACAGTAGATCGTTGCTCATACGCCCTCCAGAAGTTTGCATTTGTCTCTATAACTTATCGGCAACGAGTTGCCTAAAATTACGGTTCAAAACTAATTCATAACGAATTGTTTTATTATATACACATTAAATTAGAGTTAATGTGCCAAAAGAGTTCACTTTAGCCTTGCAAATCCTAATTCAAAACGCTAATGTTTCAGCCGTTCGAAATTAGGAATTAAAATTTTCAAAATGATTAACTGCGCGACGAAACATCACCATCACCACAAAGCATAACCTTTCAGGTTCGTGCTGGAAGGTCTATGTATCCTTCCAGTGGCGCAGATAAAACAAATTCTCGACCCTCGGAAGGAAACTTCCGGGGGTTTTTCGTTTTAGGCGCAATCAAAAGTTAAAACACAACGTGTAAGGAACGTTTCAATGAGTAACAGCAAAAGACTTCGAATTGCCGTACAGAAATCAGGTCGATTGAGCGATGACAGCATTGCCCTACTGAAAGCTATAGGCATTAAACTCAATATTCGTGATCGCCTGCTGATTGCGCATTCTACGAACCAGCCTATTGATTTGCTTCGCGTGCGTGACGACGATATTCCAGGTCTTGTTATGGATGGTGTAGTAGACCTAGGCTTTATTGGCGAAAATGAGCTAGAAGAGAAAATGCTAGAGCGTAAAGCTGCGGGCAAGCCATTCGAATATGAAGTATTGCGTCGTCTAGACTACGGCGGCTGCCGCCTGTCTATTGCGGTACCTAATGAGATGGATTATCAAGGAATCCAGTCGCTAGAAGGCAAAAAAGTAGCAACAACTTACCCCTACCTACTTGAGCGCTACTTCAAAGAACAGAGCATAAATGCAAAGGCTGTAATGCTACAAGGTTCTGTGGAAGTGGCCCCACGAGCAGGTGTAGCTGACGCTATCTGTGACCTTGTATCTACCGGTGCAACCCTTGAAGCTAACGGTCTTGTTGAAAAAGACGTTATTTTCCGCAGTAAAGCGGTACTTATTAAGCGCGCTGATGGCGAGCTTAGCGACGAGAAAGAAACACTGGTTAACCGACTAATGCCACGTGTTGATGGCGTATTACTAGCAAAAGAAAGCAAGTACATCATGCTACACGCACCAAAAGCGTATTTAGAGCAGGTGAAAAGCCTACTTCCAGGTGCTGAAAATCCTACGGTTCTACCACTTGCTGGAAATGAAGAACAAGTTGCTATCCACGTTGTTTCTACAGAGACCTTGTTCTGGGAAACCATGGAGAAACTTAAAGCCCTTGGTTGTAGCTCTATTCTTGTAATGCCAATCGAAAAAATGATGGGCTAAAAGGCAGGCAATTATGATTACTTGGTCATCTCTTTCGGTAAATGAGAAAAAACAGGCGCTAGCCCGCCCGGCTATGGCCAATAGCCAACAGTTAAAGCAGACCGTGGGCGACATTATCGCCCGCGTTGAAAAAGAAGGCGATGAGGCAGTACTTGATTACACACGTAAATTTGACTGCCCAGACTTAACTAGCCTTGTACTTTCACAAGAAAACATTGATGCTCTTGCTGCGAAGGTAACGCCAGAGGTAGCAAGTGCTATCGATACTGCGTTCAACAACATAAAAATGTTTCACGAAGCGCAAATGCCTAGTGATATCGCGCTAACCACAACGCCTGGTGTTAAATGCGAGCTGCGCTTCACCGCCCTTGATGCAGTGGGTCTTTATATTCCAGGCGGCAGCGCGCCGCTTCCTTCTACCGTATTGATGCTAGGCGTACCTGCATTGGTGGCGGGCTGCGAAAATAAGCTACTTTGTACTCCACCAAACAAAGAACAGCTTATCGCGCCTGAAATTGCGTATGCGGCCAGAAAATGCGGCATCGACAAGATCTTCTTGTGTGGTGGTGCCCAAGCAATCGCCGCTATGGCCTTGGGAACAGACAGCGTTCCTCAAGTAGATAAGATTTTTGGCCCGGGTAACAGCTTTGTGACTGAAGCTAAACAGCAAGTAAGCCAACGTGCTGATGGTGCAGCTATCGATATGCCGGCCGGCCCATCAGAAGTGTTGGTACTTGCTGATGAGTTCGCAAACCCTGAGTTTGTAGCGGCCGACCTGCTTTCCCAAGCCGAGCACGGTCCAGACTCGCAGGCTATTTTGGTGTCTAACAGCGCTACACTTATTGAAGAAGCAAAAGCCGCGGTTGAACGTCAATTAGCAGCCCTATCTCGCGCTGAGATTGCCCGCCCTGCTATGGAAAATGCGCGTTATATTTTGGCTGATTCCATTGAGCAAGCCATTGAAGCAAGTAACGCCTACGCTGCTGAGCACTTAATTGTACAAATAGAGAATGCCCGTGATTATTTGCCAAAAATTAAATACGCAGGCTCTATATTCCTAGGCCCGTGGTCACCAGAATCTGCAGGTGATTACGCGTCGGGCACTAACCACGTACTGCCAACCTATGGCTATGCTAAGAATTACTCTAGCCTTGGATTATTAGACTTTATGCGTCGCTACACTATTCAAGAACTAAGCGCAGACGGCATGCGTAATTTAGGCCCTGCGATTATGGCACTTGCAGCTGCCGAGGGCTTGGATGCACACGAACAGGCCGTTGCACTTCGCATGCAGGCACTTAAGCAAGGAGACGCCTAATGTCGGCACTTATCGATAACTTAATTAACGAAAATTTAGTGCCGCTAAAGCCGTATGAATCGGCTCGTCGCTTGTTTTCAGGTGGTCAAGACTGGCTTAATGCCAACGAGTCACCTTATGCCAACGAATACAGTGTAGATAGCAGCAACTTTAACCGCTATCCGTCATGTCAGCCCGAAGCGGTAGTCAGTGGTTACGCAAACTACGCCGGGCTAGACAAATCGCAGCTTATTGTTACCCGCGGCGCAGATGAAGGCATTGAGTTACTTATTCGCACCTTCTGCACGCCGGGTAAAGACAGCATTCTGATATGCCCGCCTACCTACGGTATGTATGCAATCAGTGCTGAAACCTGTGATGTGGGCGTTAAGAAAGTGCCGCTTAACGACGACTTTAGCCTTAACGTGAATGCTGTATGCGCTGAAGATGACGTTAACGTGATTTTCATCTGTGCGCCCAACAATCCAACCGGTACGCCAGTTGCTCGTGAAGACATTAAAACCGTGCTCAATCACTTTGCCGATAAAGCACTGGTTGTTGTAGATGAAGCGTATATTGAGTTCGATGCCGACAATACGTGGGCAAATGAGATTAACAACTATCCAAACTTGGTGGTACTTCGTACGCTGTCTAAAGCGTTTGCTCTTGCCGGTCTTCGCTGTGGTTTTACACTTGCTCAGGCACCCGTCATCCAAGCACTACTTAAAGTGATAGCGCCCTATCCCATTCCAGAGCCAGTAGCGCAGATTGCTGCACAAGCATTGTCGGCTGAATCGCTAACGTTACTTGAGCTTCAGGTGGCTACCATTAACCGGGAAAAAGAGGCCCTAGCCGAAGCGCTGAATTCTATCGAAGGCTTTGAATTAGTGGGTGATAGACGAGCAAACTTTATCTTATTCCGCTACGCAAAAGCGCAAGCCCTAATGCAGTACTTGGTAAGCCAAGGCATGCTTATTCGCGATCAATCAAAACAGCTTAACTTACAAAACTGTTTACGCGTAAGCATAGGCACTGAAGAGCAAAACCAGCGTTTAATGCAGCTAATTAACGAATTTAAAAATAATGAGGACGCGGCATGAGTCAGCAAGCCATTTTATTTATTGACCGCGACGGTACACTCGTAGAAGAGCCGCCAGTAGATAAGCAATTAGATAGTTTAGAGAAGCTTGTTTTCGAGCCAAATGTTATTCCTGTGCTACTTAAACTAAAGGCAGCTGGGTTTAAACTCGTGATGGTAAGTAACCAAGACGGCTTGGGTACAGACAGTTTCCCGCAAGAAGACTTCGACAAGCCACACAATGCCATGATGGCCATTTTCGAAAGCCAGGGTGTAGTGTTTGACGACGTGCTTATTTGTCCGCACTTCGATGCTGATAACTGCACATGCCGCAAACCAAAGCTTGGCTTAGTACAAGAATACCTACAGCAAGGCAAAGTGGACTTCACTCGTTCGTTTGTTATTGGTGACAGAATTACCGATGTACAGCTTGCTGAAAACATGGGAATTCGCAGTTTTCAGTACAACCGTGAAAGCTTAAACTGGAACGATATTCAGAAAAGCTTGTTAGCGTCTTCACGTATTGCAGAGGTGGTACGTACCACCTCTGAAACCGACATTCGCGTGCGTGTAGATCTTGATTCGCAGGCTAAGTCGACAATTCAAACCGGCATGGGCTTTTTTGACCACATGCTTGACCAAATTGCGACCCACGGTGGCTTCGAGCTAAACCTGACTACCGATGGCGATTTGCACATTGACGATCACCACAGTGTAGAAGACACCGCGCTTGCCCTTGGTGAAGCGCTTAAAAAGGCACTAGGCGACAAACGCGGTATTGGTCGCTTTGGTTTCGCGTTGCCAATGGATGAATGTCGTGCGGAATGTATTATGGACATATCAAACCGTCCACACCTTAAATTTGATGCTGAATTTAGCCGCGACCAAGTAGGTGAAATGGCCACAGAAATGGTGCCGCACTTCTTCTATTCACTTGCACAAAGCATGGGGCTATCGCTACACCTTTCAACCAGCGAAGGTAATGCACACCACCAAGTAGAAAGCCTGTTTAAAGTATTTGGCCGTGCGCTACGTCAAGCCATTACGCGCCAAGGCGACGCGCTACCAAGTAGTAAAGGAGCCCTGTAATGTCAGTGGTAAACCCCAGCCAGCGACAAAAAATAGTCATAGTAAATACCGGCTGCGCGAACATTTCATCGGTACGCTTTGCCCTTGAGCGCTTAGGCGTTGAAGTGGACGTATCTGACGATGTAAACGTGATTAAAAGCGCTGATAAAGTGTTTTTACCCGGCGTAGGAACAGCGGCAGCAGCGATGGCAAGCATTAAGCAAAAAGCGTTAGTGGAAACCCTGCAGTCGCTTACCCAACCTGTGCTAGGCGTATGTTTAGGCATGCAACTTATGGTTGAAACCAGCGCTGAAGGTGGTTTTCAAGGTACAGGCAACATCGACTGTTTGAACCTAATGCCAGGTCATGTGGCTCGCATGGAATCAAAAGGCGTGCGCTTACCTCATATGGGTTGGAACACAGTCTCTCACAACAGCGGTCATAAAGAAGAAAGTTTATTTAAGGGCATCCCACAAGATACCTACTTTTACTTTGTGCACAGTTTTGCCGTTCCTGAATACGAGCACACGCTTGCAAGCTGCACTTATGGTAATACGTTTTCAGCAGCTATAAATAAAGACAACTTTTACGGGGTGCAATTTCACCCAGAGCGTTCTGGCGAGGCCGGAGCACAATTACTGACTAACTTTGTGAACCTATAATGATTATTCCAGCGATTGATCTTATTGACGGACGCGTAGTACGCCTTTATCAAGGCGACTACGAGCAGAAAACCCAATACGAACTGGACCCAGTAGACGTGGTTCACGACTATGCCGACCAAGGTGCAACCTGGCTGCACATTGTTGACCTAACAGGCGCTAAAGACACCAGTAAACGTCAGCTTTCACTAATTAAGTCTATGGTGGACACCAAGCGCATGCAGTTTCAAGCTGGCGGCGGTATTCGTAGTGAAGAAGAAGTAGCGCAATTACTAGAAACAGGCGTAAGCCGCGTAGTGATTGGTTCTTTGGCGGTAAAACAACCCGAGCTTGTGAAGTCTTGGGTAGAAAAATACGGCCCAGAGCACATTGTATTGGCCCTTGATATCAATATTAGCGACAGCGGTGAAAAGCTTATTGCTACCCACGGCTGGCAAGAGAATTCTGGCGTAGCCCTTGAAGGCTTGCTTGAAGACTTCGCTACAGTAGGCGCAAAGCATGTGCTGTGTACCGACATTAGCCGCGACGGCACGCTACAAGGTGCGAACACTGAGCTGTATCAAGAAATGGCAGCCCGTTTCCCACACGTTAGCTGGCAAGCGTCTGGCGGTATTGGCAGCATCGCTGATATCGAAGCGCTAAAACCCACAAACGTTGGTGGCGTAATTTTAGGCCGCGCACTACTTGAAGGTAAATTCACGGTGAAGGAGGCTATTGCATGCTGGCAAAGCGCATAATTCCCTGTTTGGATGTACGCGACGGCAAAGTCGTTAAAGGCGTTCAGTTTAGAAATCATGAAATTATTGGTGATATTGTGCCTCTTGCCGAGCAATACGCAAAAGCGGGGGCCGACGAGTTGGTATTTTACGATATCACCGCAAGTTCTGATGCCCGCGTGGTAGACAAAAGCTGGGTAAGCCGTATAGCACAGGTTATTGATATCCCGTTTTGCGTAGCGGGCGGCATTAAGAGTATTGAAGACGCTGGGCGCATTTTGGAAATGGGTGCAGATAAGATTTCGATTAACTCCCCTGCCCTTAATAATCCAGACCTTATTAACCAGCTGCACGACGTTTATGGACAACAGTGCGTCGTGATTGGTATCGACAGTTTCTATAACGAAGCAACCGACCAATACGAAGTGTACAAATTCACTGGTGATGAAGCGCGTACTCAAAAAAGCCAATGGCAGACCATCGATTGGATTAAAGAGGTTCAGTCGCGCGGTGCGGGTGAAATTGTTCTGAACTGCATGAACCAAGACGGCGTGCGCAAAGGCTACGATGTGAAGCAGCTAAAAGCCGTGCGCGATATCTGTGAAGTGCCGCTAATTGCGTCGGGTGGCGCAGGTGAAATTGCCCACTTTACGGATGTGTTTCAACAGGCTGACGTAGATGGCGCGCTTGCAGCATCAGTATTTCACAAGGGCATCATCAATATTGATGAGTTGAAAGCAGAGTTGACCAGCAATGGCGTTGCCATGCGTAAGCGTCACGGATTAACGGCGCAAGCAGAAGGAGTAAACCCGTGATCATTACTAACGAAAACAGCAATAAATTAGCTTGGGACAAAATGGACAACCTACTACCCGCCATTGTGCAAGACGCACTGTCTGGCAAGGTATTAATGCAGGGCTACATGGACCAAGACGCATTGGCGAAAACCCTTGAAACGGGCAAAGTGACATTCTTCAGCCGTTCAAAACAGCGTCTTTGGACCAAGGGTGAAACATCTGGTAACACGCTAGATTTAGTGAGCGTTGCTTGTGACTGCGATCAAGATTCACTGTTGGTACTTGCCAACCCTAACGGCCCGACATGCCACACTGGTGTTGAAAGCTGTTGGTTCGACGGCAACACACCAGCCTTTACGTTTCTTGCAGATTTAGAGCGTGTATTGGCTTCCCGTAAAGACGCGGATCCTAAAAGTAGCTATACCGCTAGCCTCTACAACAAAGGCATTAAGCGCATAGCGCAGAAGGTGGGCGAAGAAGGTGTAGAAACCGCATTGGCGGCTACTGTGCACGACAAAGAAGAGCTAAAGAATGAAGCCGCTGACTTGTTGTACCACTTAACGGTACTGCTTCAGGCGAGCGATATGTCGTTGAACGATGCACTTGATGTGTTGCGTGAGCGCCACAAGTAATCCGTTGTAAAACTCGTTTATTATTCAAAATGCCCTTCTCGTTTTCTACGCGAAGGGCATTTTTGTATCGCAGAGCTTTGCACTTCATTGCAATTAACATTGTTTAGCCTGCCTAAAAATTGAGCATAAAATAATCCGTCAGTTAAAGAAAACGCGACTAGCGCGGCGTTCCCAATATCCAATCGATCCCTTGGATAGCAACGGTGGGAAACACGGTCGCATGTGACGCACCGCCGATAACATGCAATTGTAGTGTTATGTTTTGATCTGCCTTAGCGATGATTTTACTTGCCAATGCTTTGCTCCCCGCAACCATATCTTGACCCTCGCCAAACTCAGGCGTTTCTAAGCTTCCCACACCAATGTAAACACGCTTGGGCGATTGAGTTTCAGCCATTTCTAAGGTTAGTAAGTAATCGTCATTAAACCACACTGAAGGGCTAACAAGCACATAGTTAGAAAAGGTTTCAGGAGATTGCATGAGCACGTAGCCGCCAAATAGCCCGCCTAATGAATGCCCAATAAAAGTCCGTCGATTGGCGTCTACTCGATATGTAGATTCAATAAATGTTAATACATCTCGTCTAATAAATGACAGGTACTCAGCAGCAAGACCGGTTTCCAGTTTCCAACTATTGGCTATGGCAGGAGTGTAGTCCCTTACTCTACTCTCCACGCCTTTTGATTCTAGGGAATAAGACAACCCCACTATGACCGCTTCTTCCATTTGGCCTACGTTTACTGGCATTCGCATAGAGCCTACGATAATAGGAAAACTGTAAGGCGCATCTGTTGTGTATATTACGGGGTAATCCTTGGAAGGAGATGTGTTATAGCTTTTTGGCAACTGTACAAATAACGTATATTTACGTGCAGTTTCCGTATCTTCTATTGTCACCATTTTGCTTCTAGGTAACGAAACAGACGCTTCAGAAATGATAGGTTTAATGATTGATTCAGCAAAAGCACATGAAAATGCACTTCCGACAAGAATTATTGCTGTTAGAAAGCGAAGCACCGTAATCCCTTAGTGGTTTAAACGGAATGTTATAACGCAGCTAATTTCAATTAACCACTGTTTGCACACCAAGGGTCACTTTTTGACTTCTCTATTTCTCGATTTCCCTTACCACTTGGCCATAAGCCAGCAGCGCGAACAGCCCCGTTCCGCCCACAATATTTCCTAGTAATGTTGCACCAATTAGTGAGAGTGTTTCAAGAACGCTTATTTTATTTTGCAGTGCTAACAAGAAAAGTTCTGTTGAACCGGCTATCACGTGCGTAAAATTTCCTATAGCAATTAAATAAGTAAAAATAACTATCATCAATATTTGAGAATGCTTAACCGAAGGCTTCATCCATACAATAGCGGCAATGATAAACCCAGATATAATGCCGTATGAGAAGGCGTCTGACGGTGATAGCTTGGCATAATGTTCAGAAATAGCGGTCATCCCTTCAACCAGCTCTGGTGGAACAGATTGCAGCGAAAAGCTGAAAAACGCAGCCAAAAAGGTGCCGAACATATTGGCGGCGAAGACAATGCCCCACAAGCGCGCGATGCACACTCCCATGTTAACCGATGGCTTGCTTAGCAAAGGCAGGATAACTGACAGCGTATTTTCGGTAAATAGCTGTAGGCGACCAACAATCACCAGCACGAAACCAACCGTATAGCCCAGGTTTTCGATAACAAACTGATTGGGAGAGTTTGCAAAGAGGTGATGCAGAATTCCTTCAGCAAGAATTGAAATCGAGATACCAATGCCTGCTGCCACACCAGACCACCACAATGACATCATAGGACGTTGAAGTTCTTCTAACCCTTCCCTGTGGACAATGGCATACAAAGAAACAGAATTTAAGCTCTGATTATCTCGTACATCTTTTTCTTCAGTATGACTAAGGGCAACGTCTTGCTCTCTATGCCCAGACTCCTTCACTTTTTCTGTCACTCATGCCTCCTGCAACTCTTTGCTTAACTAGGACGTTTACCTCAATTACATAGTATTTGGTCTACGACACAGCTACTTAACAGGCATCACCAGACCTCCCTATTAGGTTACGTTGATTAAGCACGTTTTTGGTCACAATAAATTTGCCTATTTCAGATATAGCACCCATTTTAATAAAAAAGCCCGCGTGAACGCTGTCCACAAGGGCTTTGGTTTTATTGCCGGTCGTTATAATGCTCGCAAAACGTCAAACATGAACTAAGGGTTTAACAAGGTTGGTTGCCCTAGCCCAAGCGCTTCTAAACGCTCAAACTGGGTATCTTTGTCCCCTACTATCAAATAAATCATCTTATCAGGATGTACATATTCACCGTATAGGCGCTTTATCTCACCCACGGTTAACGCTTTCACCTCAGCTTCTTGCTGTAAAACGTAATCATTGGGCAAGCCAAAATCGCTGATTTCGCTAACCATACTCAGTTTAGCGCCTAGCGTCTCAAACGCCCTTGCACCAGATTTAAGTGTGAATCCTTTCGTAACGCCTAAATCTTCATCTGAATAGTTTGCACCAAACTCTGCTAATATATCCATGATAGCTTGCGTTGCTTCTAAGGTAACGTTCGACCTTACGGCGCTTCGTATGGTGAATTCACCGGTATATTTATCGCTAGAAAACGATGAACGAATGCCATAGGTGTAGCCTTTGTTTTCACGTAGTTCCTGCATAAGCTGTGAGGCGAAACCGCCCCCGCCTAAACGATAATTCATCACACTGACTTTATAAGCATCATCATGAGTAACATTCGGGGCGGAATGGCCGAAATAAAGCACTGACTGTTTAGCCCCAGGCACGTCATAGAAAAAGAGTTGGGCGCTTTCTGGCAGTTTGGGCTCTGGTACCTTCGCAAAAGTAACATCTTTTGGTAACCATCGCGCATTAAGTGGCGCTAGGCTTTTTACAACGTTCTGTTGCTTGATGTCTCCCACAACATGGAACTTTGCCAATGATGGTGTGAAGTATTTCTCGTAATACCCCTTTAGGTCATCAAGCGTTATATCATTCACACTTTTCTTATCGCCAAGCACAGTTTTAGCAAATGGATGCGCGTCTCCGTAAAGCAGTGTTTTAAACTCAACCGATGCAATGGCATTGGGGTTAGCTTTTATTTGTTCAATCTGGTTGATTGTATCGTCTTTAGCTAATTCAAACTCTTGTTCATCAAAGCGAGGAGAAAGTATCACTTCAGTGACAAGCTGCATTAGGTCACTGTAGTGCTTAGACAATACCGTTGCGCTTATAGTTATGTCAGTTTCAGAAGCACTGGCCTCCAGAGAAGCGCCTAAAAGCTCAATTTCCTGTTCCAGCTGCTCGGGTGTTTTTTCCGCCGTACCTTTAAGCAAGGTTGCGGCAAGTAAATTGGCGGTTCCTGTTTTACCTTCTGAGTCTAGAAGCATGCCACCATCTAGCTTTAACTCAAACGCGACCAATGGCACTTCGTCATTAGCAATACCCGTTATTTTGATGCCAGACGAAAGTGTATTTTGCCAAACCTTAGGTGGTGTAATTTCTATTGATTCACCATAAGCAGGCTCTTTCGTGCGATCAAACGATGACGGAGTACGTTCGTATTCAGCCGCAACTGACGCATCAAAGCTCTCTTCCGCCCCCGCGACAATTTGCTCCTCCACTACATTAGCTTCAGTAGAGCCGCTTAACACCAACTCTTGCTGTCCCTTAGGTACAAAGCTGGTGGCCACAAACGGTTTATCCTTAATATAGGTGCTATAAACACGCATTACATCTTGTTGTGAAACGCCCAGAATTTTCTGAACATCTTGGCTGATAAATTCAGCCCCGCCCGCAAAAATTTCGTATTGCGCCAATTGAAAACCTTTACCTAAGACGCTTGAAAGTCCTTGATAAAATTCTGTTTCTTGACCTGCTTTTATACGCGCCAAATCCTTTGAAGAAATCCCGTCTTTCTCAAAGCGGGCGAACGCTTCGTTAACTCCATCTGCAACAGTGTTTAAGTTCACGCCATTAAACGCCATAACCTGCAGCTGTAGCTGTCCAGCAATCTCAGCATCATAGCCATAAAGATAAACATCACTGGTGAGCTTCTTCTCGTCAACAAGCACCTTGTTCAGCGGAGCATTTTTGCCTTGGCTTAAGTACTGAGAAAGTACTTGAAGTGGATAATAGTCATCGTGATATTCAGGTACGGTTGGCCACACCATAGTTAAAAGTGGCGCTTGTGCAAAATTATCTATATGGAATCGTTTTATAGTCTCATTGAGCTTCGCAGGTTGGTGCGGTAATTTATTGATTTGCTCTCCCGCAGGAATTTCATCGAAATATTTTTTAACCCACGCTTTAGTTTGATTTACGTTAATATCACCCGCGATGGTAAGCACCACATTATTAGGTACATACCATTTTTTGAAAAACTCTTTCACGTCAGCAAGCGTTGCGTTTTGCAGATCTTCTAACGACCCAATCACTTGCCAACTATACGGGTGCCCTTCAGGATAAAGATTTTTATCAATCACATATTGATTGTGACCATAAGGACGATTATCCACACTCTGGCGCTTTTCGTTTTTCACCACCTGCTTTTCTTTGGCGAGCACAGGGTCTGTTACGGTATTAATGAAAAATCCCAACTTATCGGCTTCAGCCCAGATCATTTTTTCTAAAGCATCAATGGGTACAGTTTGGAAGTAATTGGTACTATCACGACTCGTCGAGCCATTTGCACCTGAGCCGCCAATTTTCGCACTGAGTTTATCAAGACCGCCTTTTCCCAAGTTCTCTGATTCGAGAAAAAGTAAGTGTTCAAACAAGTGCGCAAAGCCTGTTCGCCCTTCTTTTTCTCTGGCTGAACCCACATGCGCAGTGAGGGCGACTGCAGCAACGGGATCAGACCTGTCAACGTGCAGTACAACGGTAAGCCCGTTATCCAGAGTAAAACGCTCGTAGTCTACGTTAAATAATGACGTATTCGAGGAAGCGGTAGTTGTACCCGCATTAGAGTTTGCTTCGCTAGTTATGTTGGTAGCTGTTTGTGCATTTTGAGGGTAATTGGTGTTATGCGTACACCCTGTCGAAACTGCACTTAGTGTTATTACAGCAATTGCAGTGTACATTCTTGTTCGTTTGAATGTTTCAAGCATTATGTATGTTCTTTGCCAGTCAAAAATGTAACAAGTACCACAAGTGCACCACCAGTGCCATGACATTCCTTTTTCAGACATTTTAAGCATGCCTAAACAGGCGGCGTTCATCGTTTACAGAGTGCAATATAAACATATGATTAATATGGGTTTTATTGCTTTTTTCAACGTTCAACACCCTGTAGCTAGAGCAACCTTAATTAGCTACCGACATAGTTCGTTACATTTTCCACACCTCAATTTGGAACAAATTAGGTAATTTACAATCTACATCTATTACACAAGCCATGTCGTGATAAAACTTTGATCTGACGAGCAATCTACGAAAAGTGAGAACCGAAGCCGTGTTAAATCTAAAACAGAGCGTTAAGAACAACCTGCCTTTCATTTTATTTATGGTTTTGCTTTTCTCGTTTCGAAGCAGTGTTGCTGATTGGTATTATGTTCCTACAGGCTCTATGGAGCCCACCATTCAAGTAGGCGACCGCGTAGTGGTTGATAAATCAGCCTACACGCTAGAATTACCGTTCACAGACGTTGTTGTCGCGAAAACTGGTAACATCAATCGCGGTGACATTGTAATTATTGACAGTAATGCAGCTGAAACCAGACTCATTAAACGTGTGGTTGCCATTGAAGGTGACAAGGTCAAATTAGAAAACAACGTACTTTTTATCAATGGTGAAAAAGCAACGGTAAGCGCCAAAGATCACAATCTTTATTCCGAGCAGATTTTAGGCCAAACACGAACCATAGCGCTTAACCCATTACCTAGCCCTGCGAAAAACTTTAACTTGGTCACTGTACCTAGAGATCACGTGCTGGCAATGGGGGATAATAGGAACAATAGCGTTGATTCTCGTTATTATGGCTTCATTCCAATTGAAGAAATTCAGGGCAAAGCCAACTCGGTTGCATTTTCACTAGATCCGGACGATATGTATTTACCGCGAAAAGACAGGCTTTTCACATCACTTCAGTAGGGTTGAACAATACCCTTACTTGCAAAAAGGCCAAGCTAGACCTTTACTTGCGTTCAATTTTTCGGCAAAAAAAATCTGGTCAGATCTGATAAAGCGGTGATATTCACGTATATAAAGAAAAATGTAGGAGCAATTGCATATACGTAAATTCTTACTAATGAATTACAAATAGCGACCTTGTTCCTTATCAAATTCCCACTTCCTAAACACCAATTAACTAAGCCGCAACCCTCTATTTTTACGCTGTTTTTAGTTTAACTTCACGGCCGCTTCATCCCGCTTCACATTTAAAAAAGTAATACATGGTTTACACACTTTGTAACCAAGTGTCACATCTTGCGTGTTTTCCCCTATTGCAACTTAAGTATTAGGAGTGCTATTCATAATTTTGCAACATCATCGTGTTGCAAAAACACACAATAAGTAAAATGGAAATAAGGAAATAACAATGAAACAAGGTCGTAAAGTAAGTGCAATTGCAGTGGGATTAGCACTTTCAGGATTAACCTCTCTATCTCCTGCGTATGCACAGCAAGCTGACGAAAAAGCAGCCAACCTTGAACGAATTGCAGTCACCGGTTCTCGTATCAAACGTACAGATATGGAAGGCCCTTCACCTATTCAATCAATAGATGCAACAATGATTGAAGGCATGGGCTATGAAAACCTTCAACAATTACTCGAGCGTATGCCGGCCACAGGTGCGGGTACCTTCTCGACACGTAATAACAGCCAAGATTCAACAGCCAATGGCGCGGCAGCGGTATCCCTCAGAGGTATGGGACCAGATGCAACGCTTGTTCTAATAAACGGACGTCGCGTGGCAATAAGTGCCTTTGCTGAAAGTATCACTAACTCATTTGTTGATATTAACTCTATTCCTGTATCCGCCATCGAACGAATCGATATATTAAAAGATGGCGCTTCTGCGATTTACGGCTCAGACGCTGTTGCTGGTGTAGTAAACGTAGTACTGAAGAAAGACTACGAAGGTCTAGAGATTAATGCAGGTTATGGTGGTACAACAGGCCCAAGCTATGATGAGACCACCGCCAGTATTCTATGGGGCTCTCAAAGCGAAAAAAGCAGTGCTACAGTTATCATCGACTATTTCAACAACAGCACGCTTGGCGCTGACGAAATGGGTCGATTCGGAACAGCTAACCAATCACCTTATGGTGGTATGGACTTCCGTTCTTCACGAGGTTACCCAGGTTACTTCTATGTGGATGGTGTTAAAACTATCGACCCTGATTGTCCAGAAGATAGCGCAACGGCGTCTGGCAGCTGCCTGTTCGATTATGGCCCATTTGGTTTAACCATACCGGCTTCTGAGCGCGTAGGCTTTATTGGTCAGTTCGACTATAAAATTGGCGACGAAACCACAGCATTTATGGAAGTTGCACTGCAGCACAATACGTCTGAAGCAGGCGGTGCAGCAACACCTCTTGATGAAGATGCTGGTTTAACCGTTCCGGGTACTCATCCTGATAACCCGTTTGGACAAGACATTGAAATTGGTCGCTACCGCCCTGTTGATGCAGGTGCCCGTCGCTGGGATATCGAATCTGACACACTTCGTTTAGTCGCTGGCCTTCGTGGCACGTTCAATGATTACGATTGGGAAGCATCTGTACAAAAAGGCCGCAGCCGTTCAGAACAAAGTGGTGATCAGTCACAAGGTTGGGTTCGCGTTGACTGGCTTCAGGAACAAATTAACCTTGGTAACTACAACCCGTTTGGTGGCGTTACTAACCCACAAAGTGTAATTGATGATATTACTACTAGCCTTGTGCGCCGTGGTGAATCTCGAATGACCAGCGTTGACGCTCACATTACCGGTGAAGCATTCAGCTTCGGCGACGATGTTGTCATGATGGCAGCAGGTGTTGAATATCGCGAAGAGCAAGTATCTGACGTTCCTGATGTTCAGTTCCAGCGCGGATTAATCTTCGGTACTGAATCGGTTTCTGCCTCTGCTGAACGCGACCAGTATGCTGCATATTTAGAGCTATCTATACCTTTAGCTGAACAGCTTGAGCTTCAACTAGCTGGCCGCTATGACCATTACAGTGACTTTGGTAGTACAACTAATCCTAAAATAGCATTACGTTGGGCGCCAAGTGATGAAGTAACCGTGCGCGGTTCATGGGCTCAGGGCTTTAGAGCACCGTCTCTTGCACAAGTTGGCCTTGGTCCATCACAGAAAAGTGTCTTCTTTGTAGACAAATATCGCTGTGATGCAACAGGTCAAGATTGTGAATCGTTGGATTACAATATCGAGTTTGCGGGTAACCCTAACTTGGATGCAGAAGAGTCAGAATCTTGGAACGTAGGTGTTATCTACGCACCTACTCAAGAATTAGGCCTGAGCATTGATGTATGGAGTATTACGCAGGATAACAAAATTGATGAGCAGCAATTCGGTTTAGTTTACGACGCGGAATGTAATAACCAAGACAGCACAATCTGTGTTCGCTTAGATCCGCAGCCAGGCGAGTCATTAGGTGTAATTCAAAAGATTTTCAACACCTACCAAAACGTATCATCTCAAGAAGCGTCTGGTGTTGATTTCAGCGCTAACTACCGCATGGAGTTGCAAGAGTTCGGTAACGTACGCTTTAACCTTGATTGGTCTTACATGAACGAGTTCGAAAAAGACGGTCTTGAGTACACTGGCGAATATGGCTATCCAGAACACCGTTGGTTATTCGGCACAACCTGGTCTAAAGGTGCGTTCGATGCCAACTTGAACATTAGCTTTGTTGGTGAGTTTGAAGACACGCCTGACATTGATTTCGACGGTGTGTTGGACTTTGAAGAAAATACCTCGAGAACGGTTGATTCTCAAATGTTGGTGGACTTGCAGTTTGGTTACAACTACAGCGATAACCTTCGCCTTGTAATTGGTTCAAACAACTTGCTTGACGAAGAGCCTCCGTTTGCTATTGGTGATGGTGATGGCGACTTATACGGCTATGTAGGCGGCGTGCACAACCCGCGTGGCCGCTTCGTATACTCTAAACTAACTTACCGCTTCTAAAAGCCTTTAAAACGAAAAAGCGCTCAACGGCATTGCTTCACAATGGTATGCCTTGAGCGCTTTTTTTCATTCATGTATTAATGTGTGTTTAGAAAAAAAGATATTCAAAGAGCACCGTAGTGAGCCATGCGAGAATCACAGGCAATACAATCATCACATAAACCATTACCTCCGAGCCTACTGTTTCAGAACGCCAAGCGTCCATCATCTTTACCTTAAATCTACTCTTCAGTAAAAAAGTGTAGAAAATTATTAGTATCAATAAAACTAGAGTTTTTAGCATATAATTTATCAACTAATTTCTATGTTCTGACCTGCTCTAAAACTACAGACTTCTAAAAGCGTATTTAATTTGCAAGGTTTATTCGTCTGTTGTTTCCTCATACTGTGAATCGACGGCATTACCAATTGCCCCCCCACCAACTCCTAACCCTATGGTTCCTGCTAATCTTCCTACACTGCCGATAGGGTTGAAAAAGCCAGTGCCAGCCCCTGCTAAACCAGCTGACCAAAGTGATTTAGAACTAGCGCCGCCGCCTCCAGCTATAGCCGCTCCATAAACCCCTCCAATAGCTCCAGCAAAAGCGCCTACAACGTTAGCGAGCCATGCCCCATTAACTTGCTCTAGCTCTTCTTGAGCAAGTTCATTTGAATGTAAATGTGTTTTGCTTTCCATGGTACTTCCTTATATTTAATAAATTTAAGACTTTTCCGACACTGTATATTTCCAAAGCGAAAACTGTGCCGACAAAGCCACTATATCTGTAAAGATAAGAAAAAAGACCTGTCCCACATGCCTGATTAACAGCCACCTTTAGTAGTTTGATGAAATTTAAATCTTGTTTCGCATTTAACTCTCTAGTCTCGCATATAAAAAATGCCAGCTAAGCTGGCATTTTTCTATATGTATTTGCTTCTTTTGCAACGCTTACAATCCGAAATGAATGAGCACCAAATTACCTATTGCTGCACACAGCATAGCAAGGAAAGTCAGGATCATACCCGCGAAGCGCTGCCAGCTAACGCCTGAGTGACGACCTAAGCCATAGGCATGTAATACACGGCCAAATAACAGTGCGCTCCCCAATGCGTGAACAGCCCACACTTGGCCAGTATTGGCTTCAAAACACGCTATCATAATAAGGGTTATGGGTACGTATTCGCTAAAGTTGCCATGTGCTCTAGTCAAACGACTTAGGTCTTCGTGACCACCATCGCCAATTCCCACTTGGTGGCGACGTCTGGCGCCAATGACTAAAAACGACAAATACAGGTAGCAAATACCCAGTAAGCTGGCGTAAAACGCCGTGATTGGCAAAACCATGGTCTACTCCACATGTTCTAGTTATATCGCGCTGTATTAATCAGCGCTTAATTCAACATTCATGGTTGTCATTAAACGTTATCCGCTAATAAGTTACAAGCAACAAAAAAGGCCGCCTAAGCGACCTTTTGTTGACGTTGTTGGCAATTAACCTAAACGTTCAGCAAGTTCAGCACTCACTTCTTCAACTGGGCGTGTACCGTCAAGCTTGTGGTACTCACAGTTTCCAGCTTCCGCTTCAGCGCTGTAGTAGTTCACAAGCGGCTTTGTTTGCTCATGGTAAATCGCAAGACGCTTGCGCACTGTTTCTTCTTTGTCGTCATCACGAACGATAAGGTCATCGCCAGTTTCATTGTCTTTACCTTCCACCTTTGGCGGGTTGTAAACAACGTGGTAAACGCGACCTGATGCAGGGTGTACACGACGACCACCCATACGTTCTACGATTACATCATCAGGAACGTCAAACTCGATGCAATGATCAACAGTGACACCTGCTTCTTTCATTGCGTCAGCCTGAGGAATAGTGCGAGGGAAACCGTCTAACAAGAAACCGTCTTTACAGTCATCTTGTGCAATACGCTCTTTTACTAGGCCAATGATAATCTCATCAGATACTAGTTTGCCTTCATCCATTACACGCTTTGCTTCAAGGCCTAGCTCTGTACCTGCTTTAATTGCAGCACGAAGCATGTCGCCCGTTGAAATTTGTGGAATGCCATATTTGCCCATTAAAAACTGAGCTTGTGTGCCCTTACCCGCGCCAGGAGCGCCGAGAAGAATGATTCGCATGAGTGCGTTCTCCGCTTATGATTTTTAAACTTTTTACTTCGGGCACTTTACACATTCAACACTGGGGTGACAAGTGTAAGCAGTACCGTAAAGTTAATCTTAAGACTAATGGCGAATATATGTTCAGCTTATAGGCACTTTTGTAAATTTGCGCCTACACCCATTCAGTAACTCATCTTATTTAAGATGAATAAGCTAACTCTTAATATGATTAACTTGAAATTTTAGACCGCCAAAATATAGCACAATAAAATGGCTAAACTTACTTTTGTTAGTCGTAGAAATAAAAAAACGGGCATTACGCCCGTTTTTAAATGTAAACCTAATGGTTTATTGCTTTATTTAGCTAACTTCATTAGAAGCGTGTTCAAGTTCTGAACAAAACTAGATGGGTCTTTCAAGCTACCCTGTTCTGACAATGCAGCTTGATCAAACAATACGCCTACCCACTGATTAAACAGCTCTTCATCTTGGGTATCTGCCAGCAGCTTCACCAAACTATGCTCAGGGTTAAGCTCAAAGTGATACTTCACGTCTGGCACGGTCTGCCCTGCTGCCTGCATAAGCTTCATCATTTGCGTAGTCATGCCATTATCATCTGCTACGATGACCGCAGGTGAATCTGTTAAGCGATGGGTAAATTTAACGTCTACAACCTTATCGCCAAGTGCAGTTTTAGCTCGCTCAAGAACACCTTCAACTTGCTTTTCTGCTTCTTCTTGCGCCTTCTTAGACTCTTCGTCTTCTAAGTCGCCTAAATCTAAGTTTCCTTTCGCAATTGAGACAAACTGCTTCTCGTTAAACTCAGTAAGGTGAGACATTAACCATTCGTCAATGCGCTCGCCCATCAATAGCACTTCAATTCCTTTCTTGCGGAAAATCTCAAGGTGAGGACTAGACTTGGCAGCTTGCAAGCTATCTGCTGTCACATAGTAAATCTTATCCTGGCCTTCTTTCATTCGCTCAATATAGTCAGCTAATGATACGGTTTGTGCATCAGACTCACCGTGTGTAGAAGAGAAGCGTAGCAAGCCAGCAATTTTCTCGCGGTTACTGAAATCTTCAGCCGGCCCTTCTTTTAACACGTTGCCGAATTCATTCCAGAACGACTGATATTTTTCATTGTCGTTCTTCGCCATTTTTTCAAGCATCTGTAATACGCGCTTAGTACAACCTTGGCGTAGCGCTTGCGTTATCTTATTGTCCTGTAGAATTTCACGAGACACGTTAAGCGGAAGATCATTGCTGTCTAGCAAACCTTTAACAAAACGTAGATAAGTAGGCATGAACTGTTCGGCGTCGTCCATAATGAAAACGCGTTGAACGTAAAGCTTAAGACCATGACTTTGGTCGCGATTCCACATATCAAACGGCGCTTTAGAAGGGATATACAATAAACTTGTATATTCTGTTTTACCCTCTACTTTGTTATGCGCCCATGCAAGCGGATCAGCAAAATCATGAGAGATATGCTTGTAGAATTCGTTATACTCGTCATCAGTAATCTCAGACTTTTCACGAGTCCAAAGCGCGGTGGCTTTGTTTACTACTTCCCATTCACCAGGCTGGCCTTCAATTTTTTCGCCATCAGGGCCTTCACTTTCAGGCACTTCATCTTTCCACATCTGCACAGGAATACTGATGTGATCAGAATACTTACTTACGATAGAGCGTAAACGCCATGCATCAGCAAATTCTTTTTCGTCTTCGCGTAGGTGAAGCGTAATCTCGGTGCCGCGTGTAGGCTTGTTGATTTCGGCAATAGTGAATTCACCTTCACCGTCTGAAATCCACTCAACACCTTGCGATGCATCTGCACCAGCAGCACGAGTTCGCACCGTTACTTTGTCAGCTACGATGAACGCAGAGTAAAAGCCAACACCGAACTGGCCAATGAGTTGTGAGTCTTTAGCGCTATCGCCAGAAAGTTTGCTAAAGAAGTCTTTAGTGCCTGACTTAGCAATTGTACCCAAGTTCGCAATGACTTCATCGCGAGTCATACCAATACCGTTATCGGTAATGGTGACGGTATTTGCTTCTTTATCGACGCTAAGCTTTACGTTTAACTCGCCATCGTTTTCGTAAAGACTGTCATTTTCTAGCGCACGAAAGCGTAACTTATCCGCAGCATCTGCCGCGTTTGACACTAACTCACGTAGAAAAATTTCTTTGTTTGAATACAAAGAGTGAATCATCAGATGAAGAAGCTGTTTTACTTCTGTTTGAAAACCGTGGGTTTCTTTGTGGGCTGCTTCAGCCATAATCCAATATCTCCTCGTTGAATGGATCACGTTTGATGTTAAACAGGTAAGGTCGCTCAACGCACTTTTCAACGTTTAGAACGAAAATTTATTTTTTATAAGGAGATTTATCTTCAATAAAGTTTGATGTTGAGTATTTTGTGGGCGAGCGATAAGAGAGAACGTGACGTAGGCCCGCCAGATGCAGACCCACGTTGAGTGTTTTAATTACTAAGAATGGGTATACCCCAATTTACAGTACTACAGTTTGCGGCGACCCGAAAATGCGTGGGTGAGAGTATTACCATCAATATACTCGAGCTCTCCCCCAACCGGCACGCCGTGGGCAATTCGAGACGCATCAACGTTATGGCTTGCACAAAGTTGAGCGATATAATGTGCCGTGGCCTCCCCCTCTACAGTCGGGTTTGTGGCGAGGATAACTTCATTTATCCCACCTGCGGCAAGACGAGCCTCAAGCTCAGTAAGACCAATTTCTTCTGGCCCAACGCCGTCAATAGGAGACAAATGACCCATAAGCACAAAATACTGCCCCTTGTAACTTAAGGTTTGTTCGATTGCTAGTACGTCTTGTGGGCTTTCAACAATACATAACAAGCCACTTGCTTCTCTTTCAGGGTGACGACAAATGTCACATAGCCCGTCTTCAGTAAATGTTCTGCAGCGCTTACAATGATGAATATGCTCCATGGCATTGTGTAATACGTTGCTTAAATCAATTGCCCCAGTGCGATTACGCTCTAATAGGTGAAATGCCATACGCTGAGCGCTCTTGTTGCCAACGCCGGGAAGACACGTTAGTGCCTGAATTAATTCTGAGAGTAGCGGACTGAACTTCATAGTATTTACTGCTTTGGTGCTTTTTCTTTTTGATTCGAGCTTTCGCGGTATTTAATCACGTTCCGCTTTGCTTGGTCGAGCTTAACTTCATAAATGTTGCCCCCAAATAACCCCTTGTACTCTTCATCGGTGAAAACCAGCGTGTTGTCGTCATAAAACGTCACTGCCTCTTTTTGTGTAACTACGCCTAAATCAATACGCGACACATCGCCACTGAAGAAGTTATCGCCTTCAAAATTTTCAAATAACCACAGGCTTGTTGAATCTAACAGCACTAGTTTCGTCCGATCAGGGCTTATTGCAGCCGATGTGATCCAGCATAACTTTTCAAGGGTGGTACAGGTTTTAAATTCGCCAATGAACTGTGCGTCAAAGTTCGCGGCATGGTCCCCCACCTTATACAACTTGGTGATGCCATCGAAGGGTTTTGTTCTATTTTTTGTAAACAGGTAGAGATTACGCTTGTACTCTACGAACGCTTCCAAATCGTAGTTCTTGTCTTTCGGTTTTACTTTTCCTTTTCCCATTTCCGGGTAAGTAAACTTGATGATTTCTGCTTCTGTGGTATCGGTTTTTATATCAATGGGGTTTTCAATTTTATAAATCGTTAACCAGCGTCGCTTGTTGTCATTGTTACCGAAGTCTCCCAAAAAAAAATGACCGAAACTGTTTTGTGTCATGTCTTCCCAGTCGACGTTTTTGGCATTTGTAACTGTAACTTCCCTCTCAATAGTTCCATCTTTATTGAGCATATAAAGGATAGGTCCATCGCCACTGTCGTTAATGGCCCAAAGCCTTTTGTATTTATCGTATTCTATACCTGAAATTTCCTTAAGCTTCGGGTCGACCGTTACTGTTTTCATTTTAAACAGGTCGTAAATACTCATAAAAAACAACACGGTTGCGATGGGTAGTAAAATAACCGTGGTGATAACTAAGCCTTTCCTTAGCACTACTAAAACCTCTATTTTAACGAGTTAACTTTCGCGTTTAGCGGTTAACTGAACACGTTGAGTTTTCTGAAAGATAAAAAACGCAATGATACAACGATCATTCAACTATTTGGGACACTTTTTCTACGGAACAACGGTTAAATGAGATTTTACTGTTAATGTCGATGAGTTGGGCATGCGCTCAACATTTGTAAGCTGTGTATCAGCCCATAATTATCAACGTATCATGCTGAAAACAAGCCTAACCTTTATCAGTAAGTAGACGTTGACGTCCATCTTTATTGAATACGGTTTCATCGTGCTTTATGAATTTTTCAATGATTGACTGCTCATGGTCAGTAAATGCAGTTTCAAAATTTTGGTGACCAACGCTCACTGTAGCTTTTTGCCCATTTGCTAACTTTTCGTTAGCCAGCGCTAACTGACTAATGAAATCATTTAACGATATCCGATTGTATGTAAAGATCCCGGGCTTACTCAATGATGCAGGTGTGAGTAAGTCATCATGTTCAAGCATAAAGGCGTGTTTGAAAATTGCTTGAGACTTTGTGAAGCAGGCAGTAGGGCTGCGCAGAGTAGCAGCTTCTGGAAGCGCTTTAATACGGATGCTCTGACCATTGTCTGCGGTTTGCCAAGTTACACCACACACACTAACACTAAATGCATCCACCTGATTAGCAGTTTCCTTTCGCGCTAGCGTTGAGACGGTATCCAATGCTTGAAGCTCAGCAAGAACTTGAGGTAAAGACGTCATTGAGAGCTTTTCAACTGTTATCTTTCCTGCGTTGGACTGATAAGTAAGCTTCAGCGTGTTCTCTAGATAGTAGACTTGGCCTGTGTCCTTCCAAAGGGATACAGCGGTATTATTGATAGACGGGTTTTCGACGGCACAATCACGTTGGGCCTGAAAGCGTTTTAACATTTTTGCTAACACAGCATCCTCCCTCATTTCGAACTGCCACATTCTATTATTTGTGTTCCTTTGCCATGCGCAAGCTAAATGACTGAATGTGACAGTGTTTTAATGTTACGAAAGAAAGGCCTGGTTGAACTATTGCTAAAAATACTTATTTAAAACTCATAGCACGTTAGATTTTACGTGCGTATACCGACACCACAAACGGTAATGATAACTATTACCATATTGAAAAGTATGCGAGAATGGCAGCATGGCTTGATGACTAAGTAAGTAGGAAAACGAATGCGAAATCTTATAAACGCAACCGTAACCCAAGTTCACCATTGGAATGACACTCTGTTTAGTTTCAAAACAACGAGAGAATCATCTTTTCGTTTTGAAAGTGGTCAATTCGTTATGATTGGTCTTGAAGTAGATGGTAGGCCACTGATGAGGGCCTACAGCATCGCAAGCCCAAATTATGATGAGGAATTGGAATTTTTTAGTATTAAAGTACCAGATGGTGCGCTTACTTCTCGCCTTCAAAATATAGAACCTGGTGACCAGGTAATGATTAATGTTAGGCCAACAGGTACGCTCGTGCCTGGTTTCTTGTTACCCGGAAAACATCTTTATTTGCTCAGCACTGGTACAGGTCTAGCACCATTTATGAGTATTATCAGAGATCCTTTCATTTATGAAAGCTTTGAAAAAATTATATTAGTTCACGGAACGCGGTGGCGCTCTGAACTTGCCTATCAAAACGAAATTGAGCACCAACTTCCTAACAACCCTTATTTCGGTGACGAAGTGCGTGAGAAACTCATTTACTATCCTACTGTTACGAGAGAAAGTTATGAGAAAAACGGTATCGCTCACGAAGGACGGATAACGAAGCTAATTGAAAGCGGAAAGTTGCTGGATGATATAGGTATGCCTGAATTAGACACTGAAAATGACAGATTCATGTTATGTGGCAACGACAACATGCTACAAGACCTTATGTCTATGCTAGACGACAAAGGCTTCTCGAAAGCTAACTCGCGTCGTCAGGGGCATTATGTAATTGAACAAGCATTTATAGAAAAGTAATGCGCAACGCATTTGCCCGACCATCGGCAACATTTTAAGTTTTCAATAAAAATCGCCGGCGTGTTGCCCGCGATTTTCTATGAGTTCACTCGCAAAATACTTGCAAGCTGTATCGCTTCTAGCTTTACATAATTATTTAAAACGGCATTTTGAAGCCAGGAGGTAATGGCATTCCGCCAGTTACATCACCCATCTTCTCTTTGCTAGTTTCTTGAACTCGACGTACCGCGTCGTTAAATGCTGCAGCAACCAAATCTTCAACCATATCTTTGTCGTCGTCCATCAATGACTCATCAATGTCTACACGACGCACGTTGTGGTTGCACGTCATGGTTACTTTAACCATGCCTGCACCCGCTTCACCTGTTACTTCAATTTTGGCTAGGTCGTCTTGTGCTTTTTGCATGCGCTCTTGCATTTGCTGCGCCTGCTTCATGATATTGCCCATTCCACCTTTAAACATAATTTTTGTCTCGCTTCGTTTTGGTGTTAATAATTCTGCTATCGCGCTTTAACCGAATCGGTTAGCACTGACGCATCGAAAGTCGATAGCAATGCTTGAATTGTATCATCGGTTTTAATCACCGAGTGTGCATGCGCATGGCGCATGGCATGAATCTCTTGTTGTAACGCAAAAGGTGTAGATGCTGGTTCACCTAACGTGATATTTACTTCAACGTTTTCACCCAACCCATGATGGATTGCATCAACCAATTGCTTTCTCGCACTATCATTTAATAGATGCGTCTGACTATGGTCAATTTCAAGGGACACTTGATTGCCCGCTCGAGAAAATGATGCGTGCAGCACCAATTGTTTGAGTAGACCAGCAACTGGCATTTGCTCAACTAGATTGCTCCATTCGTCAATTTGGCTAGCGTGAGTTAATTTGCTTCCGTCATTTAAGTACGCTTTTAACTGCCCGTTATAGGTATTGCTCAGCGGCGTATCAAAATTTAGAGCATCCCGCGCAAAAGACCGATCTCCCGCACTTTCCATCTGCACAGGGGCACTGTCGTAATTCGAACTGCTATCAGAGGGAGTTTCAACATAGTCAGCACCTTCAACGTGTTGAGGTGGGTGATTATCGTAATCAGTAGCCCAAGGTGGCATATCCTCAACAGGTGTTTCCGAGTTTGATTGCACCTCAGATTCGTCATTTGAAAAAGGCATATCCTCTTCAAATTCATCAAGCGAGAAATCGCTCGTGTTGTTTGAGCTAGAATGACTCTTTTCTGACTCGCTAGTATGCATAGTGTCAGAAGAATGCGCGTGAGTATTACCTAAAGACGAGCCTGAGTTTGTACTTTCCAGTTGAGGAGTGTCACCGCGCGCAACACTATTATCTTTATGTTCTGAGCCGCTATCTATACGCTCCGGGGTGTTATCTCTAAGCTCTGGGCTATTATTTAGAGGCTTAGGGCTATGGTCTTGCAGCTCACGGCTGTCTTCATGCCCAACGGGGTTTAAATCACCACTCTTGATTTCGTTATCAGCGTTAGCCTGCCCTGCACTATTATCGCTACCCTTGATAACTCCATGTGCAGTTTGTGCAGTACTCAAAGCCTCGGCTTTACTTCTGGTAAAGCGCGCTTGAATATCACTTGCACTTTCGGTCTTAGCATTTGCTGCGCTGGTACTTTTTGCCTCTGCGTCTTGTGCTTTTCTTTGCTTTAACTTTTGACGAAGTGCCAACATATCAGCCGTAGAGGTAAGCTGCTCTTCGGCGGTTAATGAGGACGGTTCGTTCTCGTGCGCCAACGACTTGCTGTTTTTATCAGAGCCTTTAGCGTTACGAGAGCCCTCAGCGTTATGAAAGCCTTCAGTGCTTTGAAAACCTTCAAAACCTAAGGAACCATCATCTTCTAACGGAGGTGGCATATCGTCCATGTACGCATCTAACGGAGGTCCATCGAAATATTGCGCTGCTTCGTTATGGGGCGCACTGACTTCACTTGGCGTTGGTTCAAGCTCTGCAGCAACGCTTTCTGTTTGTACCGCTTGTACCGCGGTGTTTTCTACGGGTAATTCTTCAATAGACGAAGTTGGAGCTGGCTTTACGGATTCATCATTATGTGAAGCATCACGCTCAAGTGCTGTTGTTTGAGTCGACGTTGCACCTGACTCTGAATGAGGTAGCGCCGACAGAGTTTCACTTCCACTCAACTCGCTTTCATCAGCGGCTGCGTGTTCCTGCTCTTGCTGTGATTCAAATGGAGACGTCGATTGTTCTTGCTGCTCTTTTTCGATTATTGATGTAGCAAGTGAGTCAGAGGTAGATGGCGCACTTTCTAACGACTGTTCAGAGGTAGATTCAACCGATAGATGAGAAGGCGTCTCCTCCTGCACATTGGTTGCAGAAGTTTCGCTTAACGGCGCTTCCTCCTGCTTACCGACGTTTCCCGGGCCACCACTGGAAGAAGCATGATCTACAGGTAAACTATGCTCACTCCTCCCGTTTTCAATCTCGCTTGCGGTGTCTTTGATGGGGGTATTTGGAGCAAACGACATCATACGCATTAATGTCATTTCAAACGCACTTTTTCCGTCCGCAGCAAACGGCAAATCTTTTCTTCCTTGCAGTGCAATCTGATAAAGCAGCTGCACTTGCTCAGCTGGAATAGTTTTCGCTAATTGAAATATCGCTTTAGCCGATGTGGTTTCTAGCTTACATGCTTCAGGCACCCATTGCGTTAATGCTATTTGGTGCAGCAGGCTAGCCAATTCGCTGTGTACGTTGTCATAATCGGGGGCTTGCTCTGCGATGTCATTGACCAACTGCAATACATCAGCAGGACTTTTATTTACCACAGCATGAACCACTTTAAGCAACTGGTTCTTGTCCATCAGCCCCAGCATATCGGTTACCACCGATGCCAGCACTTGATTTCCACCCTGTGCAATCGCTTGGTCAGTTAAACTCAGCGCATCACGCATACTGCCTTGGGCGGCTCTTGCCAAAAGCGCTAGCGCTTGTGGCTCAAAAGGCAGCTGTTCATGCTCTAAAATATGCTGCAGCTGTCCAACAATCTGCTCCCGAGACATGGCTTTCAAGTTAAACTGCAAGCAACGGGATAAGATGGTTATCGGAAGCTTTTGAGGATCGGTGGTCGCCAGTAAGAACTTAACGTGTGGAGGTGGCTCTTCCAGCGTTTTTAACAGCGCATTAAAGCTGTGTTTTGAAAGCATGTGTACCTCATCGATAAGGTACACTTTGTAACGCCCGCGAGTGGGTTTGTATTGCACATTATCAAGAAGCTCGCGAGTATCCTCAACTTTGGTTCTTGATGCAGCGTCAATCTCTAACAAATCAACGTAGTTCCCCTGCTCTATCTCTTTACAGGTGTTACATTGACCGCAAGGGTTTGCCCCTTGTCCTTCTTCGCAGTTAAGGCTTTTTGAAAAAATACGTGCAATGGTAGTTTTACCTACGCCTCGCGTACCTGTAAACAGATAAGCGTGGTGTAGACGATCGTTATCCAAAGCATTTGAAATGGCAGAGACAACATGTTCCTGACCCACAAGTTCACTGAACTTGCCCGGTCGCCACTTCCTTGCTAGTACCTGATAACTCATTATTACGTATTTCGCCTTTTGCTAGTTATGCTTTATAGCGATTATTCGCCTTCAAACTCACAAATAGAGTAGCTTTCTATATCAAGCGTACTCAATTTCTTCTCGCCACCTAGGTCCGGTAAGTTAATAACAAAACCTGCATGGTTTACTTCACCGCCTAGTGAACGAATTAGTTTCGCAGAAGCGGCTATCGTTCCACCAGTTGCAAGTAAATCGTCAATAAGAAGGACTTTATCACCTGGCTCAATGGCATCTTTATGGATTTCCAATGTATCCATGCCATATTCAAGCTCGTAGCTCTCGCTAACTACTTCACGAGGAAGTTTGTTGGGTTTTCTCACTGGAACAAAACCAATGCCCATTTCGATGGCCAATGGCGCACCAAAAAGGAACCCGCGTGCTTCAGTACCTGCTATCTTGGTAAATCCCATACCTTGATACTTTTCTACAAGTAACGAGATACAGCTACTAAATGCTTTGTGATCTTCTAAAACGCTGGTCACATCTCTAAATAAAATACCTAGCTTTGGATAGTCAGGTACGGTTTTCACTACTGATTTAATATATTCTGCAGTCACAATTATGCCTTGAATGTCTGCGTTATAACCAGAAGGTGAACCAGCCGGCGATGATATGCATCAACGGGAACGCGATTAGAGTTACTAGCGATGCTAGAAAGTACCACTTGTTATAGACTTCTTTGAAATCTGAATTGTCAGCCATTTGCACTACCTAAACAATTTTGTGAACAAAAAAATGGTGCTAAATGTTAATCGAAAGCAAGCCCGATTGACAGCGCTAATATGATCGATCGCTCACTTTCAGACCAGATCCTGGCGAAAGTTTAATATAAAGCAGGTAAATAGTAATGGTAACTTAGGATACTGGAAGCAGTATTCCTTTTTGTAACATGTCAGTGAGGGTCTGGTTCATACCATTTATAAGCACGTTTGAAGGAATTTGGGGAAGTTGTTGGCACAACGACTCCGCTAATTGTCCTATTTCCATTCCCAGTTCATTTTGTTCCAGCGTGTTGACTAAAATAGCCGTCACCGGATTAACATGAGTAAATTGAACGTCAAACTCACGGTCTCTGTAAACAACGTAAAACTGCTGTTCTTCGGCAGGTTGCTCTGGGATATAATCCTCACCAATTAGATGGACTTCGAACTGATATGCCGCCAACGAGGCATACGGTGACACCCTAATTGCGGTAACATTGTTTTCTTGCTGATAGAACTCAACATTGTCTTCATTTTTTCTGATACTGACGTCAAGCTCAAGCCACTCATAGTGAGCAAGTTCCGCAGCAAAGTCGGGCAGAGTAATATCGAAGGTTGGCTCTGTTGAAAGGTACTCAACGAACTCTTTACTTATTTCAGCAAAATAAGGAGAGCGGCATTCGTGCTCAATAAAAAATTGACGCACAATACTCTCCCAGCCTTTTTCACCATACTGTTTTACCACAATAGATTTTAAAACGGGAAAACCGGTACTGACGAAATTATCGATGTTGTTAAAAAACAGGGATTGATAGATTTTCATACGACGAATGTGATCAGCGTCGGTATCACAAAATGTCTGCGGGTCTTTGATCGCATCAACGAACGTTTTTTGAGTGGTTTGAAATGACTGAGTCACGCGACACTTCCTTTAACGTTTGATGCTTGAACAGCTTCGCATTTTGCTTGAATTTGCTTAATTTTCTTCACTTCCGCTAATAATTCGCTTAACGGGGGAATATTAAAATCACGCTCTAGCAAAGTCGGAAATACGCCGTGAGTAAGGTAAGCATGCTCCAACAGCGCCCAAACTGGCTCAATGACATCAGCCCCGTGAGTATCAACTTTCAAATCCTCTGCTTCATCATAATGACCAGCAATATGGCCATACACAATTTTGTCTGAGGGCAAGCCGTTAATGAACGCTTTCGCATCGTATTTATGGTTGATACTGTTCACGTAAACATTGTTTACGTCGAGAAGCATTTTGCAACCCGATTCATTTAGTATGCTCTTGGTAAATTCAAGTTCATCCATCTCTTGGCCTGGCGCAATGTAATAAGAGACATTTTCTAAGACCAGCGGTCGTTCGATGATATCTTGAACTTGAACAATTCGAGATACTACGTGCTTAATCGCGTCTTCAGTAAAAGGAATTGGCATCAGATCGTACATATGCCCATTGCCAGAACAAAAGCTTAAGTGCTCGCTATACAATGCAATATTGTTTGCATCTAAAAATCGCTTAACGGTTTTTACAAACTCGACATCTAGTTTGTCGCTACTTCCGATAGACAAAGATAAACCATGAGTTGTAAAGGGAGCTTGCGAAGACGCTTGCTGAAATTGTTCTTGGTACTTCCCACCAAGTGGGATCCAATTTTCAGGGGCTACTTCCCAAAAATCGACTTCAGATGGCAATGTAGGTAAAAGCGCTTTTAGCATTTCCCGACGAAACCCAAGACCTGCGCCACAGATGTTTTTCATATCTTCCCCTTTACCGCATGGGATTGCACAATTGTAACGTACGTTACTAGACAAAAAAGGCCATCATTCGACAGCCATTTTTTTGCTAAGCGTAACTCGTGTAGCCTTCATCATTCTTTTTCAAGCTACACGATGCTTTTCGAATGGCGGTTACATGCTACCGCATTTGCCTTCGCCGCACTTGCCTTCTTTACCAGCTTTCTTGTCGCCGCCACATTTACCTTCGCCGCACTTGCCTTCTTTGTCTGCTTTCTTGTCGCCGCCACATTTGCCTTCGCCGCACTTGCCTTCTTTGTCAGCTTTCTTGTCTCCGCCGCACTTACCTTCGCCACACTTGCCTTCTTTTTCAGCTTTCTTGTCGCCGCCACACTTACCTTCGCCGCACTTGCCTTCTTTCTCTGCTTTGTCGCCGCCACATTTACCTTCGCCACACTTGCCTTCCGCAGCGAATTGGCTGTAACCAGATTCTAATGCTTGCATACCAAATGGATTTACATCTGCTACTGCAACCGTTGACGCCAAAGAGCCAATTACAACTGCACCCAACGCTGTCGCTACTGATGATTTTTTGATTTGTTTCATTGATGTACCCTCAATAATATTAGTCATGTTTGACGTACAGTAAGCACGTGTACTTTAAAAGACCCTGTGGGCTTAAAGGATATTTCACAAAAATTAATTTTTTTACAATTAATTTTTATGACATTGATATTAAAAGGTTTTATATTAACAAAAGTGTATCTGCATACTTTTACAATAAGTTAACAGGAAAAGTTAAGTACAGTACCTACAAAAAGTACAGGGTAAACGCGGTGAAGCAACAATTTTATCTAGGTCAATGGCAAGTCGATGTAACCAGCAATACGCTATCTCTCGGCAAGCTTAAGAGGACTATAGAGCCGAAAACCATGGATGTTCTGCTGCTGTTGTGTCAGCAAAAAGGAGAAGTAGTATCCTCTGACGAGATCGTTGCTCAGTGCTGGCCTAAACATATTTGTTCACTACCTCGAAATTTAGCTTTATATAAAAGCGTATCAGCCGCTTGCAACAGAGAAGTTATGTTCTCATAACAAAGATTTTCATTCGCTGCCACTCCCATATTAACTGTGAGCTTTTTATTTGACACGAGTATGAAGTGCCTGACACTGAGTGGGGCACGGAGCCGCCCGATTCGTATAGGCAACAGTTGTACAGTTGGTAAGGAAAGAGTTATTTATTCGCACTTTGATAGGATTCTAATATTGTAGAGTCACTTATATATGTAGTAACCAGATTCAAACTATCAACAAGTTCATCTTTGTACCTACTGTGATTTGAAACTGCCAAATAGGAAGGTACGGTCAATTTGTCTGAAATACTTACCTCAACTAATCGACTACCTAATGCCTCTGTATAAAATTGATAGGGTTGTTTGTAGCTAATTAGATAAGACGTTCTTCCAACATCAAAAAGGTGAATCGCGTCGCTACTTGTCGGCATATCAAAAAATTCAAAACCTTCTTGCTTAAGTGCCTGTCGAATCCCTAAATAGTCATAGCCGCGAATTGCCGAAATTGACTTACCATCCGCAAGTTGTCCGTTATGTAGAAGTACAATAGTTAAGTAAACAAATGGAGCGTTTATAAATGTAGCGTTCTGATCTAACGCTGAAGTACCTCTGACATTAATTGTGAGATCGACCTTCCCGGTCTTCACACGTTCAAACAAACGAGCCGGAGGCATGCATTCAACTAACACGTTATAATTCATTTTAGTCAATATGGCTACAGTTGCATCTATCGCTACACCATGACAACGCGAAGAGTCGGGTTCTTTAATTACTAATGGCGGAAACTCAACGACACCAAGCGTAATAGACTTTTTTGTTTTTAAATTTTCTTCAGAGCTTGCGCAATACGCCCAAGAAATAAGAATTAAGCAATAACCTAAAAGAACCTTACGTTTCACATTTTTACCGATTTATTCATTGATAAATTACTTATATAGAATTTTGCGAATAAATAATAGGAAGGAGATGTTATTACTAGATCTCTCCCAGTCAAAATATGCTTACAGCACAAGCACACAAGAAATGGGGTCAGAGTACATTTCTCTGACTTAACGGCATTGGGGGGTAAGGGAATGACTATGTTCTGATGTTTAAAGTAATAAAGTACTCTGACCCCAATTTGAGGTTTTGCTGGGGGGAATGGGGATTAATGTACTCTGACCCCATTTTTTTTCTTTCTTCCAAACGCAAAAAACCCGCCGTTAGGCGGGTTTCTTTAATTGGGACCTGGCAGTGTCCTACTCTCACATGGGGAAACCCCACACTACCATCGGCGCTAATACGTTTCACTTCTG
>Ga0213837_1000480_pt1 | contig 40699 bp, 39 predicted proteins | sample SWPATP12_FD_160572 | JGI IMG/M metagenome (GOLD analysis project Ga0213837, IMG submission 160572) | Coastal seawater microbial communities from Marineland, Florida, United States - SWPA TP1 #2 | ecosystem: Environmental > Aquatic > Marine > Coastal | place: USA: Florida | collected 2016-08-06
GAGCGCGAGCAGCCCGAGCCCGGCGAGCGCGTGCGTGCGCATCGCCTGCAGCCCGGCGATCGCGGCATCGAGGTCGACGACGATCTTGATCGCCGACGCGCGCACATCCTGCACGGTCGGCACGGGCACGGGCACGGGCACGGGCGCGAGCTCCGCGCCCGCCTCGGGCGGTGTCTTCGCGCTGCCCCCGGCGGCGGGCACATCGGCGGGGCGCGGCCCCCGCAGCCACATCGGCCCTTGCGCCGCGGCGGGGTCGAGCGGCACCGGCAGCTGCCGGTGCACCGGCCACCGAGAGGCCTGCATCTCCGTCGACATGGGCGCAGTCTCCCACCGGCCACTGACACGATCAGGTGGAGCAGCGCCCCGCTTCGAGGGGACTGTGGAGAACGACGGAGCGGGCGACGGGAATCGAACCCGCGTAATCAGTTTGGAAGACTGAGGCTCTACCATTGAGCTACGCCCGCGCGCCCCGCGCTCGCGCGTCGGGACTGGTCGAATCTACCGCATCCGGTCGGCGCGATCCGCACCGCATCTGGCCCGCGCGCCGACCACCCGGATGGCGGGATACGCTCGTGCGGTGCAGCGCAGCATCCCCACAGACCTCATCCTCGGCGGCGCGACCGCCGCCTACCAGATCGAGGGCGCCGCGGCCGAGGACGGCCGTCGCCCCAGCATCTGGGACGCCTTCGCCCGCGTGCCGGGCGCCGTGATCGACGGCCACACCGGCGACGTCGCGTGCGACCACTACCACCGCATGCCCGCCGACGTGGCGATGATGCGCGACCTCGGGCTGCAGTCGTACCGCTTCTCGACCAGTTGGTCGCGCGTATGCCCTGACGGCGGCGCGCCGAACGCTGCCGGCCTCGACTTCTACTCGCGGCTCGTCGACGAGCTGCTCGACGCCGACATCATGCCCTGGCTCACGCTCTACCACTGGGACCTGCCGCAGGTGCTCGAGGAGGCGGGCGGCTGGCCGTCGCGCGACACCGCGAGCCGCTTCGTCGACTACGCGCTGGCCGTGCACGAGAAGCTCGGCGACCGCGTCGACAACTGGACGACCCTCAACGAGCCGTGGTGCTCGTCGTTCCTCTCCTACATCGCCGGCGCCCACGCGCCCGGCCGGCAGAGCGTCGCCGACGGCCTCGCGGCCGGGCACCACCTGCTGCTCGCGCACGGCATGGCGGTGCAGGCGCTGCGCGACGCCGGCGCGGAGCGGCTCGGCATCACACTCAACTTCACGGTCGCCGACCCGGTCGACCCGACGAATCCCTTCGACGTCGACGCTGCCCGCCGCATCGACGAGCAGTACAACCGCTTCTTCGTCGACCCGATCCTGCGCGGCAGCTACCCCGAGACGCTGCTCGCCGACGTCGGCCACCTCGGCCTCGACGCGGTCGTGCAGGACGGCGACCTCGCCATCATCGGCGCGCCGATCGACGTCCTGGGCGTGAACTACTACCACGGCGACGCGTGCTCGTTCGAGCCGCTGGCGGAGCCGATGCTGCAGGATGCGCCGACCGACCGGCCGATCCGCAGCCCGTTCCCCGCCGCGGACGGCGTCGAGATCCACTCGCGCGGACTGCCGACGACGACCATGGGCTGGGAGGTGCAGCCCGAGGGACTCACCCGGCTGCTGCGCCGCCTCCACGAGGACTACGCCGGCCCGAAGGGCGTCGACCTCTGGGTCACCGAGAACGGCGCGGCCTACGACGACGTGCTCGACATGGACCCGGCGACCGGCGAGCAGCGCGTCCACGACGCCGAGCGGGTCGACTTCCTCCGCCTCCACATCGGCGCGGTGCTCGACGCGATCGACGCGGGCGTGCCGGTCAAGGGCTACTTCTACTGGTCGCTCATGGACAACTACGAATGGGCGTGGGGCTACCACAAGCGCTTCGGCATCGTGCGCGTCGACTACGACACGCAGGAGCGCACCGTGAAGGACTCCGGGCTCGAGCTCGCGCGGATGATCCGAGAGCGCACCTTCTAGCTGCTGGCGGGTTGGCGCCGCTCACGCGTCGTCATCGGGCAGCTCCTTCAGCGCTGCCGTGAGCGAGAGCAGGTCTCGCATCTGGGCGCACAGCAGCGGCACCGCGGTGATCCGGATCGCATGCCTGCCATGAGCAGCCCCCACAGCAGCTCGGGCAGCGCTCGGCGCAGCTGGCGGTCGGCCAGCAGGCCCGATCCGTGCACGAGGGTCGTGGAGAGCGCCACCATCCGCTCGCGCGACGCCCTCGACGCCTCGCCGAAGGAGCTCACGGAGGAGTCGGCGGTGATCGCCTGCCCGATCGCCTCGGTGGCCACCCGGTGGAACGGCGCGATCGCACACCCACGACGGCCTCGGTGGCCCGCTGCTCGATGCGGATGACCGTCTCGTCGTGGAGCTCGAACAGCGGGTGGTCCTTCAAGGGCATGGAGAGGTAGATCGTGCCGGGCGACACCCCGGCGCGATCGGCGATGCCGCGCATGGTCGTCGCGCGCCAGCCGTCCTACCGCATTGCGGCGAACGCCACCTCGCGGATGCGGGCCGCGGCGCGGGCGCCCTTCGTGGCGCCGCTCTGGTTCGTCATGCACCCATCTTGGCTGAACGCGTTCAGCCGGAGCAGGACACGCATCGAAGGGGCCGATCCTCGCGGACCGGCCCCTTCGATGCGTGTGCTGCTGGATCAGCCCATCGACGGCGGCATGAGCACCGAGTCGATGAGGTACACCGTGGCGTTGGCGGTCTGCACGCCACCGCAGACGACGGTCGCGGCGTCGCCGTTGACCATGAGCTCGTCAGCGTCGCCCTCGACCATGAGCTCCTCGCCCTGGACGGTCGTGTGCGTGCCGGCGATCGCGTCGGGCGCGATCTGGCCGGGGATGACGTGGTAGGTCAGCACCGACTCGAGCGTCTCGGCGCCCTCGGGCGTCTGCAGCATCTCGACGGTCTCGGCGGGCAGCGCCGCGAAGGCGTCGTCGACCGGCGCGAAGACGGTGAACTCGTCGCCGTTCAGCGTGTCGACGAGGTCGACATCCGGGTTCAGCTGACCGGAGACGGCCGCGACGAGCTGCGTGAGCATCGGGTTGTTCGAGGCCGCGACCGCGACCGGGTCCTGCGACATGCCGACGATCGAGCCCGCGCCGTCCGGCACCGCCTCGTCGTACATCGCGCAGCCGGCGCCGACGAGGTTGTCGAAGGCCGGGTCCATCGCGGCTTCGGTCTCCATCGACTCCTCGGAGGCGCTGGGAGCCATCGTCGGCTCCATCGTCTCGGCGGCCGTCGTCGAGCCGCCCATCGAGCAGCCCGCGAGCACGAGCGTCGCCGTGCCGACGAGCACGAGCCCGGCCATCTTGGGGTTCTTCTTGGTGAGCATCGCTGCTCTCCTTCCCTGTTGGGTTGCCGGCCCGTGCGAGCCGGTGATGCCAGGGGTTCGGAGGCATGCTGAGCGCGGATTGGAAGATCGCTCATCGAGATCCGAGGCCATCCGGGAGGGCCGCCGCGCCGAACCAACGGCAACTCGCCAAGGAGGCACCATGCTCGCCCTGATCGGATTGCTGGGTGGATTCATCACCGGCATCTCGCCATGCATCATCCCGGTGCTGCCCGTCATCCTCTTCTCGGGCGGCATGCAGTCCGCGCGCGGCGAGCAGGCGTCTGATGCGTCCGCCGACGCCGCGCAGGGGAGCGGCGGCGTCGCCACCGCGACTCGCGCGAGCGTGAAGCAGCGGTCCATCTCGCGCTGGCGGCCCTACCTGGTGATCTCCGGCATCGTCGTGAGCTTCACGCTGATGACGCTCGCGGGCAGCCTCGTGCTCAGCCTCCTCGGCCTCCCGCAGGATGTGCTGCGCTGGGCGGGCATCATCGTGCTCAGCCTCATCGGCATCGGCCTCATCGTGCCGAGGATCCAGCACCTGCTCGAGAAGCCCTTCGAGAAGCTCCCGTTCCTGCAGACCGCGGGCGAGAAGTCGTCGAAGCTGCAGGGCTTCCCGCTCGGCCTCGCGCTCGGCGCCGTCTACGTGCCGTGCGCCGGTCCCGTGCTCGCCGCCATCACGGTCGCGGGCTCGACGGGCCAGATCGGCCCCGACACCGTCGTGCTCACCGTCTCGTTCGCGATCGGCGCGGCGCTGCCGCTGCTGTTCTTCGCGCTCGCGGGCCGCGGCCTCGCCGAGCGCATCACGGCGTTCCGCAAGCGCCAGGGCGTCATCCGCACCGTCTCCGGCGCGCTCATGCTGCTGCTCGCGCTCGGCCTCGTCTTCGACGTGCCGGCGCGCGTGCAGCGGCTCGTGCCCGACTACACGTCCGCGATACAGGGGTACATCGCGGGCAACGAGGAGGTGCAGGAGGCGATCTCGATCGGCGGCCTCGAGACGGAGGAGAACCAGGACCTCGACCTGTGCGATCCGGGCTCGACCCAGCTGCAGGAGTGCGGCACGGCCCCGAGCATCCGCGGCATCGAGTCGTGGTTCAACACCGAGGGCGACCAGCCGATCGACCTCACGGAGCTGCGCGGCCAGGTCGTGCTCATCGACTTCTGGGCCTACTCCTGCATCAACTGCCAGCGCTCCGCGCCGCACATGAACGCGTGGTACGACGCCTACGCGGACGCCGGTCTGCAGATCATCGGCGTGCACAGCCCCGAGTACGCGTTCGAGAAGGTGCGCCCGAACGTCATCCAAGGCGCCGAGGCGCTCGGCATCGAGTACCCGGTCGCGATCGACAACTCGCTCTCGACGTGGACGAACTACCGCAACGCCTACTGGCCGGCCCGCTACCTCATCGACGCCGAGGGCACCGTGCGCAACGTGCACTTCGGCGAGGGGCAGTACCGCGAGGGCGAGCAGATGATCCGCGAGCTGCTCCAGCAGGCGAACCCGGACGTCGAGCTGCCCGCCGCGACCGAGATGTCGGACGAGACGCCGGTGAACGACGAGATCACGCCCGAGTCGTACCTCGGCACGACCAAGGTGCAGAACTTCGGCGGCGAGGAGCGCTACTCCACGCAGACCGAGGACTTCGCCTACCCGGCCGAGCAGGCCGCCGACACCTTCGCGCTGGACGGCGCGTGGCAGCTCGAGACGCAGTTCGTGACCCCGCGCGGTGAGTCGGCGGACGTGCGGCTGCAGTACCGCGGTCAAGAGGTGCGGATGGTGCTCGCGGGGGAGGGCACGGTCGTGGCGGACGTCGATGGCGAGCGCGTCGAGATCCCCGTCTCGGGCACGCCGCGGTCGTACGAGCTGCTGCGGGTGGACGCCAGCCGCGAGGGCACGATCGAGGTGACGGTCCCCGCCGGCGTCGAGGCCTACTCCTTCACCTTCGGGTGATCGGCAGGCGCTGAGCCGACGCGGCGGTCGGCCGCGTCGCAGGCTGCGGGGAGTCCGGCGCATCACGGGCTCCCCGCTCTGCCGACTGTGGCGAGGGCCCGCTCGGCCGCCGGTAGACTCGCCACTCGTACGGGAGCGATCCCTACGGGGCGTAGCTCAGCTTGGCTAGAGCGCCCGCTTTGGGGGCGGGAGGTCGCAGGTTCGAATCCTGTCGCCCCGACTCCTTCCGGATATCTCACGACACCTGCAAGGCTGCAGCCTCGTCTTGCGGTTCAGTCCCTTGTTCGCCCTCGGGGTCGGTGGTCGCCGTCGGGTCGAACGATCGTGACGAACGAGGGCGTCGACGGCGTCTGCGCGGTTGGCAGATCAGCGAAGGGGGACCTTCGCCCTGAGAGCTCGTGCGTCAGTGCACATACCGTCGACGGAGCGACATCGTGGCGGAGAGGTGACGGGATGACGACGGGAGAGACAGAGGTTCAGCCCCTGCGGGTCCTGTTCAGCTATGACGCCTCGCGGAGCTCCATGGACGCGGTCGAGACGGCCGCCCGACTGATCCCCGGGGCGTCGGCGACCGTCGTGCACCTATGGGATCCTCCGTTCGCTTCGCGCGAGCTGCGGCAGCGACTGGCAAGTCGAGCGCGGACCGTCGACCGACTCGTCGAGCTCATCGAACAGGAAGGCCAAGCTGAGGCGGAACGCGTCGCAGGCCAAGGGGTCACGCTGGTCCGCGCATCCGGGTGGGATGCCGAGCAGCTGGTGGAGCGCTCGTTCAACGGGGGGTACCAGCTCGCTCGACTGGCGGAGCAGGACGACTTCGATCTGGTCATCCTGGGTTCGCGAGGCTTGAGGGGCGCGCGGGCGGTGCTCGACAGCACGTCCGACATGGTGGTGCACGTCAGCAGAGTGCCGGTCCTGGTGGTCCCCTCGCCCCTCACGACGTCGGAGCGGGCCGCCGCCGGCGCCGGCCCCATCCTCGTCGCCTTCGACGGCTCTCTCGCCGCCGGGTCGGCAACGGAGACCGCCACACGGTTGTTCAGAGGCCGAGCGCTCGTGCGCGCCACTGTCCGGTCATCGAACGAGAGCGAGCCGATCGGCGGCGACGACCAGAAGACGGTCGTCATCCCGCTTCGCGGCCGCCTCGGAAGCGCACGCGCTGTCGCCGTCGCCCTCGGCGAGTACGCAGGCGAGCTGGGTGCGGCAGCGATCGTCGTCGGATCCCGAGGCCGGTCCGCCGGCCGTGAGCTCCTCCTCGGGAGCGTTGCCAAGGCGGTGCTCCACCACGCGCATCGACCTGTGCTCGTCGTCCCGGCCCCACGCGAGGCCTAGATCCGTTCAGGCCAGGTCTGGAGGTCCTTTTGCACGTCACCCCGCTCGTCTGGGTCATCACGGTCGCGGTCACGGTCGCCTTCTTCATCTCCGAGTTCCTCACTCATGTGCGCAAGCCACACGAGCCGAGCATCGGCGAGTCAGCTCGATGGTCGGCGTTCTGCCCTCGGCTTCGTCGACCTCATCTTCGCCGTCGACTCGACTCCGGCGATCTACGGGCTGACCGAGGACGCCAACGCATCTAGGCTCCCGTCGTCATGGAGGTGATCGAGCCGTCGCGGTCGCGGAACACCAGTCGCTCGGCGCGCATGCGGCGCGCGAGCCGCAGCGCGCGAGAGAGCGTCCGGTCGGCGCGGACCGATGCGCGCGCGATCACCGCTGTGGTCGCTGGCGGTCGGCTGGAGTGCAGCCGTTCGGCGAGAGCGAGGAGCCGGCCGGTGAGCGAGCGGACACGGAGCACGTAGCGATCGGCAATGGCCGCGTCGGTCGTGAAGCCGAGCGGGCGGACAGCGGCGATCACCAAGAGCCCCGACGCCCGCCTCCCGAGTGCCTCGGCCAGGAGCTGCTCCGGGCTCGCGTCGGTCTCATCGAGGAGGACGGCATCCACGCCGGTCATCGTCCGCTCCCGCTGCTGCTCACGGACGCCCGACGGCGGAACAGCGGCTCTGCGGCAGCCATCTCCTCGTCGCTCGCGACCCGGTAGGCGCCTGCCGACGCTGAGGTGACCGCGCGTCGGCCCTGCCCACGGGTCTTGACCAGCGAGGCGACGATCGAGGCGGTGATAGTGACGGCTACGACGGAGAGCGAGACCAGCGTCGGGATGTAGAAGACGTCGAGCAGCGCCATCTCCGCGCCCACCCAGATGAGGACGATGGCGAGACCGATCTTCAGGTAGACGAAGCGGTGGATGAGGTCGGCGAGCAGGAAGTACATCGCGCGCAGGCCGAGGATCGCGAACGCGTTGGCGGTGAACACGATGAAGGGCTCCGCGGTGACGGCGAAGATCGCGGGTATGGAGTCGACGGCGAAGACGATGTCGGTGACCTCGACGAGCACGAGCACGGCGAGGAGCGGCGTCGCGACGACGATGCCGGCCTTCCGGATCAGGAATCGCTGCCCGTAGTAGGCGTCGGTCATCGGCACGAAGCGCTTGAACAGTCGCAGCGCTCGCGACCGCTCGGGATGGGCGTGCTCTTTCCGGGTGCGGATCATCTGCACGCCGGTGATGACGAGGAACGCCGCGAAGACGTACAGCACCCACGAGAAGCTCTCGATCAGGGCAGCCCCGACGGCGATGAAGATCCCACGGAAGACGAGCGCGCCGAGCACGCCGAGGAACAGCACGCGGTGCTGGTACTCGCGTGGGACGGCGAAGGCGGCGAAGATGATCGCCCAGACGAAGACGTTGTCGACGGCGAGCGACTTCTCGATGAGATAGCCGGCGAAGTACTGCTGTCCGTACTCCGCGCCCCACAGGTTCCAGACGACGATGCCGAAGCTGATGCCGGTTGCCACCCAGACGATCGACCAGCCGAGCGCTTCTCGGACGCTGATGACGTGCGCCCGTCGATGGGCGAAGAGGTCGACGGCGAGCATCGCCAGGATGACGGCGAGGACGGCGAGCCAGGCGTAGATGGGTACGGTCACGAGTTCCTCCAGTCGGCAGTGCAACTGGAGGTCTCGATCGGGGCCGTCGTCGACGGTCCCGCGGTGCGCCGGAGTCCGATGACGGACACGTAGTGACGACGCACGCCGGGGATCTACTCCCCTCCGAGGACGAAGGTACGACGGCGGCCGGCTCGGCCGACAGCCGCGCGAGCGACCTCGGATGCGACGCTGGGTCGATCCACAGACTCGGGTGGCCCCGGAGCGGCACGTCCGCAGACGCCTCGGGCGCTCAGGCCCGATCGAGCGCGAAGAGGATGAAGCCGATGAAGGCGCTGCGCTCGCCGCTGCGGAGTCGGGGCGGCAGCAGCTCCGGAGGGGTGTCCGGCGCGGGTCGGGGCTCGCTGATCCGCAGGATCCGGAAGCCGGCTGCCGCGAACGCGTCCACGGTCGCGTGCAGCGGGCGATGCCAATAGGTGAGCTCAGCGGTGGTGCCCGCGAAGTCGAACGCGTCGGTCTGCGGCCGCGTGGCGAAGTCGTCCTCGTGGGGCTCGGCGATCGCGCTCGCGGTCGGGTGGTTGACGGAGACGAAGAGCCGGGCTCCGGGTGCCAGCACGCGGTGGAGCTCAGCGAGCGGCGCGCTCCAGTCCTCGAGGTAGTGCAGCACGAGCGACGCGACGACGTCGTCGAACGCGTGGTCGAGGAAGGGCAGCGGCCGCGCCAGGTCGAGCACGTGCACGGGCGTCCGAGGCCCGAGGCGCTCGCGCACGATCGCGGCCATCGCCGGGCTGCCGTCGAACGCCGTCACCGTCGCGCCGCGCTCCCGCAGGGCGAGCGAGAGCGGTCCTGACCCGCATTCCGCGTCGAGCACGCGATGACCGTCGACATCGCCGAGGAGCGCGAGCATGGCGGTGCGCTCGTAGTGAGCGTTGAACAGGCTGCGAGCGTTCTCGGAGGCATAGCTCGCGGCGAACCCGTCGTAGGCATCGGCTTGCGCCTTCGAAGCCTAGCCAGTGCGTCTCGCGCCCGGCTCGGGCTGCCGAGATCGCGCGTCCGGTGATTGAGCGCGAGGTGAGCGAGGAAGCCTGCAGGACCTTCGACCTGGCCTGGGTCAGCGAGCCGGAGCAGTATCGAAGGTGCGAGCCCTTGCGCGCGAGGAACCTGGAAGGTGGCCGGCCCATGATGTACGGAAACAACGCCGGATGGGGTTGGATGTGGGGCGGCGGCCTCCTGTTGCTGCTCATCCTGGCGGCCCTGATCGTCCTGGTCGTGCGCGCGTTCTCGTCCAGCGCCTCGACGAAGCCGGGTCAGAAGGCGCAGACGAGCTCGGCGCGTCAGATCATCGAGGAGCGCCTCGCGCGCGGCGAGATCACGCCCGACGAGTTCCGCCAGCTGGCCCGGGCCCTCGACGAGCACAGTCCGTGAGCACGGCCTGCTCGAGCGCTTGCCAGCGGGCGTCCCACGCCCGCAGGGCGCGAGGAGAGCTCCGCACGACCGACGCCTGACCGCTCGTACCCGGTGCCCGGGACGCTCTCACGCCGACGACCCCGTGTACGTGATCTCCCACGGGCGCTCACCTCGGCCGACCTCGACCCAGCCGGCGCGCTCGATCTCGCGCTCGAGGTCCTCGAGCGCCCGCGTCATGCCGGGAGCCCATCCCTCCTCCGGTGGGGCGGTCCTGCCCATGGGGATGCCTCCCCAGCTGTACGGCGCCGCGAAGGTGGAGCTGCGGAAGGCCGGATGCCCGTCGACGGTGCCCACGAACTGCCACTGCTGCGTTCCGGCGCCGAGCCCGAGCATCGTGACCGCCAGCGAGGCGGTCTGCAGCTCGACGCGGAGGATCCTCGACGCCGAGGCTCGCTCCTTCACCGTCGCGGGCACGATGGCGACGGGGCTCGGCATGGTCATCAGCAGGTCATGCCCGACCGACCCGAGGAGCAGCCCTGCGACCGCACCCCGTCCATGGCTGCCGACGACCGCCAGCTGCGCGATCGCGGCGTGCTGGGCGAGCACGATCGAGGGGCGTCCGTACTCCAGCGCTGCGTCGATCGAGAGGTCTTCGTGCTGCGCGCGGACCGGCGACACCATGGTGTCGAGCAGCTCGCGCTCGCTCGACCGGAAGTCGTCGTACGGGGAGGAGTCGGGGGGCCAGGCCCCGTACGTGCGCGCTGGCAGGTCCCACGCCCGGACCGCGACGAGCGTGGTTCGCACGCGATCGGCCTCGGCCGCCGCGAAAGCCATGGCAGCGACGCCGGTCTCGTCGTCGACGCCGACGACCACGGGGCCCGGCTTCGACTGCCATCCGACGGGCACGACGACGAGGGGTGCATGCGTCCTCGCCGCGATCGCGAGCGGGAGCGTGCCATTGACGATGCCCACCGCCGCCCTCGACCTGTGCGAGCCGACCACGAGCACGTCCGCGCGCCGCGACGCCTCGATCAGGCCGCGGACCGGCTGGTCGAGGCGCACCGCCGTCGAGACGTGAACGTGGACATCGCTGGCCTCCACCCGCCTCGCTGCCTCCTGCACGACCTGCTCATGCTCGCTCAGCACCGCATCGTGCTCGCTCCGCGGGAGCCGGTCGATGTCCACCACCGTGGTCACCTCCAGCTGCAGCTCGAGGCTTCGCGCTCGGTGGATGGCCCAGTCCAATGCAGCATCGCTCGCATCGCCACCATCGACGGCGACCACGACGCGCTCTGCCATCACGAGCTCGCCGCCGACACATCTCGGACACGCTGACGGAGCTCGGCACCCCAGCGGCGGGCGCGCTCCAGCTCGCCATCGGCGACCGGCCCGGCATATCCCTGCACGCCGAACGCCTCGGGCTCGGCAGCGGGTCGGTAGCCGAGTGCGAGGAGCCGCCTCATCGCCTTCTTCGCCGCAGACCCGGGCAGGCGCGGAACGACCACCCGCGTGTCGAACGTGGCGACGGGGATCGCGCGACGCGGCGAGGCGTGGCCGGCGATCCACTCGCGGATGCCTCGAGCCGGGATGGCGACAGCTCCCTGCTGCCTCGCAGCATCACGAGTGCGCGTCGTCGACATCGAGAACGCGTGCGTCGGTCCGCCCACGATGAGGACGTCGACGTCGCCCTCGAGCGCGCTCGGCGCGGACGCAGCGGCCACCACGTCGATCCGCCCTTCGCCGAGCCCGGCCGCGATCTCCCGCGCGATGGACTCCGTGTTGCCCCAGATCGACTCGACCACGATCACCGCGTGCATCATCCACCTGCCGTCGAGCATGACCGCATTCGTGGCCGAATCGTCGCCGCGCGCTGGCTCATGGTCCGGCCGTCTCCGTGCCAGCCGGCTCGAGGGACTCGCCGTGCTCCTGAGGGTGCGGGCTCGGCACGATCGCGACGGGGCTCGGCATGTTCATCAGGAGGTCGTGCCCCACCGAACCGAGCAGCAGGCCGGCGATCGCTCGTCGTCCGTGCGTGCCCAGCACCGTCAACCGTGCGCCGTCGGCGTGTCGTGCGAGCATCACCGACGGACGGCCGTGCTCGAGCATCGGAGCGATCGTGAGGTGCCCGTGCTCGGCGCGAACACGAGCGACCTCGCTGTCGAGCACGCGCTGCTCGCTCGCCTCGACCGCGTCGAACGGCGACTCGATCGCCGCCCATGCGCCGTAGACGAGGGGAGGGATCTCCCACGCGCGGACGGCGACGAGCGCAGTGCGTGCGCGCTCGGCCTCCGCGGCCGCGAACTCCATCGCCGCCGCGCCGGTCTCCTCGTCGACCCCCACGACCACACGGCCGTCGCCCGGCTCCCAGCCGACCGGCACGACCACCAGTGGGCAGTGCGTCCGCGCGGCGACCGCCAGCGGCAGCGTGCCGTTGATCAGACCCACCGCGCCTCGCGTCTTGTGCGAACCGATCACGAGGAGATCTGCGTTCCGTGAAGCATCGAGGAGGCCGGGCACCGGGCGGGCGTGGTGCACGGTCGTCGAGAAGTCGACGGGCACGCCGCTCGACTCGACCTGCTTCCCGGCCTCTTGCACGATCCGCTCGTACTCGAGCAGCACAGGGTCGGTGCCGAGCTGGGGGATCCAGTCGATGTCGACGACGGAGGTGATCTCGAGGTGCAGGTCGACGCTCCGTGCGCGGTCGATCACCCAATCGAGGGCGGACTTGCTCGCGCTGCCGCCGTCGACGGCCACCACAACGTTCTCAGCCATGCTCGGACTCCGTTCTGTTCCGGTCCAACGCTGTCATCGTCGATGCCGCTCGCCGGCGGCGGCAGGGCCCAAGGTCCCGCGTGCCAGCCTCGCGCTCGTCACGCGCCGACCAGGGCGAGCGCGTGGTAGACGAGGTAGACCGGCCAGACCATCGCCTGCAGGAGCCCGAGGACCACGCCCCAGAACGTGCCGCCCGACGCCGAGACGAAGTAGATGGCGGCGCCGATGTAGGCCAGCAGGAAGAAGAAGCCCCATTGCCCAGCTTGCTCGACGTAGCGCGTGCGTCTCGGCTCGCTCATCGGATGCCGCCGGTCGTGCCGCGTGCCCGGGTCATGGACGTGCTCCGATCTCTCGCTCTCGTGCTCGATCGTCACCGAGCCGCAGAGGAGGGGGCAGGGTCGAACGTCCCCCGCCGCGGCGTCAGGGCCGGATGAGGCGGAGCAGATCGCGGGTGAGCTCGTCGGGTGATGTCTCGCACGGGCTGTGCCCGCCCGGATAGACGGAGAGGCGGGCATCGATCTCCGCGGCGAACCGTCGGTGCAGCGCCAGAGGCCACACGTCATGCTCGCCCACCGCCACCAGCTTCGGCACCGGCGCTCGCCGCACGGCATCACGCAGGTCGGGCGAGCGCTGCATGAGCTCGAAGACATCGCGCACCGAACGACCGCGAGTCTGAGCGAAGCGATGGCGCACGAATCGGAGCCGCGACGGCGGGACGCGCTTGATGTTGCAGCGGATCGCCATGATCACGAGCGCCGCCTGGAGCCTGCCGTTGAGGTGCGCGCTGAGTGCACCGAGGAGGGGCACGCCACGGAACGCCTTCCCGAGCTGCGGGGGAGAGCTCAGGAGCGTCAGGCTCGAGAAGAGGTCGGGGCGCTGGACGAGCGTCAGCTGCGCGACGATGCCTGCGAAGGAGTAGCCGAGCACGTGGGAGGGCGAGTCCCTGGCTTCCAGGATGCAGATGAGGTCGTCGACGAAGAGGGCGTAGTCGTAGTGCGCCCTGGGCGGGACGAGCCGTTCGGGTCCTGCATCGGCGGACTCGTACTGACCAGCGAGGTCGAAGCTGAGCACGCGGTACCCCGCCTGCGACAGCCGGGGCATCATCAGGGAGAAGTCCTCCTTCGAGCCCGTGACGCCCGGCACCAGCACGATGGAGTCGCCTCCGGGCTGGCCGGCGCTGATCGAGGCGAGGCGGCCGCTCGGAACGTCTAGCCGCCCCTTGACGGACCCGAGCGGCGGCGCCGACCAGTCTGCGACGTCCACCACGTCCGGCCCCGCTGCGGTGTGCCACTCCTCCCTCGGTTGCGCGTCCGGTCGCTTGCCGGGGGCTGCATCCTCCTCGTCGCTCACGAGGCGGGCGCCTGCACTCGCAGCTGCCCGGTGACCGCGTGGACGAACCGGTGCAGCCGGCGGTACACCGCTTGCGACTCCGCATGCCGTGCGTCCTGCTGCCACGTGTGCACCGCATTGCGGACGGATCGTTCGTAGACGATCGCATCCACGGGGATGCGATGGGACCGGAGCCGCTCGATGAAGTTGAGGTTCGCCCGATAGAAGTAGTCGCGCTCCGACGTCGTCACGAGCACCGGTGGGAAGGCGGGATGCAGCCATTCGATCGGTGAGAGGTATCGCGCCTCCCGGCGCAGCCATCCGAGGCTCGCACCTCCACCGACCGTGCGCGGCGGCGTCCGTCGGCTGCGCGGCAGGAGCATCCGGACGAAGCTCAAGCTCAGCACCGAGTCGCGGTCGAACACGACGGAGAAGTCCACGACGCTGCAGTGCTGCACCAGCCCCTTGAGCCGATGCCGTTCGGGAACCCGGCGCAGCCCGTGGTGGCGCGCCAGCTCGGGGGAGAGGGAGGTCGCGGTGAGGAGGGCAGCGATGTGGCCGCCGGCGGAGTCGCCGCCCAGCACGATGCGATCCGGATCGCCGCCGTACGACGCGATGTTCGCCGTGACCCACGCCAGCACGGCGGCGGCGTCCTCCAGGATCTCGCCCATGTGCGCGCGAGTGGCGGGACGATAGTTCGCATTGACGACCACCATGCCGCCGATGCTCTGACTGGCGCAGTACTTCGTCAGCGCCGCCTTGTCGCCCGACGTCCAGCCCCCGCCGTGGAAGTAGACGTAGACGGGGAGGTCGGCCCCGCCACGGTCGTGCTCGGGACGAACGCTGGGCGCGAGGACGTCCAGGCGGTGGGATGGGTCGCCGTCGCCCGCGTAGTCGATGTCTGGGGAGTGATCGACGCCGACGACCGGGTCGAGGTTGAACACGCGAAGCTCGTGCGCCGCGACCAGCCGCATGAGCGCTCGCCACAGCCAGACGGGCACGCGTCGAGGCTGCATCGCGCTGGACCATGCCCGCCGGGTCCTCGAGAGGGCTCGACTCGCGTCCCGCACGCGCCATCGTCGTCTCGCCATCCGGGCCTCCGCTCTCGGTGCCGCTCGCTTCGCGACACTACCTTCGCGCGCCCCGCTTGCGGAGATCACGGAACGACTGAGGTGTCGTCTGTGAGACCGCGGTGCCGGGTCGAAGGTCCCTGCCGCCCCAGCGCTCGGGGCGACACACTCCCGGTGTGGCCACTCGACCGATGGGCAGCGCGATGCGCATCGCGGTCGTGATCCCGGTTCGCGACGACGGCGCCGCGCTCGAGCGATGCCTCGCAGCGCTGCAGCGGCAGCTGCGCACGGCCGACGAGCTTGTCGTCGTCGACAGCGGGAGCATGGACGACAGCGCCGCGATCGCCCTGCGGTACGGCGCGCGCCTCGTCCATCCGGAGGGTGCGGGCATCCCCGCGGCGACCGCAGCCGGACTCGACGCCGCGCACGGCGACCTGCTCGCGCGACTCGACGCCGACACGGTCGCGCCGGCCGACTGGCTCGCGCGCATCGAAGCGGCCTTCGTCGCGGATCCGGATCTCGAGGCCGTCAGCGGAGCGGCGACCTACTACGGAGGGTCGCGGCTGGTCAGGTTCCTGGCCCGCCGGAGCCTCACGATCGGATACTTCCGGCTGATCGCCGGCGTGCTCGGGCATGCGCCGCTGTACGGGTCCAACTTCGCCATCCGCGATAATCTGTGGCGACGGGTGCGGTCGAGCGTCCACCGGGCGCGCGCGGACGTGCACGACGACGTGGACCTCTCGCTGCAGCTGCCACCCGGGACGCGCGTCGAGTACGACCCGCGGCTCACGGTGTCCGTCTCCGCCCGCTCGTTCCTGCGCCCGGGAGGCACCGGCCGCCAGATCTCCATGACGGTGCGGACGCTCCGCGTGACGAATCGCGAGACGAACCTGCTCCGGCTGCGGCTGCGGTGGTTCCTCGCGACGGCGCGGAGCGGTCGCCGCAGGAGGCGCGACCGGCGTGACGCGCGTGCTCGCCGTGCGCGAGCGGGACGTTCGGCCCTGACCTGAGCGCGAGCGACGGTCGACGATGGCGTCCACCCATCCATCCCCGACGCCAAGGAGCACCTCGTGGCCGCGACCGACGCTGCATCGCCCGCGCCAGCCATCGAGATCCACGAGCGCACCGCGCAGCCGACCGCCGGCGTTCGCGACCGCGTGCCGGTCGCAGGGCTCGAGGACTTCTTCGCTCGCGCGTTCGAGGAGACGATGGCGCTCCTGCGGGCCAGCGGCCAGGCGCCGACGGGAGCACCTTTCGGCAAGTACTACTCCGAGCCGGGCGAGACCATCGACGTGGAGGCGGGATTCCCCGTGGATGCTCCGATCACCGCGGCCGGGAGGGTGGTACCGGGCGTCCTGCCTGGCGGAACGGTGGTCGAGACGGTCCACGTGGGGCCGTACGACACGATGCATCGCACCTATCGCGAGCTGCAGCGGTTCCTCGTCGCTTCGGGCCTGACGCCGGGTCGCGTGGTCTGGGAGTCCTACCTGAGCGACCCAGCGGTCGAACCCGATGCCGCAGCATGGCGCACGAGGATCAGCTGGCCGGTCGAGCCACCCTGACGAGCGCCGCTCCCACGGTGCCGAGCTGGCTCGTGACGTGCACGGTCGGGTACCGGCGACGAACAGCCAGCAGCGCTGCAGTCAGCCGAGCATTCGCGAGATGGCGTGCGCTCATCCGCGACTCGATCCGCCGGCGGTCGCGCAAGTCCGGCATGGGCGGCAGGTTGCTCAGCAGACGGAGTGACGCGTGCGTGGCACGAGCGAGCTCCGCGGCCCAGACCCAATCGTCCATGTAGTGGCCGTCGCTCGCGATCTGCACGACGACATCGGTGGTGGGGTCAGCAGGGGCGGGCGCGTCTGGCGTCGTCGTCGACGAGGAGTCACGGGGAGTCTCGGGCATGCGACGACCGTGGCTCGACCGTCGACCCCGCGGAAGGGGCGATGGTCCCATGTTCGATGTGCGGCCCAGCCTGGATCTTGACCTCAGCTCTCGAGGGGACCAATGGCCCTAGCCGGACCGCCGGCCGACCCGGAACGTGGTCGGCGGTCCGCACCGTCGGAAGGGGTCACCGATGCACGCGTCGAGCACGAGCAGCGACACCGCAGCCACAGTGCAGTTCCTCGGTGGTGCCGATTCGGTGACCGGCTCCCGCCACCTGGTCTCGACCCCCCGCTCGCGCGTCCTGGTCGACTGCGGCCTGTTCCAGGGCTTCAAGGTGCTTCGGGACCGCAACCGCGCGCGCTTCCCTGTCGCGCCAGGGTCCATCGACGCCGTCGTCCTCACGCACGCGCATCTCGACCACTCGGGCTACGTGCCCGCGCTCGTGCGCGACGGGTTCCGCGGACCGATCTATGCGAGCGAAGGCACGGTCGAGCTCTGCCGCATCATGCTGATGGACAGCGCGCACCTGCTCGATGAAGAAGCCCGGCACGCCTCGCGCCATGCGTTCTCGAAGCATGCGCACCCTCGCCCGCTCTACACGACCGCGGACGCCGCGCGAGCGCTCGAGCAGTTCCGGGTGCTCGAGGAGGACAAGCGCCACCGAGTCGCGGACGGGGTCGACGTGCGGTTGGTGCCTGCCGGACACATCCTCGGCGCGATGGGAGTGCGCGTGTCAGCCGGGGGGCGGCTCGTGCACTTCACCGGCGACCTGGGGCGAGCGCAGGACCCCCTGATGCGGCCACCGCACCCGCTGGAGCAGGCGGACGTGCTGGTCGCCGAGTCGACCTATGGGGATCGTGGCCATCCCGATGAGGATCCGGAGGCGATCCTCGGGGACCTCATCCGCCGCGTCGCCGGGCGAGGCGGCGTCGTGCTGATCCCGGCGTTCGCAGTCGGACGCACCGAGACCATCCTGCTGCACCTGTCTCGCCTGCGGGACCGCCGGCAGATCCCCGACGTGCCCGTCTTCTTGAACAGCCCGATGGCCGTCGCCGTCACAGACGTCTACCGCCGTCATCGCTCGGAGCACCGCCTCGATCCGGCAGAGCTCGAGCGGATGTACGCCCTGGCCACGCCGGTGCGCTCCGTCGACGAGTCGAAGCTGCTCAACCTGCGCGGCGGGCCGATGGTGATCATCTCGGCGAGCGGGATGCTCACGGGTGGGCGGATCCTGCACCACGTGCTGGCGTATGGGGCCGATCGGCGCAACGCGATCGTGCTCACCGGCTTCCAGGCGGGCGGCACGCGGGGCTCCGCGCTGCTGGCCGGAGCCCGGAGCCTGCGGATCTTCGGAGCCGACGTACCGATCGCGGCCGAGGTGCTGAGCATCGATTCGATGTCGGCACACGCTGACGCGGACGAGCTCGTCGATTGGATGCGGCTTGCGGAGCCACCCCGTCAGGTGTTCCTCGTCCATGGCGAGCCGGCCGCCACCGACGCGCTGCGCGCGAGGATCTCGCGTGAGCTCGGGTGGCGGGTCCGCGTGCCCGAGCACCAGGAGACGGTCGCTCTCGACGACCTCGACGACCTCGGCGCCTCCGTGTCAAGCGGGCTCGACTGAGCACGAGGAGCCGCCCGCCCTCAGTGGGGGCCAGCGTCGTCCTTCGCATCGCCCGCTGCGCGCTGCAGGACCATAGCCCCTCGTGCGCCGGTCGGAACGGGCGGAGGGTGGCAGGAGCGCGCAAGCCCGCGCGTCTTGACGAAGGGAACCACAGTGAGCACCACCATCGGGATCCACAACGACCTCGCCACCAAGAACGCCGTCATCGACGAGCTCGAATGGACTCCGGACGTCGACGCCGCAGGCATCGGCGTGGCCGTCGAACGCGGAGCGGTCACGCTGTCCGGAGAGGTGGACGACTACGCGGAGCGCATCGCGGCCAGGCACGCGGCGCTTCGCGTCCGCGGCGTGTCGGCCGTGCTGGACAGCATGACGGTGCACCCCAAGAGCGCCACACCGGTGACAGAGGCGGACATCGCCAAGGAGGTGGAACGCGCCCTCCTGTGGGCGGTCAACGTGCCCGACACCGTGAAGGCCGAGATCGTCGGCCACCACGTCACGCTGGTCGGCGAGGTCCGCTGGGACTACCAACGGCAGATGGCACAACGCGTCGTGCGCAACTTGCGCGGCGTGCACAGCGTGTCGAACATGATCACGCTCTCGGCTCGGCCGTCAGCGTCCGACGCGCACGAGCGGATCAAGAACGCGCTGCTGCGCAATGCCCAGCTCGACGCGAACCACATCGCGGTCGTCGTCACCGGCACGAAAGCCATCCTGACCGGACACGTCCGGTCCTGGGCCGAGCGCGAGCAGGCGGGCCTCGCGGCGTGGTCGTCGCCGCACGTCACCGATGTCGTCAACCGGCTCGTCGTCGAGGATCACTGACCCGACCAGACGGTGCGACGGGCGTCAAGCGGGGCGGTGCCGCGCAGCGCCGTAGACGGCCGCCTGCGTGCGCCGCTGGAACCCGAGCTTCTCGAGCAGACCCGAGACGTAGTTTTTCACGGTCTTCTCGGCGAGGCCGAGTCGATCTCCGATCTGCCGGTTCGTCATGCCCTCCGCGATCAGGTCGAGGATCTGGCCCTCGCGGAGGGTCAGCCCGACGTGGTCATCTCGCGCCGCAGCCTGCCGCTGCATCAGCCGCTCCCCGGCACGGCGTCGCAGCTCAGCAGCGATGAGCTGCCGTCCAGACGCGACGCGGCGGATCGCGTCCACGAGGCCTGCGCCGCGGATGTCCTTCAGCAGCCAGCCGCTCGCGCCCGCGAGCACGGCCGCCTCGAGCGCCGCCTCGTCATCGAACGCCGTCAGCATGATGCACGGGAGCTGGGGGTGGCGCGATCGGATCTCGCGGCACGCATCGATACCGGTGCCGTCGGGGAGCCTGACATCCAGCACGACGATGTCGGGCAGCGTCGCATCCACCCGAGCGATGGCGTCGCGAACGCTCCCCGCCTCCCCGACGACGGTCAGGTCGGACTCCCGCTCGAGGACGTCCGCGACACCTCGGCGCACGAGCTCGTGGTCGTCCACCAGGAAGATCCGGATCACGTCGCAACCTCCTCGTGGGCAGGCGTGGGGATGCGCCACTCGAGCACAGAACCGCCACCCGGGCCGGGTTCGAGTGCGGCGCTGCCACCCCATGCGCGCGCGCGCTCGACGAGGTTGCTGAGCCCGCTGGACCGGGTTGCGCCCGCCGGTCCGCGTCCGTCGTCGCGAACCGTGACCAGGATCTCGTCCGAGAGGGCAGCGACGCGCACCGAGACGCCGTCGGCGCCGGCATGCCGAGCTGCGTTCGACAGCCCCTCCCGCAGGACCGCTTCCAGATCCTCGAGGACGGGCTCCGGCACGTGCCGGTCGAAGTCACCCTCGAGCGACACGCGCGGGGGATGCAGGAACGCCTCGGCGGCCCCGCTCACAACATCGAGGAGGCGGTGCCGCGCGGCTGGTCGTCCCGACGTCGGAGTGCGGAGCGCGAACACCGACTTCCTGATCTCGGCGATCGCCTCGTCGAGCAGCCCCGTCACGAGGTCGATCTTCGCGCGCGTCGTCGGCGGGAGCCGTTCCAGATCCAAGCCGTTCAGTGCCAGCCCAGCTCCGAACAGACGCTGGATGACGTTGTCGTGCAGGTCCCGTGCGATGCGGTTGCGGTCTTCGAGCAGCGCGAGCCGCTCGTGGGCGAGACGTGCTCGCCGCAGCTCGAGCGCGACGCTCGCATGCACGGCGAACTCCATGACCATGTCGAGGTCCAGGTCGCGGAAAGCTGCTGCGCCGTGCGGTCGAGCGATGGCGAGGGCGCCGCGCGAGCCGTCCGCGCGGTTGATGGGCACGACCATCGCGGGCCCGGTCGTGCCCTCCGGCGAGCCAGGGTAGGGGACCCCGGGGGAGAGCCGTGGATTGCCGGACCCGATGACGGTCTCGCTCATGGTCGCGGCCGCCGGATAGACGCGGTCGCGGAATGCCTCGGCTTCGTCGCCCCAAGCGCCTTCCACGATGACCCCGCCGGTCGCAGACCGCTCGATGAAGCACACCACCGCCGCGTCGGTGAGACGAGCGACCGACTGCGCGACGGTGCGGAGGGGATCGCTCGTCTCGGCGTCGAGCAGTGCCGCGGCCGTATCTGCGGACGCGAGCGCCCACTGCTGACGGCGCTCCGCTTCTCCGTAGAGCCGCGCGTTGTCGATCGCGACGGCAGCCGAGGTCGCCAGTGCCATGAGAAGCTCCTCGTCCTCAGCCGTGAACGGACCTCCGCCGAGGCGGTTCGTCAGGTAGAGATTGCCGAACACCTCGTCCCGCACGCGCACGGGCACGCCCAAGAAGCTCTCCATCGCGGGATGGTGGTCGGGGAAGCCGTGCGCTCGGACGTCGTCGCTGAGGTGGTCGAGACGGATGGGCGTCGGGTCGGAGATGACGGCGCCCAGGATCCCGCGGCCGCGGGGCAGGTCACCGATCCGAGCGGCGGACTCCTCGTCGAGGCCGACGTGGATGAACTGCTCGAGGTCCCCGTCGACCCCGATGACGCCGAGTGCCCCGTACTGCGCTCCCACCAGGTCGACCGCCGCTTGGGCGATCCGCCGCAGCACGATCGGCAGCTCGAGCGCGTCGCCCACCGCGCGCGTCGCCACGAGCAGCTGCCGGAGCCGGCCCTGCGTGTCGAGCACGCGGTTCGCCTTCTCGACGAGGTCGGAGATCGCCTGCTCGAGCTCTGAACGTGGGAGCTCCGGGAAGTGCATGGACGGATCGGCGGTCACCACGTCTCCTCGGCAGCCGGGAGGGGCTGGTCAACGGCCCGGCCTCGGGGTCACCATACGCCTCAGGGGCGGGTCCGCCCACCCCACGATCGCGGCACGTGGCTGGTGCCTCAGCTGCGAGCACCCGCTGCTGCCACCGCATCGAGCGTCTCGTCGTCATCCGGCGTGACGTTCTCCGGCACGATGGCGACCGGGCTCGGCATGTTCATCAGCAGGTCGTGGCCCACGGAGCCGAGGAGCAGGCCCGCGATCGCTCCGCGTCCATGCGAGCCGACGACGGAGAGCCGAGCGCCCTGCGCGTGCTGGGCGAGGACGAGCGAGGGGCGGCCGTACTCGAGCCGCGGGTCGATGGAGAGTCCCCGGTGCTGCGCGCGCACGCGCGCCACCTCGCCGCTGAGCATGGCGCGCTCGGCAGCCTGGAACTCGTCGAACGGCGAGTCGATCGCGGCCCATGCGCCGTACATGAGGGCTGGCAGGCTCCATGCGCGGACCGCTTCGAGCGTCATGTGCGCGCGCTCGGCCTCTACGGCGGCGAAGCCCATCGCGGCGACGCCCGTCGCGTCATCGACGCCCGCGACCACCGGTCCCTCGCTCGGTTCCCAGCCGACGGGCACGACCACGAGGGGCGCGTGGGTCTGCGCGGCGATCGCGAGCGGCAGCGTGCCGTGGACGAGCCCGACCGCCGCGGCGGTCTTGTGCGAGCCGATCACGAGGAGATCCGCGCGTCGTGACGCGGCGAGCAGACCAGGCACGGGCCGGTCGTGCTCCACCGTCGTCGAGCAGTCGATGGCCGCGCCGCTCGAGGCGACCCGCTCGCGGGCCGCCTGCACGACCTGCTCGTGCTGAAGCAGCACCCACTCGGAGCCGAGCTGCGGGATCCAGTCGATGTCCGCCACGGTGATGATCTCGAGCTGCATGTCGACGCTGCGCGCCCGGTCGATCACCCAGTCGAGGGCGGCCGCGCTCGCCGTTCCGCCGTCGACGGCGACAACGACGCTCTCGGTCATCTGGGGCTCCTCTTGATCGCCAAGGCGCCGGCTCCGGCCGCCCAGACGGCCAGCACGAGGAGATGCGGCCACAGCGGCGACGATGCCGACGGCGCCCAGGCCGCGGCCAGCCCGTTCTGCAGGTGCCGCAGCGGGAAGAGCGAGCCGACCGCACCCATCCACTCCGGTGCCGACGTCAGGAAGACGTCCGAGAAGAACGACAGGAAGAAGAGGATCACGAGCCCGACCGCCCCGACCGCCCTGGCGCTCGGCACCAGCGTGACGAGCAGGAAGCCGCAGGCAGCGAGTGCGACCGCACCGAGCAGCAGCGTGCAGAGCCCGAGCACGAGACCCAGCGGGTCCACCCGCAGCCCGAAGACGAGAGCGCCGAGTCCGAGGACGCCCACCATGACGATGACGGCGAGGGCGATCGCGCCTCCGGTCCTCCCGGCGAGGTACGCGGTCGGCGGGAGCGGGGTGCCGCGCATCCGCTTGAGCAGTCCTCGCTCGCGCGCCCGAGCCACCTGCTCGGCGAGGTTCATGAACAGGGTGACGCCCCCGCCCCACGTCACCATGCTCGCCGCGACCATTGCCGACACGGGCCGGCCGTCGGGGAGCGCGTCGGCGGGCTGCACGGCGACGAGCAGGGCGAAGAGCGCGATCGGCATGACGAGTGAGAAGAAGACGTCGCCGGGCCTCCGCCATGCTGTGCGGAGCGCCGAACCGGCCTGCTGCGCCACGAGCGACAGCGTCGAGGGCAGGGGTGCGACCACAGGCTGCAGGGACGGCGTCGGCCTGCTCGGGGCCGAGCTGGCGGGGGCGCGTCGGTGGGTGCGGGCGGCGACGCGCCCTCGGTGCGGCTCCCAGCGGAATGCGCGCATGCTCACGACGGCGCCGGCGATGCCCCAGGCCGCCACGATCGCGAGGCGTCCCGCGTCCCATCCGCTGCCGCCGAGGAAGGGATCGAACTGGTCCTGCAGCAGGCTCGCGTAGGGCTTGAGGGGGAACACGGCAGCGATGGCGTCGAGCCACCCCGGCAGCGTGGCGCCGACGAGGAACAGGCCGGAGATGAACGACAGCACGACCGCGGCACCGATCGCGGCGGCCTCCGCCATGGCAGCGGAGCGGCTGAGCGAGCCGATCGCCAGCCCGACGGCCGAGAACGAGACGACGCCGACGACCAGCGTGGTCGCTGACGCGAGCAGCGTCTCGGGCCTGAGCCGCACCTCGTAGAGGACCACGCTGAGGAGCAGCGTCAGCACGAGCGATGCCAGGGCGAACGCGACCGCCGCGCCCACCTGCCCGAAGAAGTACGCCCACGCCGGCAGCGGGGTGCCCCGCAGGCGCTTCAGGACGCCGGTCTCCCGGGTCTCCGCGACCGCGATCGCCACCGGCGGCATCGTGGCGAAGAACGTGCCCATCGCGATCGCGGTGGGGGGCGGCGAACTGCATCACGCGCACGCCATCTGCGCCGACCGCGTCATTGCCCGCGAGGAGTCCGATGAGGATCAACCAGACCAGCGGCATCGCGAAGGTGAAGATCAGCACCACCTGCGTGCGCCAGAGTCCGACCGTCGCGTGGGCGAGCTGCGCCGACGCCATCCGAGCGGTGCTCGGCGTGCGCTCCGCGACGCGCGCTGCCGCTGGGATCCCGCTCACGGCCGCTCCACCGCGGCAGCGGTATCGGCATGCACGCCGGCGGCCTCCGGGCCCACGAGCCGGAGGTAGGCGTCCTCCAGCGAAGGGCGGCGGACCTCCAGCGCCGGCAGCTCCAGCCGCCGTTCGAGGGCCCAGCCCGATAGCGCGTGCAGCACGGCGGTCGGATGCTCGGTCGCGAGCGTCCACCCGGCGCCGTCGGCCACCGGGGCGCCGCCCAGCGCCGGGAGGCTCTCGACCGCCGCATCAGTGGGCAGGCGGAACGACACCACGACCGTGCGCTGATCTGCGGTGAGCTCCGCGGGCGTGCCCAGCGCGACGATCCGACCGGCCACCATCACCGCGACCCGGTCGGCGAGGTGCTCGGCCTCGTCGAGGTAGTGGGTCGTGAGCAGGACCGTCGTGCCGAGTCCGCGCAGGCTCTCGACGAGCGCCCACGCGTGGCGCCGGGCCGACGGGTCGAAGCCGGTCGTCGGCTCGTCGAGGAAGAGCATGTCGGGTGCGCCGACGAGTCCGAGCGCCAGATCGAGCCGACGGCGCTGACCGCCGGAGAGCGTCTTCACGCGTGCGGTGCGCTTCTCAGTGAGGCCCACCTGCTCGATGAGGCTGTCGAGGTCGAAGCGGCGGGGGTAGTAGCCGCGCTGCAGCCGCAGGAGCTCCACGACGGTGAAGTCCTCGTCGAAGCCTGCCTCCTGGAGGACGATGCCGATCCGCTCCCGGAACGCCCGCGAGCTCGATCGCGGATCGAAGCCGAGCACCGAGACGGCGCCCGAGTCGGCGTGGCGGTGGCCCTCGAGGATCTCGACGGTCGTCGTCTTGCCCGCGCCGTTCGGGCCGAGCAGCGCGAAGACCTCGCCGTCCTCCACGTCGAAGGACACCCCGTCGACCACGGAGGCTTCGCCGTAGGACTTCCGAAGGTCCCGGACCGCGATCGCCGGCATGGCCGCTCCTCTCCGCGCTGCGTGGCAGCGACGCTATGCAAGGGCGTGGTGCGACGGAGGGTCGAAGGTCCCGTGGGCTCACGCGTTGACGAGGGTTCGCGTCACTCGTTGTCGCCGCCAGTCGAGCCCGACGCCGACAGCCCGTCGGTGCCGACGCTCGCGGCTCCCGCATGCTCCGCGGTCGCACCCGGCCACGTCCAGTCGGTGACCGCGGGGATGTCCTCGCCGTGGTCCCGGGTGTACTGGCGCGCTGCCAGCCGGGCATCCTGCATGCGCTGCCGCAGCGGCCCGTAGCGCTCCGAGAGGCCGGGCACCCGATCGATCACGTCGATGACCAGGTGGTAGCGATCCATGTCGTTGAGCATCACCATGTCGAACGGCGTCGTGGTGGTGCCCTCCTCCTTGTAGCCGCGCACATGGATGTGCGGGTTGTCGGCACGGCGGTAGGTGAGGCGATGGATCAGCCACGGATACCCGTGGTAGGCGAAGACGACGGGCCGGTCGACCCCGAAGAGCGCGTCCCACGCCGCCTCGCTGAGGCCGTGCGGATGCTCGTCCTCGGACTGCAGGCGCATGAGGTCGACCACGTTGATCACCCGGACCCTCAGCGCCGGCATCTCTGCGCGCAGGATCGAGACCGCGGCGAGCGTCTCGAGGGTCGGCACGTCGCCGGCGCACGCCATCCCCACGTCCGGCTCCTCGCCGGCCACCTCTGTGCCCGCCCACTCGAAGATGCCGATGCCCCTCGTCATGTGCGCGACCGCCGCATCCATCGGCAACCAGTCGAACGTGGGCTGCTTGCCGGCCACCACCACGTTCACGTAGTCGACGGTGCGCAGGCAGTGGTCGTAGGTGGACAGCAGCGTGTTCGCGTCGAACGGCAGGTAGACGCGCACCACCTGGGCCTTCTTGTTGACGACGTGGTCGATGAAGCCGGGGTCCTGGTGCGACAGCCCGTTGTGGTCCTGCCTCCAGACATGCGACGACAGGAGGTAGTTGAGGGATGCGATCGGTCGTCGCCACGGGATCCGCTTCGTGACCTTGAGCCACTTCGCGTGCTGGTTGAGCATCGAGTCGACGATGTGGATGAACGCCTCATAGCTCGTGAAGAGCCCGTGCCGCGCCGTGAGGAGGTAGCCCTCGAGCCAGCCCTGGCACTGATGCTCGCTCAGCATCTCCATGACGCGGCCGGTGTGGGCGAGGTGCTCGTCGGACGGCAGGTAGTCGCCGTTCCACTGCTTGTCGGTGACCTCGAGCACCGCGCCAAGCCGGTTCGACGCGGTCTCGTCGGGCCCGAAGATGCGGAACGTCGTCGGGTTGGCGCGCACCACGTCGGCGAGCCACCCGCCGAGGACCCTCGTCGGCTCGTGCATCGTGGCGCCGGGTGACGGGACGTCCACACCGTGGCGGCGGAAGTCCGGCAGCAGGAGGTCCCGCCGCAGCAGTCCGCCGTTCGCCACCGGGTTCGCGCTCATCCGCCGATCGCCGGCCGGCGCCAGGGATGTGGTCCGCGCGACCGGTGCACCCGCATCGTCGAACAGCTCCTCCGGGCGGTACGAGCGCAACCAGCGCTCGAGCAGCTGCAGATGCTCATCGGTGTCCCGGGCGCTGGTGAGCGGGACCTGATGGGCTCGCCAGCTGTCCTCCGCCGGGTGGCCGTCGATCTCCGCAGGGCACGTCCACCCCTTCGGTGTGCGCAGGATGAGCATCGGCCAGGACGGGCGACCTGGCAGCTCCCCGGCCGCTGCCGCCGCCTTGATGTCGGCGATCTCATCGAGGACCAGGTCGAGCGTCTCCGCCATCCGCCGATGGACCGCGATCGGGTCCTCGCCGTCGAAGCCGCCGGAGACGATGTACGGGGTGTGGCCGTACCCGCGCATGAGATCGAGCAGCTCGGACTCGGGGATGCGCGCGAGGATGGTCGGGTTGGCGATCTTGTAGCCGTTGAGGTGCAGGATCGGCAGCACCACGCCATCGCGCGCGGGGTCGATGAACTTGTTGGAGTGCCAGCTGGTCGCGAGCGGCCCGGTCTCCGCCTCGCCGTCGCCGACGACCGCCGTCACCAGGAGACCCGGGTTGTCGAAGGCAGCGCCGTAGGCGTGGGACAGCGCGTAGCCGAGCTCCCCGCCCTCGTGGATGGACCCGGGCGTCTCAGCGCCGGCATGGCTCGGGATGCCGCCCGGGAAGGAGAACTGGCGGAAGAGGCGCCGCATCCCTTCCTCGTTCATCGGGATCTGCGGGTAGACCTCGCTGTACGTGCCCTCCAGGTAGGCGTTCGCGACCATGCCCGGGCCACCGTGGCCCGGGCCCGTGACGAAGACGGTGTCGAGCGAGCGCTCCTGGATCGCTCGGTTGAGGTGCGCGTAGACGAAGTTGAGCCCTGGCGTCGTGCCCCAATGACCCAGCAGTCGCGGTTTCACGTCGTCGCGGGTCAGCGGTCGCCGCAGCAGCGGGTTGTCCAGCAGGTAGATCTGCCCGACCGACAGGTAGTTCGCGGCCCGCCACCAGGCGTTCAGCCGCTCCAGGACGACGTCGTGGACGGGCCCGGGTGAGCGGTGCCGGAAGGCGGGGGCATGCGGCGACTCGTGCGGCGTCATGCACCTACTGTCCGTCGGCCGAGTCGCCGACGGAGGGGCGAAGGTCCCTCATAGCGCGATCGGACCCCGGTACGTCAGCTCCTCGGGTGCTCGCTGCGTGATGGTGGCGGCCCCAGCCGGGCGCGTCAGCCCCAGCAGCAGGAGCAGGAAGCCGACCTCCGCGAGGCCGGCGGCGAAGTAGACCGCCTGCAGGACGCTGAACGGGATCACCATCATCTGGACGAAGATCCAGATCAGCGCGTCGAACGCGGCGACGGCGACGGCGAGCAGCGACCAGCGGTGCCGTGCGAGCAGCATGGCGAAGGCCAGCAGCTGCATGCCCCCGAGCACGAGCGCCAGTACAGCGCCGGGCAGCAGGTAGGACGAGAAGGGCGACCCCTCGAGGTACTCGAGCGGTGGGCTGAGCACGCCGGCGACACGGGGACCGACAGCACCGAGCATCAGCGCGGCACCACCGGCGACGGCCGTCACGCCCACGAGGGCGAGCAGACCGAGCAGCGCGGCACGGGCAAGGCGGTTCTCATCCATGCCGCGATGATGGAGCGCCGCGGCGGCGGTCAGCAGGGTCGGAGGTCCCTCGGTGGCGCCGGTCGACCGGGAGGCCGAAGGTCCCTGGACCTCCAGCGGAGCAGCGGGTGCAATCGACGCATGACCGCCACGGGCACCGCCGCGCGCCCGCAGGGGCCGGTGCTCAGCGCGGTGCGGCGCTACCCGTTCGCCACCGCGACCGCGCTGGTCGCCGTGGTCGCGGTGACGCTCGTGCTCGGCGGGCAGGACATCGCGGCTCGCTGGCTGGTCTCGGCATACGCCACGGCGGCGGCGGCGCGCGAGGCGCACGCCATGATCGCGGCGCTGCGTCGGGGGAGGATCGGTCTCGACGTGCTCGCGCTCCTCGCCATCTCGGCGACGCTGCTGGTGGGCGAGCACTGGGCGTCGCTCGTCATCGTCGCGATGCTCGCGGGCGGCGAGGCGCTGGAGGACTACGCGACGCACCGCGCGAGCGCGACGATCCGTGCCCTGGTCGCGAGCATCCCCCAGGTCGCGCATCGGATGCAGGGCGGTGCCCTGATCGACGTGCCGGTCGAGACGGTGCGCGAGGGCGACCTGCTGCTCGTCCGCCCGGGCGAGACCTTGCCGGTCGACGGCGTGCTCCGAGGAGGGCCGGCGGTCCTCGACGAGTCGCAGCTGACGGGGGAGAGCCTGCCGGTCGAGCACGCGCCCGGTGCGCGCGTGATGAGCGGCACCGTCAACACGGGCAGCCCGCTCGTCCTGCAGGCGACCGCTGTCGCGGCAGACAGCCAGTACCAGCAGGTCGTGGACCTCGTCCGGGCCGCGTCGGAGTCGCGAGCCCCGATGGTCCGGCTGGCCGACCGGTACGCCGTCCCGTTCACGATCGTTGCCGTGCTCATCGCGGCCCTCGCGTGGTGGGTGAGCGGCGATCCGCGCAGGGCGGCCGAGGTCCTCGTGGTCGCCACCCCTTGCCCGCTGCTCCTCGCGGCGCCGATCGCGTTCGTGGCCGGCATCAGCCGCGCCGCGAGGGCGGGGATCATCGTGCGCGGGGGCGGGACGCTCGAGCAGCTCGCGAAGGCGAGGACGGTCGCGTTCGACAAGACCGGCACGATCACGGAGGGCGCCCCACGCGTCGTGTCGGCCGAACCTCGCGCGCCGTTCACGCAGGAGGAGCTGCTCGCGGTCGCAGCGAGCGCCGAGCAGTACTCGAGCCACGTGCTCGCCGCCGCGGTGGTCGACGCGGCCCGTGGGCGAGGCATCCACGTACCGCCCGCCACCGACGTCGTCGAGTCGACGGCCAACGGTGTGGCAGCCACGGTCGAGGGTGACGCCGTGCTGGTCGGGAAGCTCGCGTACCTCGAGTCGAGCGGCATCCCGGTCGAGCGGTCGACGCCGGTGCGCGGACGCATGTCGGTCCACGTCGCGGTCGCCGGCGCGTACGCGGGCCGGCTGGAGCTCGCGGACGCCGTGCGACCGGAGGCCGCGGGGACGGTGGCTTCGTTGCGGGGCATGGGGATCCCGGAGCTGCTGATGGTGACGGGGGACGAGGTCGGCACCGCGGACGCCGTCGCGCGCGCCGTCGGGATCCGACGGGTGCACGCCTCCTGCCTGCCGCAGGACAAGGTCCGCGTGGTCGAGGCCCAGCAGGACCGCCCGGTGGTGATGGTCGGCGACGGCGTCAACGACGCTCCCGTCCTCGCCGCTGCCGACGTCGGGATCGCCATGGGTGCGCGAGGCGCGACGGCGGCGAGCGAGTCCGCGGATGCGGTCATCCTGCTCGACGACCTCGGCAGGCTCGTGGCCGCGTTCACGATCGGACGGCAGACCACCTCGATCGCGGTGCGCGCCATCCTCGTCGGCATCCTCCTGAGCGTGGGCCTCATGCTCGTCGCGTCCGTCGGGGTCGTGCCCGCGCTGCTCGGCGCCGGTCTGCAGGAGCTCGTCGACCTCGCCACCATCCTCTACGCGCTCAGGGCCGTGCACGGCGGCGATCGGGCCGCGTCGCGTCGCGTGCTCGAACGGGACCATCGGCCCTAGGTGCACCGGCACCGCGGCGGGAGGGTGGACGCAGCCCGCGAGCCTGCGTGCCGTCTGGGCGATCCGTGCACTGCGTGCGCGTCCAGCACTGAGGAAGGCACTGCCATGAGCATCACATCACAGCGACGGCGGTCGACCGCCGCGGCACTCGCGGCCAGCACGCTGGCCGTCCTCCTGGCGACAGGGGCCGTCGGCGCGTCCTCGGCGCAGCCGAACGCGCCGGCACCGATCGCCGCTTCCGTCGCGGACGATGACACGGGCCCGCAGCTCGTCAGCGGCGTGGCCGTCGACATCTCCGACGACATCGTCGGGGACGTGTACGCATCCGGTCAGAGCGTCACGATCAGCGGCGACGTGACCGGGGATGTCATCGCCGCCGGGCAGACCGTGCTCATCACAGGCACGGTCGACGGCGACGTGCGCCTCGCTGGTCAGAGCGTCACCGTGAGCGGCGACGTCACCCGCAGCGCGACGATCTTCGCTTCGGACGTCACGCTGACGGACGCCGGATCGCTCGGCGACGACATGGTCGGCGCCGCCGGCACGGTGACCGTCGCAGGCGATGTCGGCCGGGACATGCTGCTCAGCGTCGGCAGCCTGACGATCGACGGGTCCGTCGGCGGGGACGTCACCTACTACAGCGACACCGACGCGCGCATCGCGGCAGGGGCGGTCGATGGCCAGGTGGAGCGCGTCACGCCCCCGCAGCCGACGCAGGCGACCACCCCGGAGCCCTCGCCCGGTGCGGTGTTCGTCGGCTGGCTCCTCGGACTCATCTACGCGCTCGTCGCGCTCAGCCTCGTCACCCTGGCGGCGGGTCTGCTCGCCCCGCGGTGGCTCGCACGGGTGACCGACCACCTCGTGCCGTCGCCGTGGAAGGCGCTGCTCGTCGGCTTCGTCGCCGCCATCGCCGTGCCGACCGCCGTGCTCTTCCTGCTCGTGACGATCGTCGGCGCGCCGCTGGCGCTCGCGGTGCTGCTGGTGTGGTTCGCGCTCACGCTCGCCACCTTCGTGCACGGCGCCTACTACCTCGGGCGGCTCCTCCTGCGCGGCGCTCAGCCTCCTGTCGTCAAGGCCCTGGTGGGCGGCGCGATCCTGATCGCGGCCCTGCAGATCCCGTGGCTGAACGTCCTGGTGTGGCTGGCGATGGTGCTCTTCGGACTCGGCGCGCAGCTGCTCGAGCTCCGACGGCAGCGGCCGTGGGCGAGGACGGCCGACGCGGATGCCGCGGCACCGCCGACGATGCCCGCGGCAGCGGCCGAGGAGCCGTCGCCCTCGCCGACGAGCGATGGCCTGGTGCGGAGTGCGGGGGATCGCCTCGCCCGGTGACACTGCACGGCTGAACCCCCGTCGCCGGGGGTGCAGCCGTGCTCGCATCACGCCGTGAGGATGACCTTGAGGGCCTTCGTCTCGGCGGCGCGGCCGAAGGTGTCGTAGGCGTCCATGATGTCGTGGAGCGAGAAGCGGTGGCTGATGAAGCCGGCGACGTCGAGCCTCCCCTGCGCGAGCAGCTTGATGAGCATGCGCGACGTGTCGGTGTTGACGAGCCCCGTCGTGATGGTGAGGTTCTGGATCCACGCCGTCTCGAGCGGGAAGCTGACCGGCTTGCCGTGCACGCCGACGTTGGCGACGTGACCACCGGGCCGCACCATCGCCAGCGACATGTCCCACGTCGCCGGTATGCCGACCGCCTCGATGGCGACGTCCACGCCGAGACCGTCGGTGAGGGCGATCACCTGCTCCCTCCAGTCCGCGTCCGACGACACCACGCCGTCGCTCGCGCCGAAGCGCTTGGCCTGCTCGACCCTGTTGGCGTCGATGTCGATCGCGATCACGCGGCTCGGTCCGTAGAGCGCGGCCGTCGTCATCGCGGCGAGGCCGACAGGGCCGGCGCCGATGACCGCGACGACATCGCCCGGCTCGACCGCGCCGTAGCGGATGCCGATCTCGTGCCCGGTCGGCAGGATGTCGCTGATCATCGCGGCCTCTTCGGGAGCGACGCCCACCGGCACCTTGTGCAGCGAGGTCTCGGCGAAGGGCACCCGCACGTGCTCGGCCTGCGTGCCGTCGATGAGGTGCCCGAGGATCCAGCCGATCCCCGAGGCGCCCTCCTCCGCGAGGCAGTGCGAGTACATGCCCTCGAGGCAGTAGCCGCACTTCCCGCACGCCGAGATGCACGACACGATGACGCGGTCTCCCACTGCGATCTCGGTCACGGCATCGCCGACCTGGGTCACGACGCCGACGCCCTCGTGGCCCAGGATGCGTCCGGGCTGGACGGTGGGCACGTCGCCCTTGAGGATGTGCAGGTCCGTGCCGCAGATCGTGGTCGTCTCCATCGTGACGATGGCGTCCGTGGGCCTCTGGATGACGGGATCCGGGACCTCCTGCCATGCGATCGAGCTTGGACCGCTGTACACCAGTGCCTTCATGACGCCTCCTCCGCGTTCGCCCGCGTGCGCGGGGTGGCCATCGTCCAGCGGGGACGGGGGAAGCGAAAGGGACCTTCGGCCCGGTGCGACGTGCGCCGATCGGCGATGCTCTGTCCATGAGCTTCAGCAAGATCGTCGTCGGGTGGGACGGCTCGCCGGGCGCGCAGTCCGCTGCGGAGTGGGCTGCCGCGTACGCGATGGGCGCACCCGTCGAGATCGTCCACGCCATCGGCGGCAGGGCGCGCGGCAGCGAGTACCTCGCCGCGACGGGGGAGCGGTCCGCAGAGCGCATCGCGCTCATGGAGCTCGCTGATGGCCTCCGAAGCACGCATCCTGGCGGCAGCTTCGCGACCGAGACCGTGCGCGATGCGGCGATCGACGCATTGGGACAGCGACTCGCGAACGATGTGCTCGTGGTCGTCGGCGGGCCGACGCGCCGGCGAAGCAGGTGGACCCTGGGCGCTCGCCTCGCGGGGCGCCCGACAGGCGGCTCGGTGGCGGTGGTCCCGGTCGGCTGGGCGAGCGCACCGCCCGCGACCCTCGTCGTCGGCATCGATGGCACGCGTGAGGCGCGTGCTGCGCTCGAGGTCGCGGTCGCCGAGGCACGCAGGCTCGACGCGGCCATCGCGGTCGTGCACGCGTGGGACGTCCCGGCGATGCCGGGCATCGGCTTCGACGAGTACCCCGCGGAGTCCGATGTCGACATGGCGGAGCGGATCCACCGCGACCTCCTCGATGACGCGCTGGAGGTCGCCCGCGACCTGGGCGCCGAGCCGGAGGGGAGGCTCGAGATGGGGCGCGCCGGCGAGGTGCTGCGCCGCTCGGGTGGAGAGTCGGTGCTGCTGGTGGTGGGGAGCCACGGGGCTCGAGAGCTCGCTCGCTTCTTCCTCGGCTCGGTGAGCCACGGCCTCGTCGTCGACCCGCCCGCCCCCGTGCTCGTGATCAGCGAGTGACCGGGCTGGAACCCGCCCGCGTCGGAGGACCGTGCCCATGAGCAGCATGACCCAGCGTCGGGACGACGTGGACGAGCCGGACGCGCTGCTCGGCGCCGGCGGGCGCTACGTCGTCGGCGTCGATGGCTCGGCGGCCAGCCGTGCCGCGCTCGCGTGGGCGGTGCTCCGGACCCTGCCGATGCGACCGCTGCACCTCGTCGGCGTCGTCGAGCAGGCGGGGGCTCCCAGCACGCCGGGTCTCGACGAGGTGCCGCCACGGTTTGCCCTGATGCTCTCCGAGGCGGTGCGCGACCTCAGGGCCGCCTTCCCTGACGCGCGCGTCACGACCGACCTCGCCCGGGGTCACGTGGCCGACGCGCTCGACCGGGCGACCGGCCCCGCGGATCTGCTGGTCGTCGGCTCGGACAAGACCGGCTACGTGCGCGGGAGGACGTTCGGGGTGAAGGCGCTGCAGCTCGCCGCCGCGCTGCGGGGATCCCTGGCCGTCGTGCCCTCGGTCGACCTCCGCCTGCGCACGGGCGTCGTCGTCGCCATCGACGATCGGGGCGGTGCGCCGGCGCTGGCGCTGCGCGGGGCGCGAGAGGCCGCCATGCGCAGCTGCACGCTGACGATCGTGCACGCGGTGCCTCGGGACGACGGCGCGCAGCGCGCGCCGTCACGCGACGCGGCACTGGCAGCGGCCCGGGACGCCGCCCTCGCGGCATTTCCCGGTCTCGACGTGTGGACGCAGTCGATCGCGCGCCACGCAGCAGACGCGATCCTCAACGTCTCCCGCGACAGGTCGCTGCTGCTGCTCGGTCGTTCGCACCGCACGACCGCGCTGGGCGTGGGAGAGACGCTGCACGAAGTGCTGCTGAACGCCAACGCGCCGACCGTGGTCCTTCGATGAGCCGCTGCTCAGCCCGGCGGATGGCGCCGCTCTCACAGGTGGTGCGGCTCAGAACTCGAACACGATGCGGGCCGGGACCGTGCCGGCGAGCACCTCGGCCATCGAGCCGCGCACGTCCTCGAGGCTCCGCGTCTCGGTGATGACGCGTGTGCGCCCTGCTGCGTGCAGCGCGAAGACCTCGCGGAGGTCCTCTCGGGTCCCGACGATCGAGCCGAGCACCGACTTGCCGCCGAGCACGAGGTCGAAGATCGGCAGCGGGAAGACGCCGTCCTTCGGCAGACCGACGCACACCATCCGGCCGCCGCGGCGCAGGCTGCGATAGGCCTGCTCGAAGACCGTCGAGGAGGTGGCGAGGACCACCGCCACGTCTGCGCCGCCCATCGAGAGCAGCGCGTCGACCGGGTCGACCTCCGCAGCGTTGATCACATCGTCGGCGCCCAGCGCACGCGCGAGCTCGAGCTTCTCCTCCGTGACGTCGACCGCGGTGACGAGGCCGCCGACGATGCGGGCGTACTGGACCGCGAGGTGACCGAGGCCGCCGATGCCGAAGACGGCGACGCGCTCCGCTGGTGCGACGCCCGCGACCTTGATCGCCTTGTAGGTCGTCACACCCGCGCACGTGAGTGGCGCGGCGTCGACCGGCAGCACGCCGTCCGGGACGCGCACTGCGTACCGGGCGTCGGCCACCGCATACTCGGCGAGGGCGCCGTCGATGCTGTAGCCGGTGTTCTGCTGCTCGAGGCAGAGGGTCTCGCGACCGTCGATGCAGTGCTGGCAGTGCCCGCACGCGTGGCCGAGCCACGGCAGCGCCACGCGGTCGCCGAGCGCGAGACCGGAGACGCCTTCGCCCAGCTGCTCCACGATGCCCACACCCTCGTGGCCTGGCGTGAACGGGAGCCCCGGCACGACGGGCCAGTCACCCCGGGCTGCGTGGATGTCGGTATGGCAGAGCCCGCTCGCCTCGATGCGCACGAGCACCTGGCCGACGCCTGGCTCGGGGACCGGCAGATCCTCCACCGCGATGTCCTCGTCGAACCGTCGGACCACTGCTGCGCGCATCGTGCGCTCCTCTCGCTGACCGCCGGCCTCCGGCGTCGTCGCGACCACGATCCACGCGTCACTCACGGGCAGACAGGGCCGAAGGTCCCTGCACCGCCTCCGAGCGCTGCTCAGCGTGAGGGTCCGAGCACGCCGGGCGCGTCGACCGTCGAGTCAGACCGCATCGCGAGCCGCGACGGCTGCGCGCACAGCACTGCCACCACGATCAGCCCGGCCAGAGGGATGAGGAGCCAGAGGGCGTGGGTCCAGGCGTACCCGGCGTCGCGCAGCCGTCGCACGGTGACCGCGATCGTCGGCAGCAGCACCACCAGGCTCCACAGCCCGCTGAGCGTCGGTCCGGTGAGCACGGCTCCCTCGGACAGCTCGAACGACCACGTCGGGACCGGGCTCAGCACCGCGCTCACGAGCGTGGTGAACAGGATCCACCACCAGAACTCCGGTCTTCCCGCCCGACCGCCGAACTCGGCGTACCGGGTGAAGACCGTCTGGATCGATCGGCCGAACGTCATCGCGCCCTCCTTCTTCCATGTCCAGCCCAGCGCCGTCCGCAGCAGCGGGACAGAGGCGAAGGTCCTCGCCGCGCAGGCGCCGGTCGCGCGCCCGTCCTCAGGAGGAGCGGAGCTCCCGCGCCGCGACGCTCGCCACCGCCGTGGCGACGACCCGCGCCATGCGGCGCCGGATCAGATGGTCGCCTCCCGCGACGCGATGCACCGACACGTGGCGCATCTGCTCGACGATCCGCAGCCCGCCCGGCATCAGGAACGGGTCGAGCGTGCCGTACACGAGCTGCACCGGCGCCGTCACCGCGGCGATGTCGCTCACGGCGCTCTGCGTCTCGATCGCGTGCTCCAGCGACAGCGTGAACGCACGCCAGTTGCGCTCGTTCACGTCGAGCACGTCCTTGATGGGCGAGAGGCGCGACAGCAGCGCGGCGTTGCGGATCGTGAACCGCTTGTTGCTGCGGAGGAACTCGTATGCCCGCAGGTACAGGCCCATCGCGGTGCGCTCGACGGGATCGCCGAAGGCCTCGGGGGGCAGGTAGACGGGCGGGCTCACGAGCACGAGCCCGCGGACCGCGTCAGCGTGCGTGGCGGCGTAGCGCGCGGCGATGAGGCTGCCGAGCGAGTGCCCCACGAGGATGAACCGCTCGAGCTCGAGCGCGTCCAGGGTGCGCTCCAGGCAATCGACGTGCTCCTCCACCGTGTATGCCGCGTTCGCCGGCGACGGCGAAGCACCGAAGCCGAGCAGGTCGACGGCGACGACTCGATGCCGTGGCACGAGCAGCGGGATGACGTTCGTGAAGGTGGTGGTCGACGAGGCGATGCCGTGGACGAGCACCACCGCGGGGCCCGCGCCCTCGTCGACGGCGACATGCAGCATCGGCGGGGGCGTCTTCCGAGACCACGGCCAGCGCATGTGGACGATCATCCACCCGACGCTGCCTTCCACCCCGCGGGCACGACGACGACCGGCGATCGCGTCCGCGCCACCACCACCGGCGCGAGTGTCCCGTGGACGGCTCCGTTGGCGAGCTCCCGCTCGTCCGAGCCCATCACGAGCAGGTCGGCGCGGCGCGACGCCGCCACCAGGCCGGCGACCAGGCCGCCGTGGTGAAGGGTCGTCGAGCAGTGCGCACGGATCCCGCTGACCCCGACCTTCCGCCCGGCTTCCAGCAGGACTCGCTCGTGCGCGGCGAGGTCGAGGTCGCGACCCATCGCCCGGGGTCGATGGATGTCGACGACCGTCAAGAGCTCGAGGTGCGTCTCGATGCTCCGAGCGCGGTCGATCGCCCAACCGAGCGCCGCGTCGCTCCCCGGCCCGCCGTCGACCGCGACGATCACGTGCTCGCTCATCGGCTCAGCGAGGGGCGTCGTGGGCGCGCACGAGCGCACCGGCGAGCAGCCCGACCGCCGCGCCGATGCCGGCGCCAAGGGCGATGCCCGGAGCACCGGCGACGGCGAGCCCGACCGTCAGCCCGACGCCGGCGCCGAGCGAGATCCCGATGCCGGGCAACGACTCGAGCATCGAGCGGTCGACGGGTCGCGTTGCCATGCACACATCGCACCGCCGGGGCGTGCGTCATGGAAGGGCCTTTGGTCCTGGCGGCGGACCCGCCCGCGGCTCACGATGAGCACGACCACCACGTTGATCGCGCGCTGAGGAGCCACGCTGATGAGCCTCTGCTTGACAGCCGCACTTGCTCACCGGCGCGACGCTCGGCCATGACCGCTGCAGCCGACGACCCGCCAGAGCCAGGGCAGCGCGCCTCGTTGGCCGAGTTCTGGAGCCTCCCCGAGGAGGAGGTGCTCGCGCTGATGCATTCGACGCGCACAGGGCTCAGCTCGGCTGACGCCACCCGGGCACGAGCTGGCGAGGGACCGAGCGCTGTCAGCCAGCATGGGGAGCAGTCGCCGTGGCGCCAGCTGGCGCGCCAGTTCGTGACGCCGATCGAGCTGATCCTCATCGCCGCGACCGTCCTGTCCGGAGCGCTGGGCGACTGGACGGATGCCCTGATCATCCTGGTCATCCTGCTGCTGTCGGGCATGCTCGGATTCGTGCAGGAGCGGAACGCTGGCAAGGTGATGACCGCTCTGCTGACGTCGGTCGCGATCCACGCTCGAGTGCGGCGTGACGGGGCGGTGACCGATGTCGTGCTGGACGCCGTCGTGCCTGGTGACGTCGCCGAGGTGCGAGCGGGTGATGTCATCCCGGGCGACTGCCTCGTCCTCTCGTCGACCGGGCTCACGGTGGACGAGTCAGCGCTGACCGGCGAGACGTTCCCGGTCGAGAAGCACGAGGGCACGGTCACGGCCGGCGCCTCGATCGATGAGCGGAGCAACGCCGGCTTCCTCGGCACCCATGTCGTCAGCGGCAGCGGCACGCTCCTCGTGGTCCTGACTGGTCGAGAGACGCAGCTCGCAGGGATCACGCGACAGCTGGCGGCACGACCCCCTTGAACGGGCTTCGAGCGCGGCATGACGTCCTTCGGGGTGCTGCTGACGCGGGTCATGGTGCTGCTCGTGCTCGCGATCTTCGTCGTGAACCTGGTCCTGCAACGCAACCCGATCGACTCAGCGCTGTTCTCCCTCGCCCTCGCGGTCGGGCTCACGCCACAGCTCCTCCCGGCCATCGTGAGCATCAGCCTCGCTCAGGGCGCCAGGCGGATGGCAGCACGACGAGTCATCGTCCGTCGGCTTGATGCGATCGAGGATTTCGGTTCAATGACGGTGCTGTGCTCCGACAAGACCGGGACGATGACGGAAGGACGGATCGAGCTCGGCGCTGCACTCTCCAACGACGGTGTTGAGAGCGCTCGGGTGGCCGAGCTCGCCAGCCTCAACGCAGGCCTGCAGCGAGGGCTGAAGAACCCCATCGACCTGGCGATCCTGAGCGTCCATCCCTTGCCGGAGCGCGCAACTGCTGTCGCCGAATTGCCGTACGACTTCCAGCGCAAGCGCGTCGGCGTCCTCGTCCGACAGGACCAGGGCGGCCTTCTGGTCGTCAAGGGTGCGTTCGAGCAGGTGCTCGCGGTCTGTGACCACGCCAGCACCACCGGAGGGGCGGTTCCGCTCGATGTGGTGCGCGACGGGGTGCGGGCCAGATTCGAAGCGCTGAGCGGCGCGGGATACCGGGTGCTCGGCTTGGCGATCAAGCGGTTGACGGACGGGACGCGAGTCAATCCCTCGGATGAGGCACACATGACCCTCGTCGGCTTGCTCACCTTCGCCGACCGGGTGAAGCCAGACGCGGCGACCACGCTCGAGGATCTCGCGCACAGCGGTGTATCGGTCCGAATGCTGACCGGCGACAACCGGCTGGTCGCAGCCCATGTCGCGGCCCAGGTAGGGCTGGACGACACGACCGTCGTGACGGGACGTGACATCGACTTGCTCGACGACACACAGCTGGCGCGGAAGGTTGCGGGTGTCGATGTGTTCAGCGACCTGGATCCGATGCAGAAGGAGCGCATCGTCCGCGCGTTCCGGTCTGCGGGGCACGTGGTCGGCTACCTGGGCGATGGCATCAACGATGCGCCGCCGCTGCACGCCGCAGATGTCGGCGTGACGGTCGATACGGCGGTACCGGTCGCCAAGCAGGCGGCCGCCGTCGTGCTCCTGGATAAGGGCTTGCGCGTGATCCTGGACGGGGTCCTGCAAGGGCGCCGCACGTTCGCCAACACGATGAAGTACATCTTCATGACGACGAGCGCCAACTTCGGCAACATGCTGAGCATGGCTGTCGCGGCGACGGTGCTGCCGTTCTTGCCGCTGCTCGCTGGGCAGATCCTCCTCGTCAATCTGCTGACCGATCTGCCCGCGGGCACGATCGCGACGGACAGCGTGGACGAATCGCAGATGCGGCGACCGCAGACCTGGGATCTGCGGCTCATCCGCAACTACATGATCGTGTTCGGCGCGCTGAGCTCGGTCTTCGACCTGACCACCTTCGCTGTGCTGCGCTGGGGATTCGACGCCGAGGCGCCGGAGTTCCGCAGCGCCTGGTTCTTGGCGTCGACCCTGACGGAGGTCGGCGTCCTGTTCGTGCTCCGCACCCGGGTGCCCTTCTATCGGAGCCGCCCGAGCGCCTGGCTCGTGTTGGCCAGCGCAGCCGTCGCCCTGGCTGCGCTGGCGATGCCGTACGCGCCCTTCGCGCCCTTGCTAGAGCTCGTCCCCGTGCCGCTCGAGCTGCTGAGCATCGTGCTGCTGATCACCGTCGGCTATCTCGTGGCGACGGAGCTGCTCAAGCGAGTGTTCTGGAGGCCCCGAGCGGTCACGACGTTCCTCCACGGTCCTCGGGCCCGGATCCCCGAGCATGGCTGAACCGAAGGCCGACGCGTCCGCGCTGCGACCGCCGATCGAGCCGCTCGCGGCGGCCGACGAGGCGAACCTCGTGCTGGACCGCCCTGGCCAGGTCAACGCATTCGTCCTCGTCGGCCTGCTTGCGCCGGAGGGGTTCCTCGCGGAGAAGGATGGCTTAGGCATTGTTGGGCTGCGCACAGCGCTCCGCGAGCGCGTCGAGGCCTCGCCCGCGCTCTGCAGGAGCGTCCGCGTCATAGGTCGTCGGCGCTGCTGGGTGGGCAGTGACCCTGACCTCGAGCAGCACATCCGCCTCGCGGAGCCGGTCGACGGTCTC
>Ga0213837_1000482_pt1 | contig 40326 bp, 44 predicted proteins | sample SWPATP12_FD_160572 | JGI IMG/M metagenome (GOLD analysis project Ga0213837, IMG submission 160572) | Coastal seawater microbial communities from Marineland, Florida, United States - SWPA TP1 #2 | ecosystem: Environmental > Aquatic > Marine > Coastal | place: USA: Florida | collected 2016-08-06
TTTGCCGGCAGACGGATGGTTTACCTGGAGGCCTTCGACGCCGGCGCCTGGGTCGACGCCGCAGCCCGTGAGGCAGTCACCCAGGCCATGGTGGTTCCCACGATGCTCCAGCGGCTCCTCTCCGTGATCTCCGAGCGCGGAGAGACACTGCCCCAGCTTAGGAACCTCTCCTACGGAGGTGGCCGTATGCCGATCGAACTCATTGAAGCTGCGCTGGCACAATTGCCGCACGTCGGATTCACCAACGCCTACGGGCTGACCGAGACCAGTTCAACGATCACCTTGCTTGGCCCTGAAGACCACCGTGCGGCATTGGAAAGCGATGATCCGATTGTCCGTGCCAGGCTCGGGTCCGTCGGACGCCCGATTCCGGGACTGGAGCTTGAAGTCCGTGACGAAGACGGGTCACCGGTCGGTCCCCGCGTACAGGGCGAGATCTGGGTTCGCGGCCCCCAGGTCTCCGGCGAATACAAGGGCAAGGGTTCGCAGCTGCTGGATGGCTGGTTCTGCACCCGGGACGAGGGCTGGCTTGACGAAGAAGGGTACTTGTTCCTTCTGGGACGCGTCGATGACGTCATCGTCAGGGGAGGCGAAAACATCTCACCCGGCGAGATCGAAGATGTCCTGCGCACTGACCCCGGTGTCGCCGATGTCGCGGTCGTCGCCGAAGCGGACGAGACGTGGGGCGAAGTGCCTGTTGCGGTGATCGTCGTGGCTAAAGGCGCAGCCATCGACCACGACGCCCTCAAGGTCCTGGTACGCAGCAAACTCCGGTCCTCCCGGGCACCTGCCCGCATCATCGAGGTGGAGCAGCTGCCGTATAACGAGACCGGCAAGTTGCTACGGCATTCCGTACGCGATTTGCTGCGGGAGCACGCAGCCTGACCAAGAATCTTTTGCATCCACGTTGCGCAGGGTGCTTCCAGAGGAGGACGAGGCAGGGACACTACGTCCCTGCCTCGTCCTTACATCTGTGGGTGCGCCGCAGGCTGGAGCCGGCAGGGAAGCTTGGCATCGCATCTTCACGACCGGCACGGTGGACTGCGCCCAACCCATCCAGCAAGAAGACAAGGACCGATTCTAATGGCGGACATCGTCGAACAGCTACGCCAGCTAAGGCGCCCACTCGTCCTCGGCACGAACAACCTGGGCTGGACCACAACGGACCCTGAAGCGTTTAGGCTCCTCGACGTATTCACCGAGGGCGCCAGAACCGCCGATCAGTTCCAGGAGACGTTGTCCGGGCTGCGCACACTTCCCGTGGAGGTGGTGGCGCGATTGGATGCCGCGAGTGAGACCTTTGCGTAGACGGGAGCGATAGTCCTGAGCGCAATTCCGAAGGATTCGGGGGACAACGGGCGGATCTGGACGCCGCCCTTTGTCCTTGCGGGTGCGGTGTCCTTCTTCACGAGCCTGGTGTTTTACCTATCGCTGACCATGATGTCTCTTTATGCCGTCGAAAGGTTTCGGGCCAACGAAACAACGGCAGGCTTCGCTGCCAGCTCATTCATCCTTAGCGCGGTTGGTGCCAGGGTCACCAGCGGGTCTCTCATCAGTGCCTTCGGGCGGCGCCGCATCGTGATCACTGGTGTGCTCATTTACATGGCGGTATCAGCCCTGTATCTCGTCGCAGACGATATTGTCCTGTTGATCATTCTGAGGTTCGTTCACGGGTTTGCTTTTGGAGCCTTGGCGACCACAATTACGTCCGGTGTCATGACCATCCTGCCCGTGCAGCGGCGTGGAGAGGGCGCGGGGTACTACGGGGTGTCCTCGACCTTGGCCACCGCTGTGGGTCCATTACTCGCCGTCCTCTTGGTTGGTACTTGGGGTTATGAGGCGCTGTTCCTGGGTTGCATTGTTTTCTCCAGCGGGGCCTTCGCGGCAGCGCTCTTCCTATGTCTTCCTGAAGGACGGGCCGCGCGCTGCAAAGGCCCACAGCGAAATCGCGCGAAGCTGTCTGACTTTTTCGACTTGGCTGTGCTGCCCGTATCCATCGTCATCGGTTTGGCAGGAGTGGCCTACTCCGGGGTCCTCGCTTACCTCGCCCCCTACGCGCGGCAGTTAGAGGCCAGCTGGAGCGTCGGCGTTTTCTACTTCGTCTATTCCTTAGTGGTCCTTGCCGGTCGACTGACCCTGGGGCGGGTACAGGATGCCCGAGGTGACAACGCGGTCATGTACCCCGTGCTCGCGTTGTTTGCTGTCGGTATGGTCCTGCTCGGCTGCGCAGGGTCAGCGTGGATGCTGGTGCTGAGCGCACTATTCGTGGGCTTCGGTTTTGGCATGCTCATACCAACCATGCAGGTCATCGCGGTCAACCTCGTTTCTCCGGGCCGCATTAACACTGCGGTAGCCACGATCTACATCCTCCTTGACACGGGCACAGGGTTAGCGCCACTTGTGCTGGGGCTCTTGATTCCAATAGTCGGTTACTCGGGCATGTACCTGAGCCTGGGAGGTGTGCTGGTGACCGCGCTGTTGCTGTATGTCGTGGTGCACGGGCGTCACCGCGGCCGGCGCTGAAACCTGGCTATCAGCATCCCTGATGCTACGCATGCGTGCCAGCAAGAGCGTGAGGATCCTGAGCTACGCGAGGATGTCGCCCAGCCGGTATACCCGGCTGGCGGTGCCGTGGAAGAGGACGTTCAGTTCGTCCGGTGATGCGGAGTGGACGCTTCGTTTGAGCGCGTCCCATAGCGGGACGCGGCCGCAGGACACCCCGTCGACAGGGAAGTTGCTTTCCATCATGCAGCGGTCTACGCAGAAGGCCTCGATCGCCGTTTCGATGAACGGCTGCCACGCGGCGGACAGCTCGGTGGAGGTGCTGGCGTCCTGCCTGGTTTCGAAGCCGAGGGACTGCCCCGGATTTCGTTGACTCTCGGGGTATAGGGTCGTTAGGCGGCTTTGAGGCCGCTATGGATTGTCTCAAACTCGACCGGCGTCAGCCGTCCGAGCCGCCGCTGACGGCGTTTCCGGTGGTACGTCTTCTCGATCCAGGTCACGATGGCCAGGCGCAGGTCCGCCCTCGTGGACGATAGTTGGCGGTCCAGCACGTTTTTCTGCAGGAGCGAGAAGAACGATTGTGACACTTTCAGCATGCTGCGCGGCAAGGTGGTGTCGGTTGGTGTGACTCGCAGAATGACCGACCCTTACGGTGTCCTCATTTGGAGATATGTCCGCCGACTACAGATGGTTTGATTAGGAGCAAGTTGTGCATGAAGCGCGTCTTCCATTTGCACCGCGACCACACCGGGGATAAATGCATTGCTTCCCAGCATCGGAGATACGGGCGCTCCACCCCGCTATCGATGAATTTGATGCAGTGAGGAAGATGTACGACCCAGACGGGCTCTTCCTGAACGGCTCACTCGCCCCACTCTTCAACTAGCAACTTCGCGTTAGGCGAGTCCGAGATTTAGATTCCCAGCTACAGATAGGGGCTCCCATGACCTCGACACAGAACGCCGACGTGACCCTAAGCCAGAACTCCAGGCGATTCCTTGGTGATCCTCCGATCCGTTGGAAGGGCGGGGATATCACAATTACAAAGGTGGTTGAAAATACATCGATGCCGCTGACAAGCTTCCTGTCCGATGCTGACTATGAAACTGTTCGCGATGTTCCCTGGCTCGGCTGGGGCTTCTTTGCCGACGAGGGTATCGCGCTCATGAGCTTTCACTCGTTCCTCATTGAGACCCCCCCACGCGATGGTGCTGGTTGATACTGGATTCGGAAATCATAAGAATCGCCCAAACCGGCCAAACGGAAACATGCTTAACCTGCCCTATCTGGACGCGCAGACTGGCGGCCGCCCGTCCTGGCAGCATTGAATAGTTTTCACGACTCAGTGGCACCGTTGCTCACCTCTGGCCAGCTCCGGTTAACAGAGGGTTCCACACAAATTGTGCCGGGCGTAGAGATGGCTCCCTTCCCGGGCCATACTCCTGGTCATGCATGTATTCGGATTACTTCCCGCGAGCAGGTGGCACTCATCGTAGGCGATGCGCTGCACCATCCGGTCCAGATTATGCATCCGGAATGGGGTAACCCGATTGAGACGAAGGCTGACCAGGCTCACCAAAGCAGGATTGGGATACTCAAGGAGGTGTCCGACGGGCGGACGCTGGTCCTGGGAGCGCACTGGGCCGGCGTTACAGGACTCTTGATTGGAACGGACCTCGACGGGGGTAGGTACTGTCAAATTCCAGAGGACAGGTGGTTTGACCCGTCTGACCTCCAGTAATTGAGCGACGTGCGTATTCTTCCTTACGCGGCAGCGAGGGCTGCGAGCCGCTCGGCCACCCAGGTCGCAGCATCCGTGTGCACGTTGTGACCACTCTTCGGGGCTATCTCAACGGTTGCATGTGGGGCGTGGCGCAGGAAGTCTTCAATCATCTCATCGGTGACGAGCTTCGAGCGGTCACCCCGAATCAGCGTGATGGGTATGTCTAGCGAAGCCAATGCGTCCCATACTTGGGGTTTCTCTGCACCGCGCACCGCGGCAGAGTCCCGGAACCTGGGATCCCACCGCCACTCCAACAAGCCGTCGCTGCGCTCCCGCACGTTCCGGGAGACACCACGCAGCAGGGATTTTCGGTCCCGGTCCGGGACTCTGACGTGGATGGCATCAACCAACTCGTCCAAGGTTCCGACATGCCGGATTTTGGGGTCGTTCGCCGATCCGCCGAGGCCGTGAGGTGTAGCATCCAGCAGCACCAGGCGGTTCACGGGCAGTCCGCGCCGCGCCGCGAGGGCAAGGGACACCAGGGCGCCCAGCGAGTGACCCACCAAGGTGAAGTCCTGCTGCAGGTCACGGTGGACTGCTTCGGCAATGAGGCCAGCCATGTTGGAGATGCTGTAGTCGGGGGGTGGAAGATGCAATGAATGTCCGTGACCTGGCAGGTCATATGCAACCGCGGCCTCGCGGAGTCGGAGCAGTACGCCGTCCCAGGTGTGCGCGTCCAGGGACGCGCCGTGGAGAAACACGAAGCGCGGGTGCGTCTCCCAGTACAGCCCACTGAGGCCATTCGCGCCCCCGGGACCCGGCCGCCTCTGGACCGCCGGGGCGGCAACACCCAGGGCGTGCGCGTAAGCCTTAATATGGGAGATCTCATTCATGACGTTACCTCTGGCCCGTCGTTGGACTGCATGAAACCATACATAGGCGACAATTGTACCTGCGCTCAGGGGGTAATTCGTCTAGTATACTGCTCCGCTTCCGTACTCCGATGACCACCTTGGCGGTCTACTTACACAACCCTCGACACTTTGTCGAGCGAAGCATACTCTTTATGTCATGAATAAGTTCGAGGTGCACCTGCCACTGATCATCACGGTGGAGGCCGCCCCGGTTGCGACACGGCACCTTCCGGAAGCCTCGAGCCGATGAGACTTCAGCCCTTGACTTCAACGAGCGGTTGGCGGCGGAAAGACGTCACTGCATCCAGTTCGGCTGAACTCCTTCGTCGGGTCGGCTTGGAGGAATTAGCCGCCAGCTCCCTTTCTGCGCCGGCGCAACACGATGAGTTGCCGTTGTCCGCGCTGGACGGATGGGCCCGGAGCGGCGCTCAGTTACTCACGGCATTTCAAGGGCGTCCACCCGGGGATGTTGCAGGACGAATGTCAGGAGCGGCTTTTGCGTTGGAGACCATTACCAGCCACCACGCGCGCCCCATTCGACTGGACGGACCAGCGCTCCTAGGCGAACGGGCAGCGCTCTCCGACGACGCCTGCGAGCCAAAGCCGGGGCAGACACTCCGCCGCGCAGGCCTGATGCTGAAGGCCATGGATGGGTGGGTCGCAGCCAACCTTCCCCGCGACGGGGACCTGATGATGATTCCAGCTCTGACTGACGGCGATGTAGCGGAAGGGGATATTGCGGGTCTTTCGCGGTGGATGAAATCCCGGCTAACCGCGCCTGTCTTGGAGCGCGCCCATCTCCTCGGCCTCGCGATGACTGAAGTTCCCAAACCAACCCGGGGACCCATATTTCCTGGGGCTCCATGGCGAACATCAAGTCTGTTGCCACAACAGCCACGACCCTTCTCCGAGACCACGGTCCTTGACCTATCGGGCCTGTGGGCGGGCCCGCTGGCAGCTTCCCTCCTTGGCGAAGCAGGCACCAGCGTAGTAAGGCTCGACAGCGAATCACGCCCGGCCCCGGCCCCTCCACCGGACGAAAAATTCGATCGACTACTGAACGGGCAGAAGGAGCATCTTCGGATCGACTTCAACGATCGCGAACGGCTGCACCGAATAGTGGCGCAGGCCGACGTCGTCATTACATCTTCCCGGCCGCGGGCGATCGAGAAACTGGGGCTTCGTCCGAGAGACGGCCAGCTGTGGGTACGCATCACGGCCCATGGCAACCAAGGGGCCGCCGCCGAGCGGGTCGGTTTCGGCGATGATGCAGCGGCGTCAGCAGGCGCCGTCTACTGGCATGAGGGGAAGCCAAACTTCTGCGGGGACGCCCTGGCTGATCCAATCACCGGGCTGCTGGCCTCTATCGCGTCCATCGGCCTCCTGGCCGCTGGCCTTAGCGGCCAAATTGACATCTCCCTGGCAGGTGCGGCCCGCTGGGCCATTGCGGACAAGGACGATGCGTCCACTGAGGCAAGACAGTATCCAGCCCGGGTGCCGCGTGCCCGCCAGTTGGCGATGCCATGACCTCTATCGCCATTGTCAATGCCAGCATTGGGCACCATGACGGCCAGATCGTGCTCATAGAGGACGGCGTCGTAACTGATATTTCCGCCGACCCTGCCCTTCCGAAGACTGCCACAACGATTGATGCCAAAGGTGGAGCGGTCCTTCCCGGGCTGTGGGATCACCACGTTCACTTGCAGTCGTCAGCGGCAAGGAAGCGGTCAGTGGACGTCAGTCGTGTCGAAAATGTCCGGGATTTTGCCGGCATTCTGTCGCGTGCTGTCCGCAAGGTCCTGCCCGGAGAATGGATGCGGGTTGTCGGCTACAACGACTCGAAGCTGGGGGAGCTGGATGCCTACCGCCTCGATGACCTCATCCCCACAGATACTCCGATGCGGGTCCAGCATCGCGGAGGCCACCAGTGGGTGCTCAACCCGGCTGGAGTGTCGCTCCTGACGGTGGCAGCCGGGCGCCCGATGCCGGCCGACGGCATCGTATGGGAGGACGACACGCTGTTCCGTCTGCTGCCCGGACCCCGCACCTCCGCCTCGGACTTGGCGGCCGAAGTGCAGTACTTGACGCAACAGGGGTGTGTGGGGGCCACGGACATGACCGCCACCACTGACCACGCCTCAGCGTGCGCCCTCCGGTCTGCAGCGGGAGAAATGATTGGTTTGCGGTTGTTCGGTGCCCCGTCGCCTGAAGGCTCACGCGACACGGATTCAGGGCGGCTGGACGGCGTCAAGATCGTGATCTCTGACCGCGAGCTGCCTGCCCCGGAAATCCTCCGGCGGCAGATTTTGTCCAGCCGTCCGCTGCCCGTTGCCATGCATGCCGTGACTGCCCATTCCCTCGCGTTGGCTGCCTGGGCGTTCAACGGAGAGGCCCGCGACGGGGACAGCATCGAACATGGATTTCTCGCATCAGAGGGACTGATTGCGGAATTGACGCGGTGTGGACTTTCGATAGGCGCGCATCCGGGCTTTATCTGGTCCCAGGGGGACCGGCTGCTCCAGAACCTCGAACCCGACGAACTTCCCGAATATCAGAAGTTACGGACCTGGCACCGTGCCGGGGCCAGGCTGCTCGGGGGCACTGACCTGCCATTCGCTACGGCAAACCTATGGCGTGCCATGCAAAGCGCGGTGGACCGCCGCACATCTGCCGGGAACAAGCTCAACGTGGAGGAGGCCCTGACCCCTGAGGAAGCCTTCGCGATGTTCACAAAAGATGGTCTTCTCGGGGAAGCGAAGATCCCAGTACTTGCGCCTGGCGATGTGGCGGATATTTGCGTGCTCGATGTGCCATGGCGCCAGGCGCGCAAGGACTTCGTCAGTGTGCGGGTTGGTGCAACGATCCGTGCCGGCGTTATGCGCTGGCGGTCTCCCGAGTGGCGCTGATCTGTCCGAGCTCGACGAAGGGGGTGGCGGTCAGTGTTCCCATCCGTTCCCCGAGTTTAGGATCGTATCGGCTAAATACCTGCCTGACCCTGATCGCGGCAACTAAGGCGAGCTCGTCGAAGGCTCGGATGAATGCCTCACGGGCGTCATGACGGGGCCAACCCTCAGGCATCATATGCATGGGAAGTTCGGGGTCAAGCCGAACCGTCCTCCGGAAACTGATCAGGAGTTCTGTTCGCTGCCTGAGTGCGGAGACAGGGTTTAGGTCCCCTTGTAGTACCAGTCCATGGAGAACATCGGCGCGGTTCTTTAGTTCCAGGTATCGGTCTCGCACCGGTTCTAAGTCCCAGGCATCCAGTGGCCTCCGGCCGGTGACGTTGATGCCGGCATCGGGGACGGTAAACACGGCAGCGTTATCAACGTCCAAAGCTTGGATCTGTCGGAGGATTCCCTCAGTGCGGCTACCGGGTGTCACCCACATGCCATCGTAAAACGGGGCAAACCCCTCAAATCTAAGTTGCGTCCGAAAGGCAGCGCGAATTTCCCGGTGCTCCTCGGGTATCGAAAACGCCACCACCGTCCAGTTGCCGTCCCACGTATCAGAAGCGCCGAAGGACAGCACCCGGCGGGTGCCGGACTCAACGCGTGCAACCGTCTCGTCGCTGATTCGATACAGGGTGTTGCGCCCGGACTTGCGTAATTCCAGGACGCCGTCCCGGGTCAGGCGGCTCAATGTCGCCCTGGCATTTGCCGCACCGATCCCGAATCCGCGCATCAGTTCCACGAGGGCGGCAGAGGGCAGGAAGGCGTCCTGGTTGCGCCACACAAAGCCGAACAAAGTGACCATAAGATCGCGCGCGAACGGGCCGGGCTCCGTCTCCGAAACGGATGACGCTTCCTGGACTTTTCCCGGCTTCACCATGCAATACAGAATACCTCTCAATGGCCGCAGATACTGTCAAGGGAACGGCGTTGTCACACACAGGTCCCTGCCGGGACCGGCCGCGTTCAGACCGCTGTGAGTCCGCCGTCGGCAGCGAGGGCCTGCCCGGTAATGAAGGATGCCTTGTCGGAGAGCAGGAACGTAACTGGTGCTGCAATTTCGGTTGGGTCTGCCCGGCGCCCGATCGGTGCGGTGATCGGCTGGTGGCCCATGGTCTTTTCGCCCAAGATGCTCTCGCCGAAATTCGTCATCGTTGATCCGGGGTGCACGACGTTGGCGCGGATCCCTCGGCTGCCATATCGGGCCGCGACGGCGCGGGTTAGCTGAACCAGTCCTGCCTTGGACGCTCCGTAGACCGCGGCCGATTCTGCATGGCGTGAAATGACGGCACCGGTTGAGCCGATTGTGACGATCGAGCCTCCGCCGGCGTCAATCATGGGCCGGATGAGGTGCTTGAGGGTGAGGAAGTGCCCGTCCAGGTTGACCGCCATGACCTTACGCCAGGTTGAGAGGTCCATGTCCTCAATCGGGCCGCTCGCCCCGATGCCCGATGCCAGGCATAAAGCTGTAACGGGTCCCCGCCACTTCGTTGCCTCCTGCGCGCATGCCATTACTTGGTCTTCGTCTGACGTATCGCAGGCAATTGCCAAAGCGGTTCCTCCCGCTGTCTCGATCTCTGCAGCGGTTTCTTTTGCCCGGACCAGGTTGATGTCCACAACAACAACGTGCACGCCCTCCTGTGCGAGCTCGATGGCCACAGCGCGACCTATCCCGCTGCCGGCACCGCTCACGAGAGCCACGCGTCCGGTAAGTCCCAAGTCCATTTTGATCAGTTCTTTCTAATAAGAAGACGCGTCCAGACGAACGAGAGCCTGTTCTTGTCAGGCCGTTGGCACGCCACCCTCCAACGGAAATTAGATGACAAGTAATTTACGATTGAACTCAATAATGTCGTTGATTACGCGTGGGGTCAAGAGCGCGTCCGCGCGCTCAGTGATTCATCCCCAGAGCGCTTTCCGAAGCAGCGCCTTGAGCTGGGCCGCCTCCTCATCGTTCAGGGACGCGAGCTGCTCCTGCTCGCAGGCGGTCAGTGCCGCACGCGCCTTCGAGTGGATGCGGCGGCCTTCGGTGGTGGACGCAATGATTTTTGCCCGCCTGTCCTGCTTTCCGGTGATCCGGTCCACGAGTCCCCGCTTCTCGAGGTCGTCTACGAGGCTTACTATCTGGCTGGGGTCCAGGTCCAGGAATTCGGCGAGTTCGCGCTGGGTGGGTTCGAGCCCGCTGCAGGCCAAGGTCAGCACCGAAAATGTGCGCTCCCGCAGACCCGAGTCCCTCAAGGCGCGGTTGTTCAGGGCCGAACCGCGGGCATGCAGTTTCGCGAGCAGGCCGCCGAGGTGAGCTCCTGTTGCGGTGAGCTGTGACCCGTTCCGTCGGATGTCTCCGCGTCCAGCTGCCATGCCGATCATTGCGCCCCGCCTTAAGCGTCCAAAGAGTTGACAAGTAGGTACATCCATACTCTACTGAATGCAGTACAAAATTGCCCCCTATCGGATGCAGATATGCATCGTATTGCTAGCAAAAAGGAGCACAGCATGAGGTTGAACGGAAAGGTTGCAATCGTCACCGGGAGCGGACAGGGTCTCGGACTCGCCTATGCGAGGGAACTATCCCGCCAGGGTGCCGCCGTCGTCATCAACGACGTGAACGCAGAGACCGCGGCGCAGGCGGTGGCGCAGATCGAGTCCCACGGCGGCCGGGCCACCGCCGTAGTGGTCCCCGTAGGCGCCACGGATGCCGCGAAGGCGCTGGTTACAGGCGCAGTGGAGGCGTTCGGCCGGCTGGACATCCTGGTCACCAACGCCGGCATCCTGCGGGACAAGTCGCTGCTGAAGATGACCGACGAAGACTTCGACCTAGTCATAAACGTGCACCTCAAAGGCACCTTCACCTGCGTCCGCGAGGCCTTCGCGTACTTCAAGGAAAACAACGTCGCGGGCCGCATCATCACCATCGGTTCACCGACCGGCCAGCGCGGCAACTTCGGCCAGACCAACTACGCCGCCGCCAAGGCCGGGATCGTGGGCATGGTCCGCACCTGGGCGTTGGAAATGAAGAAGGCCGGCGTCACGGTGAACTCCGTGATCCCGGTGGCTGCAACGGCCATGACCAAGACCGTCCCGTACTTCCAGAAGGCTGTTGAAGCGGATGATCGCGGCGAGGCCATGCCGTCCTTCTTCCGTCACGACCTCGGCTTCGGCACGGCCGACGACGTTGCCGGGCTCATTGCCTTCCTTGCCTCCGACGAGGCCGCCAACATCACCGGGCAGGCGATCGGTGCCGGTGGAGACCGGCTGCAGGTATGGACCCACCCCGAAGCGGCCACCACCGAATACCACGACGGCGGCTGGAGCTACGACGCCCTCCGCGACAACGCTGCAACACTCTTTAGTACAGACGCACTGCAGAGCTACGGAGAGGAATTCCTCCCGCTGCCCGCGGAACTGCAGCCCGAACCTGTCCAGGCCCGCTGACCATGGCACCCGAGCGCTATGAACTGGGCATCAACGCCGCCGCGCTGGATGCGATCGACATGCATGTCCACCTCGAGGTGGACAGCTGCGGGCACGGCTCCTTGCCGCCGACCCTCACCGAGGCTTCCGCGAAGTACTTCAAGTCCGAGGACCGCACCCCGTCCCTGGACCGGATCGCCGAGGTGTACCGCGAACTGAACATGGCCGCCGTAGTCTTCACCGTCGATGCGCGCACCCAGCTCAAGCACGAGCCCAACAGCATCCCGGAGCTGATCGCCGGTGCCGCGAGGAACAACGATGTGCTGATTCCCTTCGGCAGCGTGGACCCGCGCACCGGGGAGGACGCCATCGCGGGTGCGAAGCACCAGGCCATCGAACTCGGCGCCCGCGGCTTCAAGTTCCACCCGTCCCTGCAAGGCTTCGATCCGTCCAATGAGCAGTTCTACCCGCTCTGGGAAACCCTGCAGGAACTGGGCCTGCCCGCCATCTTCCACACCGGTCAGAACGGCATGGGCGCCGGGCTCCCCGGCGGGTACGGGATCAAGCTGGCGTACTCGAACCCGCTCCTGCTCGACGCGGTGGCCGCGGACTTCCCGGACCTGCAGATCATCATGGCCCACCCCTCGGTGCCGTGGCAGGACGAAGCGAACTCCATCGCCACGCACAAGTCCAATGTGTTCATCGACCTCTCGGGCTGGTCCCCGAAGTACTTCCCGGAATCCCTCGTCCGCCTGTCCAACTCGGTCCTGCAGGCCAAGGTCCTGTTCGGCACCGACTTCCCCCTGATCACCCCGCAGAAATGGCTGGGCGCGTTCGCGGACCTGCCGCTTAAGGACGAGGTCCGCCCCAAGATCCTCAAGGACAACGCCTTGCGCCTCCTGGGACTGGGAGCCTGATATGGCCACTACCAATACGACGGCAGCCCCCGGCGTGGGTGCCACCAGTCCGGTCACCGCGGGTCTGGTGGAGGGGGAGCGGCTGTATGACTTGTCTGATCTTTACGACGCCGAGTCGCTGCTCACCTCGGCGGAGCGCGACGTCCTGGCTCGACTGCGTAGATTCCTGGATGCCGAGGCCAAGCCACTGTTGGCCGAGTACTGGGAGCGGGGCGAGTTCCCCGAGCAGCTGGCAAGGCCGTTGATTGATCTTGACATCATGGAGCCGGCGGACCTGGCGGTTCACGGTCCGGTGCGGGGGATTTTCCATGGCTTCCGGGTCTTTGAGTTGGCCCGCAGGGACGCATCGTTGGCCACCTGGTACACGGCGCAGGCCGGCCTGTTCCGGACCGCCATCCGCGTGGGCGCCTCTGCGGAGCAGCAGCGGGAGTGGATGCCCATGGTTATCGACTTCTCCCTCAAGGGCGTCTTCTCCTTGACCGAACCCGAGCACGGCTCGGACATCGCCGGCGGCCTGGCCACAACAGCCCGCTTCGACCCCGACGGCGGCAGCTGGGTTTTGGACGGTGCCAAGCGCTGGATCGGCGGCGCGTCGACGGCCGACGTCCTGGCCGTCTTCGCCCGTGACGTGGCCGACGGCCAGGTCAAGGCCTTTCTTGTGGACCGCCAGGCACAGGGTGTGACGTTGGAAAAGATCCACGGGAAAACGGCGCTCCGGATGATGCAAAACGCGCACATCACCCTGGATGGTGTCCGGGTTCCGGAATCCATGCGGCTGCATAACGTCAATTCCTTTAAGGATGTTGCGGCGATGCTGAGGGCCATGCGCTCGGACGTCGCGTGGATCGCCACCGGCATCCAGGCCGGGGCCTTCGAAGCCGCGCTCCGCTACGTCACGGAGCGGCAGCAGTTCGGCCGGGCGATTGGTTCGTTCCAGCTGGTCCAGGAGAAACTGGCCCGGATGGTGGGAAACATCACCGCCAGCCTGTCCCTGGTGGTGCGGCTGACGGAGCAGCAGGCCAAGGGTGTTTACCGCGACCAGGACTCAGCCCTGGCCAAGATGCAGACGTCCCTGCTGATGCGCGAGACCGTGGCTCTTGCCCGCGAAGTGGTGGGCGGCAACGGCATCACACTCGAAACCGACGTGGCCCGGTTCCATGCCGACGCCGAAGCCGTTTACTCCTACGAGGGCACCCACGAAATCAACGCCCTCATCATCGGCCGCGCCCTCACGGGCGAAAGCGCCTTCACCCGCTAAGCCATAACTTTCCTTACCCAACAAATAGCTGCCAGGAGGCAAAGATGCCCAATCTCGTCGTCGACTTCGACAAACTGCTCACCATGACCGGGAATGATCTCGGCACCACCGATTACCGCGAGATCACCCAGGAACAAATCAACCTTTTCGCCGATGCCACCGATGACCAGCAGTGGATCCATACCGATCCTGAGCGCGCCAAGGACGGCCCGTTCGGCGCCCCGATTGCGCACGGCTTCCTCACTCTTTCCCTGATCATCCCGTTGTGGGGCGAGCTGTTCGACGTCGACGGCGTCACCACCAAGGTCAACTACGGCCTGGATAAAGTCCGCTTCACTTCGCCGGTCAAGGTCGGATCCAAGGTCCGGATGCAGGCGGCCATCGCCGAGGTAACCGAGGTCAAGGGCGGTGCCCAGATCAAGGTCAACGCCACCATCGAAATCGAAGGCCAGGAACGCCCCGCCGTCGTCGCCGAATTCCTCGCCCGCTTCTACAAGTAGATCGTGCTGGGTGAACGGCCACTGGAAACCCCCACCAGTGGCCGCTCACATTCCGAAGATAAGCCGCACCCAGGTGCGGCAACCCACTCATCCCCTTTCGTTTTCGCTCCGATAGGAGAGTCGTATACATGGAGAACAACGGTGTTGGATCCTGGCTGCGCCGCCGCCGCCCCAAGTCCGGACCGAAACCGGCACTTATCTGCGCAGATGGCGAGCTGAGCTATGACGGTCTTGCCGAACGCGCGGACCGCCTGGCGAACGTTCTGCGAGTCCGAGGCGTGGCCAAGCGGGACCGGGTGGCCTATCTGGGGGAGAACGATTCTTCCTTTGTTGAGACGTTCTTCGCCTGCGGGCTGCTCGGCGCAATCTTTGTTCCGCTGAACACGCGCCTCGCGGCCCCTGAGCTGCAGTTCCAGCTGCAGGATTCCGGCGCTCGGTTCCTGGTTAATGCTGAAGGCCTTGAGCCCTTGGCCGCTGCTGCCGCTAAGGGGACCTCTGTTGGTACCCGGTTGGTTGTGGACGCCGGCCACGGTTCCGCCGCTGCCGGGGAAAAGCTGCCACCCGGCGTCGAGCGTTATGAGGAGGCGCTGAGCGCGGCCGTCGCTGCGCCGATTGACGAGGCAGTCAGCCATGACGACGGCGCGATGATCCTGTACACGTCAGGCACCACAGGCCAGCCCAAGGGTGCCCTGCTCACGCATGGCAACATCACCTGGAACTGCATCAACGCGGTGATCGACATGGACACGAGCCGTGATGACGTCGTGTTGCTGATTGCACCCTTGTTCCATGTGGCCGCCCTGGACATGGGCCTGCTGCCGATCATTCTCAAAGGCGGCACCGCCGTCCTGGAGTCCAGGTTCGTTCCAAGCAGGGTTCTCGAGCTGATCGAAAGGTACAAGGTCACCACCCTCAGCGGTGTGCCAACCACTTTCCAGATGCTTTGCGAAGATCCGGCATGGGCGACGGCGGATTTGACCTCGCTCGCCAAGCTCACCTGCGGCGGCTCTGCAGTTCCGGTGCGGGTACTTGACGCCTACGAGGCACGGGGCATCGGGTTCTCCAACTGCTACGGCATGACCGAAACGGCCCCCGGCGCCACCATGCTGCCCTCAGACAGGTCACGGGAGAAAGCCGGTTCCGCTGGCCTGCCGCACTTCTTTACCGACATCCGTATCGCCACCAGTGCAGGCAGCGTCGCGGGACCCGGAGAGACCGGCGAAATCCAGATCTCCGGCCCGAACGTCATCAAGGAATACTGGAACCGCTCCGACGTCACGGCCGGCAGCTATGCGGACTCCGTCTGGTTCCGCTCCGGCGACATTGGCCATGTGGACGACGAAGGGTTCCTGTTCGTCTCTGACCGGATCAAGGACATGATCATATCCGGGGGCGAGAACGTGTATCCCGCCGAAATCGAAGCGGTCATCTCCGAGTTGGAGGAGGTGGCCGCCGTTGCCGTCATCGGAGTCGAAGACGACAGATGGGGCGAAGTCCCACGCGCCATCATCACCCTCCGGGAAGGTGCGCTGCTTACCGAGGAACAACTCCGGAACCACCTCGACGGCCGGCTGGCGCGTTACAAAATACCGAAATCAGTGATTTTTACAAATGACATGCCACGGACGGCCAGCGGGAAGATCCGCAAAGTGGAGCTCCGGAAGCAATTTGCGCACTGAATACTACAGAATTCCCCGGAAACGATACGAAGGGCCTTTGCGATGACGAGAATGCTGACTATTGGACCTCCCGGTTCCGGAAAAGGAACGCAGGCGGAGCGGATCTCGGAGCTCCTCGGCGTTGTGGCGATCTCCACCGGGGATATCTTCCGTGCCAACGTCAAGGACGGGACGCCGCTTGGCATCGAAGCCAAGAAGCACATGGACAACGGGGACTTCGTTCCCGACAGGGTGGCCAACAAGATGGTGCGTGACCGCCTGAGCGAGTCCGACGTCGAAAAGGGCTTCCTGCTCGACGGCTACCCGCGCACCACCGCCCAGGTGGACTACCTCGATGCAATCCTCGCCAAGGGAGAGGAGAAGCTCGACGTCGTCCTGCAGCTGACCGCCGACGATGAGGAACTGGTCCATCGCCTCCTGGGCCGGGCCACGGAGACAGGCCGGAGTGATGTCAACGAATCGGTCATCCGCCACCGCCTGGACCTGTACCACGAGCAGACCGAACCTGTCGTCGCCAAGTACGCCGAGCGCGGCATCCTCATCCAGGTTGACGCCGTCGGCCCTATCGACCAAGTGACAAATCGGCTGACGGCGGCCATCTCGGACCTGGCGTCAGCATGCTTCATGGCCGCACCGCTAATACAAAATTTGAGCCGCTAACAAGCTATTGAGCGCTACAACTCATCTCACACGTCTCTCGTTTCTAGATGAACCGACGCTATCCCCTTGGAGATCTTGATGCCCGCCTACCGCCATGAGGACTGGAGCCAACTGGTTGGGGCCCACGTTGAAGTGCGGATCAACAAGCAATGTCTGAGAACAGGCTATGTCGAAGACGCCATGCCGGATTCGTCGGCGCTCTGGCTCGCTGCCGATGAGTTAGACAGCCGGACCCTTATCGCCAAAGTCGAAGGCTACGAGGTGTGGGTTGAGCCGGCTGCACTGGAAGGAGCTATGACCTAACGCATGACGTCTTCAGCTCTACTCAGACCAACTTCTTGAATAAAGACAGGTGGGACAGTTCTGTATGAATCGAACAATGTTCAAGTCCAAAATCCACCGGGCAACCGTCACCCACGCGGACCTGCACTACGTAGGTTCCGTCACCGTTGACCTGGACCTCCTCGACGCCAGCGACATCCTGCCCGGAGAACTTGTGTCCATAGTGGACGTGACCAACGGCGCCCGCCTGGAGACGTACACCATAGCCGGCGAACGCGGCTCCGGCGTGATTGGCATCAACGGTGCTGCGGCCCAACTGATGCAGGAAAACGACATTGTCATCCTGATCGCCTACGCCCAGATGACCACCGAAGAAGCCAAAGCCTACGAGCCCAAGGTGGTTCACGTGGACGAGAACAACCGCATCATCAAACTCGGCAAGGACCCCGCCGAGGGAATCATGCCGGGGCTACTTCGCCCAGCGTTTGCCTCTAAAGACGCTTCCTCGACACCCGAAAAATAGCCAGCCTTCCGGGACCAGCCCGAGGCACTCCCCGACCAACTTTAAACACCGATTGTTGATCTTTCGCCAACCTGAGCTGACGAGATGTCTACGATCGCCGCTATATGTTCAAGCGCCAAAAAATAATTGACAGCGATGGTGGGGCAAAAGCGATCGCCAGGAGAGAAAAACTTATGACCATTCAAACAGCGCCAGATCGCCTCGTCATAGCCGTTCAAACACGAAAGGAACTGGACGCAGCCTTGGACAGGGCGCAGGAAATCCTGAAGCCCGCGGCCATGACCGAACGAGCGGGCATTCGAGTCACACGGCTCGCCCCGGGCAGTTACGAGGCCCGGCTCGACGCTGAGCTGCCGCCGGGCACGACACGGGAAAGCTGGGGCACGTCCTCCGATGAGCGACGATAACTTCGGCGGGATGACCGACACCTTGACGTCGGGCGTATGCCCCACGCCCGGTCAGGCCTCGTGCTCGTTGCGGAAGGCGGCTGCGATTCTCGCGGGGAGACGACATGCGCCCAAAGACTCCCTGACAAGGTGTGAAGCCGACTCGTTCCTGTTGCTTGCCCCGGGGCAGCGAGTCGTTGTTTTGGATCACGAAACCGGTGAAGTGTGGCGCGGGTCCGTCGACGCACTTTTTCCCGAACACGGGTTTGTCTGGGTTTCCACGGATTTGGGCGAGCGGAAGATGTTCGACATCGCCCTGCACACGGTCTGGCGCTCGGATGCCCGTCAAGCCTGTGGCCACCAGCGCCAAGAATCTGCACCACCTGACGCGGAATAGCCGATAACGGATCTTCGAAGAAAGCGGCCAGGGGAGATATCCGCGGTCGTGGGCCACCCGCCCGCGGACAACACAGAAAGAGAGTACGACCATGAGAGACAACCCCGGCAGCGCAGCGGCGGCCACAGGCCCGTACCGCCGGTCCGGGCAGCCAGCGGCTTATCCGCGCACGGACCGCACCAAAACGGAAGCGAAACAGCGCGGCGCGACTGCTTACGGCACATACGAAAAGCCACCCACGGCACCGCTGTCCGCTGAAGCTTTCAACGTTCTGCTAGCCGCAGAGCTTGACCACCTGCGAAGACGGCCGTTGACGGGCCGGAACCGGTCACGCTCATGCCCATGGCCACACCGGGACGGTCAAAACACCGACGTGTGGCGGGATCAACTCTTCGCCGAGATCGAACAACTCGCCGGCGAGCTGAAGAGGAAAGTAGCCCGCGTTGCACTGTTCAGTACGGTCCAATCCTCCGATGCCCCCCCTCAGCCCGCACCAACGCGGCCGCCGTAGCCTGGATGCAGGAATCCCTCGAAGATATCGCCGCGACGGCACTGGGGATACAAATAGAGTCCCGGGAAGCGCTTCTCCGCGCAAGCCAGGCCGATCTTCTCCGGGCAAGCCAAGCCGATTTCCTCCGGGCTGAGGAGGCCCAGAAGCAGGATCTGATACCTGACACGGATTCCTATCGGACCTGAGGAACCAGGGATGACCATCGAGACTGGACTACTGTGCGCAGAGGCCCCGTTCCGCCGGACGTCTGTAGATGCCGGGACCGGGTGAAAAAACGTTAGTCGACTCCATCCCGGTCTGGCTGGACGGGCGTTGGAACGATTTCATCAATGAGCCCCCAGGCGAGGGCAGTTTCGGCATCAATGCGGTTTCCCGTCAGACACATGCCGATGAAGCGCTGCCGGCCGATCCTTCTCGGCACCGATACTGTCCCACCGCAGCCTGGCAACAGCCCCATGGCGACCTCGGGAAGCTGGAAGTGCGTGCCCGGGGCAGCTGTGACACGATGGGCGAAAGCTGACAGCTCCAGCCCGGCACCGATGACTTCGCCGTGCACGTGCACGTGCAGCCGTGGAGCCAGGCGGAGCACCTGCAAGGGCAGGTTCGCCCGCATGCGCACGGTGTGAGCTGAGGACGGGCTGTCCATTAGGCCGAACTCTTCGACCTCTCCGCCGGCACAGAAGTGACGGCCCGCACCGGAGAGTGAGACAGGTGAGGATGAGCCGTCAGCTGCGATTGCTCCGAGGACATTGGTTAGTTCCGTGCGCAACGCAATAGTGATCATGTTGGCCCGGCCTGGCCGATTAAGGACCACGGACGTGCCCTGGGGTGTGTCGGTCACCAGAACTTGACTGTCTCGCTCGGCACGTTGCCGGGGAACCGCACGGGCCGCAAGCCATCGCTCAAACTCCCGCCCGGACTGCAGCACACCGTAAGCGAAGCTCTCTTGCAATATTGCGTCCTCCGGCTCGGAGAGCAGACTGGAGCGCACATGCTGGACCAAAACGAGCGACGCTTCAGGATTAGCAGCGATTCCCCCTGCCAGCGAGGGCAACAAGCCCCGGCTGGCGACAAGGTCGGCGACGCGGCGCTCGGTCGGGCCAGCCGTTTCCTCCGCGACGACGACTACCGGAAGGGTCGACGGAAGGCGGCCGACCGACAATGCGGTGTCACCCGAAACAACGACAAGGGCCGGCCGGTCCACCCACGTGCCCACCCGGTCTCGCGCAAGCAGCTCGTCCAGTCCCATGTTGACCGCACCGGACGGGAGCTGCGCCGTGATCGTTTCCATGTACCCTCCTCTTGAAAGACTGTGTCACCTCTGTCCGAGGGGCACAACCAGGAGCGGCCGAAATGGAGATAGTGAGTGCGAAAACGCCCGCACGGGATTTCTCGCAGCTACTTCTACTCCCGTTGGTTCAATGCCGATAATGGATCTTCCGTCAAGCTACGGCCGGAGCTGCTGCGGCACACGGGTACTGGTAGACCGTCTCCCGGCGGATCCTGTAGTCGCGGGCAATTAAGGCTTTCGGAAGACCGCGGTCGGCGCCTGGACCATCTCGGTAGCCCGTTTGGGCGTGAGGGTCTTTCTTCGCCCCTTGTAGGCGCCGCGCTGCTTGGCCAGGGCGCTGCCTTCCCGTTGGCATTCCCTGACGAGGGAGCGTTCGAATTCAGCGAAAGCACCCATGACCGAAAGCATGAGGCTGGCCATGGGGAGGTCCTCGCCAGTGAGGACCAGGCTCTCTTTGACGAACTCCATCCGCACCCCCTCGCGGGGGCACGGAGAGTGCCGGCCTCGGGGGATGCCGCATCAGGCACGGGGCTGCGGGCATCCTCTGCCGGACATAGCGCGGACTACCAGCTCCTAGCGGAACCGGCGATTTTCGTGGCCGGCGACCGTCAGGCTTCCTTGACCACGCGGTTCTTCAACTCGCCCAGGCCCTCGATGGTGGTGACCAGGACCTGGCCCTCCTGCAGGTAGCGCTTGGGATCCTGGGCGTGACCGACCCCGCCCGGCGTGCCGGTGGCAATCACGTCGCCCGGGTTCAGGGTGATCATCGTGGAGATGTAGGACACCAGGAACTCGGGGGTGAAGACGAGGTCGCCGGTGGGGGTCTGCTGCTGGATCTCGCCGTCCACCGCGGAGGTCATGAGGGGGCCTGCGCTGAATTCGTCTTTGGTGACCAGGGCCGGGCCGAACGGGGTGGACTTCTCCCAGGTCTTGCCCTGCAGCCACTGGATGGTGCGGAACTGGTAGTCGCGCATGGACACGTCGTTGAGCACGGCGTAGCCGGCGATGTGGTCCGGGGCGTCGGCTTCGCTGATCCGGCGGCCGGTCTTGCCGATCACGACGGCGAGTTCGGCTTCCCAGTCCACGGCGCCGGATTCCTGCGGCAGGGCGAGGTCGTCGTAAGGGCCGATCAGCGACTCCTGGTACTTGGCGAACAGGGTGGGAAACTCGGGGACTTCCCGGCCCATTTCCTTGATGTGGTTGCGGTAGTTGTGGCCCACGCAGATGATCTTTCCGGGGGCCGGGACCACGGCGTCGAGGTCCGCGCCCTCGATCGGGTGGGTGGCGCCGCTGGCGTTCTGGGCGGTGGCTTCCCAGCCTTCGGAGCGGAGCAGGGCCCCGACGTCGGAGAACCCCTCGATTTCGGTCAGGGTGTGGCCGTCCTGGCGGACAGCCTTCGTGACGGTCTTGTCCCCTTGGGCGAGGCGGAGGGTGAGGAGTTTCATGCGTTTCTTGCGTCCTTCGGTGTAGGTGCGGTTAAAGTTCAGCCGTTCAAAGATGGGGGCGTCGCTGCTGAAGCGGAACAAATCAAACTCCGTCTTGGCCTGCAGGGACGTTCAGCCCAGGACGGGACCACGAACAGGTCACCCGTGGCCAAGGTCCGGGTCTCGCCGTTCACACTGCCGCGGCCTTCGAAGACCTGCCCGACACAAGTTGCAAGGGCTGCGGGGCAGCGCTAGGAGGCCTGATGGTCCTGCAGTTCGCCACCGCGTTGGGATGCGCTGATGGCCTCGGTGATTCTTTTTGTCACCTGGATGAGATGCTGTCCAAGTTCTTCGACGCTCATTTCGTGGGGTTTGGATTCACGAACAGTGATGGCCAGGCTGCCGGTGACTTTGTCGTCGGCGTCGAATATTGGAGCTGCGATGCCGATCGTTCCAGGGTCGATCTCGCCCCGGCTGACTACGACGCCGGTCTGGCGGATTTTCTTGAGGGTGTCGCGGAATTCGTGCCAGTCTTTCCCGAGGCCGGCTTCATTGATTTCGCGTGCCCGGGTGAGCATCAGGTTGCGCAGTTTGTGCGGGGCCAGGTGGGCGAGGATGACCTTTCCGGCGGCACCGCGCAGCAGGGACATGGGGCGCCCGCGCCCGTAATTGCTCGCGGGGGAGTCGTCAGCCCATGCCTTATCAATGCAAATGACGCTCTCACCGTGGTAGCTGAAGAGGAGCATGTTGACATGCAGTGCGGCGGAGAATTCGGCCATCGGTCCTGCTGCGTTGAGCATGAGCGGGTCGCTAAGGCGGAGTTGGCGGTCGAACTCGATGATGCGGGCCCCCAGCACGAAGCTGCCTCCCGGCTGCGAAGCCAGGATGCCGGCTTCGCAGAGGGTTTTTAGGTAGCGGTAACTCGTCGAAGTGGAACAGCCCAGTGAGGCGGAAACGGCCTCCGCGCTCACAGAAGGTGATTCTTCGGTGATCAGATTCAGGACGCTCATCATTTTCGTCAAGCTGTCCATTGCTACCTTTCCTTTTATGGCATCGCATTCACGCTGGGGGCTGCGTCTCAAACGGCAAACGCCTCGTCGTCCAGCGCCATCGTCAACGAGACGAGGGAAGCCACATAGCTATACTGCCGCAATCCCATGGTCAGGCCCAATGCCGTACTGGTAAGACTGGATTCGAGCCGGATATGCGGGGAGGCCTTGGCGAAGTGCTTCACTGTGTTGGCGAAGTGGGTTTCGATATAGGGTTTCCGGGACTCCTGGAGTGCGTGGCGGATCCCCTCACCGTAGGTTTGCAGCCCGGCCGGGTTGATCAGCCAGCCGTCCACGTTGTCAGTGTTGGCGTGGATCCAGTCCAGGATTTCCCCTTCGTAGTTGCTCACGAGGTTCACGACGTCGATTCCCAGCGCGTCGCCGGTGTCCTGAGTGAGCTGTTTCAGCGCGTTCCACGAGTCGATCTGCCCGTAGGTTCCCTTGTCGCGGCGGCCCAGGGTGTTCATGTTGGGACCGTCGATAATGCCGATGCGCCAGCGCTTGTCGCTGGAACGGAAGAAGCCACTCATGCTTTTTCTTCCCTCCTCCGGTAGCCCTCGAGGACCGAGTCATCAACGTCAGGCAGGTTGACGACGAGGTTTTCAGGGGTGCGGCAGGTGAGCCAGTGCAGCTCTTCGGTGGTGCTCATGTTTGCCTCGACGTGGGGCATGTGCGGGGGGACGAAGACCCAGTCTCCGGCTGTCATGTCCACGTACTCGGAATAGTTTTCGCCGAAGTAGATCCGGCCGTGCCCGGAGAGGACATACCCGCCTGTTTCGGCTTCGGCGTGGTGATGGGGCAGTGAGCGGTATCCGGGTTCGTTGGATACCTGGCCGAACCAGATCTTCGTGGCGGGAGTGTGCTGCGGGCTTACGCCCGAGATGCGGACGGCGCCGCCGGACTGGCCGGTCTGGCGATATTCCTGGCCGTTCTTCGTGACGACGGGGACTGCTACCTGGGTCTGTGTCATGTTCTTGTTCCTTTCGGGAGGTTCGGGGTTTCAGAAGGCAAATGTTTCGTCGTCGAGGGCCATAGTCAGTCCGACCAGGGCGCCGGCGTAGCTGTGTTGCCGTGTTCCCATGACGACGCCGAGCGCCGTGCTGGTGAAGCGGGATTCGAGCCGGATGTGGGGGGAGACTTTGGCGAAGTGCCGCACGAGGTTGGAGAAGTGCGTTTCGACGTATGGTTTGCGGGATTCGGCCAAGGCATGCCGGGTGCCCTCGCCGTAACTGGTCAGTCCACCCGGGTTGATGATCCAGCCGTCGACCTCGGTGGTGTTCTGGTGGATGAAGTCCAGGATTTCGCCCTCGTGGTTGGAGACGAAGTTGACGACTTCGATTCCCAGTTCTTTAGCCGTGTCCTGTGTGAGCTGGCGGAGGGTGTCCCAGGAGTCGATTGTCCCGAAGGTTTCAGGGTCGCGGCGTCCGAGGTTGGACATGTTGGGTCCGTCGATGATGCCTATTTTCCAGCGTTTGTCGGTTCGGCGGAAGAAGTTGTCTTGTGCCATGGTGCTCCTTGCAACGGGTGCGTGATTGATTTGGCTGCTCAGTGGGTGGGTTCCAGTGCCGGCTCGTCGTTTCCCGCGGCGCGGGCCTTTTCGATCGCGAAGTCCTTCTTCATGAAGAAAGCCATCACGCCGGTGATCACCATGACTGCACCTACGATCGTGAACCCGATGGCGAAGGACTTTGTGGCGTCATAGACCGCCCCCATGATCGTGGGGGCGACGTAGCCTGCCAGGTTGCCCAGGGAGTTGATGGCGGCGATGCCGAATGCTCCTGTGGCGCCGGTGAAGAACATGGAGGGGAAGGTCCAGTAGATGGGCAGGGCGCAGAAGATGCCGATAACGCTTGTGCCCAGAGCGAGTACGACCATCAGCGGGGACCCTGCCATCAGGAAGGCGGTGAAGAAGCCGGCGGCGCTGATCCATGCCGGGGTGGCGAGGTGCCACATGCGCTCCTTTTTACGGTCCGAGTGGGAGGCCCACAGGACCATCAAGGCCGCCGCAAGGAGGTAGGGGACTGCCACGGCGTAGCTGATGGCGGTTGCGTCCAGACCCAGCTGTCCGAAGATCTGGGGGAGCCAGAAGCCGGTGCCGTAGATGCCGAAGACGATGCCCGTGTAGACGATGAGGACTCGCATGATGCGGAAGTTGGCCACGGCTTTGAACCAGCCTGCCGGAAGGTGGCGTGAGCGGGCGACGTCGTCCTGTTCGACAGCAGCGGTCAGTGCCAGACGCTCGTCCTGTGTGAGGAACTTAGCGCTCATGGGGTTTTCCGGCAGGACGAACAGCACCAGGATGCCCAGCAGAATGGTCGGGACCGCGCAAAGGATGAAGATCCATTCCCAGCCGGCCAGGCCCAGGACACCCTGCATGGTTTTGAGGATGGCGGTGCAGATGGGGGCGCCCAGCGCCGTCGACACCGGGATGGCGATGACGAACGTGCCGAACAGTTTTGCCCTGGCCTGGACCGGCGCCCATTTTGTCAGGTAGAAGATGACGCCTGGAAGGAAGCCTGCCTCGGCCACGCCGAGCAGGAAGCGCAGGGCGAAAAACCAGAATTCGTCCTGGACGAAGGCGAACGCGATAGTGACTGCGCCGAAGAAGATCATGACCCGGGCAAGTGTCTTGCGGGCTCCGATCTTTTGCAGGTACAGGTTGCTGGGGACTTCGAAGAAAAAGTAGCCCAGAAAGAAGAGTCCGGCACCGTTTCCGAACGCGGTGGCGGTCAGGGAGAGGTCCTCGCGCATCTGAGCGCCGGCGAAGGAGATATTGACGCGGTCCAGCATGGCGAAGAAGAACATCAGGCACAGGAGGGGGATGAGCCGCCTGCTGACTTTCCGCACGGCGGAAGCGACGAGCTGTGTCTGGGGTGGTGCGAACGTAGACATGGGGTCTCTATTCTGCGAAGGAAGGGGGTGGATTGGTCCTGGGGTGCCGGAGACGCTACACATCTGTGTGCAGCGCGGTGTCCGGTTCGCCCAGAGTGATGGGAAGGGTGCGGATGGGGGAGAACGACGTGGGATACATGATTTTGTTTTCCATCGTCTTGATCATCGGGCGGATAACTTCGAGGCACTGCAGCCACTGCTCATTTTCGGCGAGCTTTGCCCTGCGGAGCCTGCGGTCTTCCAGATCGTGGTAGGCCCAAAGGTGGGTGAGTTGGTTGAGGGTGCCAAATTCTGTGACGAAGTAACCGAGAAACCCGCCGAGGATGGGCTTCTGTGCTGGCAATCCGATTGTTTCGTAGCACTCGAGGTAGTCGGCCAGCTTGACCCCTGCATGTAGCACGTATGTGCGTTCTTCAACGAGCATTGACGCTCCTCAGTAATGCGTGACCAGCGTCACTGCGCGATGTTGCGAGTAGCACGTTATCACCATGCAGGAATCTAATCAATTCTCATATAATCGGAATTACTTTGCAGCCTGGTTGACCGTCTGCCTTGGCGCGACCTGGCGTTCTAGCCACCACTACAAAGCGCTCATCCTGTTTTCCTGGCGCGGGACAGGAGAGTAGCGCAAGGAGCTAAGGCGGGCGCTCGAAGTTCCGGGCCGTTGCTAAACGGGCCTACCAGCCGCTAACTGTTCCGCAGGCGTGGCTCGTGATGCTCAAAGACGCCCATGTCGCGACCTCTGGTTGTTCAGACCCTGAGGGGCAACCACTTCAGCCCAAAAGGCCCAGCCGCTCAAGGAAGCGGGGTGTTGCGGTCACGCCATGCACGGCCGCCTGTGCAGATACTGCCAACCCGGCCCAAGCGCGAAAAGACGCTCCAAATACACACTCCCCGCCCATTTCCGAACGCCGATAGTGAAGATTTCGTCAACCTGCGTGCAGGAGGCCGAAGTACGTCCGCACCCTGTGATCGTGGACGTGGAGCAGTTTGACCGCCCGTCTGACTGTGCGGGGCATGAACAATGCCCCGGCCGTCACGGAACGAAGCGTCAGTTTCTGTGGGGAGCTTCCTGCTCCCCACTGGTCATCCGACGTGGACTTCCTTTGACTGCTCCCGGCCATCTTCGGTCCACAAGAGGCGTACGGTCGGTTGGCCCTCGCCGCCCCACGTCAGAATCACAGGAACATTTCTCTGCTGCCCGCGATGGATGATCGTTGGTCCGTCGTTACCGCCTAGGATCAGACCCGCGTCCGGGTTCGCGACCTCAACCCGGAAATTCTCTGCGTCTTGGTCGCCCTGATTGGTAATCTCGAGCCAATGCCGTGTGCTGTACTGCGGCTTGCCTTGCCCGCTCAGGCCCTTCAATTCGCGCTCTTGGCGGGGCTGCACGAGCAGATCTACTCCGGCATTGCGTTTCGGGGTGCTCGGAGATCCCAAGTCGAGTTGCGCAAGGTCGAATTCGACGGCCTTCCACACTTCGTGGCTCAGCTGGTTGGGGGTGCTGAATTCTCCGAGGATGCCCTTACTCAGTAGCGCATCCTTGAATTTGCGCATAGCCGACAGTTGCTCGACGTCGACATCATTGGGTAGTGGGGCTTTGGAGAAGTAGACGTGCACGTGTTTGCCCTGCTGTTCGGCCAGTTCGATTTCCTCGACAGTGCCGGAAATGGCCTCCCCCGTTGGGCTGCCCAGCCGGCTCCCAAATAGAGCGAACACGATGTCGGACTGGTCAACACCCTGGGCGTTGATGAGAGCCTGCGGTCGGTCCCCCAACGTCGGGACTGCGTTGTCTTCCCAGCGCCACGGCAGCAGCACAGTCTGCCTATTGCGCGAATGCGCCACATTCCAGCCATGGATCGCTTCCTCTACCGCATCACGGGCTTGGGGCAGGTCGGATGGTGAGGCGATCATTACGCTGAGGACATGCGCGGTGTACGTCATGCTCAGATCCTAGTTGCCGATGTCCACAACTGACGCCCGGAGGGCCTGCGGGGCGCCATCTGAGCCGCGACGCCCCGATTTGTGGACGCTATCCTGCGACGCTAAAAGCGCCGACATTACAGATTCCGTGAAGTTAGTTGCAGCGATGGCCGAAGTATCCATGAGCATTTCAAACGCTGGGATGCCTCGCCGCAAAGTCCAAAGTACGGTAGCCGACTCACGACACCGAGAAGACCGCAAGCGTCTTCGGCCAAATGACCACGTACCGATCTCCGTCTGCCGGTCGATATGCGGCACGTATCCCAACCCGCAGGGCGTCATGCCCAGCGCCGGCGCCGCCTTTTGAAGCGCTTCGAGTGGCTCGTCTTAGGCGAAAAAATTGCTGCCGCAATCGACAATCACCCGGTTGCTCCCGCGGGCCGGCTGCGTTGTTCTCTACCAGAGTCCGTCCAGCGCGCCACTTGAGGTGAGTTCGTCCAGATTGCGGTACAGGTTATCTGCTCGCTTCAGTCGTTTGGTCGCCTGCTTCATCTGAGAAATGGCTGAGCGTTCCGCCACGACGAAGTCGGCGTAGCCGGCAGCACATGTTAGGTACATCAAATCGGTAAGGTCATTGGCCTTCCATGCCGTTCCGCCATTCACTTGCTTTTCGTGAAGAACCTCCCGGAAGAGGCCCACGCAGGGCATTTGCGCCACATCGTTCTTCCACGGACCGTGGATCCAATCTTGAAGCTGGTCCACGGTGAGTCCGGCTTCCATCGCTTCTTCGGCAATCTCCTTCCTGGCATCGTCTAGGAAGTAGGCGTCGGTACTCCGCCTTTTCTGCTGGCCGTTATGCTCCTGTTCGGCAAGCCAGTTGGTGATGAACTGGAACTTCTCGACCCACCCCGGAGTCTCTCCCTGTTGTATGGCGTCTTTGTTGAGCATTACCGAGAAATACCCGGAAAGGGATGCCATTGAATCTGCCGCAAGTTGAAGATCGGGCGGCAGTTGTCCACGTATATCGGAATGGTGACTGCGGGTACGTGACGAATGAATCGCGTTTGGCGCCAAGGTAAAGACATCCTGGCTCGTGACGCTCTGGCCGGAAAACCGATTCTTAAGGCCTCGCCGAAACTCTTGCCTTCGGACAGTCAGCGGATCCTGCATCTGCCATCCGCCGCTGAGCTGGCAGATCGTTAAGGCGAGCCGGTACCTGCGTGCGCTGTCGGTCCATTTGCAGGTTTCAGCCATGTGCGCAGAGGACATGGGAAGGATGATCTTCCTATCCCGAGTCAGTTCTATCAGGCGATCAGCCGCTTTCCGCTCGGCCGAAGCAAGCCTAACGGGGTCATGTATGGCGTTGGCAAGGGAACTCCAGTCCTTTTGATCGAGATAAATCACAGGGCGACTATCCCTAGGAGACATGCTTTCTAGGGTCGGGAGCTCAGCGCCAAGCAGCTCACCCTGTTCTGTTTCCATCACGATGACGTTAGCTTTCATGAAGTAGGTGCTCTTCACGATGACGTCGCTGAAGCGAGGAAACGGATTATCGGAGAATACCGCTTCCTTCCCGTCTGAACGCAAGAACCGGCATGCACCTTGTGCCCAATCCATCTCAACGAGAACTAAAAAGACCCCCTCAGGTAGCGGGCTGCCGAACCTATCGTCTTCATTCACAGCACGGCTACTGCCTTCAAGTGGGACAGCCAATGGGTCTCTCGCTTTCATTCATGGCCGAGCCATCTTTAGGATGATCGGCAAATTTGCGTCTTGCATCAGCTTCTTCAAATGTCCGGAAGCGTCTGCGTTCTGACACAGTCTCACCAACTGCGAGATGTTCTGAGGATCCCGGTCTCGGCAGGTGGCTTCACCTCGGGCTTGAATTTGAAGCCTCGATACGACTTCTGTGGGATCAGCCGACGTCCGGCTTGGGCCTTGGTGATCAGCTCTTGGATCTGGTGGATGTCTTCGGGCCTCATTCCGAGCTCGCGGCATCGAACGGATACTGACTGCACGGATACTCCCCGCCAGCGATGCGGGACGTTCATAAGATCAGCCTTGAATTTGGCCACTTCGTTCCATTTCAGTTGGTTACCGTAGCCCGAGGCCATTTCAGCCAGATACTCCAATATGTCGTCGATCCCGTTTGGTAGTTCTGCCATGAGCCGAACTTACTGCGTGGCCCCGACAGTTACTCTCGACCGATCACATCACTCGCCAGACCAGTGGTCCGAAGCGTGTCCTCTCGTAGTTCCATATGCCGATAATTGACTTTTCTCCACCCTCCTGTCCCAAGGCTGATTGCGATCTGTGGCAGCGTGGAGGGTTGCTACGGAAGGGTCGCGAACCGAAGGTACTGGTACACCGTCTCCCTGCTGATGCCGTAATCGCGGGCAAGGACGGATTTCGGCACTCCGGCGCCGGCCCGCTGGACCAGCTCGGCCGCACGTTCCGGCGTGAGGGTTTTCTTCCGGCCTTTGTAGGCGCCGCGCTGCTTGGCCAGTGCGATGCCTTCGCGCTGGCGTTCCCTGATGAGGGCGCGTTCGAATTCGGCGAAGGCGCCCATGACCGAGAGCATGAGGTTGGCCATGGGGGAGTCCTCCCCGGTGAAGAGCAGGTGTTCCTTGACGAACTCGACCCGCACGCCTTTGCGGGTGAGCGTCTGGACCAGGGCGCGAAGGTCATCGAGGTTCCGGGCGAGCCGGTCCATGCTGTGCACCACCACGGTGTCCCCGTCACGGGCAAAGCGCAGCAGTTCGGCCAGTTGCGGCCTGGCCGTGTCCCGGCCGGACGCCTTGTCCGTGAAGACCCGGTCCAGGACCAGCCCGTCGAGCTGGCGCTTCTCGTTCTGATCCAGCGTGCTCACCCGCACGTACCCGATCCGCTGACCAGCCACCGCTGCCTCCAAGCCTCTTACATGTGGGATTGAGTTCTAGGGCCTTTCCAGGCGCTCGTCAAGAGGTAGGGAGCGTTTGCATGCGGCGTTGAATGATCTCGTGGCGTAACCATTCCTGTCGGCATAAAGAATGACCGCTGTGAGTCATATGGACCCGCCGCGGCTAGCTTGGACTTACCTCACTGGGACACAACCCTGCACGGCGGGAACCGGGGAGTGGTATCACGCCTGGGGAGTAGCTCGCTTGTGGCCTCGGGAGGGTAGGTCCAATTTCGTTCCAGTGGATTCCCACGAAAGAAGAGGATCCGACCTGGCTTTGTGCCGTCATCTTCCAACGGGGTTCTGGTCTTGGCCTGATGCTTTGCCAGTTCCACCCGGACCGCTTCAGTTGCCCTGTAGTAATCCATGAATGGCCGTGCGTAGCCGGCAAGGGTCACCCGCTTGTATACGAACTTCCCGCCAGAGAACAGGTCCTGCGGCACGATTGCTCGCAGGTCCGTGAGGCTCGAATCCTGCGGACGGATGCCATGGTCTTCTGAGAACCACAGGCGAAGCGAGTTCTGGGCTTCCCGCTGGAGGCTTTCCTGAAGTTCCAGAGGCAGGTCGGCAGCGTAAGGACTAATCTCCTTATATGCGTCGGCTGAGTGCTTGAGGCGGTAGGCAATAGTGGACCGGATGTGTTCGTTGTCGTTGACGGCCGTGAGTACCTTTGTCAGGTGTTCCACAGTGATGCGGCGCGGAGGGCAGCCCGCAATCCTCTCAAGATCCCGGATCATATCCATCCCGTTGTGTGCGACTGCCTCCAAAGGCATCTTGAGCGTGAGGAACCGCGATGCAGTCTTTCGTTTCGCTGGCAGTTCCACCACCAGAAGATTGAATATCCAGGCACCGAGGTAGGCCATGAGCAGGTCGGGCAGCCAGGGCAGGGGATTTGCCCGTTCCTCGCCCACAGGCAGGGGATCAGGTGGCTGATGGCTCTGAATAACTAGGACGACCATACCGACGGCCGCTACAAGGGCCAGAATGTTGATACCACTGCGCCCAACCCGGTGCCAAATTCGCTTCACTGGGAGAGATTACCCGGAGTCTGGAGTAGAAGCTGATTTGTATGGCAGGGAAGCCTCCTGAACTTGGACTACGGCTCAGCCGAGGCGTTCCTGCGGGTCGCTGGTTACTCCATCTCGTGTAGGTCAATGGTTATGCCATCGGCCTTGCACTCTTGCGCGACCGTCTCGGCTTGCATGAAAAATGCTGCGCCAATGCACGACCCCCCAGCTCCTTATCGACAACATCTTCAACGCGCGTGCGCTGATATTCGCTCCGCTTGCCCCAGTCAACGCGTCGTTGCGTGCGTCCGACCAGTCACCAGCGGTCTGGCGTCTTGCCTTGGCGAGCACCGCCGGATTGTCGCTGTCGTGGGCTCATCTTCCTCGTGCGACGGGCGCAAGTAAGGGGTGAAGATGTTATGCTAAAAGTGGTGCATATTTGTCCTGTCATACTGTCAAGCGGGAATAGCACCTATCCATCTGAGTCCTATTTCCGGCTTTCAACAGATTGGGCTCCCGCCACCGCCGAAGGGAAGACCCCGGGTCAGTCGCGACAACTCAGCCTGCTTCATTGCCGTATCTGTGACCGGCGTATTCTGCAGTGTAAGAAGTCGGCCGCCCGCGGTAAGCAAGCCGTGTGTTCGGTTGTTGTGTCAGCCATCGTGAGGGGACGTCTTGGAGGGTGAGAGTGGTGGCAACCGAGTCAGACTGAGCCCGCGCTTCCGGGGCGCGGTGAACGTGTTCCTGCTGTCTGCGCTGATCATTCTTTCTGCGGGCGTTGCCAGCGGTGTCCTGCCGTTCTCTTTTGCTGGAGTCGCAATAACGGGACTTCTCGTGGGCCTGTTCTCCAGCACGGATCGTAAGCCCCCGGCCGACGTCGAGGGACGTCTTGGCTGGTGGAAACGCAGGGAACGTGGGACCTTCTATACGGCCTGGTGGGTCCTCATAGTATTGGCTGGTGTCCTGATCCGAACGCTTTTCGTTGACGGAGTGGACTGGCGAACAGCCTTGATATTGGGCATCATTGCTATCCCTTTCTGGACCATTCTCCGCAAACCTCCTGCACGTCCATGGGACCCTGGCCGGCTTACGAAGTAATTGGCCGGCCGGCGCACTGGGTGTTGAACGCTTCATGCACGGGTCTTATCTGGGTGATGCGGGCTTTGTCGCGTAGCCGGCCATTGGGACGCCGGCGTCGGCGGCGTGTTTGTGGATGACCTGGTAGCTGTAGCCCAAGGCGTTTGCGACCAGGGTTGGTGGCAGTTCTTGGACGAGGGTGCGCAGGGCGGTGTTCCTTGCTCCGCCGAGGTCGATGCCCAGGGCCCGGAGTTGGCCCATCATCGCGTCGGCGTGGATGTGCTGGCCCGGCAGGGTGCCGGGGAAGAGCCACTGACTCCCGGCATTGCCGGTCTGCTGGTTGGGCCGGTCGTGGAGGTAGTCCCAGAACATGGGGGCGATCTGGGCAGGAACCAGGACGGGGATGTTGCCAAGGTTCAGGTGCAGCCCCTCGGGCAGGGTTTGCAGGTCCACGCATTTCAAAGCGGCGATCTTTCCGACCGGCTGGGCAAAGAGCAGCAGGATTAGCCCTGCGACCCGGAATCCCAAGGGCGATGCTGTGGATTCGATGCAATGCCGGATGAGGGCGAGGCGTTGTTGGTGGGTGATCAGCGGCTTGGTGGCGGCGTAGCGGTGCGGTATCTCCAGCCTGCCGATCTCCTTGTTCTTGATCTGCCAGACGATGAAGGTGCGGATGGCGGACCGGGTCGACGGCCCGGACGCCAGGTACTCGTTCACGTAGGCCTGCCTCATCGCGGCGACGGCGAGTCCGTGCTCCGCGTGAAGCCAGATAAGGAACTTCCCGGTTTCGGTGATTTCCTGTTTGGCCGAGCGGACGGCCGTGTTCAGCGACTTTCCCGGGCCGGCCATTTGGCGGAGGCGTTTGAGGTGGTGCCAGCGGGCGAACCGTTCGATCGGAGCCTGGATGTGCGGAGTCCCGGCGAGGTCATGAATGCGGACCGCCAGCCATCGTTCGAAGGCGGCGAGTTGACGGTCACGGTCCGGGAGCATGCCGTGATGGATGAGCATTTCCCGGAGGTATTCCACTGATCGTGACGCAGGAAGAGCGTCAAAGGACTCGTGAGTGAGGGCGATAGTGCGGGTGCCGAGCCCGGTGAGGAGTTCCTTGGTGTTGGCCCCGCGCATCCAGGTGTAGACGCTCTCGGGCCTGCCCGCGCCGGCGAGCACTCCGATGAGGCGTTTGAGGCTCAGGTCCGGGGGAGTATGGGTGTGGAGCAGGGCTTCCAGGTCGGTCCGGAGGACGCAGCGGATGCAATGGCCGGCGCGGAATCGTTCGGTTTCTGTCCCGCAGCCCTCGCAGGTCATGTTAGTGATGATGCCCGCGCAGTCCCGGCAGATGTCGGCGCCGGCGGCGGTCCTGCCGGGGAGCAGCCTTTCTTCACCGCAGCCGGGGCAGGATCCGTGGGTGCGCAGTGCGGTGGTGAAGCAGATCCCGCAGATGGCCCCGTCGGGCCAGGTCACACGGATTTTCGCGGCCATGCGCCCGCATCGGGCGCACCGGTGGTCGCCCTCGGACCGCGGCCGACCGCGGGTGCCGGGCTTAGTCGTCGTCAAGGATCCTGGCCCTGACGGGTTTGTAGGCGTCAGCGAACCGGACGACGTTCTCCCCGGAGGCGGCGGCCTGCTTTTGGCGTTTGGACCTGGCATCGGCAGCCGTGAAGGTGAAGAGTTCGTTGGCTTCGACGCCGAAGATGTCGCAGAGGGCGGCCAGGAGCTGGAAGGAGATCCTTTCGGGGTTCTGGCTGACCATGCGGTAGATCTGTGACTCGGAGAGAGTGATGCCGCGTTCCCGTAGGGGCCCGACGAGTTCGCGGGTGTTGCGCATGCCGTTCCGTGCCATGAGTTCCCGGGCCCGCCACCGGTATTCGATGTCCCGCTTCATTCTCGTTCCTCCTTCGGCCTGACGGCCTTCTCGATCATGTCTTCGAGCACGCGGTTGAGCTCGCTGGTCTGGTAGTCGCTGGAGACTGATGTGTAGAGGGACGTGGTCGAGGCATGTTCGTGGCCGACCTGCCTTTGGACGAAGGTGTGGTCGAAGCCGAAGTGCTCGAAGAGGTGGGTGACGTAGGACCGCCGCAGCGAATGAATGTCCAGGCCCGGCGGATAGCCGAGTTCGTCGATGTAGTCGCGGAAGCGGCGGTGCAGGTTGGACTTGGGCACCGGCAGTCCGTTGGCGGTGGGGAAGATTTCCGATGCCGCCGGGGCGAGCCAGGGGAGCCCTGTCCGGATCCAGCTGTCCAGGACGGCGGGGGACCAGTCAAAGACCGTCAGCACGGAGCGTCGCTTGGGCGGCGAGCCGCGCTGTGCCTTGCCGTATCTGACCTGCAGGACACCGAACTCGCCGAACTGCGGGGCCCGGCGGTTCCGGGAAAAGTCCACGGTCTGCAGGTGCGTGACCTCGTTGGCCCGCAGCCCCCACGCGTAGGCGGTCTTGAACACGGTGGCGTCCCGGTAGGCGGCGACGGCGCCCTTGCGCCCGGAGGCCAGGACCCGTTCGACTTCAAGGTCGGCCAGGTCGAAGAAGCCTTGCAGCTCGGCCCGGGTGAAAGGCCTTTTGGTGGGTGCCTGTTCATTGTTCTGGGCATGCCGGGCCCGGTTGAATTCGGTGATGATCTGGGCGGGGGAGCGGCCGAACCCCTGGAGGCAGACCCGGTCCCATTCATAGACCGGATCGGTCAAAAAGTCGCAGAACACCTTCAGATGCGTCTGATAGGCGCGGATGGTGGCGAACGCCAGATTCAGGATCGAGCGCTCATGGGCGAAGAACTCATCGGCATCACCGACGGTCCAGTCCCACGGAAAATGCCCGGTGTGATCGACGAACCGGCGGACCAGGCTCTCACGTCCACGGATCGTGCCGGCCGTGAAGTTCCGTGCCAGCTGCTGCTGCTTCCAGCCCGTGAGCATGTCCTCGAACACCGCGTCCGCGGAGAGTGCTCCCTGACGCAGCGGAAGCCTGATCAGCCGGCCCTCCAGGGGGTCCATCACGCCTCCGATGCGTCTGCAAATAATGCTCTTAGAATGCATAAAATGCGAATCACTGTCAAGGAAACCCCGGAAATCCGGGGAATTATCTGGCCGCACGATACCTCGAACCCGTCGACCTCTACACGCCCGGGCTGTTGCCCGGCGCGCCGCCGGACGGCCCCGGATCCCTGTAACGGCGCGGACTTCGACGTCCAGGTGACCGAAACCGGGGAGTGCGTATCACCGGGTCCTATTCTGCAAAATCTGCAATTGGATCACTTCAGCTTTACATAACGTCGATTATCGGCCATCGAAAACGGGCGGGGGAGTGTCTGCGAAACGGGCCATGCCTGGGATTAAGCCTGGGCTTTTCGCCCAAAGCCTCCCGGGTCAGAACTGCCTGGCCAGCATCCGGTTCACGGCGGTGATGTCCAAAAAGGCCGGGTCAAAAGCCTGACTGGAGCCGGTCATATCGGCCACCCAAGCAGAGCGCTGGTCATGGTCAGGATGAGACGGATCGGCTAGGGCGTCCATGATCTCCTCGTAGCCGGGAAATCCTCCGGAGTCTTCCAGCGGACCGCGTCGGGCGCCGTCGATCATCCGGGCCGGCGGCGCGCCTTCGTCGACGGGCCGCCGGGACACCAGCTCGAGCCGGTGAAGCCAGCTGTCACCAAAGTCGTATTCGTAAAACGTCACCCCGGAGCCCAGCGCGAACAGCTGCTCCAGGGAGAGATCCTCCTCAGGTCTGTCGTCCGGATCAAAGCACTCCTGCTTCGGGAGCCACTGCAGGTCATCGGGAACCTCGCCGTCGACCGGCCGCAGCCGCACAAAAGGCTCCAAGGCTGTGAACCTGTGCAGATGCATGTCCTCCCAACCAAATGCCGTCTGCAGGACCCGGTGGACCTGATCCAGCGTCATGGTGCTTCGAATCTCGAGCCGGCGCCAAATCTCAGGCACGCTGTCGACCAGCTCTACGCGAACCTCCAGGACAGAGTCGTGTCCAGCTCCGGTCCCGGCCTCAAATTTGTCCATGCAACCCATTTTTACAGGCCTCACTGCCCTTCTGCTCAGAGGGGGGTGACCTCTCCCCCGCCGCGACCCATAGCCCGACGAAAGGTCCATTATCGGCGGTTAGCCTCAATCGAAATCGATAAGTTTATCGACGGCAATTTCCCGTGCTACGCGGCTAGATGAGCCCTTGCGCGAGCATGGCGTCGGCTACCTTCACGAAGCCGCCGATGTTCGCTCCCAGCACGTAGTTTCCTGGGTCCCCGTACTCGTCCGCGGTGGCCGCGCAGCGGTCGTGGATCCCGACCATGATCTCCGTGAGCCGTTCCTCGGTGTGCGCGAAGGTCCAGGAGTCGCGGCTGGCATTCTGCTGCATTTCCAGCGCGGACGTCGCCACGCCTCCCGCGTTGGCGGCCTTGCCCGGGCCGAACAGGATGCCGGCTTCCTGGAAGACCGCGACCGCATCACGGGTCGAGGGCATGTTGGCCCCCTCCCCCACCGCCAGCAGACCGTTGCGGACCAGACGGGCGGCAGCGTCGCCGTCGAGCTCGTTCTGCGTGGCACACGGCAGCGCGACAGTCGCGTCGATGTCCCAGACGGAGCCGCCCTCCACATAGGAGACGGCGGAGCGCCGGGCTTCGTAGTCCTTGAGCCGTCCGCGCTCGACCTCTTTGATCTGGCGCAGCAACGCGACGTCGATGCCGGCCTCATCCACGACGTAGCCGGAGGAATCGGAGCAGGCCACGACCGTGGCGCCGAGCGACTGGGCCTTGGCGATTGCGTTGATGGCGACGTTGCCGGAGCCGGAGACCACCACGCGCTGGCCGTCGAAGGACTGGCCGCGGGTCTTGAGCATTTCTTCGGCAAAGATCACGGTGCCATAACCCGTGGCTTCGGGCCGTACCAGCGAACCGCCCCAGGAGATGCCTTTGCCGGTGAGGACGCCGGATTCGTAGCGGTTGGTGATCCGCTTGTACTGTCCGAAGAGGTAGCCGATTTCGCGGCCGCCGACGCCGATGTCCCCGGCCGGGACGTCCGTGTACTGGCCGATGTGGCGGTACAGCTCCGTCATGAAGGACTGGCAGAAGCGCATGATTTCGGCGTCCGAGCGTCCGCGGGGGTCGAAGTCGGAGCCGCCTTTGCCGCCGCCGATCGGCATGCCGGTCAGGGCATTCTTGAAGATCTGCTCGAAGCCGAGGAACTTGACGATCCCCAGGTTTACCGACGGGTGGAATCGCAGGCCACCCTTGTAGGGGCCCAGCGCTGAATTGAACTCCACCCGGAAGCCGCGGTTGATCTGGAAGCGCCCGGCGTCGTCCGTCCACGGGACCCGGAAGATGATCTGCCGTTCGGGCTCGCAGAGCCGCTCGAGGACGGCCCCCTCAAGGAATTCGGGGTGGCGGTCGTGCACCGGGCCCAGGCTTTCGAAGACCTCGATGACTGCCTGGTGGAACTCCCCTTCACCGGGATTCCGTGCCAAAACCGTGTCCCGGATGGCTTCAAGCCGCGCGTCCATGAAACTCCCTAAACCTTGGCGTCCCTCAGCGGGCGCAACATCAAGCCTTCCCATACTTGCACCGGGCCGGAGGACATTTCTAAATGGAGCACCGGCAGGTACTCCATATGACGTGAATGGCTGAACCTCTCGTGCACGCTATTGCACGAAAGCCGGCCCGTCAGCCGGTTCGACTGTTCAGCGGAGGATCTGCGGCAGTCCCATCCCGCCGCAAACGCCGTGAGAGTCTTTGACCTTAACAGCACAGGCCTTCATCGGGGACCGCAATGAGCGTACTTTGAATCTCATCGTTCCTCTTTCCCGGTCTCCGCTCAGCGGCATACGCGCAGTCAGAGCGAACTGCGGACCGGTCCAGACTGGGCAAATTATCCGCGACCGCCTGCCGCTGTCGCTTGCGACCGGGCGCTCACGTGGTCAGACCGCATCGGGTCCCTCGACAGGTTGTTGTCGGACCCAAGAGACCCAGTCCTCGGGGTTCACGGATGGGCGGCCGAGAAGATAGCCCTGGCCCGCGTGCATGCCCATTGTCGTGACCATGGAGAGCTCTGCTGCGGTTTCGATTCCCTCGGCGACCAGGGAGGCCCCGATTCCGGCCGCGAATCCGACCATCGCTGTTCCCAGGGCTTGCCGGGCGGGGTCTGTGTCGATACCGGCAATGACATCCCGGTCGAGCTTTATGAGGTCAGGCGAGAGCTCGAGAATGTGCCGCATGGAGGCAAGCCCGGCGCCGGCATCATCGACGGCGATACGCAGTCCGGTGCGGCGCAGGGATTCCAACGCCCCCGTAAGGGGCCGTACTCTTCCACAGCGTGACGCTCTGTGACCTCCAAAACAATCCGCCGGCCCGGCAGTTCAGACCGGCTCAGGATCCGTGGCAACCTCGGGTCGAGGCACGCATCGGGCGAAAGGTTCACTGCCACGTACAGGTGATCCGGAAGGTCTCTGGCAGCATCCAGCGCTGTCTCCAGGGCGAGGATCTCCAGCTCTGCGCCGAGCCCGACGGAATCAGCCGCACTGAAATGGGCATCCGGCGAGTCCGGGGAAATCAGAAAACGGGTCAGCGCTTCAACACCGATGACCTGCCCGGATTTGAGCGACCATATGGGTTGGAAGGCCGTTGACAGAAGCCGCTCCTCGAGCACGGTTTCCACCCGCCGCCAGGCCTCATCGGCAGAACGATCTTGTATGGTTCCCGGCCCGAGGGAGCGCGTCGTTCCCTCGAGTCCGAAGTATTCCCCTTCCGCACCAACACAGGTTCTGGCCGACACATCGACCATGACCCAGCCTCCGTGACGGCGCCGGTAAATGGTCCGCACCCCCATCCACGACCCATCCGGGTCCGCCCGGCTGGTCCTGTCCTGACCGTTCATAGCCAACCAAGTCCAGACTCTCGGGTCTGCAGTGGGTGAACCGGCCCGCAGCATCGATGGCCCAACGCCAAGGCGTGCTTTCTTTCAGGACCTTGTCCATCAGTTTGCTGATGCGCGACGCCGCCAGCTTTTCCCTGTGCTGCTGACCAAAGATTCGCCACGCCAGATAGACCTCTACCGGCACGAGCAGCAACGCAATGAGTTCCGGAATCCAATCCCGCCCTGCGAGGGCGACCCAGGGTTCGCTTCCCTTTCTGCTTTACTGGCCGGCAATGTCTCCGGCGGGCTGGTGGACAACCAGTTAGAGGCGCTGCAGCCCAGCCTGTTCGGGCGGAGAAACGACCACGCTCCGCCACAGCGCGCCGCTCAGACTACCCAATGGGATAGTTAAAACCATCCTGAAATGGCGTTTCTCCTATCCGCAAACGATAGGACGATGGAGGCTAGGCCAAGCCCCAACAGATCCGACCCATTGCGAAAGGAAGCCCGATGCTACAACCGTCAGATTCTTATTTTGATGCGTGGATGGGCCGGGAGGCCCTCGCCGAGGCTATGATTCCGGTGATTGGCCGGCTGTACCGCGAAAACAACGTGGTGACCAGCATTCATGGCCGCAGCCTGGTGAGCAAGTCCACCATGAGCATCTTGAAGGCGCACCGCTTCGCCCGCCGGGTCAGCAAAGAGGAGCTGCTGCTGGAGGAGACCGCACCACTCCTGAACACCCTCGCTGGCCTGGAGTTGGGTGCGGCAGCGATCGACATCGCCCGCCTCAACCAGAAGTTCAAGGAAGAGGGCGGCGGGGCAACGCTGGAGGAGTTCCTCCGTGCCGAGTTGGCCGAGTTGATTGGCAAGCGCGGCGCTGATGACCGCACCAGCACCGACGTCGTCCTCTATGGCTTCGGCCGGATCGGCCGGCTCCTGGCCCGCCTCCTGATCGAAAAGGCCGGTGGCGGCCACGGCCTGCGGCTGCGCGCGATTGTGGTGCGCCGCGGTTCGGACAACGACCTCGCCAAGCGCGCCAGCCTGCTGCGCCGCGACTCCGTCCACGGCCCGTTCGAGGGCACCATCAAGGTTGACCTCGAGAACGACACCATCACCGCCAACGGCGTGCGGGTCCAAGTCATCTACTCGGACAACCCGGCCACGCTCGACTACACCGCCTACGGCATCCACGACGCCCTGGTGGTGGACAACACGGGCCGCTGGCGCGACGCCGAGGGCCTGTCCCAGCACCTGCAGAGCAAGGGCGTCTC
>Ga0213837_1000485_pt1 | contig 40008 bp, 37 predicted proteins | sample SWPATP12_FD_160572 | JGI IMG/M metagenome (GOLD analysis project Ga0213837, IMG submission 160572) | Coastal seawater microbial communities from Marineland, Florida, United States - SWPA TP1 #2 | ecosystem: Environmental > Aquatic > Marine > Coastal | place: USA: Florida | collected 2016-08-06
CGTGCCGGTGATCCCGGCCCTGGCCATCATCTTCTGCATCACGCTGATGACCTTCCTGAGCTGGCACACCTGGGTCGCCTTCGTGATCTGGCTGCTGATCGGCCTGGTGGTCTACTTCGGCTACGCCCGTTCGCGCTCGCTCCTGAACGGCAAGCAGGACTGATCGGCTACCTGGCCGAGCAACGAAAAAACCTGGCCGCGGCCAGGTTTTTTTACGCCGCCAGCTGGTCCAGCGCGAGCGGCTCGGCGCCCAGTCCCGACATGCGCGCCAGCGCGCGTTCGCCGTCTCCCGGCGCGACATCGACGGCGCGCATCGCTTCCGGCACGACCAGCACGTCGAAACCATGTTCGCGCGCATCGATGACGGTATTGAGCACACAGTAGTCGGTGGCCAGGCCGCAGACCACGACCCGGCGCACGCCGCGTTCGCGCAATCGGGCCGCCAGATGGGTGCCGTTGAAGGCCGAGTAGGCATCGGCGTCGGCGCTGTCGCCCTTCGAGACCACGATCGCGCCGGCCGGCAGGTCGAGCTGGCCGGAAAAAGCGGCGCCGGGCGTGCCGGCCACGCAGTGGGGCGGCCAGGGGCCGCCGCGCGCCGCGAACGAGCAGTGGTTGACGGGATGCCAGTCGCGCGAGGCGAAGATCGGCAGCCCCTGCCTACTGAACAGCCGCAGCAGCCGGTTGACCGGCGCCAGCACCTCGTCGCCTTGCGGAACGCCGAGCGCGCCGCCGGGCAGGAAGTCAACCTGCATGTCGATGACGAGGAGGGCATCCCCAGTGGTGAACGCGATGGCCTTCATACTTTTCCTCCAGAAATTATTTGATGAAAACAGGTTAGCACGTTAGCAGGGCGTGGGGCTTGCCGGGACTGCATGATATACTGTATAAAAGCACAGTATTTCATCCGAGCCGCCATGACCAAGTTTGCCCCCATCGATCTCGCACCACGCCTTCCCGGCCAGCCCGACGCGCCGAGCGGCAGGATCGATGTCAAGATGTTCCGTGTCGCCGACGACCCGATTACCGAAGCGCAGAACGATGCCGAGATCGCGCGCGAATTCATCGGCAATGGGGAGCTCAGTCCCAAGTCGATCGCCAACAGCCAGAAGGAATTATTCCGCTTCCTCACCTGGTGCCGTGTCGAAGCAAAGAAAACCCTGTCCCAGCTCAACGTGGCCGACCTCAACGCCTACAAGGAATTCCTGCGCGATCCGCCGCCCGACTGGGTCTCGACCACCAAGTGGCCGCGCAACGACCCGCGCTACCGTCCGTTCACCGGTCCCTTGTCCGACCCCAGCCGGCGCCAGGCGATGATCGCGGTCAAGGGTTTGCTGGCCTTTGCCGAGCAAACCGGCTACCTGCGGCGCAACCCGGCGGCGCTGGTGAGGAATGTGCGCACGCCCGTGTCCAGCCGCATCACGCGCTACCTGACGCAAGAAGCGATTGCCCTGGCCATCGAGACCGTCTCGCGCCGTGTGCCCGATTCCCCTGCGGCCGAACGCCGGCGCGAGCGCGACCGCTTCCTGCTGATCGCGTTCGCCCATACCGGCGCCCGCCTGAACGAAATCGTAAGCGCCAGCATGGGCGCCATCTACACCGAGGGCAACGGACGCTGGTGGCTCGACGTCCTCGGCAAGGGCAACAAGCCGCGCCGTTTGCCGGTGCCCGACGCGATGCTCGACGCCTGGCGCCGCTACCGCGACGCCTTCGGCCTGCCGCCGCATGCCGCACGCGCCGACCGCACGCCGCTGGTGCTCTCGAGCCGCAGCAAGGCGGTGACCCGCCTGACCGACGAAGCGGCCTCCGAAGCGATCAAGGGGATCTTCACCGAAGCCGCGGGCGTCGCCGCCCAGGCGGGCCAGCCCGACATCGCCGCAAGCCTGCGCCACGCCTCGGCCCACTGGCTGCGCCACAGCATGCTGACCAACCATGCCAACAATGGCGTGCAGTTGAAGACGCTGCAGGACACGGCTGGGCACGCGAGTATCGCCACCACGGCGGGCTATCTGCACAAGACGGATAACGAGCGGCACGACGAGATCATCTCCTCGAACGCCGCCAAGAAGGGCAAGAAGGAAGAGTGAGGCGAGGGAGGAGGGGGCCGCCGGCCTGCTTCCGCTATGTACCGCAGGGCGAGCCGGCACTTCGCACTGCGAAACTGTCGATGCCCCTACACGCCCCCGGCCGGGGCCTGCGCAGCTGCGCGTTGCCGGATTTCCTTGTCGACCTGCCTGACCAGGAAGGCGCCGGCCACGGTGGTCGCGACCAGCACCCAGCCGACCCGGTTGAACCCCTCGAGCTTGCCGCCGGGCCCGATGTGCACCAGGTGGCCGGCAACGATCGCCGCCACGCCGCCCGAGAGTTGCTGGATGGACGCGCTGATCGCATTGAACGAGCCGCGCATCTGCGGTTCGGGCACCGAGGCGGACATCGCCTGGTAGGGAATCATGCGCGAGAAGATCCCGACGAACATGACGACGTTGACCACGACCAGCACCGGCAGCGGCACCGGCCCCAGGTTCGTATACACCACCACCATGACGCTGGTGACCGCGCTGCCGATCAAAAATACCTTCATCCTGCCGAAGGCGTCGACCATTTTCCCGATCAGCGGCCCGGCGACGATGGTGCACATGCCGGTCAGAAGGTAAATCGTCGGCAAGTCGGCATTCGACAGGCCCAGGTTGTTCACGACGAAGACGCTACTGAACGGCATGATCATGAAGCCGCCCGTCGTCAGCAGAATCGTCGTCGCGAACGCGGGCAGGTGGCGGCGCGCGGTGACGGTGGCGATCAGGTGGCGCACCGGATGCACATCGCGCGCATGTTCGAGATGGGCCGTCACCGGCTTCAGGCGCCACGCCACCAGCAGGCCGCCGACCCCGCCCAAGGCCACCATGAGGAAGAAGGGTGCGTGCCAGTCCCAGCGGTTCGATGCGTACAATGCCAGCGGCAAGCCCAGAACCTGGCTGGCGGAGAACGCGGTCTGGATGATCCCCATGACGCGCCCGCGCAGGCCGGGCGCGTATATATCGGTGGCGATCGCCAGCACAACCGAGCCGATCACGCCGCCGAACAAGCCGGTCGCGATGCGCGCGCAGAGCAGGGCGGGGAAGGACTGCGCCAACCCGCACCACAGGGTCGACGCCAGGAAGCCGACATAAAAGAACAGCAGCAGTTTCTTGCGGTCGAAACGGTCCGCAAACCCCGCCGCCAGCAGTCCGCTCAGGCCCGCGCTGAACGCATAGGCCGAGACGATCATGCCGAAACGCGCCGGCGTAATCTCCAGTGCAGGGATGATCAGCGCGCCCAGCGGCGCCATGATCATGAAGTCGAGGATGACCGCGAACTGGAGAAAGGCGAGCAGGCCGGCGACGACTTTCTGGTAGCCGGTGAACTGTTTTGCCTCGGCGGGGGCGAGGGTCTTGTTGGGTGCATCGGGCATACGGTTCCTTGCAGGATTGTGACTGAGCGCTGAGGATTGTATCTGCTGCCTGTCGTTCCCGTTGAAACAAGGGCGCGCGGACGGTGGGCGCGGGCGCTTCGCGGTGCTTGACCGCCTCGGCGTCGGCAGCCGCGTGTCTGGCGGACTGCCAGGGTCAGCGAAACCACCCATTTCAGCAACTCGACATTACGCATTATATTGTCGAGTTCAGCGTCGTTTCGGGAGTATGAGAGCGTCGGTAGAGGCCCCCGCCGGTAAAACGCCTGGCGATCCGGCGGAACGGCCGATTTTCACCTTACTCTCCTAAAAAACACGTCGCGGCGATGTAACCGCTCAGCGGATGGCACTCACTGTCGCAGCCGGGATCAGCGTCGTCCTGCTGGCCTGCCCGGCCTTGGGCACGCCAGCACGCTCGGGCCGGTCACGCCTGCGATTGCGGTCGAGGCCCCAGCATTCGATGCGATGCGGTCAGCGCGAAACCTGGAGCGATGTTTCTGCGTCCCGGCTGCGGCGCTTGCGCGATTCTCGGCCCGACGCTGCATTTAGCGCGCTTTTAGCCAGACGCGGACAGCAGGCAGCGCAACGGGCGCCGCCCGCGCGTCAAGCGTCGCTTCGATCGTCGTTGATCGCCGGCCTTATGCCTGTCCTGCAATCCGGACCGCGGCCAGGCGTCGATCAGGCTCTGCGAGGCTCCCGCAAGCTTGGCAGCCGAATTGCTTCGGGCGCACAGTGCGCAGGCTTCACAAGAATCTCTGCGTGGAATTCTTCAAGCAGGCGCCGTGACGGCCGGCACAGGCCGCGCCGAGCGTCGACGAGGTATGCGCCAAGCGCGGCACGGAGACGGTCGAGCGACGAACTCGCCCACATGGGGGGCCGTCGACAGTCGAGCGGTTGGCGGTGCGATTGGCGTTGATCCGAAGAAGCCGGCGCCAGCGCAGTCTCAGGAAGCCCAGGGGCGGGGATTGAGGCTACTACTGCCGAGACGACAAGCCGATCACGGAAAGCGTATTTGACATAATATAGATTATGCGAATGCAGCTATTAACAGCGCGCGACAATGGTTTTCGTCTTGTTGCTACAGCTCTCGGAAGCAAAGCTGTTAGATCTTTGGAAGTAAAACTGTTAGATGCCGCTGTCCGCATCTGTCTCACAAATTTGCCTCCAACCGCTTCCGGGAAATGCGTCGGGCGACGCATCGTTCAGCTTAGATGATCTGGTGTCGATCTTCAACTGCGCCAGCGGCCGTCAGCCCCGTCCAGCAATCCGAACCCGGACGGCGCGCCGATCGCCAACCGCACTGCCATCGTCACTCGCTTCCCGACTGCGCGTTCAGCCTGCTGGTCGGCTCACCACCAAACACTGCTTTGTCCAGCTTCGCCAAGCGTTCTTCCAACGCGATTGCACTTTTCGCCGCAGACAGTTCCACTTCGAGCGCCGAGATTTGCCGCCGCAATTCGTCGGACGCGATGTTCGCGCGCACGGCCGTTTCCCCAGCCTCAGCCAACCGCGTCCTGCTGTCGACCAGTTGTGCCTCGAGCACGGCAGCCCGCGCCTCGACGGCCTGCAGCTGCTCGACCTTCTTCGCCTGGTTGCGGCTGGCTTCACGTTCAAGATGCAGAGCCTGCTTGACCGAACCGAGTTCGGTCGCGAGCGCGGCCGCCTCCTTGTTCAATCGCGTCAACTCTTCCTGCTTGAGCGAAAACGCAAGCTGCGCCTGCTTCAGTTCCGTTTGTAGCCCATGGACCTGGTGCTCATGCCGGCGTTGCTCCTGTTCGCGCTGTTCCTTGGCCGCCGTACGATAATGTTCCAAGGCGTCCCGCGCATGTTTGTGCTTTTCTTCCAGCGACGCTTGGTGCCGTTCGGCGTCGGCCAGCCTGCCATTCAGATCAAGCACGCGCTGCTCCGCGGTATGCCGCGCGATCTTCTCGGCACCGAGCTGGTTTTGGACGGTCGCAAGGTCCTGCTCGCGCGCTTCAAGGCGCCGCGAGACATCCTTGACAGCCCGTCGCGCCTCGCCGAGCTGCGCTTCCAGTTCAGCCCGGGCACGTTCGTCAGCGGCGCGCTGATCGTCCATCCGCGCCCGCACCTCGTCGAGGTCAGCCGTAGCCTCCCGTTTCAGCTGTTCTGCCAGCTGCGCCGCCAGGGCGAGGATGGCATCACTGACAGCCTGTGTCGCGCCGCCCTCCTCGACCTCGATTTCGCGCAGGTATTTGTGGATCGTCGTCTTGGACCCTGTATTGCCCAACGCAGCCCGGACCGCGTCGATTGATGGGTGTCGGCCCTGAGCGATCACCTCGTCACGGGCGCGTCTGACATCTGAAAAATACACACCTGAGCGAGCCATCACGTACCCCACGAAATAACATACCGAATTACATACTAACGTAGTACATACTAAATTCCGTTGCCTTTGTGCTCATTCAGGCCCAAAAGACGACATGGGATAATCAAGAATTATCCCGCGTGTACCTCTGTGGCTGCGCTAAAATGGTCTCTCCCTGGTACAAAGTGCGGTCCAGGCAGACAAACTAGGATGTTTTTCATGGCCGGAAACAACGCGCGCAATCATCACTGGGTACCCCAGTGCTACCTGAAGGGTTTTGCTAAGAGTCGGAGTAAGAATGCCCAGTTGCATGTCGCCGATTTTGAAGCAAACAGGCAATTCATGACTGTTCCACGCAACGTGGCCGCAGCGCGCGACTTCAACCGTATTGACATCGATGGGGTCGACCCGAATCACGTCGAATCTGGCGTGGCAGTATTCGAAAGCTCCCTCGCCAAGGCGCTTGAGCGCATTTGCCATGACCGCGAGATTCGTGATCCGGAAGATCTCAATCTCATATGGAATCTGATCGCTCTGCTTGCTGTGCGCAGTCCGGGAATGCGCGAAAACATTCGACATGGCCATGAGCAGGTTATGAAGCGGGTTCTGGGACTTACCTTGGCGACGAAGGAGCGCTACGAGGCTACTTTTGCTGACGCGGCGCGCGCGGGCGTCCTTGACGCAGATAACATTCTCCCCTACGAACGGATGCTCGACTTCTTCGATCGTGACCAGTACTCCATCGCTGTCTCGACCACACATCACGTACAGCAAGAGCTGAAGCTGGCTTATGAGGTGCTGCCGCTGCTGGGGAGGAGGAATTGGCTGCTCGTTCGCGCGTTACCAGGAACCGGAGGATTCGTAACGTCTGACCACCCAGTCGCCCTCCAGTGGACCAACCCGCCAGAACAAGCGTTTGGCTCACCTGGCTTCGGATTGCGCAACACGGAAGTCCTGTTTGCGCTTTCCCATGATCTTGCTTTAATTGGCAACTTTGACGGTGAGGATGGCGTCATTGATGCTGATGAGCGACAGGTTGCCCTTTTCAATGCCGTCATCATCGGCCATCGGGGGCGTCAGATCTATGCCCGCGATGACCGGTTTCGGTACATGATGCGCGATGGCGTCCTGCGGCGTGGCGCCGATGTATTGCGCGATGTTCGGCGTTTAGATCTCGGAACGGATCCGTGACCACAGTCGATATTTATGTCCAGGCGGCTACGCGCGAAAACACTGAGCGCAGCTATCGCTCCGCCTTGCAGCACTTCGAAGCGGAATGGGGAGGCTTGCTGCCGGCAAGTTCTGAAACGGTCGCTCGCTATCTTGCCGAGCACGCCGAATCGCTGGCGATCAATACCCTGCAGCAGCGTCTGGCCGCGCTCGCCGATTGGCATAACAAGCACGGGTTTCCCGACCCAACCAAATCGCAAGTCGTGCGCAAGGTGCTCAAAGGTATCCGCACCCTGCATCCCGCCCAAGAAAGACAGGCGCGGCCGATCCAGCTCGAACAGGTGAAGCAGGTCGTCGAATGGCTCGATGGCGCGATCGCCGCCGCCTCTGCACGCGGAAGCAGATCCGACGCCCTGCGTTACACGCGCGATCGCGCCCTCCTCCTGCTTGGCTTCTGGCGCGGTTTCCGTGGCGACGAACTTGTGCGCTTGCGTGTCGAACTGGTCGATGCACTATCCGGCGAGGGCATCACTTGTTTTCTGCCTCAGTCGAAGGGCGACCGCGAGGCCCGCGGCCGCAGTTTCAAGGCACCCGCATTACGCGAGCTGTGCCCCGTTGACGCCTACCTCGCCTGGACGACGCTCGCCGGCCTGACGGAAGGCCCCGTCTTTCGCGCAGTCGACCGCTGGGGCAACGTCAGCGATACAGGTCTGCACATCAACAGCCTGATTCCCTTGCTGAGAACGACTTTTGATGCGGCAGGCCTGGCGTTCGCGGAGCAATACAGCGGTCACTCGCTGCGGCGCGGATTTGCCACCTGGGCGACTTCGAATGGATGGGATCTGAAGACACTGATGGAATATGTCGGGTGGCGCGATGTTCACTCAGCCATGCGATACATGGAGTCCGCCGATCCGTTTGCCGACATGCGCCCACCCCGTAATGCTGTGCCGCGCGGCTAGGATCCACACGGCGCCCTATCCTGCCCTGCGAACGGCCTGCCCGCTATACCCAGATCCGCTTGAGCATCTCGACCGCGTCCGGGCTGGTCTCCAGGTAGATTTGAAACGATGGCTTCGGAGGCGGCGTGAGCGCTTGGAGCCACGCCTGGCTCCGAACGACGCACTGCCGCTCGAACGACAGCAGCTTCCAGGGCTGGGTGCAGGGCCGGCCCGCTTTCACGGCCAAGGCATCCCCGTCCGGAAAAATGCAATGCAGCATTCTCAACGGTGCGTCGACCGGGCGCGAATTATCCCGCGTGTAGAGGACCTGCGGGGCCATTACCGTGTCCTGCATCGAAATCTGCAATCCACCGACCGCGCAGCAGTCGACAATTGCCGCCCAGATCCCGAAAAAGTGCATGTACGTAAATCTCAGTCTGGTCGGGTCGTCGGACGGACTCCCAGGCCATGGCTCGCTCAAGCGAAGTGTGTAGTTGTTGGCCCGGCGAGTGAACAGGCCGTCCATCACGACCAGGTTTTCGACCGACATCCTCCAGACGACGTAGGCAAGACAGGTGGCGCAGACACCGTTGGCCCTGAGCGAAAGCAGGTCATCGCGACTGAGCCACGCGAGCCGGGCCAGGCAGCTCCGGTGCCGCCGCACGTAACGACGAAAGATGTGCCGCCGGATCGCCCGATAGCTACGCCCGGTATCGTCGCGCACTGCACTCATGTCGTCGATGCACCCGGGGCTGCGCCCTGCGTCCAACACCGGGACGTAGCGGCACGGTGTCGTGTCCACGTTTTCCAGAACCCACGAACCGGGTCGGCGCGGCGCCCGGCTCTCGGCAAACCCGGCCTGCCATCGCAAGACGGTTTGAGCCCGCTGACTCTGGTGGTAGGTACTGACCAAGCCACGCAGGAGCTTGTCCGCCTGCGGCACCTGCGACTGTACAGAACGCCACCACTCCAGATACTCGAGGGCGTAACCCATCAGCCGGAATTGGTCCCGGTTTGCCATCGGCGCAAGCGCAAGCAGGTCATCAAAGGGAACCTCCGGGGGATCGCCCCACCCAGGAGCACTCTTTCCGATCGGCGCGGGCTCCCGCTTGAAGATATCGACGGGCCAACGGTGCCAGGGGCATGTCTTGACCCATACGAGATCGAACAGGATGCAGTGATAACAACGGGTCTGCCAGCACATCTTGCAGTAGCGCCGGTCATACCCCAGCGAGCGCTCGACATCAATCCCAAGCTGGTCCCAGAAGCCGTTCCTGAGCTCGTACTCTGGCACCTCGAGCAATTCACTGAATCGTTTGAAATCGATCCAGCTGCTGTCCGCACAGTCGCCCAGGCGGCTCGTTCGCGAACGCAGCGGCTCGCGTGCGATGAGCTGCATCAGCTCGTAATCGCCCAGATTGTTGAGCACCTTTACCTTCTGAAAAATGGACCACCCGGACTCGAACGGATAGTGAAAGGCCGGATTCCACGTCAATCTCGTCGCGCCAGGTCGTCGTCGCATATTCCCCCGCAGCTCTCAGCTGAGCACATCGCTGAACGACTTCAATTGCGATGCCGCGACGGCGGCACCGATATCGTCATTGCTCAGGCTAAAATTGGAGCAATCGTCGCGCCGCAACGAGAGGAGCAGGTCGTCGATCGTCAGGCAGATATGTTCCATCGGCACGCCCTGTGAGGAATCGCCGCCTGCAGCGCTACGCAGCGCTTCCCAGATCGCCCTACGGGAAGCTTCCAGCCGGAATCCGGCACGGAAAGCCTCCGGGAAGAAAAATTGCGTGTATGTGATCCCCGAGCCTTCGGGATACTCGGATGCGTGGTCGTAAGAGCGCAACAAGGCGCCGAAATCGTCCTCGCTCGCACAGCCGTCGAATTGCAGCGTATTGCTGAGGAAGCGGCCGATGATCTGCCGCGCGTTACTCGCCAAAAGACTGGTGCGCCGGTGCAGGATTTCCGGCTGCGCGAAGGAAATCGCCGTCATGCGCAGGTCCTGCAGTTCCAGCTGATTGTGGAAGCACACCAGCTGCTGCAGGTCTAGATCGTTCAGCAACTGCATTTCATCGATGAGCAGTACGTACTGCCTTGCTCCGATCCGGGCGGCTTTCACGCGGATATCCGCGATCGCGTTCCCAAACAGCTGGTCGGCGTCGGGCCGCCTGGAGAGCGCATGCGTCTCCGCTTCCAGGATCAGCCGCAGCATGTGCGCGGTGGTTGGACGCCCGCTCGGCCGCGTGCTGAGCAGGGTTACGTACACGTTCGGGAATTCCTGCCGCAGCAGGTCGCGAATGGCCAGGGCGCAACGGGTCTTGCCCATCCGCGGCGAGGCATAAAAAACAGTCCCGGTCCTGCGCGCCCAGACCAGCTCACGCACCAACGCATAAGTGCGCTGCATCATCGGCGTCGGCAACGTGTAGTCACCGCCCCTAACCGGGTGCCCGCTCAGCAGCTTTTCCCGTCGCTCCGCGTCGAACGCCGGTATGTCCGACTGGTCGTCGTCGCCAGCTTCGTTGGACATGTTCACCTCCTGTTCTTGACCTTGGTGAAGAACTCAGCCGGCGCTTCCGACAGCAAGCGTCCCCGCGCCTCGTCGACGACACGGCGAGCCTGTCGGTCGGCTGCAGGTGCGGGCCTCGGCGCCTCGATCGCTTGCGCATCCTGGCCTGTTTCCTTCTTGAGCCTGACCATTTCCGTCGCCCGCTTCGGACTCGGACGGGGAGCAGCACGTGCACTCTTGCGTGTAGCCAGGTGCCGCATGTACACCTGCATCGGGTCGTCGAAGGTGGTGACCGTAATCAGCCGTTTCGTGATCAGGCTGTTGATGGCCTTGCGCGTTCGCCGGCTGTGCTTCGTCAGGCCCCATTTGCCGTGTGCCTTCAGGACGCCCAGTTCGGCACCGTTGGCCAAGTAGGCTTTCACTTGCCGCATATCGTCTTCGTCCACTTCCAGCAAGAGGCGCGCGCCGATCAGATGGCCCGAGCACGCAAGAACCTCGTTTGTGTAGCGCACGCGGTCGACCTGGACGTATGGCCTGCGTCCCGCGTTACGACTGCCGCGTACGACGGCGGACTCGTATTGGCTGAATCCGGCCTCGGCCGCACTGCCGGCAGGACGCTTGCGGCATTCGAAGCGCTCAGGCCGATCGACAAAATACCGGATCGCCTCGAGCGGCGTCAGGTGCGACAAGCCTTCAGACGGCGTCGCGTTATGCTGGGCAAAAGCGACGTCAAGCAGCTGCTCGACCTCGGCCGCACGGATACGGTGGTGGACAGCCTTGCGCTCTGCCTCGTCGGCGCGGCCATTGTGCGGATTGGCCCCTGTGGTCGATGGCAGGCGTTTGAACAGGGTCCTGGCGATCTGGTTGAAGGTGCGCTCGACATTGGGCCTGCGCTCGAAATGGGCGACCGCTCCCCAATTGATCGCAAAGCCGAGCGCGGCGCGTGCGCGCGCATGGACGGCGCTCGACAAATGCGCGAGGGCCCCATCGAACATCGTCGCGCTCCAAAGCGCGCCCTGAGCGCCGGGAATGACACCGCTCGGCAATCCCCCACCCTCGGGGTAGCGCAGGTTTGGGATGGTCAGCTCCATCGGCGCCCAGGTGCCGCTCGCGGCGTCACGGATGACTTTGAGGATGTCATCCGCATTGACCTCAGGCCGATACACGACGGTGTAGGCCAGCACGGCGCTGCTGAAGCGGTCGACGACGGCGATCAGGTTCAAACGGTCCAGGCGAACATCGGTCTCCAGGCCTTCCGGGGTGTGGAACGCCACGGTCACGTGTGCTTCGATTTTGTACGCGTCGATCTCGACAGCGTCATAAGGTTCTTCGAAGCACAGCAGCGAAGCGATTCCCTTGCCGACACTCAGGTGCGCCCGGGCGGCACTGTCTTCGCGCACCACGGCACTGCGAGCGAAATGCTGGTCAAGCGTCTCTTTCATGAACGACTGGATCGAACGCAGCCCGAGGTATTTCGTATTAAAGGGCCATTCGGTTCGCCCGACGCCCTTGTCTGCCAGGCAGCGCAAAAAGATACGGTGCAGGTCGCAGGGCCGGAGTTTGTATTCCGGCACGGCCAGCCGCTTGGCTTCGTTCCTGACATATTTGACGAGCAGATCGTCGATATCGGGAAAGCGCTTGAGCGTGGCGCCCAAGGCGCCGACCAGTCCTACCCGCTGCCCTGGCGGCGCATGGCCCACCCCGCTGACGCGCTCGTACGGTCCAACGCGCAGAAAAGGGATACAGGCACGAAATCCCTGCACACGGCCATCGTCGGCCATTTGCAGGCAGCGCCTGGCCAGCCGGGGCAAGGCACTCTGGTTGACGCCTGTACGCTGCTCGATCTCATCGACCGGGACCCATGAAAAATACAGTCGCATGGCTTCCACCTGAGCACGGAACCGGTTGCGTTGCACGTCGTCGAAATCAACGTCCAGTACCGTCGGCCAGAGCTCGATTGGCACTGCGTCCTTGATGACCGCCTGCCGTGTGCCCACGACATCACCTCCCGTCCCACCCGGTCCATTTCCAGCCGCTGGCCCCGCACAGGCCATGCGAGGATAAGTCGAGTTCAACACGGCCGCCTATCGCAGCCTTGACCAGGCCGGCAAGAACCGCGGCTCGATCCAGCCCGGCGAGGTCGTCGACCAGATCGTTGACCGTGCCGCTCCAGCGCCGCGTGAAGGCCAGCGTCAGCTGGTTCGATACAGGCGTCAGGTCCTTGTAGCGGAACAGGCCGGCATAACCGATCGCTTTGAGCCACCGGACAGCGAGCCGCGCACGTGCCTGCAGATCCTCAGGCGCAATGATCCGCACCTTGGCGGGCCCGCCATGGGTCTCGACAGTCGTGAACCCAGGCGCGCCGCCAGCGACGATATGGACTTCGAGCTGACGGTCCTTCCGTTCGAGGACCATTGCGGCCGCCGTCCCGACCTTCAACACGGAACTCAGCTCCTCGGGAATGGGAGTAAAACCCGTGACGTCTGGATCGCTCTCGAGGAAGGTTAGCCAATGCACCAAGCTTCGGTCCGAATGCAGAAGCAGATCCTGGTCCTGCTTGATGCTGTAGACCAGCCACAGGTTGCTATTACGATGGCCTCGACCGCGATAGGCCTCCAGGACGCGTGCGCGCTGTCGCGACGGCAGAGTTTGTACGCCAGCCATCGCACCTCCTGTCGAGTGAAATTGCGCACTGGTCTAACAAATTTAGTTCATGGTCCAGCAAAGGTCTAGTTTATTCGCGAAATTTGCGTGAGACAGGCTGACGAAACCTAAGATCGAAAGTTAGCGCAAAATTGACCGGCGCAAACGGTGTGGTACGATTCAGCGAGGAGTATCGATACCGAAGCAGGAGGTTTTGCAGGCAAGCTTGATTCGCTTGTCTTAAGCTCCTGCGCGCCACCGATCATGACGTTCAATATCGTGCAGAAACCTAGGGTTCACGGAAGTTCTTTGCGGGGGAATCGGATTCTTGGGACAACAGCATACCCGTCAATAACCAGGTACAAAGTCCTATATCGCACTCCGCACTTGGCGGGCACCGCACCGACCTTCTCGATGTCAATGCCGCGTCGAGCGCGGCGTGGGTACTGCTGGGTTCTTCCTTGACCGTTTAGCCGGCGTCTTTGTACCGCCGTACGAGGCCTCGAACTAGCGACTTTGCGATAATCTCGGCTCCTGCCGCACCGGCTTGCGTACTATCAGTCCAACCGCTCCAGCGTGCGGTGACCACACCGCCGTCCAGGGTGTAACTTCCAGATTAATTTTGGCCAGCAATCTCGACGTCAACAGGGAGCGGTTGGGTCAAAATTTTTTCGCCATCCTGTTATCCGTTAGAAGTTAGCATCGCCTGCAGCGATCTGCCGAAGCGCAGGACTGCTCCCCGTTTTGGTAACGCCGCAAGCAGTTCGTGCATAGGCAGCTCGGATGCGACGTCCATCAAGCGCAGCCGGGCGTTGAGAGTACAGCGTTACCGAAGACCGAGGTTCTAGCCGTCTCGGCCAGGCACCACCATCTGCGAGGACCGGCTGCGTTAAACTACCGCGCTTAGAAGAGCGGCTATAGGAGATACCTGCCTCTTCAATAGTCACCGCGAAAGCACTTAAGTTAGTTATCGTAAGGCTGAAGCGCAGCCGAGGGTCCGCACCACCAACAGGGATTGCATGAGCCGGCGCGACCCGCAGTTTCACGCGCGATTTGTCCAGCCCAATCCATGTGTTGATAATCCCTAGCACCGCTCCAAGGACCGCTATTGCTAACGTGATCGCCTGCATCGCTGTGACGTTTTCCATTCCTTTTTCGTTACTCTTCTACCCCGCAAGCACGGAGCACGTCGTCGATGCGCTGGGCAATAATCGAGTAACCACCCGGTGTCGAAATAGGTGTCGGCGACGCCGCATCACGAAGCAAACGCTTTGCGTCCTGCAATAGGGTCGTTATGATTTCAACTTGCTCGTCGTTCAGATTTTTCGGGATACTGTTCATTTGTTTTCCGCGCGCCTACTGTATGAAACTTCATTAAAATAGCTGAATTCTACCTGGAGATTGCCGGGCAAACAGCGGCTGCTGAGAAGCTCTTGGTGCGCAGGCATTTCGGTCATTATGGTCAATACCAGCCATACTCCAAGTTTTTGTTCCAAACCACGTGGTCAATGCGCTCCCGGACGGCATACGCTGAAGCGAGCGCAAGTGCATGCTCAAAGAAAATACGCGTGTCATCCATAACTGGGAAAATCTGCGGCTGCTCATCATTTAAGCTCGACTGTACGATAGCAATTCGCGAGACGTCATTTGCCTTGTCCTGTCCGATTTCCTCGGTTATCAAGAGAACGTACCGAGCGGGGAGTACGCGGTTTTCGTTCCATTCTATTGAGCGCTCCATCGTATCCCTAACTGTTTTCTCGAAAATGCTGGTGGCGAACTCATGGATTGATTGCGTCGAGGCTGTGAGCGTCTTCCTTTCTAACCACGCTCTCCAATCTTCGAATCTTACCGGCATTGCGACGACGGGTTGCAGGCTACTTCCGGCCTCATGTTGTTCCCCGAGACGGTTTCGCCATTGCTGGTGAGTCTGCCCGGCAAGGTTCTTCACTGCATTCTGGAATTTCGGCCAATCGTCCTGAACTATTTCAGCATGGACAATTGCCACTGCGGGACAGGAGTCGATTCCTGACGAATTTTGCCGGGGGCGTCCTCGGTAGTAAAAGCTCGAAGGCTCACCCATTTGTGGCGTTGGCATGACGAACGTGGTGCCGCCGACGTCGAACTGCTGGTCAATCACTGGCCCTCTAGTAGAAGCTCGTCCGGGTGGCAACTGCATCAGTTGGGTCATGAACCGTCCTGAAAACGAGTGCCATGCGGCGCGAAGCGTTTCGAAATCAAAGGGTTTCGAAACGTTGATCGGAACGTATTCGAGAGGCCATATATAGAACGAATCGAAGCCGTCACTGTAGTAGTAGCATCCTCCAACTACGACGCCATCAATTTCTGCCGTATCGTGCCGAGCCCGGTTCGCTGCCATTGCCCTCAGATCTTCGTGGCGAAGTGCAGTATAACCGTTGTTTATGATCATCAATATAGAAGCGTTCGTTCCATCAAGCTCCTCCCTTGATTGTGAGAGCTGGACGCGTGCTTTCGATACCGCTGTTTTTATCGGCCCTTCCAAGATGCGGTTGTAATCGCGACGGAGTGAATCTGGTAGCTTACTTTTGTCGAGTACGATGACTGGACGGTTGGGCGTAACCTCTTGGAATAAAGCGGCTAGTTTTGCTTGGCGTTCTGGCTTCGAAAGACCGTCTTCTTCAAGGATCTTTAGTTCGATGACGGCTTCTTTAAACCGATAGTCTGCACCTTTTTTTGTTCGCCGATGCGCATCCTCATGCGCCCGGATCCCGCCAGCGTTCCTGACGATTTCATCAATATCGGATTCACTAATCGGACGGATTGTTAGTGTCGGTAGCATGGGCGTATTTGGCTTAGGAGGTCGGCTGAATTTTACGGTTCTGTTGAGGCTAGATGTCCCAGATTTCGCCATTGAAAAGCTGTTCGCTGAATTTCGGCGGAATTCGTTTCACGGCGGGATGGTTGGCAAACGCCAGTCTGATCGTCCGGATTGCGTCGTACGAATTGATGATTAGTTCCCGTTGCTTCTTGAAGTAGGCCTGGTCGAAGGCATCCGTTTTGAGAGCGTGAGCGGGTTGCTGGCGGAGCTTACGCACCTCCCTAAACGCAGCAACAATTGCTAGCACGGGGGCATTATCCGTCGCCCGGAACTTCTTCGCGAACCATTCTGCAAGCAATGTTACTGTTCCCTTCGGCTGCACGACGATTTTGCCGTCAGCGCGTGGTGTCTCGGTCTCGAGGTCAAGATCCCCTTTAAAAAAGTCCTTGTTGAGATTCTCCGACATCATTTTGTCCAGAAGCAGAACGAAGTCGTTGAACTCGGCGGCAGTAGGTCGGAGCAGAAATCCAAACTTTGCCGGACGGCTTTCATTGAAAGTGTTTCTGAATAGCTCCGGCTTTCCCATGAGCTTGCTCATCGTATTTATAACTTCGAGTTCCATCACGAATGCTTCGAAGATCGAGAGACGAGTTCCCCAGGACCCGTTGATGGTGGTCTCGAAATAGTCAGGATGCAGCTTCATGTCACCTCTTACCTCTCTCGCGGCCCAGATCCTTTGGTGTTCCGGACTCAAGTCGGAAAGGTAGCGCAGGTAGACTGCAACGTATCGGTTCAGGTCGCCGTCATACGCGAAGCCGAACGTCTTCAGGAGGATCTGGTCATGCTCGGGAACCCCATCGGACTGGTAGTGATCGTCCTCGATCTGGATCTGGCCATGGATGAAGTCAGTCTCGTATGAGTAGCGCGGGTCGTTTCGGTACTGTTCCAACACCGCTAGGTCGAAGGTACGAAATTCGAGCTGTCCATGGCCGCGAGCCAATTCCAAATGGTATGGACGTTCGCTGTACGCCGTGAGCCTGGGCGACAGCTTTAGCCGATTCGCATGTGGATAGAGACAAACTCCCGCGATATCCGCCGCGTTGTCGAACGCCTCCAGCACGTCGTCCTTAGGCATCGAAGAGAAAGCGAGGATATGGGGATTCCCGCCAACTCGTGCGGTTATCACATCCGATTCGATGGCCTCTCTGACTTGATCGCGGAACTCGCGAGAGCGTATGTCGAAGTCCTTAGCAAGCGCCCTGACCGGAAGTCCGTTGAAATCTCCAGAGTTGAAGTATTGGTCTTCGACTTTGGTGTAAATTCGTTCAAGTTTCATAATGGGGTGGTTAGAAGTTTTATTTTTGTGCGCTTTCCATTGCCGCAGACGTGAGGCATGAACGACGTTGTGGTCTTTCTTGATTACGCGGATCTTTCGATACAACACTTCTTGAACTTCTTCCCGCTTCCGCACGGGCACTGCTCGTTCCTTCCAACGCGTTTCCCGGTTGCCATACCTTTGTTGAGCCGTCTCTCACGCAGCGATTCGGCCATTTCGGCAAGCTTTGGACGCTCAAGGACAGAGATATCAGACTGTCTCACTAACCTCCAGTCTGCTGCATTGAGTCTCCCGTCCGCGTCGAACTTCAGCTCCAACTGAACCGCCCCGGCTTTCGTGGAGGCCGGTTAGTGTGAGTCAGGCCGGGATAGCCTCACTGCTCAACTGCTTGTAATAGTTTGCCTCAGCTTCGACCGGCGGTATATAGCCGAGCGGTTCGAGCAGACGGTGATGATTGAACCAGGAAACCCATTCGAGCGTGGCCAGTTCGACGGCCTCACGCGTCTTCCAGGGAGCGCGGCGATGGATCAGCTCAGCCTTGTAGAGCCCATTGATCGTCTCGGCTAGGGCATTATCGTAACTGTCGCCTTTGCTACCCACAGACGGTTCGATGCCGGCTTCTGCCAGGCGTTCGCTGTACTTGATCGACACGTATTGCGAGCCCCTGTCGCTATGATGGACCAGCTCGTTCCGCTCGGGCTGACGCGCGTACAACGCCTGTTCCAGCGCATCGAGCACAAAGTCGGTTTGCATCGAGCTGCTGACCCGCCAGCCAACGATGCGCCGAGCGAAGACGTCGATCACGAAAGCGACATACACAAAACCCTGCCAGGTCGAGACATAGGTGAAATCGCTTACCCACAGCTGGTTTGGCCGCTGGGCCTTGAATTGGCGGTTGACCCGGTCGAGTGGACATGGTGCCTTTGCATCGACTACCGTCGTGCGAACAACTTTGCCTCGCATAACGCCGCGCAGGCCGGCTTTGCGCATCAAGCGCTCCACAGTGCAGCGGGCGACGTCGGTGCCCTCACGTCGCAACTGGCGCCAGACCTTGTCGGCTCCATAAACCTGCATGTTCGCTTGCCAGACCCGCTCGATGTCGACGCTCAGCACATCGTCGCGCTGGGCTCGTGCGCATCTCGACGCCGGGTTGCGCTGCTGCGCCGCGTAGCGCCAGTAGCCCGACGGCGCGACCTGCATCACCCGGCAGATCGGCTCGACACCGTAGGCATGGCGGTACTGGTCGATAAATGCCCTCACGGCTTGAAGTGGCGGCCGAGCTCCGCCTGGGCGAAAAACGCACTCGCCAGACGCAGGATCTCGTTCGCCTTGCGCAGCTCGCGCACTTCTCGCTCGAGCGCCTTGACGCGCTCCTCTTCAGCAGTGGTCGGCCCGGGACGCTGGCCGGTATCGCGCTCTTGCTGGCGTACCCAGCGGCGCAGTGTCTCCGGCGTGCAGCCGATCTTGGCCGCGATCGACGTGATCGCCGCCCACTGCGAGTCGTACTGGCTGCCGGCTTCGCTGACCATGCGCACGGCGCGCTCGATGACTTCGGGGGAATACTTGGGTTGTTTCTTCATGACTCCATTCTCTCAAACAATGGAGCCTCTACAAAATCCGGGGCGGTTCATTCTTCTTTCGTCGTATTCACGTGGCCTCCATCTATTTCACGTAACATAAGTTTCATGATACAGGCTCTGATTGCACACATGTACCTTCCAATTCGTCTAGTCCCTCTGCGCGCGCCTTCTCAAACCAGAAGCACAGAAGACGCGCAAATGACTCTAGATCTGAAACCCAGGTGCCTTGATTAACTGGTCAAAAAAAGCAGTACTCGTGTAGGCAGCGTAGGCCTGCCAATCTTTTCCTTTGTTCGCATCTGCAAAGTCACATACGGACTTGATTGCAATTGCAATTGGCGCAGGCTTTAAAGCATACTCAGTAGCTGCCATAACTGCATACGCTTCCATCTCGATAGCAATAATGTCTCGGTTTTGTAAGGCAATTTCGGCTACAGCCTTATCGTTTGCCAGCACGCTTGCTCCAGACGCCATTGGCCCAACCTGAACCTTGAGTTCACCCTCTGGTACTTTCGCATTCCATCCCATCCGAATCGCCCTGATGACATCAGCATTCGACGACAGATCGACACACAGCTGACTTACTTGGGTGTTCAATGGTCGCTGTTGAGGTGACATCAAAAAAACTCGCTCGCCGTCCTTATCTTCTGCAACTTTTCCGCTGCCCCAGTCCCAAGTTGGGTCGGCTACAATGACGTCACCCAGTTCAGTCTCCTTTTTTATTCCTGCACATATACCCAGCATTACGACGTATTTTGGCTTGAACAGAAGGCACATCTGCGCTGCCAAGGCCGCAGAAGAAGGCATACCCTTAGTGTATGCGGATGCAGCCACCAAAGATACATTCACTCCATCTGCACGTTCGAGGCTTCCTAAGTTGTAGCTAACCGAGTTGTCCGCGTATCTAGTATTTACCCAGTCATACGGCAAACTTAAAACGGCTGAGAGTTCCGATCGGAGAGCTGTGATAATGACAATGTCCACCTTCGGATAAATGGCGCCTGAGCGTTCTAATTGCATTTTTAAATATCTAATTTTAGATAGGAGAATGGTCTTCCAGCGGTTATCTGCAGGACTGTAGAAGCACAACTGAGCACCTCGCCTGAAAGATTCAGCTTCAGCGCTCGCTAGCAACTCCTCTTTTGCTGTAATAAAGAGAGCCGCCTTCGGTAACTTCACCTTTGAATCCAACAGTAAAAGATCGAAAAACTCCAAGCCGCCGTCTTGTTTTGGAGGCGCACCAAGCATCTCCGGCAAGTTCAGATCGATAAGGATTAGGTCAAATTCCGAATGCTGTAAAGCGTGTCTCGCCTCACGAGAATTCGACCTATGTATCAAGTTATTCTCCCCGAGCCCAGCTTCCGCTAGAGCGGCGATAATGCTTTGCGCCTTTTCGAATTCATCATCAACTAATAATATTTTCATCATTCGTATAATTTAATTTATTAATGAGGTTGCTGAGAGCATTTTTCCAACCCTCTTGTCCTGAATTGTAATAGACCATTCCGAGAAAGGTTGGCGCGTACATTGCCTTCAATTGACCCTCTAACTGGGCAAACGACATCCGATCAGGGCTCTCGCCGAACAGATCGAACATAGTAACAACAATGGTCGGAATGCTAATCTGCCGCAACTTCATTTGCGAAAGGATATCCCTACCAGCAAAGTGCTCTGGCGCCCCTCCGCTAGGGTCCTCCTCAGTTGCATTGTAATTAGGCATGCTCATGTCGAGTAAAATCACGTTTAATGCGCTGGATTTTATTATAGCCCGCAGGCCAGCATTAAAAGAACGCGCGACCTCAACAAAAGCACTAGGATATTGAGAACTTATGAAGTGGAGGAGCTTTTCCATCTTCTCCTCGTCATCCTCAATTAGGAGTATTTTCATTTTCGTCCTGTTCTAGATTGTAGCGAATGTGCGCCCTAAAATTCTGCCCGCCCTCGAAGCCAAACCAAAAATAGGGATCTTTATAAATTGGAGACGTGATCGCCCTCCAAATTTTATGAAATCCACTCCCCCCCTCTCGCTGAGCTCGCGCTCGGGAATCACTTTTAGTCAGAGAATCACGAACTTTGGTAACTTTACCAATATCGGCCGGCGTTGGCTTTTCAGGGGCAATATTATTCGTCACGGTCGCCGTAAACTCCCCATCGTGAAAAGCCAGTTCAACATTGATCTTCAACTCCTCCGTGCCTAGGCCGGACCTAATCGAAGCGTTATCCAGTAAGCACGCGAATACATCGACCATTGCATCTAACGTACGACCAGGCATTAAATCGCCGGTTGAATCGATTGATATATCGACCTGCAAATCATGGTTACCGTTTGGGATCGTCTTTTGAACCATATTTAGGGCGATTTGGGCGGCATACTCTGGACTGTAATCCTGTCTATCGTATACCTCATTGCGGTTGAACCAAGTTTGAACGGCATGGAATTTGGTCTGAAAATTTGTCCTTGCTCGTGCGATAGCGTTTACAAGACCTGTGACGGCTTGCTGGTCGGATACTACATTGATTTTATCGGAAAGACGGTCAAAGTTTTCCAGGAAATCGCCTCGGATCTTGTCGCGAAGCGTCTTTCGAACGGCCGCCAGGTTCAGATCGGTTTTCTCCCACAAAGACTCGATACAACGATCAATAAATTGCTCGATATTAGATACCTTTTTGTCGAATTCCTGGACATACTTCCGCTCTAGATTTGAAGACATATATATGAAAAGAGCGTCATCGTTTTCTGACTTCGCCTGAAGGTTATGATGAATTCTTATCTGAAGCAGGTTGTCACGCACGTTTGCGACAATCTTGTCAAAAGTCTCAGTAAAAATTTCTAGTGCCTCGGTAACATACTGCCGCTCACGCGGGTACAGTATCGAAAGATCATCATCCCAATTCGTGTTAGGCACATACCCTGACTCATCTTCCTTAAGCGCGGTCACTAGGTGCTCATCAGCCAGCGGCTTCCTTAAGGTGTTTGCGAGCGTTCCATGACGCACGCGCGTGCTGAGATAAGCGTTTAGTCCATGATCGCCCTTCAGGAACTCGTTCGTTACTTCAGAAAACAGTGCGCTAAATTGAAGATCAAGCTCGGACTCCTTGTAGTCGAGAACGTGCAATGAGGATAAGATATTAGTTAGCGAAGTATCGTTTTTGGAAAGGGTATCTGACACTAAATCGGCAAGTTCTTCCATAACACGATCTTGCTGGTTAGGATTCGACTGGGTCGCGCTTTTGTACCGCGTGTAAGTGTCGCCCAGCTTAGCGTTTAGCGTCTTCTTAATCGCAATGATATCAACGTATACTTTAGATTGCTCTACTAATGTCGTGCCTTTCGCGATTTCCTGCCTCTTCACACGGTCGCGAATCTCCTCTTGATAACGATAAGAGTTGTCCGGATCAAGAGACGCTAAGACCCTGCAAACTGCTATTCGCGCATCTTCGGTTTCCTTGGGAGTTTCGTAGAGCAATGTCTGGCGCATGATTTCAGGTCGCCAAACGCGATCCATATAAGCGATGACGCGATCCGCCCCTATCTCACTCGCCGCCACGGACAGATCGTCTGGCTGGGATATATTATTTGCTAGTTGATATCGCTCAAACGAAAATTTAAGGTGGGTTAGCTTATCGTCACCAAAATAAGTGCTGTAGAGCTCGAATAAAATTGGGAGCGAAATCGAGTCTGGCCAGTCCTGAACAGAATCTAGATGCGCCACTACGTCAGGAATAGGCAGTACGATTGGCACTTCCTTATTTACTAATGCGCCGAAGACGACAGCATCAACCGCCTTTGCGATTTCTCCCAGTGCAAGATAAGCGAGCGTGGCACACGCTGCCGCACGGAACTTTTCGGCTGAATTTCCTACATACATCAATTTGGAGAACTGTTCCGCCGCAGTGCTAAAGTTTCGCGCTCTAAGATTATGACGAGCAAGATATTTATCGAATCTTGGGCTCGCGACCTTTGCGGAAACAATTCCTATTGCCAAAGCCATCAGGATTTCATGGGTTACCGGATACGCTTCACGGATCTCTAGGCGCGAGTAAAAATCTGCCGCTGCCGTTTCCGGGAGGGATAGCGCTGTGAATGGCGATATAAACGGATCGATCGATAGAACATATTTTTGTTCTGGACTAGGATAATCGATGACCTCTCGCGCCAAAGCTTCGTTCATCAACGCTCTAGCGATTACAGCCCAAGAATGCCCGTAAAACCTATCGTGTATCGTATAGATTGCGAACGCTGCGCCGTAAGTATCTTTGCCAAACTCAAACAATCGAGAGAATAGCCGTCCTAATTCTCCGATATAGCCAGGCATAGGTGGCAACTCAACATTATGGGCAACCGCAGCCTTCGCTAGCAAAGCACAGACAGAAATATCTTCAGGATGGTCGAGTAAATAGGTTATTCCGCTGCTAAGCGTCTCGTCGTACAGGCCAGCACTGTACGATTCGATAACCGCGGCCCGTGATTTATCAATTTCCTCGGTGCCGATACTGAATTTCGGATTTAGTGTGCGTTCTACAGCCCTGATTCTCGGGTCGTCAATCCCGAGACTGAATTTTATGAACTTAAGAATATCACCAGCTACGTCACTCGGGAGTTCGTCATCAACCGCTACTGATTGCAGGACTAAAACGAGCGTCTCATAGTGATCGATCAACGATGCTTGTGCCTCAAAGAGCAGCGTTGGAGCAATATTTGAAGTTGAATAATGACCGAGATCAAATAATTTTGTGCGAACGTAAGCTTCAAAGTAAGTGTTGGTCGAGTCCCCCAGAAATCGTTCCAACTCGTCCTGGAGGTAGTTTTTTAGACCAGTCGCTTCGCTACGCTTCGATATGAAATTAATAAAGAATTTTGATAAGCTATTAGCGGGCGCTTTTGAGAGATATTCGCTGGCCAGCTTTCGCTTCTCTTCAAGGCCGTCCCAGACTTGCGCTAACGAAAGACGGTTCTGTATGAGCCATAGCGATATCCCAAACTTCTGTTCGATTTGCTCGAGTAGTGACCGTGCGGTGTCCTGCGAATCCAGGAGAACCGCCTTTTCGAATTCGTTTCGTAATTTTGTAAACTGGGTCAACTCCTCTTTAAAGAGAGACGCGCGATAAAGTCCCCAGATCAATTCAGAATGCACCCGAGCCGGTCGTCCATAAGCCTGCACAGCGTATAGTTGATCTACGTTACTTGGAAACGGCACGCCATGAAACGTAGCGAGGATATCGCGGGTTCGAATCGAATTCCTCAAGAAATAAAGCATTTCCGATGCATCACTCTTCATTTTTAAAGAAAATAAAGAGTTAGCTCGACGCAGACCGCCTACACGCAACTCGGTAGCGACCTGGTCGGCCTTTATTTTGCGCGCGTCTGCCGGCTTTTTTAAGCGTCGACGATTTGTGTGTCCCATTTTATAATATAAGAGTTTTTATAAAGTGTCGTGTGCGTTAAGCGTCATCGACTGACGATTGATCCGTCGCAGAATCGCTTTGATTTTCGTTGGCCCTGCCTGTGCTTTTCATTGGTAGCGAAGGTCTAGTTTTGCCCGGTTACTTTCGGACTACAACCATCCCAAACCCCATTATCAGAATCGATAGAGCCCCATGCCAAAACTTCACTTTTAGGGATGGGTATTTTAACACTCTTGCTTATAATCGATCCCCCGGCTTTTCCTAAACTTGTATCCCGTGTTTGCATTTGGACCTTCACTATCAATAAATATTCGCTGCCGATACGGTTAGCCAAAATATGCGGCCGGATACATCCAGCGCTTTCAGAAGCAACTTCGCAAACGTTGGGCGCAATTAAATTGACCGCGTCGCATGTAGGTCGTTTAACAACAAATTGACTATTTCCAACATCGCCGATTGCGAGCGAGCTAAAAACCGCACGGGTTATGTTTAAAGGGTTGGAAGGAATGGCAAGATAGCACACGGTAAGTAGGGCGACTACTGCAACCGCCTTCCAATATGAACCGGTCGAATCAAAATTTGTCGCAGCAAGCCAAGTGTTTGCGACGATAAGTACTAGCGCGAAACCTAGTAGAAAGAAGTGGCCGGCAACTTCGTTTTCATCGATTTTCCCGGCGCCTAATATCAGCAATAGGAGATAACCGGGAGACAGAAGCCACCATATTAATATGAACGTGAAATGCTGCGCCCGATAGCTATGCCCCATAAGCTGGTCATAGCTTTGCCCTTCCGGTAGCGTCCGCTTTCGCCAGACCTGATGTACAAATATTAGAGCGGCAACGGTACAGAGCAAGCCGAGGGAACTCACAGTCCTTACCGCACTTGCATAGTAAGAATGTGAATCGGCAATAGAAAAGCTTGCGATAAATATCCAAAAGAAAAAGGCTGCTAAACCGTGGAATAAGCTCCATACGGCAAACGTAGGACGACGCTTTTTCTCGATATCGTCAGTCACCCGCTCCGCCTCATGTCCTGGTGCCACAGCGTGGTGCAAGTAATAGGGTTTCCAGATTTCGCTACGAATCAAGTAGCTAGGAACGACGAGGACAACTGCAAGCAACAAGATTAAGGCGACGCCGAGTAGCGCGATCCCCAGTAAGAATGCGGATAAAGTCTTGATGTCTAGGTCAGGAAAATAGCGGACACTTGAAAAGTGACTGAAGGTGATGAGACCGCCCAAGACTAATGCAACGTTCCAGAGTATCAGGAAAGGGTTTTTGGAACAGTAGTCTGAAATTTTTGACCAACTGCTCACCTCGTTCGCTAAACGTGTGTTAGAGGGGCTCAAATCGGATTCGCGCATGGAAGTGGTATGGAGACTCGTTCTTTCGAGAAACGATTATCTCACGTCGCTGCCTGTAGATTCCATCCAATTTTTGCGTTCTGGAATGGCGACGATCAGTTATAAGGATTTCCGTTGCACTGCAGAGGAAAGCGCTCGCGTCGGCGGAGACCTGCGGTGCCTCGAGGGCTACTGATCACCACCGTTCACGTCTTCAATAGCTCGAACAGTGCCGACGCGTGCATGCCTGCATTCGGCAGATGGTATCGCGCCCACGCTTCACGGCTGGCCGCCGGCAATGTATCCGGCGTACTTTGCAGTGCGGCTAGCACTACTCCGAGTTGCTCTGTCGGGCATGTCAGTATCAGCCGGCTACGGGCCAGAAAATCGCTGCCGTCCGCGCGCTGGAGCAGTTCCACGGCGAGCAACGGCGCCCAGTTCCAGACCCCGACGGCGGCCTCGCCACCCAGCTGCTCGTCCTGCAGGAAATCGACAAGCCCGACTACTGCATCCGGCAAAAACGCCGAAAAGTAGTTGATTGCCATAAACGACGGCAGCGCAAGCGGCAGGCGCTCGGCCAGCGAGCGAAGGACCACAAGCTTGTGTTCAGTCAGCAGCCACTGCGGATGGTCTTCGAGGTAGCGTTTTCCGTCCATCGTGAGCAATCCCAGTACGTCGTCCTCCGCAAGACGCTGCGCTATCCAGTGAATGGAGGGGGAAAACCGCTGAGCGTCCGGGCGGCAGCTCGGAAGCTGCAATTCTTTTCCGGGGACATGCGGGAACGCCGCGCCCCTGCCCGCTCCCATCTGCCAAGCGACCAGACTCGGCCAAAGCAAGCGCGCCACGTCGGGGCCACGGTCGGCTCCCTCCGTCGTGAGCAACCTGACGAGCATGCTTTCGCACCAGTCGTCGACCAGGATTTTTCCCCACCAGCTGGGGTCGACAGGCCAGGCGCCGCACGCGGCGCGCCACATTAACGCCGGCACGAGCAAAGGCGGCGCGTCACGTTGCGGCACGGCTCGAAGGGTCTTGCTCCACAAATAGGCCGCGTCGGAGAAATAGGCCAGGCTCTCGCGTCTTGGCACCGGCATGGTTTCACGAAAGTAGCTGGCGCGAGGATTTAGCCAATCCGGAAACTTCTCCGGAAGCTGTTCCCGGTTCCAGCCAGGGACGCGCCAACTGGCCACCGCGCCCTTTGGTACCTCAACAAACAAACTCCAAACCCAGACTGAGCTGATCCATTCAAACCGTTGTTCGGTCGTGTGGTATGGCCGTGACCATGGCAGGGTTGTTTCGGGCGCCTCGGCCAGCCTGGACAACACGATGTCGCCGATGGCCAGCATTCCGTCAACGAGAGCCGCTCCACGCGCAAGGCGCTTGCCGATCGCGACGAACAGCGCTTCCGCCGCACCCATCAGTCCCCCATCTTCGTCGATGCGATTTTTCTGCAGACGCGATGCCTGTGCCAATCCAGCAGTCGACATCGTGTCGAGCGTGGCGTCAAGCAGCGCGCGGCGGGACCCGTCGAAACACGCCGGCCACCAGGCATCCGGTGGCGATGTACGGATCTGTGTGCCCAGAACGTGGCGCAGCACCAGGCGGGAGAGCAAGGGATTGGCGAATCGGTAGCCGTTGTCGCCCGGCAGAAGTTGCCCGGCGCTCGTCAAGGTCTGGAATTCGTTGTCGGTCGCGCCGGCCGCCTTCCAGCCTGCCTCGCCCAGCTCGCCATCCCATATTCCACGCCAGTCATTCCAGCGCTTGCGAACGACTGACTCCATCACCCGCAGATGCCTGGCCTTGATAACGAATACCCGTTCCAGCAATGCGCGGGTGTTCTGTCCTCTTTCCAATTCCACGAACGTGGCGAAAGACTCGCCTTGCGCGATTCGACAAAGCTGCAGCACATCCCAAGTGCGCGATAGCCAGCGGTGCCCTGGGTCGAAGGTCGCGAGCCAGGCAATCAACTCTTTGGCGCTCGTGCCGGGTTTCACACCGTATTCCGCAAGGCGCTGCTCGACCCAGGTGATGACCGCGCCGCGCCAATCTGGGTCCAGCGTCCACCGCCATATGTTGATGCTTTTTGCGACCTGGTCCGCAACAATCGGCAAAGCGCCTCCCTGGTGGCTGGGAAGCGCGTGACGGGAAATGACGAGCAGAGGCGCAGTTTGCGCGCGATCCCGCAAGGACTGCAATTGTCCCGCACCTACTTTGTCATCGATTGCCACGATCAAGGGTGACCTGTGGCGCATGACGTCGACGTGCTCCCCGAGCAGATTTGCCGCGGATGCCAGCACCAGAACGGTGTGGCGGCTCGCTGCAGCGAGGTGGCTCGCGATCAACCTAAACTCGGTCTCGTCCTCGATCTGCAACCAGTCGAGCATTTCGGGGCTTCGACTCGATCCCTCGCCAAAGAACCAATGATCCAGATTGGGCCATGTGTTGCGCCTATTCTCTTCGTCCGAGATGAATTCCGGCCTGCCGATGTGATACCGATCCTCGCGCTTCAGGTCCAGTGCAGGCAATGCCGGAAAGCTCGCGAACGTGAACACGTGCTTGTTCGGCCCTCGACTTGCAAGCAGTAAGCTCGGTTCGACACCCAGTTCCCGCGCCACCACTTGCAGCGCACCAGGATTCTTCTCCCACCATTCGAGCCGCTCACCCCTGCCCAACAAGGTGAGGCGCGCCTCCAGTGACCGCGTCGTGCGATCCAGCGACTCGAAAAGCTTCTCGTGGTTCTCCCACAAGTGCTCGGCGAATTTGCGCTGGCTGATTCCGTTCTTGCGAAGAGTGGCTGAAATGACGTTGGGTTTCATGGCCTATGTACCGGTACAAAACGCTACAAACGGTATTCTAGCTCGTTGCAACAAGCGTCGGGAGAACATAAAGTTGGCTCAATGCCGAACAATCATGTTTTGCAGATCCAGAGAGGAAATGCGATGAGCAAACAACTGACACATGAGCAGCACAAGGGCAATCTACTCAAGGAATATGACGGGTTCGCCAAGATGGCAAAGCGCGACCCCGACCTGTGCGTCGATCTTGCGATGGGCGTATTCGGTCGCCTTAACGGCGGCGATTACAACAGCGCACGCGTCAAAGCAGAGACCGCGGTCGAGACAATCCACATGATGTCGCGCGGCGAGTTCGGTTTCGATCGTGCTGCCAAGAGCGTCCAGAAGTATTTCCCTGCGGCGGATGAGCCTTGTGAGAACACATACGTCGACGACATCACGTAATGCTCGTCTGTATGTCAAGAGGTCCCCCCCCCTACGCGGGCGACCTCTTTTTTGGCGCCCTTCTACCGCTGCCGTTCTTGAATGCGGACTCAATGCCGTCGGTGACGAAAGAAAAGGTCGTGCCACCTTTCATTCAAGCGGTGAGTGGGATCAAGGGCTAGCACGAGCATGGGAACGTGGTACGGCGGCTCCCCGCCGACCGGCCGTTCCAGAAGTGGCTACCATTTCGACCACTTAATGTCCTGTCCCGTTAGTTCGACCGCGACGGCGAGCTACTTTTTCGAGGATCAAGGCGACGGCAGCCGTTCTTGTGAACGGCTTGGGGCTCTCGTTGGCTGACGAACCTATCGATTGTGCCCGTCAGCGCCTTGATGTTGGCGAACGGGCCGCACCCGAAGAGGATGAGCTCCCGACTCGCGCTGAACGCAACAGCTACGATAGAAGCTGCGACTTTACGCCCATTGAGTGTTGCGCTCGGCGCAATCTCGAGCGCAACAGAAGCGAGTCCAGGGAGAACGCAACGCAAATTTAGGTATATCCGCTGGGTTTCACACTTAAAACTCACGCAACACTTCACCCGAACTACCAAGAATGCGAAGTATCGTTCTTCACATTATCCGGACGGCAATTCGGTCGCGCGTACAGCTCTCGGAAGCAAATTTGAGACATTTGACTTCGGCACCGGCTACTCCTCGCTCGCCTACCTCAAGCAGCTGCCGCTCGATATGCTCAAGATCGACCGTTCATTCGTGCTCGACCTGCTGACCCATCAGAACGACGCAGTGATCGCCCACACCACCATCGCGCTGGAGCGCAGGCCCGGCCTGCGCGTACGGGCCGAATACGTCGAAACGGTAGCCCAGCGCGACTTCCTGTTGGAGCACGGCTGCGACGCCTACCAGGGCTACCTGTGCGCCCGGACGTTGCCGGCCGACGCCGCAGTCTCGGTCATCTGAATGCCACGATAAACTCTTGCGGGTTTAGCCAATGGCGCCGCCGCCCGTTCGGGGTTCGTCCCTTCCTTTCCCGGCAACACTGCCATTGCCTGATCTCGCTTCGGGAGTGCAAATCGTCACCGAAGTAACCAATTCATTTCCGGTGACTCCTGCATGGCAGGCACCGCAACTATGAGCTGGATGCGTATGCATTAACGAAATTGCTTCTGAGGGTTTCGACCTCGTCAACCGGTCTTAACGGCCCGCATGCTTCCCGACGTCGCCCTGGATATGATCCGCACTGAGCGCTACGCACGCAGCGGCGCGCCGTTCGCCACGAAACGATTCCTCTCATCAAACATGAACCCGCCATTTCCCGACTTGATCGCTTCGACGGCTGCCGCCTCGTCGGCGAATCCGGATTTTCCAATCAAGTCGTGTACGCTGTAATAAAGCAGTTCGCCATAAACGCGCGGTTCATATTCTTTTCTCTCCGACGTTGCCGGTTGTGACTGGATGATCCGCGCGGTATCGCTGGCCGGATAATATGCCGTGGCGTACGCTGGCGGCTGAAGCAGCGAAGCGCGTTCGTAGGTCAGGTGCGCGAGCAATTCCCGCAACTGGATGGCACTTAACGCATTGTCGCAAATCCCTTGCTTCAGCCCGAGCATGAATTCGCTGCACTCCCCGCCATCGTCCAGTGACACCAGAAGCGCCAGGCTATCTATGCGGATCAGTAAGGTGTTCAGCGCGTTGAAATCACGGTAATCAAAGATATGAGCTACGCTTCCTTGATCTGCTCGAAACACCAGCAGCGTACCGAAGCAGCTATCGTCCAATAGCGCGCCTGAGTGCAGCGAGCGAGCGATCGCATGCACATGGTGCAGGCGTGACAAATCGTACAGGTCGCCGATCATGGCATCGCCTTTACGGCGGTCGCGGTGCAGTCGCAAGCTGGTATCTTTGAAGTGCGTTTTGAAGTACACCCATGCAAGCCAGACGAAGAGGTATTGATAGTCTTCGCGCGTAGCATTCCGCATGAAATGGTCGTATCCGGACGTCAGCAGCAGCGAAATTCGCGCCTCGAGATGCTGGCCGTATTCAGAATTGCACGATACACAGCAAGGTATGACGTACTGTCCATACTTGAACGGCGTACCGTTTGGAAGGGAAATTGTTTGCTGATATAGATTGCCATGCCTGAGCAACCAGTCCGGGATGATATGTTCCCGGTTCGAGTTGTCGTCATTGATCGCTTTACCGCATAGACAGCAGTGTTGGCCGCTGAAAATTTGGTCTACAAACTCCTCTACGTCGAAAACGACGATGCGGCCCTGGGCATTTTTTACAGCCATGTTGAATTTATTCGTGGTAGTCGAGAATATGGAGGGTGAAGCTTGCTGCAGGCAATGGATTTGCCAGGAACCGTCAGACGCTACAAAAGCCGAAGGTCCCTCATGCGCCCTTCCATACCGAGATGATAAGATTCGAGCCACTCGTACTTGCGCCGTACGCCCGGCTCGCCCGCAAACTCCGAAAGCCGCCGTTCGATAATTTCCTCATGTGGCTTGAGCAGCCAGGGATACAGACACAGGTAGTTGAGCGAGGTGACGCCGTCCGCTCCGGTATACAGCAACGGATGTTCCACAAACATGTCCGCCGGCACCTCCCCGCCTTTGGAGAGCCGGGTGCGGACGCTGTCGCTGATGACGACACGGGGATAGTCTGCCGACTCTTCAAGCCGAACCGCTTCCAGCGCGCCCGGCCCAAGCACCACGTCCTTTTCCTTGTACAGATCGCCAATCGTGATACCGCCCCGTAATGGCAACTCATACATCAGGAAAATTTGCTGAACCTGGATCGCAATCTCATTCAGGAAATATGCGATCCACTGCTCTTCGCCTATGGTGCGCGTCCCCGCAATCGGGATCGCTGCAAAAACGTTGTCGCTGAAGGCCTTGACGATCGCTTGGCCCGGCCGGCTACCGCTCAATCGGCGTTCAAATCCGCGGATGGACGCGAGGAATCGTTCCACCGAGTTCTGGTCGGTAGTGGCCGTGCTGAATAGCTTGGCGCCACCCAGGATGTCAAGGTACGCGCAAATATGTGGCTCAAAATCGGTGTTCATTCCTCACCCGCCTGAGAAGCAAAGAAAAAGAGGCTTAACAGCCTGCATCTTACACCTCGGCATCCATATTGCGGAACAGAAGCGAGCCGGCGCTGGACAACTGCGCGGAGCGTCGCTGCACGAACGCCGTGTTTTCGGTGACCTCGACAACTTCAAGTCACTCAACGACACCTTCGGGCATGCGGTGGGCGACCAGTTGCTCAAGCAGGTGGCGTAGCGGCTGGGCGGCTGCGTTAGCCACCACGACACCGTCGCCCGCTTCGGCGACGACGAGTACGTCGTGCTGCTCGAAGGGATGAGCGCGGACATGGAGCGGGCGTGCGCCCAGGCCCGGACGGTGGGCGAGCGCATGCTTCTGACGCTGCGCCAGCCGCACCAGCTCGACCAATACTGCCACCATGGCGCGGCAAGCATCAGGATGGTGCTGTTTAGCGATGCCAGGGAGGACATCGGCGAGATGCTCAAGCGCGCGGACATGGCGATGTACGAGGCCACGGCCGAGGTCCGCAATACGCTGCGCCTGTTCAACCCGGGCATGCAGTCTGCGCTGTCAGCGGGCATGGCGCTCAAGAACGACCTGCGCCAGGCCTTGCGCGAGTACGAACGCGAGTTCGACCTGCATCATCAGCCGCAGATCGACCGCCACGGCCAGGTCACCTGTGTCGAAGCGCTGGTGCGCTGGCACCATCCGACGCGCGGCATCGTCTCGCCGGTCGAGTTCATCCCGCTCGCCGAGTAAACCGATCTGCTAGCCAATCAAAACAACGCGGTGATCGGCCGCAATATCATCGCGCCGGGGCGGAGCCCCGGCCTGCCCGTACTGGCCGAAGGCGTCGAAACGGTAGCCTAGCTCGACTTCCTGTTCGAGCACGGCTGCGACGCCTACCAGGGCTATCTGTGCGCCCAGGCGTTGCCGGCCGACGCCGCGGTTGCGTTCATCTGCACGCCATGATAAGGCCTTGCGGGTGTAGCCGATGGCGCTGCCCCCGTTGGGGTTGGACCCTCCCTTTCCAGGTAACCCTGCCATTGCCTGATCTCGTTTCGGGACTGCAAATCGTCACCGAAGTAGCAAACTTAATTCCAGTGACTTCGATCTAACAATTTTGCTACCAAATTTAGGAAGGAAAACTGCCAGATCGAGTGCGGCTTGATGTCCCCTCTCCAGTGCGCTCTCCGCCTACGCATCTAACAACATTACTTCCGAGAGCTCAATCTGTTTCTCATATTCAGTGCATAAGATAACCAGCTTTAGCCGCGCGCACGATGAACAACAAGCTCTTAGAAACACTAAACAAAATCGCCGCCGAGCATACTGCCGGCGAGACAAGACGCCACGCCGGGCACGTCCCTGTCCCTGAGCTGCCTCCGCGTGGCCCTTTGTCCAGCGCCGACCAATGGCGTTCGATAATATGGTCAATCGATTCCGCCGAACTCCACGGCGAAGCCTCGCTGAAAGGCCTGGCGCTCGCATTTGGAAAAATCATTCAGGCAGACTACTTGAAGACCCTGATGATGGATGCGCGCGTGAGAGTCGAACCCCATTCCGACGTGTCAGTAATGTTGTGGGAAGAGGATTTGCCGCTAACCGAAAAATCGGAAACCTTGCGGGATCTACTTAGCGTTCGCGCAGGTTGTTCGCCGCTCGCGTTATCGCAAACCATCGTTCTTTCCGCTCCTTGGGTGCGATATCGCTTGTTCCGGGCTCTGGAAAATTTGGGGAAGAACCCTTTTCGGCAAGATAGTAATCACCAGGCGACGGTTTGGCTGCCTTGGCCGATCGTCTGGGTCAGCAACGGGTATCACTCGATTTCCGTGGGTGCGATGTATGGCAGCGCTATATTGGATGGTCTCGACCAATACGATGCCTCTTCGCTGTTGATGGCTGTCAGGCCTGACGGAAAAGATTGGCTTCGCACTCACGACAATTCCGTGATCGCCCCTATCCATTCACTGGCAATGGCGGCCATCTTCGAAATCGGGCGGCGGCTGCTGGACATTCACGCCCAATCGCCGGAACCACCAAAGCTCAGTTGATCCAGTCCAGGCTTGCGAGGCCCGCCAGCCGGGCTTATTCATCTTGGCGAATTGCGTTACCCGCACGCCAAAGATGGCCAAACCCGGCCCCGCTATAGCGCGAGTCGAACGCCTCGATCGGCATTGGTTTCCCGAGCATTTAGCCCAGCAACCTTCCACTGCCACTGTGCGCGAGGAAGCTGCGCTCCTCTTTGTGCTCACGCCCTTTTCCACGATCTCGAGCTTGGGGCTGGCGCCCCATCGCGATGAGCGTCTTGGCAATCAGCCCGGCACCCGGCGCGCTATGCACCGCATGGACGAAGGAGCGTTCGACCGTTGGGGCCGCCAGCGGAAACCGCTTCAGGTCGGCCAGCGACGTGTAGCCGATGCCAGCGTCAATTCGTACTTCGCCGCAAACGGCCGCATCGCCGCGCCGACCATCGCCGCCACCAGCTCGCGGTGGCAGTGGTCTTTCACGTCCACCAGGATCTCGGTCAGCAGCCCGTACTTCAAATGCGGACGCACGCTCACGTCCAGCCGCGACAGCCAGGGAGACACCGGCTGCAGGATCTCGCGGAACACCGACGCCTGTTCCCACTGCACCAGCAGCGGCTTGTACACCTTGCCGACCGCCGTCAGCGGCAGTTCGTCGACGACCCTGACGGCCTTCGGCCAGGCGGCGCGTTCCGGGATGCGCGCGCAGGCGTGGGCCAGCAGCGCTGCGCTGTCGCCCCCGGCGCCTGCGGCGAGCATGACGTAAGCGACGGGGACCTCGCCCGCCTGCAGGTCCGGGCGCCCTACCGCGGCCGCCATCGCCACCTCCGGGTGCGACTGCAATGCCTCCTCGATCATGCGCGGATCGATATTGTGTCCGCCGCGGATGATCAGTTCCTTGGCCCGGCCGGTGAGCCAGACGTAGCCGTCCTCGTCGATGCGCGCCAGGTCGCCCGAATTGAGCCAGCGCACGCCATCCTCATCAACCACCCATAGCGTGCGGTCGTGTTCCGGGTTCAGGTAGCCGGCGCCGACATGCGCGCCCCGCACCAGCAGGTTGCCGATTTCGTTGACGGCGCAGGCGCCCAGGTAGCGGTTGTCGTCGCCGATCCGGGCGATCCGCAGCATGGCGAACGGCAGCCGCAGGCCGACCGAGCCCGGTTTCGGCACGCCCGCATACGGCGTCGGGCAGGTCGCCACGGTCGCCTCGGTCTGGCCATAGCCTTCGAGGATGCGAATGTCGGTGCGCGCCGTGAATGCGCGCATCACCTCGACCGGCAAGGGCGCGGCCGCCGAGATCGCAAAACGGACGGCATCCAGGTTGTCCCCGTCGGCGCCCTCCTCCAGCAGCGCCGCGAAGATCGACGGCACCGCGCTGAAGTAAGTGATGCCGTGTTTCGCCAGGATCTTCAGGAAGTTGGCGCGCACGCCCGGCGTACAGAAGCCGGCCGGCCCGGCCACGACCGTGGTCATGCCCAGCGTGAGCGCGAGCAGGCAGTTGATGGCGGCGTTGGCATGGAACATCGGCAAAGCCAGCAAGCCCACGTCCTCGCTCGACACCGGCGCCGCCATCGCCAGCATGCGGGCGTTGGCGATCTTGTTGCGATGGGTGCCGCGCACCAGCCGCGGCAGGCCGGTGGTGCCGCCGGTGTGGAACAGGCTGACGGGGTCGCCGGGGCGCGGCCAGTCCGGCGGCGCCAGCGGTGCGGGACTGAAGCCGCGCACGGCGGCGCCGAAGTCGATGCAGTCGGGCGGGCAGCGGCCGCGCACCACGACGATGCGCTCGAGCCGGGGCAGCTGCGCGCGGATCTGGTCGACCTTGCCCCAGATATCGCTGCACGGTAGCGCGCCCATCGTCACCAGCACCCTGGTGCCGGCGCTCGACAAAATGCCGCGGATGATCTCCGGCTCGAGCAAGGGGTTGACCGGATTGACGACGCCGACGGTTTCCGCAGCCAGCATGCACACCAGCGTTTCGGGCAGGTTCGGGAGCAGCAGGGAGACCACGTCGCCGCGCTGGACGCCGTAGTGGCGCAGCAGGCGCGCGGTCTGCGTCACCTGGCGCGCGAGCCGGGCGAAGGTGCATTCCTCATACGGCCGCGCCACATGCCGGCGATAGCGCAGCAAGGCCCCCAGGGCGCGCAGGCGCGCGCGCACGGGAATGCGGCCGGGATCGTAGCAGAAGCCGTCGAAGAAAAAGCGCAGCGCCGGCTTGTCGGGGAACCTGGCGCAGGCCTGCAGCAGGGCCTCGTAGCTGGAGTGGGCGTCGAGGTAGGCGTCCAGGGGACTGGCCTCGATCCGTTCGATGTCGGCGAGGGTGCCGGGGACGGGGCTGGACATGGCGCATCCCGCTGTTCACGACGCGCCGCATGGCTGGCGCGCCAGATAGCCGGACAGGGTCAGCGTGTCCGCCTCGTCCTCGCCGGCCAGTCGCTCCATCAGTTCGACGACCTGCGCGAAGACATTGGCCAGCATCGCGCGGTCGACGCCCGGACTGCAGCCGATCGCGTTGTAGCAAAGGTGGGCTCGCAGGCCGGCAGGTTGCCGCGCTCGGCGGCTTCGTGCACCGCGCCGGCCTGCTGCAGGATTTGATTCAGGAGACGCATCAGCGAGGTGCCGTCGACGATGGCGTGGTGGCTGCAGACGATCAGGTGGCCATCGCCGCCGGACGCCCGCGGCACCCGGACGACCCTGAACAGGAAGCCGGCGTCGAGGTCGAAGCGGTGCTTCGACTGTGCCTCGGCGACCCACTGCCAGTACGCTTTAGCGCGACTGCGCTGCCGCCTCCTGCTTCTGGTACTCGTAACCGTCCATCGCCGCTCTCCCTCGCCCGCAGGCCGTGTTGGTGGAAAACCGGGACGACCCGGTCGTCCCCCCCACAGGTTTGATCGCCACAGGCGCGGATAGTTTGCTAGAATAATTCCATTGTTATCGAATCGTCGAAATGGACTCACGCATGGATACCAAGGCAGTCCTGGCGGCGTTGGCCGCCCTGGCCCAGGAAAGCCGGCTCGCGGTGTTCCGCCTGCTGATCCAGGCCGGGCCTGCCGGCCTGGCCGCCAGCAAGATCGCCGAACACCTCGCGATTGCGCCCTCGTCCCTGTCCTTCCACCTGAAGGAGCTGTCGCACGCCGGGCTGCTCGCCTCGAAGCAGGACGGGCGCTTCGTGATCTACACGGCGAACGTGGCGGCGATGAATGGCCTGATCGGCTTCCTGACCGACAACTGCTGCGCCGGCCTGCCTTGCGGCGCGGCTCAACCCTTGAAAAACTGCGCATGAACGTACTGATCCTCTGCACCGGCAACTCCTGCCGCTCGATCCTGGGCGAGGCGACCTTCAACCACCTGGCCCCGGCGGGCTGGCGCGCCGTCAGCGCCGGCAGCAAGCCGGCGGGCCATGTGCATCCGCGCTCGCTGGCGCTGCTCGAACGCGAGGGCATCGCCACCGCGGGATATCACAGCAAATCCTGGGACGCGCTGCCGCTGACGCCGGACATCGTGATCAGCGTGTGCGGGAATGCCGCCGGCGAGGAATGCCCCGCTTACCTGGGGCCGGTGCTGCGCGCGCACTGGGGCGTGGAAGACCCGGCGCACGCCAGCGGCACCGACGCGCAAATCGATGCCGCCTTCATGCATGCCTACCGCACGCTGCGCAATCGCATCGAGGCCTTCTTCGCGCTGCCGCTGGCCGAACTGCAGCAGGACCGCGCGCGCCTGAAGGCCGAGCTGGACCGCATCGGCAGCCTGCCATGACGCTCGCACGCCGCCTCGCGGCCGAGGGCCTCGGCAGCGCGCTCCTGCTGGCGGTGGTGGTCGGCTCGGGCATCATGGCCGAGCGCCTGGCCGGGGGCAACGTGGCGATCGCGCTGCTGGCCAATGCGATCGCCACCGGCGCCGCATTGGTGGCGCTGATCCTGATGTTCGGCACCATCTCCGGCGCGCACTTCAATCCGGTGGTGACCCTGTCGGAGGCCTGGCAAAAGAATGTACCGGCGCGCGAGGTGCTGCCGTATATCGCGGTGCAGCTGGCGGGCGCCTTCGCCGGCGTGGCCGCGGCGCACGGCATGTTCGGCGAAGCGCTGTTCGCCGCCTCCACACATGCGCGCACCGGTCCGGCCCAGTGGTGGAGCGAATTCGTCGCCACCTTCGGCCTGGTCGGCGTCATCATCGGCTGCTCGCGCAGCCGGCCCGCCGTCACGCCGTTCGCGGTGGCGGCCTACATCACGGCGGCCTACTGGTTCACCGCCTCGACCTCGTTCGCCAACCCGGCCGTCACCCTGGCGCGCAGTGCCACGAATACCTTCGCCGGCATCCGGCCGGAGGACACGCCGGGGTTCATCCTGGCCCAGCTGGCCGGCGCCCTGGCCGCCACCCTGATGTTCTGCTGGCTGTATCCGCCGGCGCCGGCGTCGGCCACCGTCGGCGGCACCGTCGCGCCGGGCGACTTCGCGCAAGCGCCCGCCGCCGCCGCCCCTCACCAAGCGAGACCATGATGGCCCTTCCCGACCTGCCGAACATCCAGGAACATTTATTCGACATGCCCGACATGGCCAAGCTCGCCCAGCAAGGCGAGCCGAATCATCCGCCGCGCATCCTGCTGCTCTACGGCTCGCTGCGGGAGCGCTCGTTCAGCCGCTTCCTGACCCAGGAGGCCGCGCGCATCCTCGAACACTTCGGCGCCGAGGTGAGGATCTTCGACCCGATGGCGTTGCCGATGGCCGGCAGCGTGCCGGAAGACCACCCGAAGGTCGTGGAACTGCGCGCGCTGTCGCTCTGGTCCGAAGGCCAGGTCTGGTGCAGCCCGGAGCGCCACGGCGCGATCACCGCCGTGATGAAGAACCAGATCGACTGGATACCGCTGGAACAAGGCGCGCTACGCCCCAGCCAGGGCCGCACCCTGGCCGTGATGCAGGTCTGCGGCGGTTCGCAATCGTTCAATGTGGTGAACACCATGCGCCTGCTGGGACGCTGGATGCGCATGTTCACGATCCCGAACCAGTCTTCGGTGCCGATGGCCTACAAGGAGTTCGACGAGGCCGGCCGAATGCGCCCTTCCGCCTACTACGACCGCGTCGTCGACGTGATGGAAGAGCTGTTCAAGTTCACGCTCCTGATGCGCGGCCGCACCGGCTACCTGACCGACCGCTACAGCGAGCGCAGCGAACGGGCGCGGGCGGCGATTGACCGCCAGATCGAACAAATCTAGGCGACGCCACGCCGCCGCCCATGCGCCCAGACATACAGCGCGGGCAGGATCAACAGGGTCAAGGCGGTCGACGACAGGATGCCGCCGATGACGACGGTCGCCAGCGGGCGCTGCACCTCGGCGCCGGTACTGGTCGCCAGGGCCATCGGCAGGAAGCCCAGCGAGGCAACCAATGCCGTCATCAGCACGGCGCGCAGGCGTGCCTGCGCGCCTTCCCGCATGGCCTGTTCCGGCGCCTGGCCCTGCTCGCGCAGGGAACGTACGAACGAGATCATGACCAGCCCGTTGAGGACGGCCACGCCGGACAGGGCGATGAAGCCGACGGCCGCCGAGATCGACAGCGGCAAGCCGCGCAGCCACAAGGCCAGCACGCCGCCGGTCATGGCGAACGGGATGCCGCTGAAGACCAGCAGGCCGTCCTTGACGCTGTTGAACATCAGGTAAAGCAAGGCGAACACGATCGCCAGCGCTGCGGGAACGACAATCGCGAGGCGCCGGCTGGCCGCCTGCAGGTTCTCGAACTGCCCGCCCAGGCCGATCCAGGTCCCGGGCGGCAGCTTGACCTCGACCAGTGCGGACTCGAGCCCGGCGACGAAGGAGCCAAGGTCGCGCCCCCGGACGTTGGCCGTGACCACCACCCGCCGCTTGCCGTTCTCGCGGCTGATCTGGTTCGCTTCCGGCACGAAGCCGAGTGTCGCGATTTCCGACAAGGGAATGCTGGCCGCGTGGCCGTCCCGGGCCGGCAGCGACACCGGCAGCTGGCGCAGGCTGTCGATATCGTTGCGCGTCCCCTCCGGCAGGCGCACGGTGATGGAGAAGCGGCGGTCGCCTTCGAACACCGTGCCGACATCCCTGCCGCCGACCAGGGTCCCGAACGCTTCCTGCACGTCGGCGACATTGAGTCCATAGCGCGCGGCCTTGATGCGGTCCACCGTCAACGTCAGGGCCGGCAGTCCCTCGGTCTGCTCGACCTTGACCTCGGCCGCCTCCGGCAGCTTGCC
>Ga0213837_1000489_pt1 | contig 39669 bp, 27 predicted proteins | sample SWPATP12_FD_160572 | JGI IMG/M metagenome (GOLD analysis project Ga0213837, IMG submission 160572) | Coastal seawater microbial communities from Marineland, Florida, United States - SWPA TP1 #2 | ecosystem: Environmental > Aquatic > Marine > Coastal | place: USA: Florida | collected 2016-08-06
CCGTATTAAATGTACGATATTTACCTAATTTGCCACACTTATAAGTAGTAACCCACCTCCGCAGCCATTTATTGGTGTGGTCTACAGAGGATTAAGTCTTTTTAGAGGGGAAAATCCCTAGAACCCCTAATACTATTGATTAGGCTCTTTTTTAACAATGCTTCGATATTGTTTCTAGAGACAGTATGTCAAAAAAAAATCCAAAATTTAAGATTTAACCTTTATTATTCAAGAAATTGAGTAAAAATACAGGGTCCACATGACAACCCGTTAGAGTCCATAAGTAGATGGGTTTAGTCGACTGTCCTTTGAGGGGAAAAATTCTTTATCTAAAGGTCCGCCTAACGTACAGGCTGTGTGAAAACTATTGATCACCTTTTGGTCTAAGCAGTCTTTTTATATGATCAATCGGTCTTAAGTATCGATCCTCAATTGATATCTGAATTGGTACAATAAACTATCAAAAAATTGATAGGTTTCAATTACATGTCGAGATTTATCGAAGGCCAAAGCCGAACACAAAGCACGCTGTTCCCCGAAGTTTTAGATGACTACATCCATGAAGATAATCCGATTCGTGCAGTCGATATGTTTATCAATTCATTAGATTTATCTGAGTTGGGTTTTGCACGTTGCCAACCAGCCAAAACAGGTAGGCCAAGCTATTCTCCGGCAACCATGCTCAAGATTTACCTTTATGGTTATCTTAATCGCATTCAATCAAGCAGACGTTTAGAAAAAGAAACGCAGCGTAATGTCGAGTTGATGTGGCTGGTTGAGCGTCTTACCCCAGATTTTAAAACGATTGCTGATTTCAGACGTGACAACGGCAACGCGATACAACAAGTCTGTAAGCGCTTTGTGTTGATATGCCGTGAACTCAATATGTTTACGGATGCCATCGTGGCTATTGACGGCACTAAATTCAAAGCGGTTAACAATATCGCTAAGAACTACTCACGTGGTTTGATAAAGACGTGTATCGAAACAACCGAAAAAGATATTGCCAATTATCTTATGGAGCTCGATAGAGCAGACCGCCAGTCCCGCACTGAAGACGCAGAAAAAGTGAAAGGCAAGCTCGCTAAACTGCAAGCGCGTCTGGTAAGCGAGAAAACAATACAGCAAGAATTGGAAACCTTACCCGACAAACAAATCTCCTATACCGACCCCGACAGCAGGCGAATGGCACTAAAGCATAAAGGCGTATTAGTTGGCTATAATATTCAAGCGGCTGTCGACACCAAACATCACTTGATACTTGCCCATTACGTGACGAATAACCCAAGTGACAGACATCAGCTTGTCCCGATGAGCCAGCATGTGCAACAAGCGTTAGGTAAACAAGACATTACCATTCTTGCTGATAGAGGTTATGACGACAGCACGAGCTTTAAGACTGTTCATCAGGCAGGCGTTACTGCAATTGTTCCGAAGATCCGTACTTCGGCTAATCGAAAAAAAGGACTGTTTACCAAAGAAGACTTTGTCTATAACAAAGAAAAAGACGTCTATGAATGTCCTGCTGGCAAAGATATCCCGTTTAGCTTTGTTTCAACTGACAAAGGAAAACCGCTACGCGCTTACATGTCGGTCATGACCTGCAAAGGTTGTACTATGAAATCGCGGTGCACAACATCACCAGCAGGAAGACGGATCCGAAGACTCGATGATGAGGAGCATGTTGAACGCGTGGCACAAGCTTATAAAAACATGCCAAACGCAATGACATTGAGGCATCAAACCGTCGAGCATCCCTTTGGTACAATAAAGCAATGGGCAGGAACGCAACAACTACTGACAAGAACATTAAAACATGTAAAAACAGAGGTAAGTTTGCAGGTCTTGGCATACAACTTCAAAAGAATGATGAATATCATGGGCGTTAGCGGTCTCATATCTGCAATGAAGACATGAGAGTTGTGGCGACACTTATCCAAAAATGTTAGTGCCCTCAGAATTACTATATCGTTCTATTTGAAGCAGCAATCATAAATATGAGTTTTCACACGGCCTGCGTACACAACTGTTATTTAGGTAAGATCACTTGAAGGTCAGCTTCACTACAACGACTGTTAAATTATAATGATGAGTAGCGCGGTGAAGCGCTACTCCGAAAGGCGGCGTTTATTGTAGTGCTGTAATAGTAACGTTATTAGCGCTGTGCTTTTCAATCTTCGCTTTACCCGAGCTTTCCAGAAATACTAGTAATGATTGCGGATCGTTGGTCTCAAAGATCCCCGTTACGGATATCTTGGAAAGCTGCTCAGAGCCAATAGATATTTGCAACGCGTTGTAGCGGTTAAATTCGTAGATAACATCTTCTAGCGAATCATTTTTAAATATCATTTCCCTCGCTTTCCACGACGTTTTCTTATCTACATCAGCGTGAACGAGCGTGGTAATTTTCCCGTCTTCTTTTACAGTAGCCTGCTGCCCTACCGAAACTATTAATGGTTTTCCCAAAGGAACCTCTATTTCCGCATTGCTATCTAGTCGAACGCTCTCGTCGCTAAATGAGACATCTTGGTTTTTGCTCGCATTTTTAGTAAGCGCAACTATCCCATTAATAACGGTAAGTTCCACATTACCTTTACTACTTCTAACGTTAAACTCGGTTCCCAAGGCTTGGAACATTGTCCCGTTTACCCATACCCTAAAAGGTTTACCAGGATTATGCGCGACTTTAAATATGGCCTCACCGTTGTGCAAAACTATGTTTCTAAAGCGCGGGGTATAATCAATATCTACATTGGTTAATGTATTTAAATAAATAATTGAGCCATCGCTTAAAGTGATACTTCGCTGCTCACCTAAGGTGGTAACGTAATTGACGCTAATTGTTGTAGTTTGACCCTTTAAAGGAAGCATCGCCGGCGTAAACTGATGTAAGGCAAATAAACTAAGGATAAAACTCGCTGCTAATGTCCAAACTATAGGAGCAGACCACTTTTTAGCTTTCAAATGTGCTGGTTTTTCCTGAACAGGGAGAGTCAGATTCGACGTAATGGGGATAGCCTCAACACCCGATGTACTTATCTTTTTAAGCAATTCCTCGACCGATATTTTTTTATTTGAATCGATATCATCCAATACATCAAGTAAGGTGCAAGTGTGCAAGAATTCTTGAACATGTATAGGGCTTTCGACAAGCCACTGTGCGAGCTCGTGGTGCTGCTGCTGGCTTAGTTCGCCTTCATCAATCAGTACTGACCAATAGCTAGCCTGCTCTATAATAAGTGTATTTGGTTGCGAAGTTATGCTCATGACGCTTGACCCATACTGTGAGCCTTTCGGCATTCCGTTACCGCGCGGGTTAAATACTTTCTAACAGTGTGAATAGAAATCCCTAGTTTTTCAGCAATTTCAGCGTGATTCAAGCCATCTCGTTTACGCATCAATAAGACTGATTGATAAATAGGGGGTAGACTCGTCAGTATTTTTTCTAAATCCTGAATCGCTTTTTGTCGTTCAATGTGCGCGTGTGGGTCGTCCTCACATGGGATTTCTTCGACATTCTCAAGTGCACTTGACTCCTTTTGCCACTGGCTAACATTCTTTAGGCGCTTTTCATGAACTAAATTTGCAGCAATGCGAAAAAGGTAAGCCCGAGGCTGTTCTATTAAGTCTTTCCTCTCAACCCGTATTAGCCGAAGAAACGCTTCCTGCGAGAAATCTTGTGCTTGTTGATGATTGCTTGAGCGACGAAGAAGAAACGCAAAAAGTTCCTTATAGGAGCTTTCGTATAATCCCTTAACAAAACTATCACTCTTTGGGGCTGAATTATTTGGCATAGACTCATTTCGATTGACGTAAATTGGGTGGGCGAAAATAGGCCCACTAGATAAGAGTGTTGTGAGATGGAAATTGGGTACTAAAAAAATAAATAAAAAAAGTAGTACCTAAAACGATGGTGATATCTCTCTTTATTGCTAAGCGGGTAAAAATCCGCACGATTGCCTGAAATATAAATACACGACAAAAACATCAATATAACATTATCATAGGAACTTAAGCATGAAGTCGCGTACCCCAAATTGGAAGAAAAACCCCATTGTACTATCGATGGTTTTATCATTAGCAGGCAGTTTTAGCGTGATGGCAGAAACCGGCGTAAAAGAAAAACAGGTACAAATAGAGGTTTCTGAAATTCCTCTTGATAGCGCGTTGCAAAGTGTAGCGAAGCAATTTGGTAAACAAATCGTCTTTTTTTCTAATGTTGCAGAAGGCCTAACAGCGACCCCCTTTGCCGGAGATTACACTGAACACGCAGCGCTAGATGCACTTTTACAAGACACTGGCTTGCAATATCGCTACATAAACAAGCGTACTATCGCTATAGAAAAAGCGACGAATGAGGCAAAACTTAGCGGAAAAAAGCGAAGTAACACGGTTGATGTATCTGACACTCAAGTATATGCATCCCCTGCAAGTGAAAAGCAAGCTTCTAGTAAAGGCATGGTTGAAAATATTACCGTCACCGCACAGCGCCGTACTCAAAACCTACAGGAAGTCCCCATATCAGTGTCTGTGATGAAGGGCGATTTATTAAATAGTGTAAGCTCCAGCGGCGGAGATATCCGGTTTATGTCTGCCCGTATACCGAGCCTCAAAATTGAATCGTCATTTGGGCGCTCATTCCCGCGCTTTTATATCCGTGGTATCGGCAACCAAGATTACGATCTAAACGCCTCTCAACCTGTCTCTCTTGTGTACGATGACGTAGTGCAAGAAAGTCCGATACTAAAAGGGTTTCCTGTATTCGATGTTCAAAGTGTGGAGGTGCTTAGAGGGCCCCAAGGCACGTTATTTGGACGAAATACCCCAGCAGGTTTGGTTAAATTTACCAGTAACCGCCCTACCCAGGATTTAGAAGGGTACTTCTCTGCCTCGTATGCCTCACTGAATACCCTGTCTATGCAGGGCGCCATAAGTGGCGGCTTAACCGATAGCATTTCAGCCCGCGTTTCATTGTTGAAGCAAACACGAGATGACTACATTGATACAAAAGCTCCAGGTTTTGAACAAAATGACGTTTTAGGTGGGTATGATGATCAGGCGGCTAAAGTACAAGTTCTATACGAACCAAACGATAATTTCTCAGCACTTTTCAACTATCATACAAGAGACCTAGACGGAACTCCTACTGTGTTTCGCGCCAGTGTAATTACGCCTGGAACTAACGATTTCGTTGCTGGCTTTGACCGAGAAACTGTATATCAAGATGCCGCAGAACGCGCCACACAAAGTGTTAAAGTTGACGGCGGTAGCGTGAAACTTGAATACCTTACTTCCGATTACAGCTTTATCTCTATAACGGGCTATGAATCGGTAGAAATGTTTTCCCGTGCTGATGTAGATGGCGGGTATCAAGTAAGTACCTTTTCTGACCCTTCAGGCTATACAGGCGAAATCGGTACCGTACCTTCATTTTCCGTTGAAAGTGCTGACGGCATCCCTGATCACAGCCAATTTACTCAAGAGTTTCGCGTAGCGTCGAATGAACTAGGTGCCTTTGACTATCAAGCCGGCTTCTTCTTTTTTAACGAAGATTTAGATATAGATACGCTACATTATAATACCGACGGTAGCCTTAAACGTTATTTGCAGCAAAATCAAAAAACCGATGCATGGGCTGTTTTTGCCTCAGGTGACTATGAAGTGAGTAATCACCTTACAGTAACGGGTGGCCTTCGTTATTCAAAAGACAAAAAAGAGTATGTCGCCCAAAGAATACTGTCTACCTCAAGTGATGGCGAATTCTTTGATCCTATGTACGCTGACACAGAAGATTCAGCCATCAGTTGGGATTTAAGTGCAACTTACGAATATTCAGATGACATCAACTTGTATACTCGGTTATCTAAAGGCTTTAGAGCGCCAAGTATTCAAGGCCGAGTAGTCAGTGGCGATGATCCCAAGTTAAGTATTGCTGATTCTGAAATTATTCACTCTATTGAGTTTGGAACAAAGACAGACTTACTGGATGGCGCGGCAAGAATTAACTTTGACGTATTCTATTTTGAAATGAACGACCAGCAACTTACTGCGCAATCGTCTTTTGATGAGGGTGCAGCGAAAGAATTGGTAAACGTTGATAAAACAGTAGGGTATGGGTTTGAAGCTGAAGGCGAATATGCCATCACATCAGATCTCATCACCACCTTAGGTGTGAGTTACAATAACACTGAAATACAAGATAAGAATGTCGCTATCTCCACCTGCTCTTTTTGTACCGTTAAAAATCCTGTGGATGAAAACGGCCTTATTGGTATAGACGGATTATCCCTACCCCGCGCACCCGAATGGATTGGGAACTTCACGCTGCGTTATGGCAAAGAAGTAGGTGACGGCGAGTTGTATTTCTATACTGATTGGTCGTATGCGAGCGAAGTACGTTTCTCGCTGATTGATGCCGTTGAAATGCGCCAAGACCCTTTCCTTGAAGGTGGGGTACGTCTAGGTTACTTGTTTGCTGTCGGAAAGTATGATTTAGAAATAGCGGCCTATGGGCGAAATATTACCGATGAAACAGCGTTAATTGGTGGTGTAACTATCAATAATCTGGCTGGCGTGGTGAATGAAGGCCGTCTGTGGGGAGCCGACTTTAAAGTTAAGTTCTAACGCCCTATGATTTAAGCAATTAAAACGACAAGTGTTTGTACTGAAAACCGGTGAGGTCGTCACGTACAAACACTTTTTTTATTTTCAACCTAGGTGAAATTGCATGACGATAGCGCATTGGTTAATCGGTTTTATCGTAAGCGTTTTGGTAGCGAACTTTCCTTCTACCGCGCGCGCGCAGCAAACAGTAGACATCATAATTACCAACGGGCATATCCTTACAATGGATGACCAACTCACGGAATATGAGCGCGGGTTTGTCGCAATTAACGATAACAAAATTGTGGCACTAGGCCCCCAAACTAAAGCAGCTGCTTTTCAAGCTAAAAAGGTAATGGACGTCGATGGCGATATCGTGCTGCCAGGTTTTATCAATACCCATACCCACGCATCTATGAGTTTATTTCGCTCGTTAGGTGATGATGTAGCTGACCGCCTTCATAGCTATATTTTTCCGTTGGAAAAGCAATTCGTGTCACGCGATATGGTCTATTTAGGTGCAGAGTTAGGCAACATTGAAATGCTTAAAGGCGGGGTAACCACCTATGCCGACATGTATTACTTTGAAGATGAAGTGGCGCGGGCTGTAGATGAAATAGGATTACGTGCAGTATTAGGCCAAACCGTGATCAAATACCCTCAAGCAGATGCTAAAACGGCACAAGAGGGAATTGCGTATGCAGTAAACTTTATAAAACAATACAAACATCATCCACGGATAACGCCAGCGTTCGCCCCACACGGCCCTTATACTAACACTACAGAAACATTACAGAAAATAGCGCAGTTGTCGCTAGACTATGACGTACCTGTTCTTACTCATTTAGCCGAATCTGAGAAAGAGCGGGAAGTAATAGCAAAGCGCAGTAACGGCTTATCACCTATCGCTTACTTAGATAGCATTGGTGCACTCAATAAAAATTTGGTTGGTGCTCATGTGATAATTGCGGATGACCAAGATATTGCGCTGCTTGAAAAACACCAAGTGGGCGTAGCTCACAATATGAGCGCAAATATTAAAGCGGCTAAAGGTGTGGCGCCCATCATAGAAATGTTGTCCCACGGCGTAAACGTAGGATTAGGAACAGATGGCCCGATGTCAGGAAACACAATAAGTTTAATCGACGAGTTTGACCAAGTAGCAAAGGTGCATAAACTTTGGCACAAAGATCGTAGTTTAATGCCCGCCGTTGAAGTTATAAAAATGGCCACAATCGGTAGCGCAAGGGTATTGAATATGCAGCATCAAATTGGCTCCATTGAGGAAAACAAACTCGCCGATATTATTGTCATGAGTAGCAAATCGGCTAACATGACGCCTATCTACAATCCCTATTCGGCACTTGTCTACTCAGCGTACCCCACTGATGTTCGCCACAGCATAGTACACGGTCGATTGCTAATGGAAGACCGCGAAGTACTTACGGTAGATGAAAATAGCATTATTAAGCAGGCACATAGCTTTAGCGAAAAGATTAAGCGCGCATTGATAAAGCAAGGCACCCCCATTCTTTAGCATTTAGCACCGTAAATGTAGAAATAAAGCTTAATATTTACGTTGTTGCACTTGCCCATGAAAAGAACAATTAGCAGGGCGTTATAGTTACCGATTTCGCACTGCTTTTTTATATGGGCTAACTAGTCAACCACACTCTTTGATAGCTTTCTCACCTGAAGCTCACAACTCAATCGTATTTGCGCGCATCGTCCACTACACTCAATGAGTGTATAGTTCTTAGCAGCGTAACTGATTTAATTAGAAGTTAATCATCTAACTTGTAAAATGGGGGACGAGCTAATACAGCCTGTGCTGATTTGATTATCATGGAATTGTTTCGGTCTAATTACCGAGCGACTTTGGTGTAATTAGCATATCAGCCAGTTGCTATACTGGCTCCCCGAAAAGGTGACAATAGGTAAAAGCACTCGTAGCCTCTGAGCTGCGACTTAAGACAAATTGCAGACCTTCAGAAGGTTGATATCGGACTTACTATTTGTGCCATTAGCAGACGTTAAGATTTATTGCAGCAACTACTTCCTTCTTGAATAGGTGGGCACTTAACAGTCCCAAAAGAGCAATAAACGCAACAATCACCTATTAAAGGCTTGAGTAGCGCTTTGCATCCCTCACATTCGTAATACCACTGGCAAGCGTTTGTTGGCATGGTCTCGACCTTACTAAAGCCGCACTCGGGACAAGTAATCTTAGATTCCAATTCTATACCTCGCATACGGGTTCCTTAACTGGCTTAACGACATCCAATACTGACATAAATACCATCCATGTGATCCCAAAGTAAAATAAGTAAGTGCTCCAGTCGTATTGCCACAGTGGATAAAGAGTCAGCAATACTGCAATTGGGCCAATTACACTTAATATGCCCCTTACCACATGCTTATGTTGATACCAGTTGTACGAGTTGACCAATAAAGCGAGCGCAGCAAACAATGGTAATAAAGTATTAACCGCTATTCCTTCAAAATGTGATAGAAAACCAAGCCCTAAAGCTGATGCTAGTGAACCAAGTGCGGGGAAACATGCTGTGCAGCTAAGTGCGGCTAGCCAAACGCCACCAGAGCCTACTTTATCTAGAATTTTATTCATCATAATTACCTCTACTTTTGAGGTAGTCTAAACTCCGTACATAGGTACGGAGTCAATAGTTAATTGAGCGAATTGATTATTGGGCAGGAATTAGGGTCATGGTTGGCTTTACAAGAATTTGTCATATCTTGAATCACATGTTCTAGCCGCTGCAAAATAGCAATTTTCTCTCGAATCAACTTAAGTTTTTGTAATCCCATCGATTCGACATCAGCGCAGTTTCCACTCATCGTCATGAGCGAAGCGACTTCATCAAGTGTAAAGCCCAAGGCTTTAGCTTTTAATATGAATTTAAGTTGACTCACATGGGTGTCGTCATACATGCGATAACCACTATCAGGTTTTAGTGGCTGTACGATAAGTCCTTTACGTTCATAAAATCGGATTGTTTCTACGCTAATGTCTAGTTCTTTAGCCAGCGTTCCAATGGTTTTCATAAGCGGATTCTCTAAAACAATTAGCATTATTCTATCATTATTAGACAAGTGCTGAACTTCCGTTAATCGCACACTAAACCAATTGATTTATCATACTGCAAGTGTCTGCAATACGTACGGAGCAGCCCAACAGCATCGGAGGCACCTTGAGACAATAGTAACCAGACTGTCACTATCGGCTTATGCAGTGATGAGCTTCAGTCTCTCTGTTGCCGACTCAGGCCAATATTGACTATATTGCTGTGAAAACGATAACTAAAGCGCAGAAACTCAATACGGGCTTGCAACAACGTCCTTTTATACACCTGTCACTTACCTGTCATCAGACTGTCACAAGCTGATCATGTTTCATGCATAACCTCATTTGATTGCATTTCGCAATAGTTAATTTTCAGGGAGAATAATAAGTGAGTAAGTTTAAATTATCCGTTATTGCTTTATCTGTTGTAACACTTTTAACCGCTTGTGATGATGGCGATGACGGTGTCGATGGGACGAATGGCGCTGACGGCAGCAATGGTCTGACAAGCCTGGTTGTACAAACCGAACTGGCTACCGGCAGTGAGCAGTGTTGGCTGGGCGGCGTGCAAATAGATTCGGGACTGGATGCCAATAGTGATGGTACTTTAGAGGCGTCAGAAGTCAGCGATACCTCTTATGTTTGTAACCCGGACACTTTTGGCACCAGCGGCGCGCGCCTTCCTTATTCCGTGCTGCGCAACGATATGGACAATACTTTTTACCCGGGCTCAACTTTTGAAGTGCGTAACGGTGGATATGGTTCGGACCTTGATGGCCACCCAACCAACCCAATGCAATTTTATGCGTTAACCGACCGTGGCCCTAATGCCAAATACCGCACTGCTCAGGAAGGAGCGCCACACGGTAGTGGTAAAATTTTCCCGACCCCGGATTACACGCCACGCATTGGCTTATTCGAGGTTCAGGCCAATGGTTCAATTGCTAAGATCAGCGATATTCTGTTAAAAGACCGGGATGGTAACAACATTAGCGGCTTACCGAATACGCCAAGCTTAGGCGGCACGGGCGAAGTACCTTACAACACAGATCGCGAAGTGATCCGTGCAGACATGACCCAACCTTATGATGCCGATACCAACCCTGCAGTCTTTGATGATTACGGTTTAGATTCAGAAGGTTTAGTCGCTGTGTCTGACGGTACCTTCTGGGTATCGGATGAATATGGCCCGCACATTGTGCATTACAGCGCTGACGGAGTTGAACTGGAACGCATTAACCCTTTCGCTGCAGATGATCGTAACCTGTATGATCTGCCAGCTGAGTTTGGCAATCGTTGGGCTAACCGCGGTATGGAAGGCCTGACCATCACGCCAGATGAAAGCACCTTAGTAGGTATTATGCAATCGAGTCTGGATAACCCCGACAGAAACAGAACCGATATGACACGCATTGTTACGGTAGATTTGGCAACCGGCGCTATCTCACAGTATCTGTACAGACAGGAAAAAGGCTCTAATTCCAACTCTGCCATTAAAGCCATCAGCGACACGCAATTCTTAGTGTTAGAGCGCGATGGTGCATTCTTTGGCAAAACGGGCGCAGCCCAGAAACAGGTGTATAAAATTGACATCAGTAACGCAACCGATCTGGAAAGTGTCGCCGCTGCTGGCACTATCACACAGGATGATGCATTAGGCCTGGTGATTGACGGTGCTACGCTGGAAGAAGTTATCAACGACAATGCCACTGACGGCGTTTACGACCAGGGTTGGGGTATGCTGGCCAACTTAGGGATTGCTCCGGTTGAAAAGCTGGAAATGGTCGTTGATATGGTGGATGAAGTGGCATACCCACACGACAAAATGGAAGGTCTTTGGGTGATTGATGGCAGTCGCTTAGGTGTACTTAACGATGATGATTTTGCCACCTGGTCAAAATCGGAAGAAGGCGCACCACTAGGTCAAAAATATTTAGATATCAATAATACCGTGATTGATGGCAATACGCTGTACATTGTTGACAGTTTAAATCTGACTGAAAATTAATGCGCTGATGCAGCGCCACTCGCACTGAAATGGCCGCAAATTTGCACAGACTAGTCTGCGACAATTACCCTTTCAATGCTACAAAAGCACCGACTTAACTTTATGTAAGCGGTGCTTTTTTCATGCCTTTTTCTACCCTGAGTTTAAACGCGCCATTATTAGCCACTCTCGATTCGCGGGGTTATCAAAGCCCAACGCCAATTCAACAAGTGGCAATCCCACGTGTTCTAACGGTAATTGTGTAATGGTAGGCGCACAAACCTGAATATAGGAAAGATTAACACTATGTACTATCCTCTGTGACTTCTGAATTCAAGACCTGTTTCACGCATTACAAATTTAGATATGAAAAGCAATGACGAAATCATTGTTGTTAATCGAATTGGAATACGCTGGTCATTGCTACTGAAATCTTCTAGTAGATATATGAAAGCACGCCCTGAGCATGATGCATGTTTAAGCTGTGCATTGTGTTCGAGCTTCAAGTACCAAGGTCCGGTTTACGTACACAGCAGTCCGTCAGATTTGGTTCCGTTCTGTTAACTAAAGTGTTAGTTAAAGCTTGGCTTAACATGTCAAATCAATTGCTTAAGATTTTCTTTTAGCTAACCCATGCCATCTATGCATAGTTAGCTGAAGTTGAGGCGTAATCCATTTCGGTGATACTTCTGGAATCAGCTTTTTTTGTTGAATTAATCGCTCAACGACTTTAACACTTAAAGGCTCAAGTCCAGCAATCAGTGTTTCATTGCGACTATCTTTCCCAACGAGTATCCATCGATCATGTACATCTAATCCAGGTGCATATACCCCAGTCGCTAACTTATCTTCAAACTGCCAGATTGAGTCTAAAAAGTACTCATCAGAGGACATGAAATGGTCGGATAATAGCGCTTTTTCAATTGCCGAAAGCAGTGATGATTCGTCATTCACACTTTGATTTGCTCTGATATGGTCGAAAATGCACAAAGCTACTTGTTTGTATCTCGTAGGTAACATCGAACACTCTCTTGTTGCTTTGTTGATGTCCCTGTTTTGAATTAACTTATCAGACTCTTCTTTTAACCGTTGAGCTTCCTCTTTAGTGTTTGCAACAACTTCAAAAATATTATCAAACTCGAGGTTTGCTTGTATTTCAGGCGGTTCTTCCCTGTCTTTTACCAGTACCCGAAGCTCAGCATCTTCTTCAAGTCTTTCGGAAGCTTGCTCGTCGTAAGCACAATCTACGGATCCAAACTCACGGCCAACTGGCCCCCCGAGCGCTCCGTGCAGCCTTCTTTTTTTGCACCAAGCGATGGCCATCCTATCCATGATGTCTGCCGGAATATCAACAGACAATTGAGAAAAGGCGTCATCACCGGTATGTCCTTGGGTTAAACTAAATGAAACAGGGAAGTCTATAATCAGTTCTGCTGGGTTTGTATTGTCACTTGGATTTGAGGCACTGTCTTCACTAGGAAACTCTTGGTGCAAGCTATGGTTCTCGTCGCTAAAAATCCATTCAGTTCTAGTCATCATAAATCCTATTTAAATTTACGATTAGCAAGCAATCGCAATGTGCATTTAGTCGTAGCAGAAGGCTTAAGTATATACATAAATGCGTAAAGGCGATAAACGGCGAACGTTTCGCCAGTTATACATCCTCGATTGAGCGATAGTAAGTCTACAAGGATATTTCCACGTAAATCTTGCTTCCTATAAAGCACTTCACTCATATTAACTTCATCGTGTCTAAGGAGCCTTTACACTCTTGTGCGTCATGCGGCCCCACAGCTCACTGTCGACGCAAAGTTGTCATGGGCGGAGGACATATATATCACGAGAATCAAGAGTCATTAGCAAGCCCTTTAGGGCTCCAGAAGCGCAACATAAATATTCCTAAGTAAAGTCATCTAGCCTCGTTCAAGTAATAAACACACTGGGGGAGTTAGGGAGTCAGTTAAAGGTGATAAAAGTTTTCAATCACGGCATAATAAGGGGTGTAACCACAAGTGAGAACTAAGTAATCATAAAAAGCAATTCTTTAATTCTCTTTCTACTGAGTTTTTCCGTAGTGTCATGTGGTTTACCCAGTAATGCTCATGCTCAAATAAAAAAAAGCAAATCTGGCATTTGTCATGACACGTCAAGTTCATCCTACAATCGAACCAAGAGCTTCGAAGCATTTAGTACTATTGAAGCTTGCCTCGGTAGTGGCGGTCGATTAGCCAAAGCGAAAATGACATATCATCAAGCGGAAGTAGATGCGCTAAACGAAGGTAGAGCTTTTACCTTCGATTATGAAAGAGCTGATTGGCCGCACTGGACTGACGACGACAATGACTGTCAAAATACACGTCATGAAATTTTGATATTGACGTCAAGGACTTCTGTCGTTTTTAGAACTGACAATAGTTGCCAAGTCGCTGTAGGTGAATGGTATGACCCATATTCAGATGAGACATTCGTCGATTCTAGCGCATTAGACCTCGATCACATTGTTCCGCTTAAGTTTGCGCATGGCCATGGTGGCGATAAATGGTCGAGAGATAAACGACAAGTATTTGCAAATGACCCTAACAACCTCTTACTAGTCAAAGCATCACTGAATCGACAAAAAGGAGCCAAAGGCTTAGATGAGTGGTTACCACCTAATCACGCTTATCGATGTGAGTATATAGAGAGGTTCATGGACATTGTCGATGAATATAGTCTTACACTCATCCCTACCGAGAGAAGAGTCATCAATAAAATGCAAAAGGCTTGTGCTAAGAAATAACTTTCTTAACTACAGGGACAATTAAATAGAAAAACGATATAACTATACATTCGGCCAGTTACTAGTTCGTTAAGAGCGCGGTAGATTAGTTTGCATCAATATCTTGAATGGATTAATTGAATGGAATCTTTATTTACAAACGAAGTAAGAGCAATCGTCGCAGACACTTACCTTTCTTATACTTCTGACATCGATGGTGCAGAAGCGTTTAAGCGTTTCATATCAAGGCCAGCCTCACTTCTTGATGTAAAGAGAGACCCGAAGTTTGTAGCCTTAACAGACAATGAACTGATTGATGAAATGAAGCTGATGGAGCGAGATATTATTGTAGTTTTCAGCAACACTGTTCAACGCTTTATATTGAATCCATCTTTGCATTCTATTTAGCATAATTCGTTTCGTAGAGCGGGATATAGCAATATTTCGAATAAATTAAAGTATTCTAACTCTCAATTAAACCTCGTTAAAAAACCTTTATTAATCAGTATGATTTTCAGAATTTATTCCTTGAATCCTGTGCTTTAAACCATCATATTGTCATTAATAACAAAACTATTTGTTAGAGCATTAGTAGTTTAGTTGGTCGTTTTATGGTCTTAATAGGTTGCAATCTTATTGATAAGTAAAGAGCTTTCACACGTTTAAAGGTTGAATACTTTTTCCCAGTTTACAAACTAAGAGATTCGCTTTGTAAAAAAAGCCTAACTAGATCTTCGGAAACTGAATTAATAGAACTCTTGCTCGGACATTGAAAAAGCCACTGTACTGTATAGGTGAGGACTAAAGAATGGATAGCGATGCTATTAGTTCAATTGCTGAAAAATTTAACAATGACGAAAACCAGCCACTCGTAGAAGGTTATTTGAATATGTCTACCTCCACAATGTTTTCCTGGTGTCAGAGGGGGAAGTCAACTTATGAAATATCTTGCAGAGATTTCCCCCTAGCCGAAATTAAGAGACCTACCTAGCGCTTAATGGTCACATTGAAGATTAATTTTCTGAAGCGAGTTGAATCTATTTCTTTATATGAGTTCGACTTCATACGGCTGAAGACGCTACGTGTCTAATGGTAATCCCCACATTCAATTCATAGCAACAATTGCCAGTATGGGTTACCGCTTTATCACCAAGAAGCGATGTTTAAACAGCATGGTATCGAACTAAGCCGTAAAATCATGGCTGATTGGATAATCCATTGAGCTGAGTTGTTTAAAGCCCTTAATGACTAACTTCATCAACACCTGCCGCAACAACTGGTTATTGCAGCGAATGAAACCACATTGAAAGTGGTTGGGTCTGAGAAAGTGAATAGCTATATGTGGCTGTACGCCAGTGGTGCTGATTCACCAAGCGGTAATATCTCCGATACAGATACACCTAATATCGTGCTGTACGACTATCACAAAAGTCGGGCTGGGCACATTCCCACCGTAAGTTTATGGAAGCGAAGAAAGGCAGTGGCAAAGCGTATTGGGCACTCAATCATATCCAAAAAAACTCTACCGCATCGAAACCGCAAAAGCCAACGACCTCAATGTATTCGAGTCATGTGATGACTTGCCCTGATGAACTCAGTAGTCTAGAACCGAACATCGAGCAACTGTTATATGGCAGTCTGATCAGCGCTAGGTGGGATTAGCGGACATTTATGATACTACCACGTGAATTACCATAAGTTCATCTCCATGATCGCGAATTCGAAATTTGTTAGCGTAAATAAAACGGTCGTTAAATTACTACTTTGCTCACCTCACTTTACATGTCTCAATTAACTTGCCTAAACGTAAAACAATCCGTAAAGTAATCAATGTAAAGTAAACCTACCTTTGATTTTAGGATTATGATGAAAATCGGCTATGCACGAGTTAGCACGGACGAACAATCAGAAAGCGCCCAGCTTGATGCTTTAAGAGCGGCAGGTTGTGAGCGTATATACAAAGAAAAATGCAGTGGTAAATCAAAGCAACGACCAGAACTTGAACGCATGATAGATGCGTTACGTGCTGATGATGTTGTAATTGTCCAGCGACTAGATCGACTAGGTCGCAGCCTAAAGGATTTAATTGAATTACTTGATGCCTTTAAATCTGAGCACGTCCAGTTTATCAGTCTCAATGAAAACATAAACACTACCACGGCTGTGGGAGAGCTAGCGTTTCATATGATCGGCTCTATTGCGCAATTTGAACGTAGATTAATATCAGAAAGAACAAAAGCAGGCCTTGAAGCAGCGAGAGCAAGAGGCCGTAAAGGTGGCAGAAAACAAAAACTGACCCCCTCTGATATTAAAAAGGCTCAAGCTATGCTACTCGATCCAGATATGACCAAGGCTGAAGTGGCCAAGCACTTCAATGTGAGTCGGCCAACGTTAAATAAAGCGCTAGGAAATAGTTAAAAATTTTATATAAACAATTTATCAGGGACACATTAATAGTGTTTGAACAAACATTTAAAAACATCGACGACATACTTCACAAAGACGCAGGGTGCTCAAGTGAACTAGATTACACCGAGCAAACATCATGGATGCTATTCCTAAAGTACCTCGATGATTTAGAACGAGCTAAGTCACAATATGCAGAAATGGACGGAGAAGACTATCAGTTTATTATCGATGAAGAACACCGCTGGAGTAGCTGGGCTGCGCCGAAAAAAGCCAATGGTGAGTTTGACCACGATAACGCTCTCACTGGTAGCGATCTTATTGATTACGTAGACCAAGAATTATTCCCTTACCTAAAGTCATTCAAACAGCGGGCCGACAGTCCAAACACCATAGAGTACAAAATTGGTGAAATTTTTGGCGAGATCAAAAACAAAATCCAAAGCGGTTATTCGCTGCGCGACGCCCTAGAAAAGGTGGATGAACTTCGATTCCGCTCTCAAGAAGAAAAGCATGAGCTTTCGTACCTGTACGAAGTAAAAATTAAAAACATGGGTAACGCTGGTCGCAATGGCGGCGAGTACTACACACCTCGCCCGCTTATACGCGCTATGTTGTATGTGCTGCGGCCACAAATTGGCGAGACCATTTACGATGGCGCAGCGGGGTCAGCTGGCTTCTTGTGTGAAGCCTACGATTACCTCCGCCAAGGCGGGGCAGAAAAGCGCAAACTGAAAACAGATGAGCTAAATATTCTGCAAGAGCGCACCTTCTACGCCAAAGAGAAAAAGTCGCTCGCCTACGTTATTGCCATCATGAATATGATCTTACACGGCATTGAAGCACCCAACGTAATTCACACCAATACCCTTGCTGAAAACCTGCAAGATATTACACCAAATAACCAACACGACATTATTCTTGCCAACCCCCCATTCGGCGGGAAAGAACGTAAAGAAGTACAGCAGAATTTCCCGATTAAAACAGGAGAAACCGCCTTTTTATTCCTACAGCACTTTATGAAATCCCTTAAACCCGGCGGCCGTGCAGCAATTGTTATTAAAAATACGTTTTTATCGAATACCGATAATGCCGCTGTAGCCCTGCGTAAAGAGTTATTAGAAACCTGCAATCTGCATACAGTACTCGACTGCCCGGCCAAGACCTTTTTGGGTGCGGGCGTGAAAACCGTTGTGCTGTTTTTCACTAAGGGCGAACCCACGCAAAAAACATGGTTCTATCAACTCGATCCGGGCCGCAGTTTGGGTAAAACCAACCCACTGAACGATGATGATCTTAAAGAATTCGTCGAGCTTAAAAAAACCTTTGCCGACTCACCTAAGTCTTGGTCAGTTAACGTGGCTGATTTGGATCAGGCGACGTGGGACTTATCCGTTAAAAACCCAATCGTAGAAGATGAAATAACTCTGAGAGGGCCATCAGAAATCATTGAAGATATTATTTCATTGGACAAAGAGAGTGAAAAAATTCTGAAAAATATTCAGGAGATACTCAATGCCTAACTGGGTAAAGCAAAAAATTGGTGACATTTTAACGCTAGAGTATGGGAAGCCTTTAGACAAATCTCTTCGTAAGGCTGGGGGTAAATATCCAGCATATGGAGCGAACGGAATAAAGTGCTTAACCGACGAATTTTTGTTCGATGATAAAACGATAATTGTTGGTCGAAAAGGCTCTGCCGGTGAATTAACCTTAACTGAAGAACGATTTTGGCCACTTGATGTGACCTATTTTGCAAGGTTTGATAAGTCCAAATATGACTTACACTTCATATACTTCCTATTGAAGACTTTAGATCTTCCATCGCTAGCGACTGGTGTTAAGCCCGGCATAAATAGAAATAATGTTTATAGAATAGAGGTTCAAATACCCAACCTGATTGAACAAAAAAGAATCGTCGCCATCCTTGACCAAGCCTTTGCCGACATCGATAAAGCTCGGGAAACCGCCGAAAAGAACCTCGCCAACGCCCAAGAGCTTTTTGATAGTTCATTGAAGAAAATATTTAATAAGAATAAAGGGGATTGGGAAAGTGCTTCATTGAGTGAATTAATGGAGCGAGGTTGGATTAAAGGACATCAGGATGGCAACCACGGCTCTTACTACCCAAGAAAAAGTGAATTCGTAAAATCCGGCGTTCCATATCTCTCCGCTAAGTGCATTAAAAATGGCAATGTAGATATGAATCAAGCTAAATATCTTACTAAAGAAAGGGCCGCTTCACTCAGGAAAGGGATAGCTAAAGACCAAGATGTTTTATTCGCCCACAACGCGACTGTCGGCCCGGTAGCAATCTTAAGAACAGAAGAAGAGTCAGTAATTTTGGGAACATCGATAACCTATTATCGATGTAATCAAAAATATATTTTGCCAGAATACTTGGCGCAATATATGGTCTCTAGTGAATTTGTCTCACAGTATACTTCCGTAATGAGGCAGTCAACACGCAACCAAGTACCAATTACCAAACAGAGAGAATTCAGCTTCATTATACCTCCAATCGAAGAGCAAATATTAGTTGGACAGAGTCTTGCGGCTCTTTCAAATAATTTAAAGCAGCTCCAAGAGGTATACGTTAAGAAAAGCGAAAAGTTTGATGAGCTTAAAACATCACTATTACAAAAAGCCTTTACTGGTGAACTGACTAAAAGCAAAGGAGCTGCTGCCTAATGTTTATTCCGAAGAAGAAAGCTAATCGCAACGAGGCAGACACCCGTGCCGACCACATTGACCCGCGCCTAGAATTTCATGGATGGGGAAAAGACACCGATAGCCGTATTCGTCGGGAATATCCAATTACACTTGGCCGCATACTAGTTGGAGGCAAACGCACCAAACCACTGAGTGCAGACTACGTACTTATGTACAAAGGTCAGCGCCTAGCCGTAGTGGAGGCAAAAAAAGAAGGCCTAAGTTACGCTGACGGCGTTCGTCAAGCACTAGACTATGCCAAGCGCTTACAGTGCAGATTTGCCTATGCCACTAATGGTCATGAGATTTACTTAATAGACATGCTAACAGGTGAAGAAGGTCTAGTAGACAACTACCTTTCACCTGCTGAAATGTATGCACGAATTATTAACGAAGAGCCCAGTGACACCCCAGACTTCAAACGGGTATGGCAAGAGGGCTTTGCAGCTATTCCTTTTGAAACTAAGGGGGATTGGCAACCACGTTACTATCAAGAAAATGCAATTACCAATGCATTGAATGCTATCTCTGCGGGTAGTCCAAGAGTACTCCTTACGTTAGCGACAGGTACTGGTAAAACTTGTATCGCGTTTCAAACCTCTTGGAAGCTGTTTCAAAGCCGCTGGAGTTTAACAGCACAAAGAAATCCAGATGAGGCAAAGCGCCGTCCTCGTATTTTATTCTTAGCTGACAGAAACATACTAGCCAATCAAGCATTCAATGATTTTGGCCCATTTGGTGAAGATGCAATTGTACGGATTACCCCAGCAGATATTAGAAAACGTGGTGGAGTGCCTAAGAATGCTAGTGTCTTCTTCACTATCTTTCACACCCTGATGAGTGGGCCAAACTCCACAGTTGAAGAAGACGAAGAAGCAGAGTTGGTTGAAGATGAAAACGCCTACTACAAACAGTATCCACGTGACTTTTTCGACTTAATCATTATTGATGAATGTCACCGTGGTGGTGCAAGCGACGAGAGCACCTGGCGACGCATCATGGAATACTTTGAGCCTGCGGTGCAGATTGGATTAACAGCAACTCCTAAACGCCGAGTGAATGCCGACACTTATCGCTATTTTGGCGATCCTGTTTATAGCTATACGTTGAAAGAAGGTATTAACGACGGTTACTTAACACCATTTAGAGTGTTCCCAATTGTCGGCACTATGGATGAGTATGTATATACCGAAGGTGACGGTGTGGTAGTTGAGGGTAACCCAGAGCCGGGCCGAGTATATCGAGAAGGCGACTTTAACCGTATTATCACCATCCCCGAACGTGAAGAAAAGCGAGTTCACTATTGGATGGATGCATTCAAGCCCAATGAAAAAACCATTGTGTTTTGTGCCACTCAAGAACATGCAGGACGCGTGCGCGACTATATTAATCAATATGCTAAGCATAAAGGATGGACGACAAATAACAGCTATTGTGTGCGTGTTACAGCTAATGATGGCCAAGCTGGTGAAAATGACCTAAATACCTTCTCAGATAACGAGAAAACCATTCCGACCATACTAACAACCTCTAAAAAGCTCTCTACCGGTGTAGATGCTAGAAACGTTCGCAATATAGTGCTGATGCGTCCATGTAACGACATGGTTGAATTTAAACAAATCATCGGGCGTGGTACGCGGATGTATGAAGGGAAAGACTTCTTCACCATTTATGACTTTGTTAAAGCACATCATAATTTTGCTGATCCCGAGTGGGATGGTGAGCCATTACCACCTCCAGAATTATGTGATGTCTGTGGAGATACCCCTTGTAGTTGCGAACAGGAACCATGCGATGTTTGTGGCTTTTCTCCTTGCAATTGCCCTACCGAACCATGTGGCGTATGTGGTAGAGAGCCATGTATATGCTTGCAGCCACCCTGTGAGCAGTGTGGTGAGAGCCCATGTGTATGTGTACCCGAACCATGCGGGGTATGTGGTGAAGAGCCATGTATTTGTAACCGAACTGAGAAAATTCTCATCAAGTTAAGCGATGGGAAAACACGTGAAATTAAGCACATTAAGTCCGCTATGTATTGGTTTGGTGATAAACCTATTACTGCAAAAGAATTTATCGAGCGGTTATTTGATGACTTGCCAAAGTTCTTCGAAGATGAAGATCAATTAAGGGCTATTTGGAGCGACCCAACTACACGCGAGAAACTACTCGAAAACTTGACAGAGGCTGGTTACGACGAAGATAAACTTGAAGGAATGAAAGACCTAATCGATGCCAAAGACAGTGACGTATACGACGTGCTGCGCTACGTAGCGTTTGCCGCAGAAGCACTGACACGCAAACAACGTGCTTCAACTGCTCACCCAAAGATTAGCGCAACTTATGCAAGTGATAAACAGCAACAGTTTATTGATTTTGTACTAGACAAGTATGTGGAAGATGGAGTTACAGAACTATCTAGGAAGAAGATGCGCAGCCTGATAGACCTGAAATACGGCACAATCGATGATGCAATCGCGGAATTAGGCCAGCCTTCAGAAATCAGGGAAACCTTTGTCGGGTTTCAGAGGTATTTATATGAATAGCCAAGAACTTGATGAGCAAATGCATTGTTCATATAACGAAGATATTAACGTATTATAAATTGTACAGCTGCATTACAGCTGTGAATTTGATTATAAAAATAAAGCAGGGAGCTGTATGGCAGTCTTAAACTCAGGTGTGATTGAATCACTTCATATTGAGAATTTTATTTATCATGTCATTCGTCATGATTTAGATGAGCCATCTTTTAACGATGAAGTCGCTTTAGAACAAGAGCAAAAAGAGTTTTTTGAAAAGCAAATCAGGCGAGCCTGTGAGGGAACTCAGTTTTTATTCTCTAATCCTCAATATAATAATTGTTGTATCGACTGTGTCGATATTTTAAATGATACAACGTCGTTAGTCCCTAAATCACGAATGCTAGCGCAGCGATTTTTTACGGCTCACAACCTAACAATGAGTGATGGAATTTTCATAGTTGCTGTCGTTTCTGTTCTCATTGGGGATGAACGCTATAAGTTACTTTCTTTCCTCAAAATTGACTTTACAACCGTATACCAGCAAAGGCGAAACAACGTTGATGGAAGGCAAATCGTTTCTCTCACAAGAATCCTCGACTCCTTGGCTGATACGCCTAGGGCGTTACAAAAGTGGGCTATTATAGATCCGGGAACTGAGTTTGCGTGGGATGTTATTGCTCTACAGCGCGGTAAAACTGGTAAGGATAAAGATACGAACGAGGCAATATCTGACTATTTTAGAAGCTTTTTGCAAGTAATTGTGAGGGACAATCCTTCTTCTCTAACGAAAAAAACTGTTGCCAGTACATCAGATTGGTCGAAAGAAGTTGCAGGCATGTTGCCATCTCATGTTAAACATACTGATATTAAAGCTCGATCTGTTTCATATTTTGATTCACATGAGCAGTTTGATACAGACAGCTATACTGATCATGTGCTGGGAACGTTTATTCCCTTAGAACTGATGGAAGATGGCTTGTCTGATGAGCAACAACAAGATAAAGAGCGATATCAACAATTACAGACTGAGTGTAGAGCTTCGCTAGTTAGTATGCTTACTGAAAAGGAAATTGCTGGGCAAGTGTTCGAATCTCGTCCCAATTCAATACCTAGCTCAAACAGGAAAAGCAAATTAGTTACAGGTGAAGATGTAACCATATTTTTTAAAGGTGAGTTGACCGAAAATAATATCAACATCACTGAAGATAATGGTGAAAAAATTATAACTATTCGTACAACTCAGTTTGAAATGACCTAAGTATGCTGGAAACGTTAAGAGTCCTTATAGAACATACAACGATGTCTGAACTAGATGACAGAGTTGAGTTTTCATTCAAGCCATCACAAATCCGAGCTCTAGAAAATATTGAGGTTAACCAGTTTTCTCCTTTTAAATTACGCTGGGAGCGAGAGCTACAGGATGATTGGAGTGAGTTTGACAGAATTCCTGATGACGCGAATTGTAAGGCGATAATAAGTAAGCATGAGATCCTTGAAAGTGAAGTCATTACGGATGTAAATGACCATGTTCAAAAACTACTGTTCCTATCTGAGGTTTTTTATCTCAATTGGCTGCAAAAAGTTACGTCAGAAATGTTTAGTAAGGATGGCTGCCTCAACAAGTTTAGCTCAACTGTAATCTGGCTAGGGTTTGGTGACATACAAGTCCAAGGCAAGCGCTTGTCTATTATATCTTTGGATAGAAAACCCTCATCGATATTTAAAAATGACGATAATATTGCAATTCCAAGTAGCACGGATATCAAGGCTCAAACACATTTTGTTGGGCAAGCAGAAACAATCTGTGAGCCACTAAATTATCGACTGCCAAGTAACGTAAAAGCATGCGCTTTAACTCAACCCTTTTATAACGCTTACGAGCAACTACTTTGTGTCGCTTTATCAAAAGAGTTCTTAGGGTCAAATGACATCGTCATATCTGGAATAAAGCGCTTAAACATGAAACTGGTTGGTGAAGATCATAGCTGCGATTTATCCCAACTAAAAACATTAGAATCTGTCGTTTCCTGGATTTATGAAGAACGAATCCAAGTTCGATTGCTCTTGGTTATGGATCGAGTGAGTCTAGATTTAGTTGATAACACCTTCCTAATTCCAAGCATTTATGCTCACTTAGCCAATGCCCTTGAACAAGCCAAAGATAAATATGAATTCGTTATAAAAGATAGAAAAGAAGCTCATGCAAAAGAGCTATCTGACTTTCAAAAAGATATTAAATCAGCTACTGACGGATATTCGAAATCAACCAATGATTTGGTATCAGGGTTGTTTAAAGATGCTTTATCAGCAATTTTTTTCTTAGCAATTATGCTTTTCTCACGCTTAATAGGAAAAGAAGAACTACTTGATTCTGAAAACGTTCACTGGTTATTTAAGATATTAGCAGGCTATTTACTCGTTAGCCCATTGATTCGAATTTACTTTGAAAGGCAATCATTGATTTTAGCGTTGAGTGACTTATCCCATTGGAAGGACACCACCCGAAATCACATTTCACACAAAGATGTAAGTGATCTTATTGATTCCAGAACATCCCCATATAAGTGTTTGTATCGAAAAGCTATGCTTTTGGTAATCTTATCTTCAATAGCACTATCAATATTTGCTTGGAATATACCTAGCATATTGAATCATGACGGTGTCTTAGAAGAACAGTCGAAATCAGAAGTGACTCCATCATCAGAGCTTCCCGCAACAAACCTGAATTTACTTAAAGGCGCTTCAGAAGATAAACACGCAGAATCAGAAGTCAATCACAAACCTGAGTCATCAAAAGATATTGAACAAGAATCACCTAAAGCATCGATAAAAAAGACAGAAAACAAATAATAAATAGGGAAACGATGTCTCGAAAAAAGTTTATGGAATCGCATGGAGCCACGAATCGAAACGATCGCTATGGATGGGCTTTTGTCAATCATGCCGATAAAGTAGTTATCTTTGGTGCTTGGGATGTTCATACTGAACCCGACAGGGCGCTAATAATGTCCGCAAATTGGGAGCGAAATGAGTTAGGGCGAAAGCAAAACGCTTATGGCGAAGCTATAGAGTATATTAGACTCGTTGAAAATGAAGGTTATTCGTTAAAGACATTCCCTATGATATTGGGAGAGGAATATGACAAAAAAACTGGAACAACAAGAGCAAAGATAAAAGATTACATCGCGGTTGTCTCAGATATGTCTCTCGAGGTTATAAATGGAGATTATTACGCTGTTGGCAAACATGATGTAAAGTACTCAAAAAAGCCCTCTCCGAGCGTTGCTCAAGACGTGAGCGACATTTTCGACACGACTGTTGATAAAACTGAGCGAGAGAGCTTGGTTTTAGCTCGTGTTGGCCAAGGTAAGTTTAGACAAAATGTGATTGATGCTTGGGGTAACGGTGAAAGTTGTGCTCTGACCCTTACGAGTATTCGTGAAATGCTGATCGCATCGCATATAGTTCCTTGGTCGAAATGCAACAGTAATGAACAGCGGCTTGATGGTGCAAACGGGATATTGTTATGTGCCCATATTGATAAGCTTTTTGACGCGCACTTACTAACTTTTGTTAAACAAGGCTCAAAATTCATTTTGAAACTATCGTCTAAGATTGACCCATCCACATTAAAAGGCTTGGGTATAGAAGCCGGTTATGAGTTATGTACTGACCGATTAAGCAATCTACACCGAGAACGATTTGAAAATTATATAGCTGAGCATAATAGTCTTTTTATGCAAAAGGCTAATAGTTAGTTTAAATGGTTCGCTCTGTTAAAGGTGAATACTCAGTTTTTGTATAGTAAAACTGGTTTTGAGGCCAATTCATCGCTTTGCTACACAAAAAACAAAATTATTGTTTATTAAAATTGGTTTTTAACTTGGCTTTACTCTAATATTTTAAGGGGCTTTCACTCACTCACTCATTAGGTTGTGGTGTCTTTTTGCAATTTATTACCCTTTTAAGCAAAAACAGTTCACGTGTTGAAAATATTCTAAGAGCCGCTTTAATAGCGGCTCTTTTTTTAAGCTAAGTTCGCCCAATTATGAGATTGGTGCCCGCCATTCTTCCCCCGATTACCTTAAAATAATTTCATCATATTCCCATTGTTGTTTTCCCATAAACGCGATGAGTGAGCTTTAAGAATTACGTGTAAAAGGTTGGGTTTTTGCAGTGTCAGTAGTAGTAACCTTGGTGGCTTTTGTTTTGTTGTGTCTTAAAAGCAGCGTGCTGTTTGCGCAAACAGACGGCGAATGTGAAGGGGAAAGCTGCGCCTCCAAAAAGCCTACAGTAGTATGGTTGCGACCACCCGAGCTTGGAATTGAAGGCAGTGGTGTCAGTATCACTTCAGGGCCCATCTATGATGTCATGGCGTACCTCTCTACACACCTGCATAACTATGAACACCAATTTGAAGCTTATCCGGTTAAACGCGCATGGTCGTTGGTACAGCATCAACAATCCGCACAAAAAGTGTATTGTTTTTATGGCGCCGCTTACCAAGAAGAACGCGCTGAGTGGGGATATTACTCCCAGCCAACCTCTATAAACTTACCGCTACTCATTGTTGCAAGAAAAGCGCTTCAGCCTTCATTGAAAAATGAATTAGATACCGCGCAGTCTCAGCCAACGCAGGGATATTTTGAGTCCATTTCTTTACGCGCTCTGCTTCAGCAAAATTTGAGAACGGTACTCTACAACGATGTGAATAACGTATACGCCGATACTGTTGAGCAATGGGCTACAAAAAACAATGTGGTTCGTTTAAATGGGTTAGGCAAAGACTTAGGCATGCACACCATAGCCCTACTGGAAAGTGGAAGAATAGACTTTGGCTATGTAGGGCACCGCGAGCTTTCAGCATTACCAGAAGAAGAACTCGATGCGCTTAATGTTTATCAAATCAGTGAACTGTCACAGCAGCTAAGAGGAACAAAGCGCTTACTGTGTTCTAAGAGTGAGCTAGGACAAGCGGTAACGAGTGATCTAGACAGCGCGCTAACTCACATTACATCCACGCCTATGAAAAGCCAAACCTTAAGAGACATTAACTTTGTGGCAGATGGATACCCTTTATTTCTTAAACCGCTTTTTGATGAAAGGTGGAAGCAATACCTTTCAAATTAAAGGCTTTCAAGGTGTTACGTTTTACCATTACTTTCATGACAATTCATGCTTAAAGCGCCCTGTTTTATTACCGCCCCTTATTCTTCTTAATCAACAATAATAATAGTGTTTGGCTTGTGCGATACCCGTGACGAGGTATTATGAATTTGCCTGTTAATAACGAGAAAATTACCCAAATTATGAAAACGTTATCCCTACTTTTTGGCGGTGCTGTTCTGGCTTCAGCGACCGCGGCCATATCTCCTTCGGTATCAGCTGCTCAAACGCTTTATAAGCCGTTTCCAGCCGACGTAATGCCATCGTTAAGTGACAAAGGTAACTATGATGTTGGCGTAAAGACAATCGAAGCGGCTTATCCTGTTAAAGTAAAAGACATTGCTGGTAATGAAGTCGAGCGATCACTTACTTTGGAGGTTTGGTATCCTGCAGCAAGCTCGGCTCAAAAGGCCACGTACATTAATGAAACAAGAAGTGGTCAGGTGTTTGAGGTACAAGCTGATGCAAGCCGTGATGCGCCTATAGCCGCTGCTGACACTGATTTTCCGGTAATAGTTATCTCTCATGGTTATACCGGTTACCGCACCCTTATGTTTTATTTAGGCGAACACCTCGCGTCTCACGGTTATGTAGTAGCGGCAATCGACCACACAGATTCCACAAACAAAGATGTTAATTTTGCAGAAAATCCGTATTCAGGTTTTCCAAGTACGTTATTAAATCGTTCACGAGACCAAGTTCTTACATTGAACAGCATCAGCGAAAATACCTTTTTTAAAGAGAGTGTGGATGCAAGCAAAGCGGGAGTGATTGGCTATTCAATGGGGGGCTACGGCGCAGTTAGCACGGTAGGAGGATGCTATGCTTTTAACGACCAAACCGCCGCAACCTTCACTGGTACACAAGATCCTAAAACGGCGGCGTTAATTAAAGAAGCGCTTAACACCTGCGCAGGTGGCAAGGCCAGTAGCGAAGAAGCATTACCAGCCTGGAAAGCGGCGCTAGCACTTGCGCCATGGGGCGGGCAACATCAGCTATTTGATGTGCAATCGCTAAACAATATTAAAGTTCCTGTTCTTTATGTTGCTGGGGATAACGACGATATTTCTGGCTACGACGGTATAAAGTGGTTATTCGATAATACCGGCAGTAAAGAATCTAAGTTACTAACCATCAAGAATGCACGCCACAATGTTGCACCTCACCCTGCACCTAAAGAAGCTTATGGCAGTGAATTTGATTTGGGAAGTTACATTGAGCCAGCATGGGAAGTGCAAAAGCTTAATGCCATTAACGAGCATTTTGCGCTTGCGCTTATGAACTGCCATGTGAAAGGTTTAAAAGATGATTGTGAATACCTGAACGTGAGTGGCAGTAGTGCCCAAGTACCCGTAGATGGCAAAAAGCCAGAGCCTTGGAAAGGGTTTGACGATCGCTGGGCGTTAGGCTTGGAGATGCAAAGCAAGTAAGCACCACAAAAAAGCGAGCAGCGGCGTAACACCGCTTAGCTCGCTTTAGCTTCTAGCTTTCGAGTCGAGTCTTCAGCTCTATACCGCTTTAACGGTATAAATCAATGCAGTTTGTGGGAAGAGCACCGGCAGCTGCATACCGTATTTCATCAATACTTCGCCAGAGAATACTTGCCCTTCAGTTTGTTGCAAAATAGACGGGGTGTATTCTTTTAGCTTTTCAGGCCATACACGCTCAATGGTGTATTGTTTGTTAGCATCAAGACCTGCAAAGTAGAAGCGGTTTGGCGTAGTGCGAACAGTTTCCAAAACGCTGTTATATGCAAAAATACCTTCTTGCTTGTCTTTAGATACATAACCAAATTTTACGTTCATGCCGTCATCGTCCATGCGGAATAGATCGCCGCCGTGGGTGATATGACGATACTTTTTGTAAAGTGAAATAGCATCAGTAAGCACGCTTTGCTCGTGGTCAGTAAGTTCACGTGGGTCCATCTCTATACCCATATGGCCAAACAAGGCTACTGCCGAACGTATCTCAATAGGTAAGTGTCTACCCGTTATATGGCAGTCGCGCGGGCCAACGTGTGCGCCCATTACTTCAGCCGGGAAGAAATAAGAACAACCACGCTGAATATACAAACGGTCTAGTGCGTCGTTAGAATCCGACGTCCAGAAACGATCTGTGTGTGGCAAAATACCTAAATCTACACGGCCGCCGCCTGAACAACAGCTTTCTATCTCAATGCCTGGCTTAGCTGCCTTGACGCGGTCTATTAAGCTGTAAAGCGCAGCCATTTGACCATGCATCGCAGGTTTACCGTGAAGGTTGCCGGGGTGGTTTACGTCGCGGTTCATGTCCCATTTGATGTAGCTGATTTTGGGGTACGCCTTCAGTACATCAGTAATCACTTTGTAAAGGTACTCAACCACTTCGGGGTTGGTTAAATCCAATACGTACTGATTTCTGAAAGGGACGTGGGGGTTATCCTCGGTTTGCAGCGCCCACTCAGGATGTGCGCGGTACAGGTCACTGTCGGGGTTTACCATCTCTGGCTCAAACCAAATACCGAATTCCATGCCAAGGCCAGTAACATGGTCAATGAGCCCGTCTAGTCCTTCAGGGTAGATAGCTTCATCAACAAACCAGTCGCCAAGCCCAGCCTTGTCGTTTCTGCGCCCTTTAAACCAACCATCATCTAACACAAAGCGCTCAATGCCCAGTGGTGCAACTTTATCGGCTAAGGCTTTAAGTTCATCTTCGTTATGATCGAAATAAATACCTTCCCAGGTGTTGTAGTGCACCGGGCGAGGCTTCGATTCAGCACTGTGGTTTAGCACGTTGCTGCGAATGAAGTTATGGAACTGTTGTGATAGCGAAGAGAAACCTTCACAGCCATAGCCTGTGTAAAGCACGGGGGATGTATAGCTTTCGCCAGCGTTAAGTACCACTTCACCTGGAAATAATAACTCACCAAACTGCACATAGCTTCTGCCATCAGCCATAAGCTCGGCGCGAAGCTTGTGGTTTGCAGAAGCGCCAAGGTGATAGCCATAGCACTCACCGTTAAGTTCACCCGTGCCTTGAGGGAATGCAATCAGGCCAGGGAAGGTGTCGTGAGATGTTTTGCCTCGGCGATTTTCACGTACATAACTTCCAAAGAAGAGATCGTGATCTTTGGTTTGAAACTCTGCTGACCAGCGGCCTTCAAATGTTTTAATTTTACTTAGGGAAGTAGGCAAGGGCAGGCTAGCGGCATTCAAATAGCCTAAATTGAGCGGTGTTTCGCCACTGTTTTCGAGACGAGAAACGTATTTTACTACGCTCGTTTTGTTATCGAGCTCAACAGTTGTGATAAGACGCATACCGCGGCGAGCGTCTTCGCTTACGAAAGCAACAGACTGTGCATCTTCATTTATTTCGGTCAGGCTAAAGCCTGCTGACCACTGGTCGGCATCGCCCGACACTTCAAGACCTGGCTGACCCGTCCAGCCGTCACCGTGAGTCGGTACCAACGTAATCGGCGGTTCAATTACGGGTGCGCATTTGGCTTCTTGACGGGTGTTTAAAACGCTCAGCATTTCTGGTGTTGTACTGTCACTTAATGGCGCACCATAGTAAATGACTTTGGGCATACGACCCTGGCAGTCGAATATTAATGTGGCTTTCTCGTTCGACAAACGAACGAATGATGTGAGTGACGACATAAAAACCTCATTTTACATGCCTAGATGTTTATAGCGCATGTTGTTAAAAGAAAAGATGACTGAAAAGTACAGAAGGAACATCCGTACGGTTTTATGATTTTACAACGGTTTATCGAGCTTAATACCTGCTTTCTTGCACGGTCGTCGAGTGATTAAATCTGTTTCAATCACGCTTACAGAGTCTTCTCCCTGCTTTCATCTACTTCACAGCGTGTGGCGGAACAAAAGTACGCAACAAACCGTACTTTTGCTCCGCCACAACCGTAGTAATCCTAGTTATCTGAACCAGCCAATATATGGCTGACCTTATTAGCCGTGTGCTTCTTCGCTCTCTATCAAACGACCACGCCATTCTGCCTTTTGCTTAAATACAACCCGATTTAAGACAAGGGCGAGGGCAATACAGCAAACCAATGTGACCAACATCAGGTGAATGTAGTGCAGGCCGAAAGGAGCGTGCACAAAGCTAAAGAAAGCGTATAGACCCACACCAAAGACAACTGCCGCTATTCCCGCGTTGGCGTTTACGTTATTAAATAGTAATCCAACAATAAAGATGGAAAGAATAGGCATACTTAACAACCCGAAAAGTTGTTGAAGCAAGTTGATGATGCTTTCTGCTTGCGCGTACACAGGAACCATAACTAGCGATACAATAGTAAGCGCCGCGGTCACAAAGCCGCTTAAGCGTGCAACGTTTGGCTTCTTCTGAAAATACGCCTCGTGTATATCGCAAACATAAAGTGCAGTCGCAGAGTTGAGGTTACTGTTGTAAGTAGTGAGTACTGCGGCAGCGAGGGCCGCTGCAAATACACCTGATAGCCAGCTAGGTAAAACATCACCTACCAACGTACCGTAAGCGGCATCGTTGATATCGCCGTACAGCTTATACGAAATGATACCTGGAACTACGATAATGGTAGGAACAACGATAAAGCGGATGATCGCTGCAGCGTATACGCCTTTCTGTGCTTCCTTTAAATTAGGTGCAGCCATGGCGCGCTGGGTGATTACCTGATTCGTACTCCAGTAGAAAGTCTGGATAAACACCATACCGGTTAATAACGTGTGCCATGGTAGAGGTGAATCATTATCGCCAATTAGGGTTAAGCGTTCGGCAGGTATGCCCGAGAAATCAAAATCGATTGCGAATAGTGCAAGAACGACAACAACAATCGCCATAGTCAAAAGCAATACGCCAGAATAGGTATCTGAAACTGCAACCGCGCGAAGCCCACCAAAGATAGCGTAGAAGGCACCAATCAATGCAAAAGCGGTGGCAACATACATAAGTGGAATGTCTACATTGAACATGTTAATCATGAAAAGCGAGCCGGTGTAGATTACGGCAGGCATGAAAATAAGGCTGCTACCTAGGAAGAAAAGAAGACCTATTAGTGCTCTTATATGCTTGTTGTTATAGCGCATTTCCAGCAATTCGGTGGTTGTGGTGCACTGATAATGATAATAGACGGGAAGAAAAACTCGCGCGAGAATGATAAGGCCCGCCACTGCGGCAAATTCCCACCACGCAAGCAGTGCCATTTGGTTACCGTTCATCCCTACAAGTTGATCGGTACTTAAATTAGTTAACGTTATTGAGCCCGCGACGTATATCCATGTTAGTCCGCCGCCAGCTAAGAAATATTCTTTGTTTTCGTTGGCTTTACTATGCCCATGACCGCGACACTTTAAATAGGTAAGAAGCCCGATAAGTGCGGTGATGAAAATAAAAACGACAAGTTGGGTTAAGCTGCCTGACACGAAAAACTCCTCAGCAGAATAAAGACAAAAGGGGGCAACAGCGCCCCCTTGATAGACTAGTTGTTATTAGAAGCTAGCACGAACACCAACAGCGTAACGAGCACCGTCAGCAACTTGTTGAACGAAATGTTCTGATAAGCGACCGCGACGCGTTAGCTCTTCGTCAGTAATGTTAATGCCTTCGAAGAATACCGTAAGAGACTCAGTTACATCGTAACTTACACTCATATCAACTTGGGTGTAAGTCTCAGTGAAACGAGGCTCGGTACCACCAAGAGTACTTACCGCTTCTTGCATAAAGGTTTCACGATTGTTCAGTGCAACACGCGCTTGGAACGCATCTTTTTCGTAGAACAATGTAATGTTTTGTGAGTTTCCTAAACCTGGTAGGCTAAATTCTGCATCTGAGTTAACGATAGTAGCATTAGCTTGGATACCGAAGCCGCTTTCAAGCGTGTGCAACCAAGCAAGCTCTAAACCTTCAACTTCAAGCGTATCGCCGTTACGAGGGCGCAGAACGCTAAATACATACTCGCCACTTTCTAAGAAAAGAGACTCATCAGCAACATCACCTGCAATGAAGTCTTCCACTTCTTTGTTAAAGGCTGCAGCTGAGAAGTAGCTAGTATCGTCGTAGTACCATTCTAAAGATACATCCCAGCTGGTGGCTTTATATGGCTTAAGTTCAGTGTTACCCGCTTGTGCTTGCAAGTTACCCGGACGGCTCACAGTAACATTAAATACAGGCACTAAGTCATCCATCATTGGACGCGTTAGCGTTTCAGAAAACGCATAACGTAGGTATAAATCGTCAGTTAACTGTAGCTTAACATTTAAGTTAGGAAGCAGCGAAGAGTAGCTGTTTTTCTCGTTAACCGGCGCACCTACTTCTGTTTCATAAACTACATTAAGGTCTGACGGATCGTTAGGGATTGGCTGAAGATCTCTTACAATCTGACTTGTCCCGTCTACTGAAGTGTCAGTTTCGCTGTAGCGGAAGCCAAAATTCACATCAAGTGGCATCTCTGAGATTTCAGTAGTGAAGTAGAATTGTGCGTACGCACTTAATACTTCTTCGCTCACTACGAATGAGTCATTGCTTGGCTGTGGGTTGCCGATATTTGTTGCATCAATCGCTGCGCGAACGTCGTCAAACGATTCACCTGTAGCGTCTGCAATTTGCTGTACTGCTGCATCAGATGTTGCGTAGTCAAAGAACGCTTCAGGGTCATAAGTTAGCCACTGATTAGGCACACCGCCGAAGTAGTTTTGTGCAGTAAATACACTTAGAAGCTCGTCAGGAAGATCGAATGTGTAGCCGCAATAAATGTCACAACCAGAAGCGAACAAGCGAGTATTAGATTTTTCACGATCTTGGAAATAGATACCGAAATCTGCTTTGTAGAACGCATTGTCTGAATCAGGTACCCAAGAGAAGTCTGCACGGTACTCACTGATGGTATCTTCCGTGTCAAAACCGTTGCGCTCATTGTAGTGCATACGACCTAGTGAAGGTGTTTGTAAAGCGGCATCACCACCGGCAACAGTCAATGATGGAGTAGCACCTGTGAAATCTACACTGTATTCATTGTTATAACCCACAACAGTGAAGAAGTTGTCACCGCCACTGCTGTCTTCGGCAGTTGAAGTTGAGATATCAATGTTTGCAGTTAAGTTGTCGTTTACTAACCACTCAAAGTTTGCACCGAAAGCCTGGATTTCAACATCTCGGCCGTAGCGGCGGCGAATAAAGTCAGTCGCACCACCAACACCGTCTACAACGGTGCTTGTTACACCTGATAGGCTACCGTTGTCAGTGAAAGACATGTTGTCGAGGTTGCTATCAGAGAACCAGTGGCCAACACTGTGTGCGTCTGAGTCAACTTCAAATTTAGAGTAAAGACCATCTAAAGTAAGCGTCATGTCATCGTTAGGAGCATACTGAACAACAAGGTTACCAGATGTTCTTTCACGATCGACTAAATCAACGATTTGGTCAAAGTTCTGCGGAATGTACACACCGTTGAACTGGGCATTGTCAGCGTAATCAGGGTTATCTAGCTCAGAACGATTGGTTAGGCTTACTTCAGGACGCCAGTAGCGCGTTTCTAGCATGTTTGTTTGTAGCTTACGCTGTTGGAACGATGCAGCAGCTAACACACCTAGTTTACCATCCATAAAGGTATTGGTAATTAAGCCCGACATTTGTGGCGTTGTTTCTTCAGAAATGTCTTCGTACATGCCTTTTACACTTGCAACGGCCTTGAAGCCGTCAAATGCGAATGGGCGAGCAGTTGTGATTTCTACGGTTGAACCGATACCACCTTCTTGCATAGAAGCGAGAGGGCTCTTGTAAACTTTTGCACCGCTAATAAGTTCAGCTGGAAGCGTATCGAAACTAAAAGCACGACCTTGGTTTTCTGTAGCAATCTGGCGTCCGTTAACAAGTACGGTGTTAAAATCTGGGCCGAAACCACGCACAGTAATAAATTGACCTTCACCACCTGAACGATCAATGGCAACACCAGTAATTCTTTGTAGTGATTCAGCTACGTTTTGGTCTGGAAATTTACCTAGGTCTTCAGCCGTAATACCGTCGTAAACAACATCAGATGCTTTCTTATCTAGCATTGATGCTTTCAGAGAGCTGGTAAAACCTTTAACTTCGATAACTTCCACTTCTTTATCAGTAGCAGTAGTTGCTTCCTGTGCCAGTGAAATAGGGGCATGTAGGGCAGAGGCGATAGCAACACCTAAAAGTGAGCGTTTCGCGATAGGGCCTAACTGTGATGTGTTAATTTTATGTGTCACTGTGTTTTCTCCGTGAGTAGGCTACGTTTTAACGTACTTTGCACTTAAATTACGTTTTTAGTATGTGCGGATCAAGCTTATTAACAATACTTTTACACATTTAACGTTATATTTTCGTGATTATTATTTGTAACTTTATGAAAAATATAGCGTTTCTGATTTAAGGTAAAAGGTGAAACGTTTACCTTGGATCCAATACTAGCACAAAATGACAATGTAATTACAATGTTATAAAAAATTTTTTTGTATAAAAAAAGTGCGGTCTATAGCCGCACTTTATTAACAATCAGAAAAATAAAGGAAAATTAGCTGCAGCGGATACGGTCGACGGCGGCTTTCCAACCATCATAGGCTTGATCACGTTCTTGCTTGGTCAATCTTGGAGTGAAAACGCTATCACTCTTCCAACAATGGGTTAAATCGTCGATTGAATTGAAGACACCAGCCTGTAATCCTGCTAAGAAGGCAGCACCAAGAGCGGTGGTTTCCGTAATCTCAGGGCGCTCTACTTCAGCGCCCAATATGTCTGAAAGAAAGCCCATAACCCAATCATTACGCGACATACCGCCATCTACACGAATAGTTGTGGGGCGAGCGCCATCGCTTTCCATTGCTTTTTGCAGGTCCTTAGTCTGGTAGCAAACAGACTGAAGTCCCGCAGCAACGATTTCGCTAATGCCTGTGTCGCGGGTTAAACCTAAAATTGCGCCACGGGCATCTGGATCCCAATAAGGTGCGCCTAAACCAGTAAATGCCGGGACAAGGAACACGCCGTTATCTTGTCTTGCTCGCTGTGCAAGTGCCTCCGATTCGGCGGCATCGTCGATAAGCTTCAGGCCATCTCTGAGCCATTGAACGGTTGCGCCGGCCATAAAAATACTGCCTTCAAGCGCATAAGTCGTTTTGCCGTTTAAACGATACCCAACGGTGGTGAGTAATCGGTTTTTCGATTGCAAAGGGGCGTCACCAGTGTTCAATATCATAAAACAGCCGGTACCGTAAGTGCTTTTGGCCATGCCTTTTTCAAAGCATGCTTGGCCTACTAATGCTGCTTGCTGGTCGCCTGCTACGCCTTGGATCGGAATAGCTCTGCCTATGATGTCTTCTTTCGTTACACCAAAGTCAGCCGCACAGTCCATCACCTCGGGTAGCATTGAGCGTGGGATATTGAATTTATCAAGTAACTTCTCATCCCAGCATTGGTTATTGATGTCGAACAGCATTGTACGCGAGGCATTGGTGGCATCAGTTTTGTGTGACTCACCACCCGTTAAGCGCCATATAAGGAACGTGTCTACGGTTCCAAACAGCAGCTCTCCGTCCTCGGCTTGCTGTCTTGCACCTTGTACATTGTCTAATATCCAAGCTACTTTAGTGGCAGAGAAATAAGGGTCTAATAGAAGCCCTGTCGATTCAGTAATGTGTGAAACGAGTTCTTCGTCTTCGCTTAAATCACGACAAAGCTGGGCTGTGCGTCTGTCTTGCCAAACGATTGCCGGGTAGACAGGCTCGCCAGTGTTTTTATTCCACACTAACGTTGTTTCGCGCTGGTTAGTGATACCAACGGCTGCGATATCTGATGGTGTTAATGAACATTTCTTGAAAACTTCTTTGAGGGTAGAGACAACGCTTTCCCAAATTTCCTCTGGATCATGCTCAACCCAGCCATCTTTCGGATATTTTTGAGAGAACTCCTGCTGTGCAATAGCGTCTATACTGCCCTTTGGAGAAAAAATGATGCTGCGAGAGCTTGTTGTACCTTGGTCAATGGCAAGGATATGTTGTCCCATAAGGTCACTCCTGAAGATAGTTTTCATAGAGTTTGCATCATTTACACAGGATTAACAATGCTATATTTTCGAAAACGAACATTGGCGTTTCGTTTTGTTATGGGAACATTGAAGTTAAGCACGTATAATTGGTGTAATTTTCTAATTCTGGGGACTCGCGATGAATCAAACGCAAAGACACGAAAAAATTGTTGGGCTTATAAAGCTACATGGTTTTATGTCCATTGATGATTTGGTCAGTGCATGCGAAGTTACGCCGCAAACAATCCGTCGAGACCTAAACCAGCTTGCTGAAAATGGTGTGGTGAGCCGCTATCATGGTGGTGCTGGCCTTAACAGAAGTTGGGAAAACACGCCATATCAGGAAAGGAAAACCCAAAACAGCGAAGTCAAAGAGAAAATTGCTGAAGCAGTGGCTGCGATGATCCCCGACGGCGCATCGTTGTTCATTAATATCGGTACGACGACGGAAATGATTGCAACTAAGTTGCTCAACCACAAAAATCTTCACGTGGTAACCAACAATATTCACGTTGCTACCATTCTTTCGGCTAAAGAGGATTTCTCCGTCATTATTGCTGCCGGTGAAGTTCGCTATCGCGATGGCGGAATCATTGGCGAGGCAACCTGCGATTTTATAAGCCAGTTCCGCATGGATTACGGCATTATCGGTATCAGTGGTATTAGTTCGGACGGTGCACTACTTGACTTTGATTTCAGAGAAGTGAAAGTGTCCCAAGCCATTTTGGAACATACTCAACACGTTATATTAGCTGCGGACTACAGTAAGTTTGAACGCCGCGCAATGGTGGAGCAGGGGCACATTTCACAGGTTGATTGCTTGGTTTGTGATAAAACGCCGCCGCCCAGCATAAGCAAGATAATCGAAGAAAATAACATCACCTTTGTCAAAGCGTGACCATCTATTTACCATAGTTTTCCACTACTCTTAAACCTGTTCTCGGTTTTGCTCGCATTCTACTTTGTGGCAGCCTTCTTTAAACATTACGCACTGTTGCCGCAAGCGCTCTTACACACCACGTATTTTTCAATGTAAATCAGTCAAATATTGTTGCGATTGGATTTGTTTATTCCTTTTAATTACGAATTTTAACTTTCTTTAATGTTCGTAAATGTTCGTTTTGTGTTGACATGTTTTCTTTTTGCTTGTCAAATAGACAACCATATGAGGATATCCATATAAATACCACTAGAGGCAATGTATGAATCAAAGCAATCAAACTGAACAGACAGTCGACGTTTTAGTCGTTGGCGGCGGTGTTAACGGCGTAGGCGTCGCGCTTGACGCTGCGGGACGCGGGCTTTCGGTTGCTTTGTGCGAGAAAGGTGACCTCGCAGGCGCAACGTCTTCTTCTAGCAGCAAATTGATTCATGGTGGGCTTAGGTATTTAGAACATTATGAATTTCGCTTAGTGAAGGAAGCGCTGGCAGAACGTGAAGTGTTGTTGAAGAAAGCGCCTCACATCATGTGGCCGCTACGTTTTCGTTTGCCTCACCAAAAGCATTTACGCCCTGCGTGGATGATACGAATTGGTTTATTCCTCTATGACTCGCTGGCTAAGCGCAATATGTTGCCGCGCTCACGTAAGCTAACGACCACCAGTGAAAGCCCGCTGGTTAGCGATATTTCAACGTGTTTTGAATACTCAGATGGTTGGGTAGATGACGCACGCTTAGTGGTACTAAATGCACTAGCTGCCCAAGATCAGGGGGCGAAGGTATATACGCGTACTGAATGCGTTAAAGCTGAAAAGTTAGATAATTTGTGGAATGTGGAGCTTAAAACGTCTCAAGGGAAAACGTTTACAGTCAAGGCCAAATCAATTGTTAATGCGGCTGGACCGTGGGCAGTATCGTTTCTAGATCGCTTGGTAAATATTCACAACCCCAATGCGATGCGCATGGTAAAGGGAAGCCACTTTGTCGTTCCCAAGCTATATAACTCTGATGAAGCGTACATTCTGCAAAATAAAGACGGGCGTATTGTATTCGTGATCCCTTACGAAGGTGATTTCTCACTTGTGGGCACAACAGACGAAGACTTTAAAGGTAATCCGTCTGACGCTGCAATTTCAAACGAAGAGACTGATTACCTAATTGAAGTCGTAAACAACTACTTCAAGTCCAAGATAACACGCGAAGATATAGTCCATACTTACAGTGGCGTGCGCCCACTCTTAGAAGAGAAAAACGCGTCAGCACAAGAACTTACTCGGGACTATAAAGTAGAGCTTAAGGGTGAGGCTGGAAAGCCCGTATTACTTAATATCTTCGGCGGCAAAATTACAACCTATCGAAAGCTTTCAGAGCACGCGGTAGATAAACTTGTCTCATGTTTCCCGAAAGCGAAAAAAGCGTGGACCAAAGAAGTACCGCTACCAGGTGGTGCATTTGAGAGTCAAGAATCGC
>Ga0213837_1000490_pt1 | contig 39575 bp, 27 predicted proteins | sample SWPATP12_FD_160572 | JGI IMG/M metagenome (GOLD analysis project Ga0213837, IMG submission 160572) | Coastal seawater microbial communities from Marineland, Florida, United States - SWPA TP1 #2 | ecosystem: Environmental > Aquatic > Marine > Coastal | place: USA: Florida | collected 2016-08-06
GACACGATGCACGAAACAGACTCAGGTATTGGCTATGGTCAACACAGACAGGAACCGCCGTGGTACGGAACCGTATGCCCGGTGGTGTGAGAGGACGGCGGGAGCAATCCCGCCTCCTACTCGATCGTATGGTAACGTTTGGAGAACTCTATTTTAGAGCTGTCTTTCACGCTCCGCGGCGTAATAGAGCGCCTTAACTAAGGAGGATTTAAGGCAGTAAATAGGTGCGTTGGAGTTGTTGATAGACCCACCGGAAGAAGTCAGTAGCGATGGCGAAGCGAGCCTGTAACAAATTCTGTGTAACTGCCATTTAGTTAATGTGTCTTTCGAGGCGTTCCTCGAACTCGATAATAAAACGACTCATAGCCTGACGCCAGTTTTGAATGGCATTGTCCATTTTTTGCTGGCATCCTGAATTGCCAAGTAAACCATTTTTCTCGCTGCATCGTCACTAGGGAAGGTTTTTCGTTTTTTGATAGCCTTTCTAATAACACTGTTGAGCGATTCAATAGCGTTGGTAGTGTAAATCGCTCTACGGATATCCTCAGGGTAACTGAACAACGTATTGAGATTTTGCCAGTGATTACGCCATGATTTTGAGATTTGTGTTTACTTGCCGTCCCAGATTTCACCGAAGCGTTCCAGTTCAAGCAAAGCTTCATCGCGTTAGCTTTTTACGCTTCTTTGTGCGTACTTGCAGCGCTTCCTCGGTATAGAGGCGGTACGTATGCTTGCGGTTAACAACCAAACCTTTGCCTTTGAGCAAGCCATGAAGCATTAAATAGCCGTATCGCGGATATTGCGACGCCAGCTCCTTCAGACGTAAACGAACTGAATCATCAGACTTATCTTTTTGGCAGTAGCGAAATCCCGTTCTGCTAACACCAGCAAGCTTACAAGCCACCCGTTCACTGAGCTTAAATACATCAATCAAATAGCGGGCGACAGGCTTTCTTGCTGCTGGCGTCACCACTTTTTTGAAAGCACATCCTTCATTGCTTCAACTTCCAGAAGTTTGTCTGCCAGCATCTTTTTCAGCTTACTGTTCTCCGACTCTAATTCTTTGAGTCGCTTAGCTTCGTTGACTTCCATGCCCGCATATTTACTTCGCCAGTTATAAAACGTACCGGACGATATGCCCATATCTCGGCATATGTCATCTACCTTGGCTCCAGCTTCATGCTGCTTGATTGCCTTGATGATTTGCTCTTCGCTGTAACGTTTCTTCATATTGAGATCTCCATTGTCTCCAGTTAATTGGAAATCTCATCAATGTCATGGTGTTATTTTGGGGGGGAAGGTCACTTCTATACATTCCCTTTGAGGTTTAATAAGACGTCCTGCGCCATGGCTTTGCGGCTGATAGCAATCAAGTTTAATAGTTTTACTTTGCCGGTTTATTTTGCGCATATGTTGATTGGGTACTTTGCTCATTGATACCTCTCGGACTGTTGCACGCGACTGTAACGAACCAGTTCACGGATGCTGAACTTAAATCTGTGTATTAATTTTTTTATTGTAAAAAACTGCATGCCTGCAATGGGCCAATGAGCAATTAGTGGATATAGTATATTATTTATAAATATCAGTATCTTGAGTTTTTTATATGCGTTTTTTGGCGGTGGCCCCCGGGAGCCAAAAAGGCCTTTACAAAAATACTTGTTTTGTAAAAATTATACGATTTGGTGAGTTTGTGGTTCCGTTTTAGGTAATTGTGCCGTCTTTAGAATTGAAATGTATGCGAAATCGCATTTCAAATAGGCATCAATAATATTCAAATAAACGGGAACTAAACCATGCACACAAAGAAACCCACTTGTTTCAAACGTGTCGCGATAGCTACTGCGGTTATTTCAGCATTAGGAATGAACGCACAAGCACAAGACGCAACTGACACGACTGATACCGAAATTGCGAAAGTCGAAAAAATAGCGGTGGTTGGTTCAAAAATAGCCAATATGCGTACAGAAGCCGCTTTACCGGTAGCGGTGATTGGCCAGGATACCATGGATGCACTGGGCACAGTGGACGGCAACGAGCTGATCCGTAGTATGCCGCAAATGGGGGATATCACCTGGAATGAATCCTGGATCCCTGGCAGTAGTAATGCTGCTCGTGGTGATATGGGTTCTATGAACTTGAAAAACATGGGGGCATCAAATACGCTGCTGCTCATCAACGGTCGTCGCTCTGTTATCCACCCTACTACAGCAACAGTAGATGGTGGCGTTTCGACTACCACCTTTAACTCCAACGCGATTCCTATGTACGGGCTGGATCGGATTGAAGTTCTGCTCGATGGTGCTGCAGCTATTTACGGCTCAGATGCTATCGCGGGGGTAGTAAATGTGGTGACTCAGGGTAATCTCGATGGTGCAGGTATCAAATTTAAATATGGTAAGGCCATTGGTACAGAGCGTGCAGATACCGACCTGACCGGTTATTTCGGTACCGACTTTGACAGCGGTAAAGGCAACTTTTCATTGATGTATAATGTGTTTTATCGTTCAGCTCAAAAGACAGGTGATAAATGGTATACCGCTACCAATGATCGCAGAGATTTTTTACCCGGCACCGATTTGGATGGAACTGCCACACTGGATGGCAGAAGTACTTACTCACCGTGGGGACTTTATAACGCGCCTTACCAGGTATTTCAAAACGGTGTAGCACTGACTAATGAATCTGGCTATTTCCACTCGGAGCTGGCTGACTCTGAAAACTGCCTGGCATCATCCTACGCCGATACCTGTTTTGCATCGGGTAATATTCCCAGAGATTACCGCTACGACGGTGCCAAAGATAATACTTCTCAAACACCGCAGGTATTGCGGACTAACCTGTTTTCTACCTTTAATTATTTTATTAAACCGGATTTGGAACTGTTTGGTGAAGCTGGTGTATATTTTGCGGACAGTAAATATATCAATGGCGCAGGTTTATTTTCGAGTAGCCAGGTAGTTATCGTGCCTGAGGATGCTTACTACAACCCACTGGGGGCAATGTATCGTGCAGATGGGACATTGAATCCTTATCGCCTGGCAGGTCTGGACAACGTGCCGGAAGAAGGCTCAGTGTTACAATTGCAAGCACACAGATTGACTGAACTGGGGAATATGGACGTTGATGTTGAAAATACCCAGTTCCGGTTGCTTACCGGGCTGCGCGGCTGGACGGATAATGATTTTGAGTGGGAAAGTGCCATCTTGTTATCCCAGGCAAAGTCCACCGACGTTTCTGAGGTCGTGAACGTGCAAAATCTGGTAGCGTCAATTTCTGGTACAACGGCAGATGCCTTTAACCCCTTTGCTGGTGGTAATACATCGCACATTACTTATGGCGGTAGTGGTTTTAATTCAGCAGCGACTCTAAACAGCTTCCGCGATAGTTCTACCCGAGAAAGTACGTCACAGTTAGCCTCGTGGGACTTCAAGATTAATAAAGCTGATCTGGTAGAGTTACCGGCCGGTGATTTGGGTTTTGCTGCGGGTATCGAAATACGTTACGAGTCACTCAAAGATGATCGTGATTCATTGGTGGATGGCTCTGCGCCTTATGTTAACTGGTACGACGGTTCTGAATTTAACAGTAACCTGGGTGGCTCAAGCCCGACTCCGGATTCTTATGGTAGCCGTAATGTTAAAACCGCTTATGTAGAGTTCGCTTTACCACTGGTGGCACCGGAGTTTGATATTCCATTGATGCAATCCCTTGATATGCAGTTAGCCGGTCGCTTTGAAAGTTATAGTGATGTGGGTGATATTTCAACACCTAAAGTCGCTCTGGCCTGGGGTGTTGATGATAACCTGGTTATTCGCGGTTCATGGTCAGAGGGTTTTAAGGCACCTAACCTGGAAGTACTGAATGCCTCTGAGATGGTTCGTTACAACACTTATACCGATTACATTTATTGTGAAGCGGCAACGCGTACGGGTGAAATCAGTAATTACGCACAGTGTACTGACAGCTACCCGGTTACCTGGCACATGGCAGGTAACAGTGAGTTGAAGCCAGAAACTTCAACTAACCAATCAGTAGGTGTATTGTTTACACCTCAATTCTTACCGGAATCCTGGGGTAACGTGAAAATGACCCTGGATTTCTGGCAGATTGATCTGGATGACCAGATTGGTGTTGCGCGGGCTCAGGAAGTACTTATTTACGACCTTTACTTACGTACAGTTGAAGGGACTTCAGATCCGCGGATCATGCGTTTTGACCCGACACCTAATGAAATTGCCCGCTTTGCAGGATCGGGTCTTGATCCGGTAGGTCAAGTTCAGTACATGCAAACCAACTATGCTAACCGGAACTCGCTGACAGCCAAAGGGATGGACTTTACCTTTGATTGGCGTAGTGTCGATACTGAGTATGGTCGTTTCTCGTTTAACTTTACGGCATCTCAGCTTCGCAGCTACAAGCAGGCTTTAACCGAAGAATTACAGATCGCCAGCGATGCGCAGGCTGCTGGATTGCTTGATCCATTTATCTCCATCGTTTCTGCAGATGAGGTCGGTCAAAATGGCAGAAAACCGGAATGGAAACTAATGAGTTATGCGACCTGGTCGTATGAGAACTTTGTTTACCGCTTATCAGCTCAGTATACTGATAGTGTGATTTCAGGTCGTTATGCGAATGGTGATGACTTTGTTGTGCCATCAACGACGATTTGGAATACGTCGGCACAGTATGAATTCGACGAAGAGACTCTCGGCGGTATAATTGCTGAAGTCGGCTTGCGTAACCTGTTTGATGAAGAACCACCGTTAAGCTCAAGAGGGACATACCTGGCCAATATGTATCTGCCATACAGTCGTTATGTTTATGCGAGTATTGAAAAACGTTTTTAAGCTATAACGCGTTACATATTCAAACTTGTGAGCCCCCCTCTTTAAGAGGGGGGCTTTTGGTTTTGAGGTCAGGTTACGTATTTTAAGATTCCGTCATTGTAACCGATACAACTTTATTTGATTCGTCAGTCACAGGACGAGCGCTTCTGCATGCCGAGAAACATTTCAGGTGAGCGGAATGACATTACGCAATAAGAACGAGTCTGCAACCCCACACTGGATTACCTTAGCTTTTATTAATGCATTGTAGAGAGGGAGGGCCATTTATACGCTCTTGTTTCTTGCCGGAGAGGCTAGCTCTACATACTCAAGGCTACTTCGGCCGATCTGACTGTGAGCGTATATACATAAAATTGGCAAGCCGAGGATACTTTTTGGGGATATACCACCTTGCTGAAACATGATTCAACTGCCTACCTTTACGATAAATGCCGGTGTTGATTAGAGCGGTAGCAATAGCAACGTAAATATTGACAGGATAAAGGGCTGTACTGGCCAGCAGTACTGCAATCCAGATCGCGATAAATGAAAGTACCTGCCTGAACATTTTGCACGCTCGGACTATGATTTCAATTAACCGGTAAGTGCCCTGGTCATCAAAACGTTGCGTTTATGTAGAGTCAATTGGTGGCGCAACGCTTTGAATTACCGGTAATTATCCGGATGCCCCTCAGTGAGATAAACCTACTGAAAGAATCCCGGGCAAGCCCGGGGGAGTTATGTCGAGGGGATATTTCTTACAAAGTTGATATCAAGCTTGTAGCCTAATAGGCGAGGGCCGTTGCTTCTCTCCGCATATCTGCTCCAGTGCGTAAGACGCCGTTAGGCTGACGTTGAATCATCTGCAGGCTGCCAAATACGGCAACCCAGCTTTCGCTTAGGTGTACGTCATGTCCTTTGTCGGCAAGGGCTTGCTGAACCGGACCTGGCAGTCGTTCGTCAATGATTACGTCAGTACCCGAACCGATTCGATAGCGGGAAGACTCTATGGCTTGCTGAGGCGACATATCAAATACCTGGGAGTTAATTAAAGCTTGTGTAATGAACTGTGGTTGACCAGAACCGCCCGGTGTACCAATGGCCATTTCAAATTTACCGTCAGCATCAGTCATCATCGCCGCCATGAGCGTATGGAAGGGGCGCTTACCCGGAGCAATTTGGTTTGGATGACCATCATCCAGGGAAAATCCGGCCCCACGGTTATGCAGAACAATGCCTGTACCCGGTACCAATAAATTAGAACCAAAGCTGGAGAACAAGCTTTGTACCCAACTCACAGCATTCCCGTCTTTGTCTACCACCATAAGGAATACCGTGTCACCATCTTCATTAAGCAGAGCTCCGCTATCGTCGGGTATGGTTAAGCCCGAGATGTAATCGCCAGAAGCTTTGTCGCCAATCAGCGTAGCGCGCTTGGCCAAATAGTCTGAATCTAACAGTGAATTAACGGGCACGTCGGTATAAGCTGGATCCGCTACCCAGCGGTCGCGGTCGGCAAAAGCTATGCGAGTAATTTCTATCAGGTGATGCAATAGTTCCGCAGAGTTTTGTCCCATCTGTTTAACCGGAAGGGATTGCGCCATGCTCAGCATCTGCAGAAGCACAATGCCCTGAGAATTTGGACGTACCGTGTAAACGTGTTTGCCGTAAAACGGTATGCTCGCCGGGGTAGTCCATTCTGGTTTGAAAGAGGCAAAGTCTGACGCGCGTAAGGGGCTTCCTTTGTCTTTTATGAAAGCGGCTATTTTTTTACCGAGCCGTCCGGTATACATTGCTGATGCGCCGTCTTCGGCGATCGTTTTCAGGCTGGCTGCCAGATCCGGACTTTTTAATAACTCGCCCGCCTGCAATGGTTTATTTCCCGGATAATAAATGGCCTTGCCGGCGTCATTAAGCCGAGGCCCGGCTTTGGATAGATCCGCAGCGAGCGTTGAGCTCACCATAAAGCCACCATCTGCAATGTTAATGGCGGGTTGAAGTGCCTGACTTAAACTCATTGTACCGTAGCGATCTAATGCAGCTTCCCATGACGCTACAGTTCCGGGGACCGTTACAGTAAGCGGACCGGTGAAAGGTATACGCGAAAGCCCTTGCGCTTTGAAAAATTCAGGAGTCGCCAGTTCGGCGGCCTTGCCTGAAGAGTTTAGCGCGGTAATTTCTCCACTTTTAGCGTCGTAAAATAATGCAAAAGTATCACCACCAACACTGTTCATATGCGGTCGAACCACCGCGAGTGATGCCGCCATGGCAACGGCTGCATCGGTAGCATTACCTCCGGCCTTTAATACGTCATAACCTATTTGAGAAGCTAGCGGATGTTCTGACACCACGGCAGCATTGATGCCTCCAACTTCTGGGCGAATTTCCTTTATTGAAACATTCTCGGATGTTCGAATTTCAGCAGCATTTGCGGCAACGCCCATCAAAGGTACCAATGGTTGTAACGTTGCTACAATTACGGCTATTTTTACCGAACGAACGTAGCACTTAAATTTCATTATAAAAACTCTCCCAGTGAAGAAATGGAATCTAGGGTTTGATAAAAGGTGATGCGGCAGGTTTACCAGCCCACCGCATAGGCTGCGCGACGCGGATCTGCGCCGGCAGTAATCGTACCTTGAACAGGATGACGCAAAATAGCCTGAATGCTGCCAAGCGACCAGGAAGGGGCTTGCTTCAGAGTATGACCTCTGGTGTTTAGACCATTAAACACCGAGAGCGGATATCGCTCTTCAATACGCAGAGTAATTTGAGCGCCAGTTTTATAGAAGTTTGGCTCGGCAAAAAGGCTAAAGCGAGGCGCTTCAATAGCTTCCTGAACACTCATACCAAAATCTAATACGTTAACGAGCACCTGAAACTGAGTTTGTCCGATGGTCTCGCCTCCCGGTGTACCCAGCGCCATCACGAATTCACTATCTTTCATCACTATTATCGGCGAGTTGTTCAGAATCGGAACCTGCCCTCCATTGGCATAGTTAATATCGTCAGGGTATGGAGAAGTAGAACCAATGCGAGTACCGTTATTAAATGTCAGCCCGGTATTGCCTACAACCACACCGGTGCCAAAAGCGCCGCCATGAGTTGGCGTCATTGCCACTACGTTGCCAGCCTTGTCCCTAATCGAGAAACTTGTGGTGCTGCCAGCAAATGATTTTTCTCGACGCGCATCAACAAGTAGCGGACCGATAAGTGATGCTTTATAAGCTGAAGAAAGCTCGTATCCGGGGGGGTGTCCTGGAGCCGGGTATGCCATGGCGGTATCATTTGTTAACAGCGCCCGGCGTGATTGAATATAAGGGGCTGACAGCAAACCTTCTATAGGCATTTCATAACGGGCAGGATCTGCAACGTAATGGTAAACATCCGCTTTGGCTAATTTGATTGCCTCGGCGAGTAAATGCACAACGGCCTGGTTTTCCCGGCCTAACTCATGCAAGTTATAACCTTCTACCAATTTTAGTTGCATGGCGACTTCCAGACCACCACGGGATGTAGGCGGTGAAGTGTAAATGTCATATCCCCGGTAATTAATGTGTATGGGGTGGCTCCAGGTCGGCTGATAAGTTGCGAAGTCCTCTAAGGTAAAATCTCCAGCATGTTGTTGGTAAAAATCTGCCATCTCCTGGGCAATATCACCTTTATAAAAGCGATCGAAGGCTGCTTGTAGAGCCGCTTCCCGCGATAACCCCTTTTTTAGCGCACTGGTTTCAGCCTCGACAACTTTGCGGAAGGTGGCTGCTAAGTTCTTCATATAAAAGGTTTCACCTGGAGCAGGCACGTACTTATTCGGCAATAACATTGCGGCACTGGTAGGCAGCGTTTTATACAACGACTCGCCGTAGGCTATGGCTTTTGATACAGAAGCTTCCAGCGGATGGCCTTGTTCACCATAGGCAATTGCGGAGGCCAACACTTCAGCCAGACTGAGCGTGCCATACTTTTGCAGCATGCTCACCCAGCCGCCGAATAAACCTGGTACAACGCCAGCGTGAATACCTTTATTGAGTTGCTCGGTTTCAAGCGATGCCGCGTTTAATGCAAGTGGTGCCGCACCGGCTGCATTCAGTGACCAGACTTCACCGCTTGCGGCATCGTAATATGTCGCAAATCCATTTCCTCCTGCCCCAGACATTTGTGGACGTACCACGTTTAAAGTGGCTAATACCGCTACAGAAGCGTCAATGGCGTTGCCACCCTGCATAAGGATTTTCAGACCTGCCATCGACGCCAATGGGTGTCCTGCTGTTACGAGCCCATTCGGGCCTGGTACTTCTGGCCGATGAATCGTCCGGGAACTGTTCATCTGCAGCGGGTAGGCTCTCTCCTGCGAATAGGCGTGGTTGAGCATTATTGTTGCTGTGACTAATGACAGCATGATATATCTCAGGAGACGAGAAAACGTAACGGCAAAGTCTGCAGGTTTTCGAGGGCGACCGAGCTTATAAGTCAAAAAGGTAAATATAGTTCGGTAGCTGAGTTGCATAGCATCAGGCATTACTGCAGGTTCATGAATAAATGAGTCAGTCTTTTTCTTCATCAAATTCTTCTTGTCACATTTCGTATACCGCTAAGACGAAGGCGACGTGGTTACCGGAACTTGTAATAATCAAAATTTTAATAAATTAATGCTGATTTTTTGCCCGGGCCTGTAAGTTCTTTATATTGCGTTGCTTGCTTATTATCTAGCCCGCTAAATTGTCAACACAGAAGTTTATTTTTCTTAACGTATTGTTTACAAAGAAATTGTTTCGTTGACACTACCAGCTGACTATGCAAATCTGAAAAGCAATCAATGTATTGCCTGCCTTTGATTAGCTTTCAAAACAATCATAAATTAAACATTTTCATTCCATTCTTATTTTCTTCAGGACCTATACGAGCTGGACATTTGAGGGGAGCCCAAAAAGGTCGAACGTCCCTGGTCTTGCTCTTTTTTCATAAAAAAGTTCCGTTAACGAAGACTCCTTCGTCTTAGCGGGTGTCCGGAATACAAGAAGAATGCGTTTATGGGAAAAGTTTTAGAAAAAATAGATCTGGAAGACGCTGAGTTATCTTGTCAGAAAGAAATGATTGCAGACCTGTTTAAGCAACATAATGATACGTTAATTAAGTTTCTGAGGGCGCGGTTACGGTCAGATGCAGATGCACATGAAGTGGCTCAGGAAGCCTACGTGAAACTGCTGGATCTCGATAAACCAGATGCGATCAGTTATTTAAAGGCATATTTATTTCGTGTTGCTTCAAACCTTGCAATTGACCGGCTGAGATCCAAGCAAAGAAATGCAGTATTTAAACCACTTACTTTTTTTGACAATACACATCCGTCCGAAGAGCAATATGCCTTAAAAAAAGAACAGCTATCACTGATGACATCGTTTATTAACGAATTGCCTCCCAAGTGCCGAAAAGCATTTTTGCTTAGTCGGATACATGGCTTGTCATCGGTGGAAATTGCCAGTTTGATGAATATATCAGACAGGATGGTAAGAAAATATTTAGTCCGTGCCACGGAGTATTGCCGTGAGCGCCTGGACAGCCATCAAGGAGAAAACTGAAGTGAACTTTGATAACAGGACACGTTTCGAAATCGCTACCGAATGGTTCTATGCCTTACAGGACCCCAATATTTCTATTGAAAAAATTCAGGAATGGCAGAAATGGCTCGCTGAGTCGCCAGAGAATGCCAGACAATATGAACGGGTAGAAGAAGTACTTAATCTGTCTGGTGATACAGAAGGCCTTGCCTGGCCTGATGACATGGATCTGCTATCTGATGATTATGATGGCAGCGAAAAAATTCAGACATGGAAACAAGCAAGTAAACGCCGGTTGAGGAACCCGTTTCATCGCATGAGTTTACGCAACCTTATGCATTGGAAAGCCAAGCAGCTGTCGGCTATATCCGTTGTGATTGCAGCGCTGTTCTCTATAGCACTTTTTAACCTGGCCGATTTTAGTGGTAGCACAGAGTTGGAAGTCTCGGTGTATGAATCTACAACGGGTGAAAATAAAGATATTACCCTAAGTGATGGCTCTGTCATTACGCTCGGCGCTCAAAGCCTGGTGTCTGTGGCCTTTAGTAATGAGCGTCGTCAGATCGTGTTGGAACGGGGGGAGGCCTTTTTTGATGTGGCGAAAAACCCTAAACGGCCTTTCTCAGTGGTCACCGGCAACCGGGTTGTAACAGCAATAGGAACCCAATTTAATATCTCTAAGCAACATAACCGGGTCGTGGTTACGGTAGCGGAAGGAAAAATAAGCCTGACACCAGAAAGTGAAAAAGTTGAACCGGATAAAGTGAAAAATGCTTACCTGGTGGCAGGCCAACGCGTTTCTTATACCGCCTCCAAAGTCTCAGAAATTGTTACTACCAGATCAAAGGCCCCGCTGTCTTGGCGCAACGGCAAGCTGCAGTATATGGAAGAAAAGTTAGTTTATGTTGTTGAAGATATAAATCGCTATTCGTCCATAAAAATTCGTTTCGCCGATGAGAAAACCAAAGCTTTGCTGTACTCAGGGACTGTCTTCACATCGAGTTTAGATGACTGGATATCAGTGTTACCCAATGCTTTTCCGGTGAATGTCTCCTATGTGAGTGAGTCAGAAGTCATTTTGTCCAGATCTGAAACCTAAATTTGCATGTGTTCACAGACACAAAGCTTCACATCAAGCTAACGATGTAATCGGCAGGGTTAATCAAGAGGTATTACATGCGTGAAATTAAATACCCGGTAATTAAGCTTCTTTCGTTAATCACGGTCAGCCTGTTGAGTTGTAATGTTGATGCAATTGAGAAACGAATTCGCTTTGATATTACCGCACAGCCAATGAATGCTGCCTTGATTGAGTTTTCTGAACAGTCGGGGATACAAATCGCTGTGAATGCCAGTCATATTCGTAACTTGAGATGTCGGGGAATCACCGGCGAATTTGCTACCACTGATGCAATAGAACAGTTACTCGAAGATACCTCCCTGTCATTTGCTGTTATCGGTGACACAACCATTGTAATAAAGAAGGATACATCAGTGGGAAAAGCAAAACTGGCGTCCGGAACTCTCAATAGCCAACCTCGGGCGTCAGTTACTAAACCAAAAGTTGTAGAACCGCGAGTTAAAGAAAAGGATGACACTCAGTTAAGACGGTTTGAAAAGATTTCAGTGGTGGGGTCTGCCATTGTTAACCAGCGGTTGGAATCAGCATTACCTGTTGCAGTATACGACAGAAAAGCCATGGATGCGGCGGGTATTTTAGATGGTAATGAACTAGTAAGAAGTATCCCACAAATGGGTGACATGACCTGGAATGAGTCATGGATTCCAGGCAGCAGTAATGCGGCTCGCGGTGACATGGCATCACTCAATCTTAAAAACTTGGGCGCGTCTGGTACATTATTGCTCATTAATGGGCGGCGTTCGGTTATTCATCCAGCCACATCTACCGTAGACGACAATATACCCACTACCACGTTTAACACCAATGCAATGCCTTTATATGGGGCGGAACGTATTGAAATCTTGCTCGACGGAGCGGCAGCAATATATGGTTCGGATGCCATTGCTGGTGTGGTTAATCTTGTTACGCGCAATAATATTGATGGCGCCGGCGTGCAAATCAAGTACGGAGAAGCGTCTGGCACAAGCCGTTCAGATACCGAGGTAACTGGCTATTGGGGCCGCAACTTTCATAACGGTCGGGGCAATATATCGCTTACTTATAACTGGTTCGATCGCACGCCGCAATTTCAGGGTGATCAATGGTATACGGCTACCACGGATCACCGGGAGTTTTTTCCTGGAACAGACCTTTATGGCAGTGCTGTGCTCGACGGGAGAAGCACGTATACCCCATGGGGCAACTTTATCGCGCCATTTGAAGTGCTGGTGGAAGGCGTTGCGCTCAGCAGCTCGGCGGGCGTTTTTCATTCAGAGTCTAATCAATCAGAGCAGTGTATTACTCCAGGGCTAAACCAAACCTGCTTTGCAGCGGGCGTCACGCCAAATGGGTACCTTTATGATACAGCTAACGATGATACTTATATTACCCCCGGTGTTGAACGATACAATGTGTTTTCCACATTTTCCTATCAATTAACTCCGGGTCTGGAATGGTTTGGCGAGGCTGCTTTATACAAAGCTGATTCTTCTTATTTGGCCAGTCCTGGCGGGTTTTCTGTTAATACACCGGTATATATCTCGGCCGATGCCTATTATAACCCATTAGGCGCAACCCATCTGGCCGATGGAACTATTAACCAAAACCGGATAGCGGGATTAACTAACGTGCCTAACGAAGGTCTGGTGGTTGAAATTAAAAACTACCGGTTTGCAGACGCCGGGCCTCGACGCGTTGATGTCGATAATACTCAAACCCGATTCTTAGTGGGTCTTAAAGGCTGGGCCTATAATAATTATAGCTGGGAGTCGGCTTTGCTGTATTCGCGGGGTAAAGCCACGGACTTGTCCGAAGGATACAGTGTTACGGCCATTGCCGAATCATTATCGGGTAACTCTGCAATAGCCTACAACCCGTTTAGTGGGCGCAATGCAGTGAATAGCCCTGCGACTATTGATGAGTTTACAGTCCTGGCGCGTCGCACAAGCATATCCGAAATTGCGTCATGGGATATTAAATTGAGTACTCAGGATTTGCTTAGATTACCGGCAGGGGACATAGGCTTTGCTGCCGGTTTAGAATTTCGCTACGAATCGTTACTTGATGATCGCGATCCGCGTGTGGATGGCACCACTACTTATACCGATTGGTATACAGGGTACGAATATACCAGTGATTTAGCCGGTACCAGCCCAACTTATGACTCCTTTGGCAGTCGAAATGTTGCATCATGGTATACCGAATTTGCGATGCCTATAGTTGCCCCGGAATTTGCGATTCCCGGGGTGCGCTCATTAGATATGCAATTGGCGAGCAGGTATGAAAATTACAATGATGTGGGGGTTATTGCCACGCCCAAAATTGCTATTGCATGGGGTCTAACCGAGTCGGTGTTGCTACGTCACTCGTGGTCTAAAGGGTTCAAGGCGCCAAATTTGGAGGTCCTGAATGCTAAACAAATAGTGAGATACAATAATTATACTGATTACATCTATTGTGAAGCCGCGCTTAGACAATCTCGTATCGACACTTATGCTGACTGTCATGCAAGCTACTCTGTCACCTGGAATATTACAGGTAATGAGAACCTGAAGCCCGAACGCTCGGAGAATCGCTCGGCTGGGATCCTTTATACGCCCGCAGCGCTGAATCAAAAAAACATGGCATTTGAGGTCGCAATAGATACCTGGCACATCAGTATTGAAGACAGAGTTGGCGTGCCTGGCATCCAAGACGTGCTTACGCGAGATTTATTTTTACGCACTACAATGGAGGGCGCCGACAGCAGAGTCATTCGGAATCCTGCCACCAGTGATGATGAGCAACTCTTTAGTGGCACGGGGTTAGCGCCAGTGGGTCGGGTTTCATATATCCAAACCGTTTATCAAAATCTAAATGCGCTGGAAGTCAAAGGCGCTGATTTAAACATTGACTGGTCATTATCTAACACTGCTTTGGGGTCGTTTTCTTTTAATCTTGCGCTGTCTAAATTATTAAGTTACCGCCAGGCAGTAACACCCGAAATGGCTACTATTCAAGCGGCTCAAAACACTGGTCAGATAGATTCATTTATTACTGTTGGTTCAGATGATGAGATAGGCGTCAATGGCAGAAAACCTGAATGGAAAGGCGCCGGCCGGTTTAGCTGGCGGTTTAAAAATTTCCTTGGGCGATTGTCCGCTCTGTACACACATAGTCTGATTGACGGTAAATACGCCAGTGGCAAGGATTTTGAAGTACCATCAGTCTTAGTATGGAACGCATCGGCAAAATACACGTTTCAGAACACCGTATTTGAACAGGTCACAGCTGAGATAGGTGTGCGTAACCTCTTCGATAAAGAGCCTCCACTTAACGCTTCTGGCAACTATCTCGCCAATTTATATCTACCTTTTTCCCGATATTTATACGCCAGCGCAGAGATTCGATTCTGATTTTCTGACGACTTTTATCACTTACTCTCTACACAGGATAATAGAATGAAACTTTCAATAAGGTACCTGTTTTTCCTTTTGTTTGTAATGGTACTTACACAGACAAGTACTAATGCCAGGAATGGTAAGCTAAAAAGAATTACTGTGTCCGAAGGCACGGCAATGTCTGCCTCTTTGTCACCGGATGGTAAGACTATTGTGATGGACCTGCAGGGTAGTTTGTGGATTATTCCCGCTAAGGGCGGTGCAGCAAAACGGATCACTGACGAAATGCAGGATGCGCGTCAGCCTGTCTGGTTACCTGATAGCAAAACTATCGTTTACTTTGCATTTCGTGATGGTGGTTACGATCTCTGGTCTATCGATAGCGCAGGCCAAAACTTAACCGAAATCACCCGTGGGCCCTACGATGACCGCGAACCTGCGGTTTCTCCCGATGGCAATTTTATCGCGTTTTCGTCAGACCGGAAAAATAGTCATAACAGCTATGATATCTGGTTATTGTCGCGGGTAACCGGTGTTATATCACAAATCACCGATGATGAATTTGAAAACCGTATGCCGGTTTGGCAACCGGATGGCCAGCATATCAGTTATGCCACTCGCCGGGAGGGTAAATCGATGATCGTCACCACATCTCTGGATGGGCATGAAAAGATTGAATATGCATCTGATAATGCGTTGACACCTATGATGTGGATGGATTCAACGACTCTTGTATATGCTGCTGCGGACGGTAAAAATCACACTGCACTTAAAATAAATGAGCAGATAATTTCTGACAGCGAAGAAGTTTTTAAGTTTAAAGCGAGTACCACCAATGAGGGAGAATTATTTTACGTGTCGGATGGCACTATTAAAGTTCGCAGTTTAACCGGTAATGAAGCGCTGAAAAATATAAGCTTTACTGCGGGTTTAGATACTCTTAAGCCAAATTATACAAAAACCATTCGAGATTTTACTTCAGACAAGCCACGTCCAGTGTTAGGCATAATGCGCCCGGCATTATCACCTGATGGCAAGCAGGTGGCCTTTATTGCGTTGGGCGATTTGTATTTAATGACAATCGGCGAACAGCCGGTAAATATCACTAACGATCATTATATGGAGGCTGATCCAGCGTGGTCACCAGACGGTAAATCTTTGGTTTATGCATCGGATCGGGGGGGCGATAAAATGCAGCTTTGGTTGCACAATGTTGCGTCTGGCAAGGCTAAACAGTTAACCCATCTTACTACTCAGCCATTAGGGCCAGCCTGGTCGCCGGATGGCAGTAAAATCGCTTATCTGAGTGTCGATAAAATGTGGGGTGAGGCAAGTTTAGGTCTCTATGATCTGGCATCTGATACCACTAATTCGTTGAGTCATACGTTAAAGCAACCCGGAAAACCATCATGGTCTGCAGATAGCAGCAGAATCATGGTGTCGTTGCCAGCCCAGTTTTCTGCCAGCTTTCGTGAGGGCACTAATCAGGCTCGTATTTTTCCCATAAATGGTGACGCGCCGTATTGGAGTACGCCAGTAGAAAACTTGTCCATAGATACGCGTGGGGGCGGTGGCCCGGTATGGTCTCCAGATGGAACAAAAATGGCTGCAATTTACGCCGGCCAATTGAATGTATGGCCTGTAAACGATAAAGGCCACCCATTGGGGCCACCCAGGAGCATCACGACAGAGATTGCTCATAATCCAACCTGGTCAGGTGATTCGACGGAAATCTTATATCAATCGGATGCTCAGCTCAAAAAAGTGAATATTTTTAGTGGTGTCGCTGAAACCATCCCTATGAACATGACCTATACGTTGGCTAAACCTAACAACAAAAAAGTGCTGCGGGTGTCCTATATTTTTGATGGTGAAAGTGATTCGCTGGTAAAAGATAAGGATATCTTTATTGAAGGAAATGAAATTACGGCGATAGTGCCGAGTAAATCCAAATCTACCCGTGGCTATGAGTTAATTGATGGGACCGGTAAGTATGCCATTCCGGGCTTAATCGAAAGTCATGTGCATCCGCAGAAAGATTTTGGTCAGGGGGCCCACAGGGGGTGGTTAGCCTATGGTATTACCACGGTACGGGATCCTGGGAACCAACCTTATCATGGGGTAGAAGACCGTGAAGCCAGCGAAGCCGGAGTACGCATTGGACCCAGAATATTCACTACCGGACACCTGATGGAGTGGCAACGGGTGTATTATAAAATGGGGGTTGCTATTGCAGGCCCTGCGCACCTTGAAAAAGAACTAAACCGAGCTAAAGCCCTTAAGTATGATTTAATGAAAAGTTACGTAAGGTTGCCCGATGCACAGCAAAAGCGGGTGGTCGACTTTGCTCATCATGAAATGGGAGTCAGTGTAACAACACATGAAATTTATCCTGCCTCTAAAATTGGTGTGGATCGTGTTGAGCACCTGGGAGCAACCAGTCGCCGGGGGTACAGCCCTAAGCACATTGGTGGTGCAGCGTACAACGATGCTCTTCAGTTAATGGATAAAGTCGTCACGCCAACGGTATTTGGCTCGCTGAATATGTTAATAGAGGCTCATCCTGAGCTTAAGAGTGATAAGCGATTAACATTATATCCTGAGTGGACTCAGACGGGCGTGCGCGCACCGATGAAGTTTCCCGCTTATTATCTGGCCAGCCTCAAACAGAAGTCTAAAGTGCTTAAAACTCTGTACCGAAATGGCACAACCATTACGGCTGGCACAGATTTGGTACTTGGTATGAATTTACACGGTGAAATAAATTTTTACGTCAATGAAGCCGGGTTTACACCGGCAGAGGCCTTAAAATCAGCAACATCAGTGCCTGCTGATGAGCTGAGTTTAAAGGCTGGCAGAATTAAAGCCGGCTATTTAGCTGATATTGTTCTGTTAGATGCTAATCCGCTTGATGATATCTATAACGCATCTAAAGTGAATACGGTTATTGCCAATGGCAAAACTTTTACTATGGAGCAGTTACTGGATATGTCTTACTCCGGCCATTAAATGCATACCGGTCTCATTAGTATAGTGCGGCCGGAAGACTTCTCTTTAGCAGACATTAAATAATTGCTCTTTGTCGTTCCGTTATTTAGGCCTGCCGCGTTATAGCCCTGATACTTTTAATAGTTTCAGGGAACAATAACAATGCTACATGCGATAAAGCTTTTCACCAAAGACGTGGCTTTTCGCCGCAACACTTGCCATTTTTCTCGTACCTGTGTTTTATTTGTCGGACTACTTTGCAGCGCAGTATCTTATGGCGCAAATCACATTTTAATCGTAAACGTAAATGTCTGGGACGGTACCAGTAATGCGTTAAAGAAAAACCACAGTGTGCTCATTGAAGATAACCTTATTGTTGCAGTGGGTAGCGATGTTAGCTCCCCTCAAGGGGCGTTGATTGACGATGGCAATGGTAATACGCTGGTCCCGGGGTTATCTGATGCACATACACATTTTTCGCAAACTTCGCGGTCGATTACAGGTATGCGTAATGATGAAAACTGGATGTATGTAGGCATTAAGTCGGCACTCGCGGCAAAGAATTTTCTGATGCTCGGTTTTACTACTGTCAGAGATCTGGGAGGGCCGGCTTTTGGGGTAAAGCAGGCAATTGATGAGGGGTTAATCCCCGGACCTAGAATTTATCCTTCGGGAGCGTTTATTTCTCAAACATCCGGTCATGGTGATTTTCGTAACTATAATGAACCTAACCGCATTATCGCCGGTGGGCCTACCATGCCAATGGATCAACAAGACTGGTTTTATTTGGTGGATGGTAAAGCGGAAGTCCGTAAAGCCGCCCGGGAAAATCTACGTAAAGGGGCTACACAATTAAAAGTTATGGCGGGCGGTGGTATTGCGTCTGACTACGATCCGATTCATTCAATACAGTTTGTCCCTGAAGAATTAAAAGCGGCGGTAGAGGCGGCTGCAGACTGGGACACTTATGTTGCAGTGCATGCTTACACCGAAAAAAGCATAATACGGGCGTTAGAAGCGGGCGTAAAAAGTATCGATCATGGTCAACTTATTTCAGAACAAGGCATGCAACTGCTAAAAGAGAAAGAGGCATGGTTAGTTCCACAAAGTCATTGGGGCTTAAGACCGGCACCAGATTTGAGGAAAAAGCTTTCAGAGCGCGAGAAAAAATCACTTATGGTTCGAGAGGGTATTGATACCGAAATGACCCTGGCAAAAAAGCATCAGGTTAATATTGCTTACGGTACGGATGTATTTGGCTCTCTGGGAAACGAATCTCGCGCTTTGAATGAATTTACGTCACGGGTTCAATGGTTTACACCACTTGAGGTGTTGAAGCAGGCAACATCAGAAAACGCCAGGTTGTTTGCCTTATCAGGGAAATTGAACCCGTATACCGAAGGTAAACTTGGCGTAATAGAAGCGGGCGCGTACGCAGACTTACTGATTTATGAAGGTAATCCCCTCGAAGATGAGCAAATTATCGTGAACTATAAACAAAACCTAAAGTTCATTATGAAAGATGGCAAAATCTTCAAAAATGAACTTGATGATTAATTGTTTACTCTTTGTCACAGCCTTTTGACTTAGAACCACTAGACCTACAGGGCAGTATCGCGATTAAAATGCTTTCACATAGACCAAAACTCGTACATCGAAGGTATACACGCCCTAGCTAATGTCGGTAAGGCTTAAGTCTGTGGCTGAATCAAAACCGATGTAAAAAGGCGAATTCCTGCTATTTAAGATGTGATTTATAGCGACGCGACAGGCAACTACGAGCACATCCGTAAATGAGTTGTACTAGGGCCGGTATGGTACAAAGAAGGAAGTCGGAGTCTTATCACGTGTTTAATGTCACCACTTGTAAATTCAGGTCGTAATCTTACAACAAGCAGCTCAGATATGCTTGATATGGCAAGCAAAACTAAAGGAGCGGATACATGCTAGGCCTGACAGGGTGATTTTATTGCTCGTTACATACAGATACCGCTGACCGCTACAAACGAGCTGAGCTGTTTGTGACAATTCCAGGGTTAATATGATCACTTAGCGAGGGAACCATAACCCCCATTTGTGAGATAGGACGGGCGTTATGAAATTCCGTCCTACCCGGGTTGTTATTGATAAAGTGCTTTGACCTGTCTGTAACAGCCAGTCAGAGACGGGACCGTACTGTTGGCTTAAGAGCCGAGTTGCTTCACCATAGCAGTAGCCACCCTGTGAGCACTTGCCGGGTTCTGGCCAGTGATCACACGGTCGTCTTCTACCACGAATTCCTGCCATGGCTGTACTTTGTTGAATCGCACCGCTTTGCGGGCCAGAGCTTCTTCCAGCAGAAATGGAATATCGTGGATTGTGCCGTAGTCCACTTCTTCTTCACGAGTAAAGCTTGTGACCGATTTATTTGCCAGTAATGCTTCGCCTGAGCTTAATGTAATGGGCAATAAGGCGGCGGGGCCGTGGCAAACCGCACCAATTAATCCACCTTTTTCGTAGTGAGTTGCTGCCAGTTTGGCAAAGTCTTCATTGCTGGCTAAATCGCTCAATAGGCCAAAACCGCCGGGGTAAAATATGGCATCGTAATCGTCGATGTTTAACTCGGAAACTGGAAGGCTGCTATTCGTACGGTTTTTAAAATCTTCGCTTGCTAATACCTGTTGATTAACCTCGTCGCCCTCAATGTCGGTACCGTAAACAGGCACTTGGCCGCCTTTTATGGAGGCAATGTCATAATCAAATCCATGTTGGGTAAACACGTGAATTGCATGGGTGATCTCGGGTGAAAAGGTGCCGTTTGCCTGATCGGTGGTGCCAAGCGTAGCGTGATTGGTTACAGGGATAAGTATCTTTTTCATGAAAGCTCCTCGTAGTCGGTTTCATTTTTCATTTACAAACACTATAAAACGTCCCTCATTGAATGATAATATGCTAATTTTTGGAAATACTGTTGTTGTACAGCAACAATAAAGGCAGGGCTTTGGATAGTTTTGAAGGGATCGTCGAATTTATAGCGGTTGCCGAGAGCAGGGGTTTTTCAGCCGCGGCCAAACAGCTTGGTTGTAGCACCAGCCATGTGAGTCGTCAGCTGGCCAGACTGGAGGAGCGCTTGGGGTGTGTTTTACTCTCACGCACCACCCGCTTAGTGAGTTTGACTGACACTGGTGCGGTGTATTATCAGCAGGTTAAAGACCTGCTCACCGGCTTACAACAAGCTAATGAGCTGGTTAACCTGCAGCAAATAGCCCTTACTGGTACTTTGCGAGTGAGCGCGGCAGGTGGCTTTGCCGAACACTATGTGGCCCCGGCATTGATGAGTTTTGCACAAGCACACCCCGAGTTAACCATTGATATGGACTTTAACAGTCGTATGGTTAACTTTGTTGAAGACGGCATTGATTTCGCCATTCGATATGGCGAGCTCTCCGATTCGAGCCTGATCGCCCGCAAGCTGGTTAACCGGCCGATGATGGCTGTGGCTTCCAGTGATTACCTGCAGCACTTTGGCGAGCCGAAACAACCGGTCGATTTAAAAAACCATAGTTGTATAGTCACCAATAATGATACCTGGAAGTTCATCCATAATGGCGTACCGGAAAGTGTCAAAGTAAAAGGGCGCTGGCGAAGCAATAACGCCAATGCTGTACTACAAGCCTGTGAGCAGGGACTGGGCATAGCCTATATGCCCAAAAGTACGTTTATCGACTCCGTTGAAAGTGGCCGCCTGACCCCGATACTCCAACCCTATTGGGGAAGCGGATCCAGTAGCTGGATTGTTTATCAGAACAAGCGCTTTATGCCTCTGCGTACCCGCATGGCCATTGATTTTCTGGTGCAGTATTTTGCTCATTGGCACGAAGATGAGAATTTATAACAGGATTTAGCCTGGCTCTCGTAGTCATCAACTCGCTGAATTGGCTATAAGTTGAGCTTATCCCTGATAAATCACGTAGGTACCCTGATGATTATGAATTGCGTGTCGCATAAGCGTGTGACAAGTATTGCGCTAACAACGAATTAGGTAGGGAGCCTCATTATGCAAAAAATACCCGCGCGGAAAAAACTGCTGTTTTTTATCACGCTGATCACCTCGTCTTTCGTGGCCTCGGCGCAGAGCGGTTCGTCAGCAGAAATTGAAATGGAAGGCAGCGAAGGCACAGCGCTTACCGGCCAGGTAATGGCATCCTTTGACCAGCCCTGGGCAATGACGTTTCTGCCGGATGGTCACAGCCTGGTAACCGAAAAAGAAGGCGTCATCTGGTTGCTCGATAAAAATCAGCAAAAACGGTTTTCAGTTGATAACGTTCCCAGCGTAACCGCCCGAGGGCAAGGCGGCCTTGGCGATGTGATTATTCATCCGGAGTTCACCACAAATAAAACCGTTTATGTGTCGTACATTGAGCGCGATCCAGAAGACGATGCGTTCAGCGGCGCTGTGATTGAGCGCGCCACGCTAAACATTACTCACAACAGCGCAAGCTTGTCCGAGCGTGAAATTATCTGGCGCCAGTCACCTAAAGTAACCGGTAACGGGCACTATTCCCATCGCATGGTATTCTCACCCGACGGTTACTTGTTTATAACTTCAGGTGAAAGGCAAAAATTTACGCCAGCGCAAAATATGGCAATGAATCTGGGTAAAATCCTGCGCTTAAACGACGACGGCAGTGTGCCGGAAGATAATCCGTTTGTTGGCAACGGCGATGTTACCGGGCAAATCTGGACCCTTGGTCACCGCAACCCGCTGGGTATTGATTTTGACGCGCAGGGCAACCTGTGGTCGCATGAAATGGGGCCTCGACACGGTGATGAGTTGAATATTATTGAGAGAGGCCGCAACTATGGTTATCCCATGGTTTCACAGGGCGACCATTATTCGGGTACCAAAATTCCCAACCATGAAGACTTCCCAATCTTCAAAGCGCCAGAAAAGGCCTGGGTTCCCGCTATCAGTCCGGCTGGGTTTATTATCTATAAAGGCAATAAGTTCAGCGACTGGACCGGTAATGGCTTCATAGGCGGGCTGTCTTCTAAGGCCTTAGTGAGGGTGGCTTTTTATATGGATGACAAAGGCGCCTGGAAGGTTGAAGAGGCAGAGCGTTATGAGTGGGGAAAACGGGTTCGCGAAGTCGAACAGGACGATAAAGGCAACATCTATGTGCTGGAAGACAAAGAAGGTGGCCGCTTAATCAAACTTCAGCATAACCATTAATTCATAACCCGGATGGCAGTATGGCTTTGGCCATGCTCTTCCGGGGGGGGGCTTCTTACAATGCGGTGCCAGCCGCTTGTGTCTGCATTTCAAATGACTATGCATGCCGACAGAAAAAGTTGACTTAACACTTTGTCGCCACAGAATCTATATACCGGTAGGTGTGAAGCAATAGGCCTTATAAGTTGTTTGTAGGATAAACAGCGTGTATAAGATAGTTTGATGTTACTTACCGTGTTGTAAAGGTTTTCATGTCCTTTCATATTACCCTGCTGTGGCTTGGATGCGCACTTTGGGTATCCATTGTCAATCTGGCAAATGCTCAATCCCCACCCGAACTAACTGAGTCAGTTGAAGATCTGATTTCGCAAATTGTTGATGCACGCATCGAGGGCAAAATGCAGCGTGCTGACGAGCTTGCTGAGCAATTTATTAATCAAGCCCGGGCGCAGAATGATTTCAGTCTTGAGGGACAGGCGCTATATCAGCAAGCACGCAACGCCATGGAACGAAACCGTTATGACCTGGCGCAAAGTAAACTTACTGAAGCGATAGAGTGCTTTAAACGTGTTGACGATCAGCCTCGGTTGGGTAAAGCATATCGTCAGATGGGGCTGACCTATCGTTATCAGTCGAGGTACTCTCAGGCGCTTCAATACGTGTACTTGTCGTTGCAGATTTTTCAGCAAATTGGCGATAAAGACGCCATCAGTTCGGCGTACAACAGCATTGGGGTCGTGCTGGAAAAGATGGGGTATTATGAAGAAGCTCTGGAGGCTCACCAACAAGCTTTGGAAATGAACTCTTTGCTTGATGATAAAACCGGAGTGGCCAGCGCACTATACAATATCGGCGACCTGCGCCGGGTGATGGGGGATCTGGACACCGCATTAACCTACTTTGAAAATGCGCTTGAACTGGATATTGCTTCGGGCGACCCCAAAAATATCGCCTACAGCAACAATAAGATTGGCTATGTGCTTAATGCTCTGGGGCAACAGGAAAAAGCCCGTACACATATCCTTAAAGCACTGGAACTGTTTCGAAAAATTCAGGCGCCACGGGATATTGATTGGGCTTTATCATCGCTGGCCCAGTTAGAAATGGACAGTGGTAATCTGGCAAAGGCGAAAACACTCATCGACGGTGTCATAACGCGCGCCCGTGAAAATGACTATCGCAGTTTACTGGTAGATGCTTACGAGATTGCCGCTGAGCTCGAATACCGTCAACAAAACTACGCTGCAGCCTTATCATTCATTAACGCCGGCCTTGAGCAAACCAAACAAAATAAAGAACGCGCTCATGAGTCCGACTTTGAAGCATTGCAGGTAAAGGTTCATTTGGCCAACAACTCGTTAGAGCAGGCCTTTGCAGCGCTGCAGAGGCAAAAGCAGCTCGACGAGCAACGATTAAACGAACTGCGTGTTGAGGGAATTGCCAAAGTACAGGCTCAGGCCGAATTTGTGCGCCGTGCCCACCAAATCGAACTGCTCGAAAAAGAACAGGCGCTCGAACAAGCTTCACGCATTTTGTGGATGACGGCAACCTTTACTGTTGTTTGTGTATTACTGCTCGTGCTGTTGCTCTACGGGCGATATATTCAGCGCCGGATCAACAGTCAGCTGGAACAAAAAGTAGCCCAGCGTACTTTGGAGCTGGAAGAGAAAAACCAGCAGCTGTCGGCTGCGTATCAGGAAGTCGAGGCCATCAGTCTTACCGATAAGCTCACCGGATTACATAATCGCCGGTTTCTGGAAAATCATATTGAGCCTGATTTGGAACACTCGCTGCGGCTTTACTATGACTGGCAAAGCGGCAAAACAGCCAGGCCCGCCCAGGCCGATGTCGTGATGTTTATAATCGACCTGGATGATTTTAAAAAGGTCAATGATTCTTACGGTCACAATGTCGGCGATAGCATTCTGGGGCAACTTGCGCAGCGCATGACCGAGGTATTTCGCCAGTCTGACTATGTCGTGCGTTGGGGCGGCGAAGAGTTTGTGGCCGTTGCTCGCTTTATTAACCGGGAAGAAGCGGTGTTGTTAGCGCAGAGGATGCTTGAAATCGTTAACACCCGCCATTTTAAGGTAAGCGATACTCTCACACTCGCACAAACCTGTTCCATAGGTTATGTGTGTTTTCCTCCGGTACCGCCAGCGGCAAACCAGAAAATCAGTTTTAAATCGCAAATGGCGATTGCTGACAGTTGTCTTTATGCTGCCAAAGCGGCTGGCAAAAATAGTTGGGTTGGCGTGGAGTCTGCTCAGGATCCGGCGTTATTCGGGAATGAGGCATCGTTGCCACAAATCGAGAGCTTACTGGATAACGAGCAGGTAGTGATCAGGCGCGCTGGTGGGGAGTTGGCTGAGACGAATTCCACTCTCGCTTAATTAAACCGGCTTTACAGGCATAAGCCGGTCCAGGGTGGTGTAAAGGATAGATTACTTCTTGGTAAGCAAGTTTCGGGCTGTTATCGCTAACAATGCCGCTCTGGAGCCGACCGCCAGGGCATTAGCTGAACTGGCATTGCCCTGCAGGGCACGGGCATAGACTCCCTGACAGATTGACGCCAGTCGGAACAACGAAAAGGCCACGTAAAAAGGCCAGTTTTCCACACCATCACGGCCACAGGCTCGGCAATACATATCAATAAAGGCCGCTTCTGAAGGGATCCCTCTGGCTTTTAAATCGGTGCCTAGCAGGCCTTTTACACCTTCTTGTTCGCTAGGCAGGTGATACGGAATGCAGCAGTAGGCAAGGTCTGCCAAGGGGTGGCCCAGGGTTGAAAGCTCCCAGTCGAGCACTGCCGCTATGGTAAAGTCATCCTCATTAATTAGCAGGTTTCCCACCCTGTAATCACCATGAACCAGGCAGGTGGTATCATCTGCAGGGATATGGTTTGGCAGATACTCCATGAGAAAGTGCATGGCATTAGCGCCTTCCTTGCCGCCGCCCGGCACAGCAGAAGCCTGCCGGTACTGTTCGCTCCAGCGCTTTATTTGCCGGGCGTAGTAGTCTGCGGTACTGCGGGCATAATCCTGTAAGCCAACAGCGTTAATATCCACTTTATATAACGCCGCCAGCGTGGTAGCCATGTTCTCGTACAGAGTGTGGCAATGTGCTGGGCTAACGCCGTGTAGAGCCGGGTGTTCTATCAACATACCGGGGACATAATCCATCAGATAGAATTCGGTGCCGATCACTCGGGGGTCTTCGCAATACAGTGTCATTGCCGGTACCGGAACAGCGGTTGGATGCAGAGCCTCCATTACCTGGTACTCCCGGTTGATCATGTGTGCCGAGGGCAGTTATTTACCGTTGGGCTTTTTACGTAGTACCCAATGCTTGTTGTCCGCGTCTATCAGAAACGTTGGGTTAGATTGCCCGCCCTGAAACTGTCGAACAGTAAATGTATTAAACGTTTTCTCGCATGCGGACTCAACGTAATGTTGAAGTGCATCGATATCGAACGCATGGGCTGGCAGTATATCAACCAGCGTAGCCTGATGTTCACTCATGCAAGGTTCCTCTTAACAAATGGTGGTGCCGCCATCTGCCACAATTAACTGACCGGTGACATAGGCAGACGCAGAGCTGGCTAAAAACTGGGCAATGCCAGCGATATCTTCAGGTTTTTACAGTGAATTTTTAGAATTGAGCTAAACTTTCTATAAGTGTACGATTATGAAAGAAATTTACAAAACACTGCTTAGTGCTTGTATAGGAAGACAATGTTTTCAGATAAACGGGAAATGACAAACTTCGGCGGCTCCTATGATGCGGCAGAACTGAGATTTTTGGATCTTATCTGTTCACTTGCCAAAGTGTCTATTCAGGGCTACGACAAGCACAGAAATGTCATCTACTGGAATGATTCGAGTGAAGAAATTTATGGGTTTCCTCGTGAAGAGGCTATCGGTAAAAAACTCGAAGAGCTGATTATTCCTCCGCCCATGCGGAATGAAGTGCTAACACTGCATCAACAGTGGCTGGATCAGGGCATACCTATCCCGTCTGCTCAGTTGCCGCTGCAACGCAAGGACGGCAGTATCGTGCACGTTTTCTCTTCGCATGTCATGCTCAAGGCCAATACCGATTCGCCGGAAATGTTTTGTATCGATATTGATTTGAGTGAACAGCATGCGGCGCGGGAAAAGCTGGAGCAGATGGCATCTACCGATTTACTTACCGGCTTGCCTAATCGCCGTCATCTCGAAAACGCTCTACAGAGCCGGATTGAAGAGGTCCAGCAAACCGGTGATAAGTTCGGGCTTTTCTTTCTCGATCTCGACATGTTTAAAGAGGTTAATGATACCCTGGGCCATTCATGGGGCGATGAACTATTACAAGCGGTCTCGCAGCGCTTGCATGAGTGCCTTGACAGTAAAGGACTGATTACCCGGTTTGGCGGCGATGAGTTTGTGGTGGTGAGCGATACCCTGAATGACACCGGCGCCGGCGAGCTCGCAGGCAAGCTAACCGATTGCTTTCAGGATGCGTTTGAGCTGAGCGGTGAAAATGTGCGAATTACCCTCAGTGTGGGCATTAGCTTGTATCCCAAAGACGGCGACAATGCGGGCGATCTACTCAAAAATGCGGATCTTGCCATGTACGATGCGAAAGCCAAAGGGCGCAATCGCTATGAGTTTTTTAGTCAATCGCTGGCCTCGCAACTGCAGGAGCAGCGCACCCTGGCCGCGCAGTTACACGAGTCGCTGAATAACAACGAATTTGAATTGGTGTATCAGCCGCAGTTTGATTTAACTTCGGGCAGAATTGCTGCCTGTGAAGCCTTATTGCGCTGGCGGCCCACTCGGGAAGTGTCCAGTGTTTCGCCTGGTGTTTTTATTCCGGTTGCTGAGCGCACCGATCTTATCCTGCATATTGGTCGCTGGGTGATGGAACAGGCCTGTCAGCAGGTTAAGGAATGGCGTGAACTAGGCATTAAAATTCGGGTCGACATCAACGTCTCGGGCCGGGAATTGGTTGAGCCTGGTTACTTTGCCGGGCTCGATGATTGCCGCGCGCGATACGGGCTCGAACCTCAGGATATTGGCATCGAACTTACCGAGAATATCCTGATTAAAGCGGGCAGCGAGGCACTCGAAGAGCTTAAAAAGCAGCGTGAAAAAGGCGTTGAAATCTCGGTAGACGATTTTGGTGTGGGTTATTCATCGCTGAGTTATTTAAAACACTTCCCGGTGAGTCATCTTAAAATCGACCGTACGTTCCTCAAAGACGCCCCGGAAAGTGCTTATGATGGTGCACTGATGGAAGCTATTGTAAATGTGGGTCACAAGCTGGACCTATTTATTGTCGCTGAGGGCGTAGAAACCGAAGAGCAGTCCCGCTACTGTCAGGACCTTAAAGTCGAATACGCCCAGGGCTTTTTGTACGCTAAACCAATGCCAGCCCGCGAGCTTGAAAAATTATTAATGCCCACTAACTAATCACACACTATCGCTTTTTAATCAGTTGTAGCTGGGTGAAAAGCGGGAAGTGATCGGAGCCGTACCCCGGTAGCCTTTCTACCCTTACCAGCTCGAAATCCCGCGAGTGAAAAATATGATCCAGCGGCCAGCGCACCATCGGGTATCTGGCGTGAAAAGTATTGTAAAAACCACGTCCTACACGCGGATCCTGAGCTTTACTAAGCTTGCGGAATCGTCTTGTACTGGGGGACCAGGCTACGTCATTTAAATCGCCCGATACAATCACCGGTTCCTTATGTTCTGCCATCTCTTTACCGATTATGGCTAACTCAGTGTCCCTTGGCGCGGCAGATTCATTTTCGGTTGGACTCGGCGGTTTGGGATGCAGAAAATAAACAGTTACCTGCGTGCCACTAATATCGATTTGTACTTCCATGGAAGGCACATCATCTTCCACGACATAGCGGATCTGTTCGCCTTTAAAAGGCAGCTTGCTGTATAAGTGCATGCCGTACAGGTTTTCCAGCGGGCAGGCTAAGCGGTGCGGATAATCGGAGTGAATCGATGACATAGCATCCTGCCAGGCCTGATTACTTTCCAGCAGGATCAGCATAGCAGGCTGATATTGCCTTACCAGAGTTTTCAGCCCCTCGTAGTTATCGTTATACATATACACATTACTGGTTAGAATACTGAGCGTAAAGTTGTCATCAACCTTACTCACCTGGTTTACCTGCTTGGGCCACAGTGCGGTATAGGGCAGGATCCAGATTGCCTGGTAGATACCCGCAAGCGCCAGGGCCATAATCATAACAACCGCTGCGACCGGATGTGTCATCGTCATAAAAAACCAGCCTGTCATGCACAACAAAATGAGTACACACAACTGTAAACGGGGAAATTCCCACACTCTGATAAGCCAGTGTTTACCGGGCAGATGAGGTGCCAGGGTGGTGAACAGCATAAATAAGCTAGCTAAAAGTAGCGTGATGTACATGGGCGTCCTTGAGCAGTAGGTCCTGAAGGTAAGATACCTTTATTCTCTGACTTTTAATACGCAACCGCCAAATTCGATCAATCCGGGTCGTTAAATTCACCAGTTGAGAAAAAGGGCTTAATGCGCGTATGATTATCGTTTTTCTGTGATAAGAATTCCCAATGTATCAGGACTTTCAAGCGGAGCTGGCCTGGGCCAGGCTCCATATGCCGCGCACTCGCGCTGCCATCAATGCGATACCGGACCTTAAGGGCGTAAAACTTGCCTGCAATATGCATCTGGATCTAAAAATGGCACCACTGGTAGTCGGTCTACTCGATGCCGGTTGTGAAGTATTTCTGACAACCTGTAACCCTACTACCGTGCAGGATGATGTAGTGGCGCATCTGGTTAGCAAAGGCGCGGTCGCCCATGCCTGGCGAGATATGAGTGACAAGGACTGGTCTGAATCTTTCGATAAGGCACTAGCCTGGGGGCCAACCCATTTGTGCGAAATGGGGGCCGACCTGACCACACGCCTACACGAAGGTGATCTTCAGCCAAATATAATTGCCGGCCTGGAAGCAACCGGCTCCGGCATCAACCGGTTGGGCAATGTTACGCCCCGTTATCCCATTTTTAACTGGGATGACCTGCCGGTAAAAGAAGGGCTGCATAACCGCCACATGGTGGGCCTGAGTGCCTGGCAAACCTTTTTCCAAACCACGCATCTGACGTTGCACGAAAAGGTGGTAGTCGTTATTGGTTACGGATTAGTCGGGCAGGGTGTTGCGGCCTCTGCCAAAGCATTTGGCGCTCAGGTACAGGTTGCCGAGCTGGATCCGGCGCGCGCATTACAGGCGAAATACGATGGCTGGCCGGTGGTCGATTTAAACGAGGCCGTGAAAACGGCAGATGTTATTGCCACGGCAACCGGCGCTTATGGCGTAGTGAGTGCAACGCATCTTGATAATATGAAAGACGGCACCTTTATTTTAAACGTGGGTCATGTCGCGCAGGAAATCGACGTGCCTTACTTAAAGCAGAATGCTTCCCACAGCGAGCCAATGCCCTATGTTAATGCGTATCAGTTGGGCGATAAGACGCTGTTTTTACTGGCTGACGGTTCTATGTTTAACCTTACCGCCGGCTATGGCGACAGTTTAAATGCCTTTGATGTAACCCTGGCAGTAATGGCTGCAGGAATTGGCCATATCGTCGGCGAAGGGGCATCAGCAGAAAAAGGCCTGTATTTACTGCCCGAGCACGCCTGGATGAGCGCGCTCTGATTAGCCCGGCTTACAGGAGGTGGATTAGTGCCTCCTGTTTATCCCACAGCTTGCATATTTTACTTAATTTCTGTTTACATGGGTTAACCCAACGGTAGCACTGACGGTAAAAAAAGTGTTATCTTTGGCGCTGAAATTCATTTGTATGACAAATGCCTCGATCTAACTTGAGAAATAAATGATGACAGCAAAAACAAATGATCCGTTAGTCGCCCAGCGTGCCGACCCTTTTGTGTACAAACACAGTGACGGTTTTTATTATTTTACCGGCTCAGTGCCTACCTACGATCGCATTGAACTAAGAAAGTCCGCGACCATTGAAGGCTTACAGGACGCCGAAACCTTTGATGTGTGGTTTAAGCACGACAGTGGCCCCATGAGCCGCCACATCTGGGCGCCTGAAATCCACTACCTTGATGGTAAGTGGTACATCTATTTTGCCGCCAGTGAAGAGGAAGACATCTGGGCGTTACGCCCTTACGTGCTCGAATGTACAGGCCAGGATCCGCTTAATGATGAGTGGGTAGAACTGGGTATGATGCAGGCCGCCGATGGGGATGAAAAGTCTTTTATCGATTTTTCACTCGACGCCACGGTATTTGAAAATAACGGCAAGCGTTATTTTTGTTGGGCTGAGAAGACCGGCGGGCAGTTTGCAGCGTCCAATCTGTACCTGGCTGAGATGGAATCGCCCATTAAACTTAAAACCACGCAGTTTATGCTTACCACGCCGGACTACGACTGGGAGCGGGTTGATTTTTGGGTAAACGAAGGCCCGGCTGTGCTTAAGCATAATGGCAAAATCTTTATCGCATTCTCGGCCAGTGCCACAGGCGCCTGTTATTGCATGGGCTATATGGAAGCCGATGAAAACGCCGATCTACTGGATCGCAACTCATGGACTAAAACCAGACATCCCGTATTGCAAACCGACTACGAGAAGAAAATCTTTGGCCCTGGCCATAACTGTTTTACCGTCGCCGAAGATGATGTAACGCTTATGTGTGTTTATCATGCCCGGGATTACGAGCATGCCGTTGGCGATCCGTCTGTGGTGCCGAAAACCGATACTCGCCCGCTGGAAGAAATTAAACAGGATCCCCTGTACGATCCCAACCGTCACGCCCGTGTGATGGAAGTCAAGTTTGATGCTAATGGCAAACCGGTGTTTGAACTCTACTAAATATCCTTTAAAGCCGCCGCTTTGAAGCGCGGTGGCTTTACCTGTTTTCACACTCTGTTTTTGATAACTGCGCGCGCAGAGACGAAGCCGTGAAGCGTGTTCTTGCTTTACACCATTCATCCTATCCACAGTCTTTTGCTGACCATCGATATCCTTTCACTGCCTGATTTTATGCCGTCGGTTAATCAGATTTAGCAATGATTTGAATCAACTTATTTCGCCATACCATTGCGTTATTTTCGACTATGATTAGGTTTACATCTTCACGATTTCCCTGGAATCGCGTACAACAACAGAGGTAAAAATCATGACAAACGATAGCAATCCTGCGTCGAAGTGCCCGGTAATGCATGGTGGAATGACAGCGTCAGGAAAGAGTAATACTGATTGGTGGCCAGAATCCCTTAACCTTGACATATTGCATCAGCATGACCGCAAGTCGAATCCTATGGAAGACGATTTTAACTACCGAGACGCGGTTAAATCGCTCGACTTTGCTGCCCTTAAACAAGATATGCTAGATCTGATGACTGATTCTCAGGATTGGTGGCCAGCGGACTGGGGCCATTATGGCGGCCTGATGATTCGTATGGCGTGGCACTCTGCAGGATCCTACCGTATCGCCGACGGCCGGGGCGGTGCGGCAACCGGAAATCAACGCTTTGCGCCACTCAATTCGTGGCCTGATAACGTTAACCTGGATAAAGCCCGACGCTTACTTTGGCCGCTCAAGAAAAAATATGGCAATAAAGTGAGTTGGGCCGACCTGATGATTCTGGCGGGAACCGTTGCTTATGAAAGCATGGGCTTAAAAACCTACGGATTTGCCTATGGTCGCGAGGATGTCTGGCATCCAGAAAAAGATACGTACTGGGGAGCCGAAAAAGAATGGCTGGCCCCCAGCGATAACCGTTACGACGATGTGGCCAATCCTGCCACCATGGAAAACCCGTTAGCCGCCGTTCAAATGGGGCTGATATACGTTAACCCGGAAGGGGTTAATGGTCAGCCTGATCCGCTGAAAACGGCCGCTCAGGTGCGTGAAACCTTTGCGCGGATGGCAATGAACGATGAAGAAACGGTCGCGTTAACCGCTGGCGGGCACACGGTAGGGAAGACCCATGGTAATGGCAAGGCCGAGCATCTGGGACCAGACCCAGAAGCGGCTGACGTACATGAACAAGGCCTGGGCTGGAACAACCACACGACCAGGGGGATCGGCCGGGATACGGTAACCAGTGGTATTGAGGGCGCCTGGACTACCCATCCGACTAAATGGGACAACGGGTACTTTTATTTGTTGTTTACTTATGACTGGCAACTCACCAAATCACCAGCCGGCGCATGGCAGTGGGAGCCGGTTGATATTAAAGAAGAAGACAAACCGGTGGATGTGGAAGATCCGAGTATTCGGCTCAATCCCATCATGACTGATGCCGATATGGCCATGATAAAAGACCCGAAGTACCGGGAAATATCAGAACGGTTTTATAACGACCCGGCATACTTCTCAGAAGTCTTTGCCAAAGCCTGGTTCAAGCTGACTCACCGGGATATGGGACCGAAGAGCCGGTATATAGGCCCCGAAGCGCCGCAAGAAGACTTAATTTGGCAGGATCCGGTGCCAGCAGGTGCTACCGATTATGATGTCGATGGCTTAAAAGCGCTTATTGCAAACTCTGGTCTATCGATTGCTGAACTGGTATCAACCGCCTGGGATAGCGCTCGTACATTCAGACAACCCGATTTACGAGGTGGAGCTAATGGCGCTCGTATTCGTCTGGCGCCACAAAAGGACTGGGAGGGCAATGAACCTGAACGTTTACAGCGGGTGTTGGCAGTATTAACACCGTTGGCCGAAAAAGTGGGCGCGAGTCTGGCTGATACCATCGTTTTGGCCGGGAATGTGGGATTAGAGCAGGCTATTGCAGCGGCGGGCTTCGCTGTGCCAGTTCCTTTTACGCCAGGGCGAGGGGATGCCACCGAAGAAATGACGGACGCTGATTCATTCGCACCGCTTGAACCTATTGCTGATGGCTTTAGAAACTGGTTAAAACAAGATTATGCGGTAAAACCTGAAGAGTTGCTGCTCGACCGCGCGCAACTGCTAGGGCTAACTGCTGCTGAAATGGTAGTACTCGTGGGCGGTATGCGTGTACTGGGCACCAACTACGCACAACAGCCATTTGGTATGTTTACCGATAATCCTGGCACGTTAACGAATGATTTTTTTGTTAACCTGACCGACATGCAGTTCACCTGGAAACCGCTAAACGACGGTTCATATGCCATTGTCGAACGTGACTCGGGTAAGCAAAAGTGGTCTGCAAGCCGGATTGATCTGGTGTTTGGCGCCAATTCAATTCTGCGTTCATATGCCGAGGTGTATGCCCAGGACGATAATCAGCAAAAATTTGTTAGTGATTTCGTGAAGGCCTGGACCAAAGTCATGGAGGCGGATCTGTTTTAGGCATTTGATGGCAAGCTTTGACGCTTGCCCGTTTATTGTCTGTTCAGGTATAGCCAGCGCATCTTGCGCTGGCTATGACGAGGCGGTCTGCGTAACTTCTGCATTATCAGGCAGTATTTAATGCCGATTGATGTGGTGAGGTACTCGAAAGCGGGTCGGTGATTGCGGTGCTATATGGCACTAAAAGGAAGAAGGGCGTTATAAAGTAACGCCTAAACCTGGGCGTCAGGCTATAGCACAGCAGAGCTCATGGCTGAGCCAGCAAAGGAGCTTGTGGTTTGTTTGCTGGTCTTCCACGTCCACCATTTTTCATGAAAATAAAACGCGACCGTATTAATCAATGGCTCAACCAATGCCATTGCACCACCAATTAGTAAACTCCCCGTAAGCAGGTATGCCACGGTAAAAGCAACAGTGAAATGCAAAATGGCGAAAGTAATAGTTTTTTTCATATCGAACTCTCCTGAAGTTGTTATTAAGAATTATTATCGATTAGAAATGCTTTTTAAAATCTAATAAATTGATTGCTTAAATCATCGAAAAGCATCAGGCAAGGATTTGAATCAATAATTCTGCCGGTAGCGCTGGCGTCAGTTAAACGGGCAAGGTATAACAGAGTGAAAATCTCAGTCTAAAGAACTGAGTTTGAATCAGATTATTTCGGCAGATTACTGCAGTCTGAAATAAAATGACTATCCTTTAACGAGTATTTAAGGATAAATGTGGTGCAATGAGTTCACAGTCGTCGCTGACAATTCAGCAAAACCTGACCATTCGATTACTGCGGGTGCTACGCTACAATAAGGCCCGTATCGAGCGGGCGCAGGCTTTATTGCCGCCTGAGCGCCGGCCGCTGTTTCATGTCATCCCTTTTTTGTTGCACGTAAATCATCCAGACCTTCCCGGTTATGTCGATGCTGACGCAGACCTCTTTTATGGCCTGAATAACTTCAGCTTTCGCGACGAGATAAAAGACGCACTGTTTACCATTTTTCCTCAGCAGCAAGACTTATTTGACGATATCAAGTCAGTCTGGCCCCGCCAGCGAGCCATCGACGCTTTGGTGTTAATGGGCAGCATTGGCACTATCGCACAATCAGAGAAGTCTGATTTTGATTACTGGGTTTGTGTAGACGGCAATAAACTGAGCGAAGCGTCTTTAGCGGCTATGCAGCGCAAACTCAACACCGTTGAAGACTGGGCGATGAGCTGCTACGACATCGAAGTCCATTTTTTCCTGTCGGATATCGACAAAGTCAGAAACAATGATTTTGGTGTAGCCGAAGGAGAAAGTGCTGGATCGGCACAGGCGGTGTTCCTGAAATCGGAGTTTTACACCACCAATATCGTGGTGGCGGGTAAGGCACCGTTCTGGTGGTTAACGCCCGATTCGACTACTGAACAGCAGTACTATTCGCTGCTGAATGCCCTGGAGGAGGGCGGCTCACCGGATCCCAACTGGTTTATGGATCTGGGCCATCTGGATAAGCTGGATATCAAGGAATTGTTTGGTGCAGCAATCTGGCAATTAGGTAAAGCTATCGACTCGCCATTTAAATCAGTCTTAAAAATGGCCAAGCTGGAAGTGTTTCTGGAGAATCTGGAGCATGATCAGCCGTTATGCAACCTGCTGAAAAAGCGGGTTCATCACGGCGATGAAGCACCAGGCAACGTAGCGAATATCGATCCCTACGCACTGATGTTTGATCAGTTGCTGAGCCATTATCAGGCGGTCAACGAACCGGAAACCGTATTGCTTCTGCAGCAGTGTCTTTACATTAAGTGCAATTGCCAGCTCAGCCAACCCGTGGCAGAGAGTGATATAACCTTTAAGCGTCGTATCATTGCCGGGCTGGTCAAGGAGTGGGGCTGGACAAAAAGTGACATCCGCCATCTGGATAATTCCCCTAACTGGTCGCTTACCGAGTTAGTTCAACTGAGCCGTAAAATTCACCGCTTCTTAATTTACTGCTACCGGCGCATGTCTTCGCAACTGCAAATGGATAATCAGTCGGTGAGCCGGGAGGATATGGCCGTGTTAGGCCGCCGTCTCGATACGTTTTACTCCAAGAAAGAGCACAAGCTGGAGTTTTTACGCATTGGCTTTGACGACAAAGTATTTTGTCCGGTGATCACCATTAAACAGCACCGGCGCAAAAACGGTCAGCAAGTTTGGGCTGCTTACAACGACGATCAGCTGGGCGTGCTGGGCAAAAATCAGGAAAAAGCCCGGATCTCCATGGCAGAATCACCCGTGCGACTGATTTTATGGTGTGTATGCAACCGAGTTATCGATATCAGTACCACGGTATTGCTGGATTACGATACCGACCCGGTTACCGACAGTGATATACATGCCCTGATTAAGCATTTTGGTAATATTTTCGGGCCGGTTCGGGTTAATGCCATTCCACGTGAAGCCCTGTTAAGCCCGATGCAAATAAAGGCCTGCATGGCGGTGGTCAATTTTACCGCCAGCCGCCTTAAACCTACCGTAGATGAAGTAACGATTATCTATACCACCACATGGGGTGAGACTTACGTGGTGCCCGGGAAGGAATCGCTGGATAAATTGTGGTTTGAATTGCAGGAAGCTGTTCCCCGTCCACCTTGCTACATTTTTGTGCCGGAAAGCTCACAACGCAAACGTATTTATCAGGCTTTCATCGACGCTGCTGAACAGGACTTTGAGTTATTAAATTATTGGTAGGTAGCCAGCAAGCCAGTCAGTGTTTCAGATCCTGATTTACCGCGGGGCCTTTAACTCGAACTGTTTAGGCCAGTCGCGGTAATTAAACACCTGCCCCTCATTGCGAATTCGGGCAATTTCTCCCAGGTCGACGGTGGCATACACCCAGGCAGGATCGCTGTTTTCACCTTCGGCTAAAATGCCGTTAGCCGGAAAACCATAATCAACCGGACTGTAAACGCTGGCGCGGCCGGTGTTGGCGTCGACGGCGGGCGACCAGCTGGCATCACCAACCGTTGGGGACTGAACCACATAGCATTGATTCTCTAGTGCACGTGCCTGACAACCTATGCGTACCCGGTGGAAGCCCGCCTGGGTATCCGTACAACTGGGTACCAGCAGCAGATCCGCGCCAGCCGCCACCTGATGGTTGGCGATTAAGGGAAATTCAGAGTCGTAACAAATGTGAATGCCTATCCGGCCTAATGGTGTATCAATCACTTTAATCTCGGTGCCCGGGCTAATGTGCCATTGTTCGTTCTCGAACCGGGTCATGATGAGCTTATCCTGATAGCCGAGCAGATCCTCAGGGCCAAACAGATTGGCACGATTCACAAAACTGCCATCCTCCTGCGCGGTAGGAAAAGAACTGGCCAGAATATGCACATCGTATTGGGCTGCTAACGATTTATGCAGGTCAACCCAACGGGGCAACAGGCCTTGCATAGCGTGCAGTTGCCGGGCTAGATCACTATATACCGCTTCGCCAAACAGGGAACTAAGCTCCATGCTGCCATACTCAGGAAAAACCAGCAGTCTGGCCCCTTGTCTGGCCGCGCGGCTTACCCAGTCTTCAAGCTTACTGGCAAACTCATCCCAGTGTTCAAAAAAACCGATGTCATACTGAGCAGAGGCCAGTTTAAATGTGTGCATTGCTACTCCTAAGAGAGTGATTTCATCCAGAATGTCATGGGTTTGGCAGACTCCTCAGACTCACCTACTTCCTTCCAACTGAAGGTGGTCGTCAGGTCGGCACATTTCTGATAACCGCGGTGCTGCCAGAAAGTATTAAGCGGCTGAAAGTCTGCCGGCCGAGCAGGGTGATCAGCCTGGCGCTCAACCGCACAAAAACATGAGTGGGTAATGCCAGCGATGGAACTGGCGTGCGCCTCACGGTAATCAAAAAAGGCAACACCCGCGCCCTGACCACGATACTGCGGCAGCAGCACCGACTCACCACAATAAAAAATACATTCAGGGTCGAAACCGGCCTCAATAAATGGCTGCTTCACTTCAGCCGTTTCATACTTCAGCGGTACGCCGGTAGACGCGCCCACGGCTTTAGTGCCGTCGAATGCCAGCACAATAATACTGTCAGGCGCCTCAATATAGGTGCTCAGATAACGGGCTTCGTAAACGGCATCGCCATCATACAAATAGGGAAAGTCGCGAAACACCTGCATGCGCAGTTGTGCCAGTTCATCTATATATTGCCGTAGCGCTGCACCGGATAAGCATTTAAAGGTAAGCATAATGGATGTTATGTAGCGATCAGGTGGAAACCTGTGCTATCCAGTCTTCCAGGTTGTAATAGTTTGTTACCCGGGCAATCTGGACATTCCGAATCTCAAAAAAAGCTCCGGCCAGCAGCTTATAAGTCTGCCCGTTGGCTTCGGGTAAACCCTCATCGGTGGCCAGGTATTCGCCTGATACGGTGAACTCTACAGCGGCTCGATCGCCTGCGGTATTGGTCATCACCTCAATATCTACGATGGTTTCTTTGTAGTGATTGTTCATGCGATCCATAAACGTCACAAAGGCATCCTTACCCACTTCCCGGGCACCCTGGTTGATGTCATGAATAACATCATCGGTGAGCAGCGACAAAAAGGTGTCCATATCCTGCTTATTAAAAGCAGCGTAGTAATCCTGAAGTAACTTAACGGTTGCCTGACTCACCAAAATATCCTTTGTAAATAGCTAAGTAATGAATGATAGACCGCTGGGTTGAGAGTTTAAATACCCGTTGGCGGTAATTGACCGATTTAGGTCGCATATTCGACTATCAGGCAGTTATTCTGCATTATCGCTCGCCACGTTCCATTCCCTCAAAAAACGCTTATTAAGTACCCGCAGAAATGAACTGAATATTTTCTAACAGATACCACAGCCTGGCTGTGGTCATATACAGCACACTAAAAGCATGATCCTCTGGGTCATGCTTTTTTTGGGGCAGGGATTTGGATCGCTTGTATAATTAATCAGTGGAACGGTGCATATTTTCAGAACTGGTGTTGTAGACTGGTGCATCCTGAGTATTTAGGGGCTGTTGATCTTTGCTGTACGATTTTTGGTCTATATGAAAGCATTTTAATCGCGGAGCAGTCCTGAAGGCATAGTTGTTCTACGTCAAAGGGCTGTGACAATGAGTAAAATGCTTTCATGA
>Ga0213837_1000512_pt1 | contig 38313 bp, 25 predicted proteins | sample SWPATP12_FD_160572 | JGI IMG/M metagenome (GOLD analysis project Ga0213837, IMG submission 160572) | Coastal seawater microbial communities from Marineland, Florida, United States - SWPA TP1 #2 | ecosystem: Environmental > Aquatic > Marine > Coastal | place: USA: Florida | collected 2016-08-06
ACTGCCAAATAGACTCGATAAAATAGGTTAAATTGACCTCGCCATCGTTAACCAAATATCCGGCTATGGTCGTGCTGTTATCAAGAAAGGGCAGTGTACGTAGTCGTGAAGCAATGCGCTTAGCGGCGTCCGTATGTTGCTGGTTAGTTAACCCTCGGCGTGCCTCGCGAAGCTTTTTTCTAAGCTGAGCGCGGGCCTGCATGTCTTCATTAGAAACGCTTGTTTGTATGGTTTGCGACGGCGCAATCAGCGTTGGTTTCATTGCTAAAGCTGGTGCTGAAGCCGTTTCCGTTGAATTAATCTTGTTAGACGCCAACGATCTAGAAGTACCGCTTCCTGAAGATGAGGGGGACATGGTAGAGGAGTTCTCCTGTCTTACAATTGAGTTAGCTTATACTACCACGGCTGTTAAAAAGGTTTGTTGGGCTAGGTAAAGATGACTCAGGAAAAATTACTGTGGTAAAACTACTTAGATAAAACTACTTAAATAAAACGAATAGATTCATTGGTCTGCATGCCCTAAATAGTGATTGAGCACACGCACCAATTCGCTACTATCTATGGGTTTAGTGAGTACGTCATCAAGACCTTGTTCTCGCAAATATTCAGGCTGGGTAATGACATCGGCCGTCAATGCAACAATGGGCAAGTTTGGCTTAAACCCCTTTATTTTCGCTGTTGCTTCATCGCCTTGAATACCTGGCAAATTAAGATCCATAAGAACTAAGTCGACGGGATTAGACTTGGCGTATTCAACGCCTTCCTCGCCAGTGCTTACCACAGAAAGCGACACGCCCAGTTTTTCAAACAAGGTTTGAATAACCACTTGGTTTATATAGTGGTCTTCAACTACCAATACATTTACTGAGTTATCTATGTTTACTTGGGCGACAAAGCTACGCGGTTGTGCCTCAACGAACTGGTTTGCGCTTAGGGCGTCGGCGGGTAAGGTCACACTTATTCGGGTACCGTGATTCAACTTACTACTAACTTTAATAGACCCGTCCATGAGCTCGACAAGGCGCTTTGATATATTCAAGCCTAAGCCGGTTCCACTTATCTGACGGGCGTTTTCCATTCGCTCGAAAGGTGTAAAAAGCCGCTTTTGATCGTCATCGCTCATACCAATGCCTTGATCAATGACATTAAATATTACCTTGCCGTTTTTATATTTTACCTGCGCTTTTACTGACTTGCCGTGATTAGTGAACTTAATCGCATTCGACAGCAAGTTAAGCGCAACTTGACCAAATTTGGTGTCATCGAAAAACAACGAGTCGGGCACAGCGTCATCAATACTGGTGCTAAATACGATACCGCTGTCTTCAGCGCGGATCTTAGTAAGCGAAAATAAGTGGGTGAAAAAGTCTTTGGTATTCACCGCGCGTGGCATCACACGCATTTTCCCCGCTTCTATCTGCTTTATATCTAAAACAGAATTTACTATTTCTAAAAGCCTTTCACCGCTTTGGCTTACATGAGAAAGCGGGGTGGTAAATGACGAGGGTAAATTTAACTTTTGGGCTTCGCCTTCAAGTAACTGACTAAACGTATTTATGGCATTAAGCGGTGTTCTAATTTCGTGGCTTACGTAAGAAAGAAAGTCAGACTTGAATTGACTGGTGCGCTCAAGCTCTCGGTTTTTCCGCTTTAACTCTAAATGTGCTACTACCGATTTACTTAAGGTTTGGAGCGAGGCTTTTTGTGTTTCGGTTAGCTTGCGTGGTTTGCTATCAATGGCGCACAGCGTGCCAATTGCATGGCCAGACGGGGTAATCAGTGGTGCGCCGGCGTAAAACCGAATATCAGGCGCGCCAGTCACCAGCGGGTTATCGTGAAACCGGGGGTCTAACGTAGCGTTAGGTATTTCAAACACATCGCTTTGCAAAATAGCATGTGAGCAAAACGCGATGTCTCGTGATGTTTCTTCTGCGTCTAAACCTACTCTTGATTTAAACCATTGGCGGTTTGGATCAATGAGGCTGATAAGCGCAATAGGGGTTTCACAAATTTGAGAGGCCAGGGCTGTAAGGTCATCAAAGAGTTGTTCAGCTTCAGTATCAAGTACGTCGTAGCTGAGCAGTTCGGCAAGACGTTCATCTTCATTTTGAGGGAGGGGCGCTGCTTTCATAACCGTTGAGTTTAAACCTAGCTTTAAATAAAAAAGGGATTGTGTATTAACAATCCCTTAAACATATCATAGAGCGTAGGTGTCTATGAATAGTTGTTCCAGCTTTTTGTGGTCAACTTTAGTCGCTACCTTTATGGTATTTGCTTCATTCCATAGTGGGCTCGGTGTTGTACCTTTAGGCGCAACCACGGTTTGCCCTCTATCTAGTGTCCCTGTTCCAACTCGAACGTGACCTTCAGTCAGTTCAAATAACTCAGGGTGGCGAAGGTGGGCAATCGGGAATGCATCGTGGAAGAAACACACGCGATCTTCACGGTTTTGCGAGTAGAAATCCATGTAGAACTGGGCGCTTTCTTTCACAAAACCACCAAGGGTATTGTTTTTCTCTTCAAGCTTTTCAACAAAGGCTGGCGAGAACGGCGTGAAGTTTGTTACGTCCAAACCAAACATGGTGAGTTCCCAGTCTGCTGCGAAAACGATTTCTGCTGCATGTGCATCGTTCCAAATGTTCGCTTCAGCTACCGGCGTAACATTACCTGGTACAAACGCTGCACCACCCATAATGCTAACGCCTTTTACCAACTTAGGAAGTTCTGGCTCAAGACGAAGTGCAAGGGCCAAGTTACCTAGTGGGCCAATAGCAACAATGGTAACTTCGCCAGGGTACTTACGTGCCATATCAACGATAAACTGCGCAGAGCTGCGTGGGTCAAGCTCGGTTTTAGGCGCTTCAGGTTTAATATGACCGAAGCCGTGCTCACCGTGTACGAAGTGTGCGTACGTTGACTCTGGGCCAACCCATGGCATGCCAACACCTTTGGTTACAGGAATATCTTTACCTGCAATTTCGCAAAGTGTCAGTGCGTTTTGCGCTGCCATTGTTACTGGAACGTTACCGTAAACGGTCGTTAAGCCAAGTACTTCAATGTCTGGAGACTGAAAGGCGAAAAAGATCGCCATTGCATCATCAATCCCCGGATCCGTATCTAATATGATCTTATGTGCCATCAATTTATCTCAGTGCGTCTTGCTAGTTGGCGTGTTTCGCTAAGAAACGATCCACTTCTTTTTGTGTTGGAATACTCTGCGCTGCGCCCTCGCGGGTTACCGCAATGGCTGAAGCTGCACACCCGCGACGCAATGCTTGTTTAGCATCGGTGTGGTTGCTGTATGCAGACAGGAAATAACCGATAAAGGTGTCACCGGCTGCGGTGGTATCTACCGCGTCTACAGAGAATGCTTTTACTTCTACAACATCGTTTTTGCGCAGCATCATTACACCCGCTTTACCCAGTGTAATAATAACTTCGCTGTGTGACCATTGCTCTTTGAACACTGTCACAATATCTTCAAGTTCTTCTTTACCGGTAATCGCAGCAGCTTCGGTTTCATTTACAATAAGTAAATCAACGCAGTCTAATGGAAGCTGCTTAACCGACTCGCTCATAGGCGCTGGGTTAAAAGCTACTTTAAGCTGCTTTTCTTTCGCTTGGCGAAGTACTTCTTCAATGCTGCTTGTTTCATTTTGGGTTAGTACCCAATCTGAAGGACGCGTATCGTCTAACGCTTGCATTACGGTTTTTGCGGTAATGGTTTGGTTAGCACCACCAAATAATACGATGGCGTTTTCACCGCTAGGCGTAACTTGGATAATCGCGTGACCTGAAGGAACTTCTGAGCACTTTACGCCACGACAATCAACACCCTTCTTAATAAGAGCTTGTTTAAATGAGGCGTCGTTTTCGTGAATGCTACCGACGTGTCTTACGTCTGCACCTGCTTGCGCTAAAGCAATAGACTGGTTTGCACCCTTACCACCTAATAAGGTTTGATAATGGGTAGAGGCCAACGTCTCACCAGGTTGTACAAAGTGATCTACCTGATAAACGTGGTCAATATTTATAGAGCCAAAATTTATTATTGCCATTTCTTCTTCCGTCGAAAGAGGGCGCTTCCCAGAATGCCGCTGTCCATGTTTCGCCCGTGAACCGAAAAGTTCAGGGCGGAAGTATCACAATTGCCGTAGGCTTCTCGATACGCGTCGAGCTTGCACAATAGCAGCTGTTTCAACTTCCTTGGTTTAAAGCATCGGCCAGGGACATGAATGAACTAGCAAACATCCCAGGAAACATTATTGTTGTATTAACGCAACAGGGTATAACAAACGCGAGATCCAGTGAAGAGGATCACCTAAAGCGCTTTATAACTATTTTGCGTGGTGATTATAAAAGCGGTAAAAAAATATTACTTTTCTTGACCAATTGGTCAGCAATTATACACGCATATAAGAGAAGCTCAATAATAACCAATCAGCTATTCAGGCATTAAAGGCTAATGAACGTTGTCACGCTGTTGCTAAAGGAATTCCGTATCCAACACCAGCGATCTTAGATGAATTCTGACGATGTTGCTAGCCGTCCGGCAACGAATTTAGCTAAATAGCCGCAAATTAAATATCGTTTGAACAGTGAGTAAACAACGTTTAAGTACCGTTGTGTAAAGTGTGTACGACACAGTGTTATTAGACCTTGAATGTACTTTTGCTGTTTGTTCAAAGTTAGAGCAGTGGCAGGGCAAAATGAGGCGTTACACATTGATTTTTGCTAGTATTAACTCCATCAAGAGATGACAGTGACGTAAGTCGCCGCCAAAATAGACGGTAATTAAACTCTTTATAAAAGTGGCGCCTGTATCTCAAACTATTCAAAACAAAAGAGAACAATTCGTGGAAAAACAGCTCGATTACGATAGCGTAAGTAATAAATTGTCTCAGCAAGGCGTAATTGTTGATGCTGCAGAAGTGCATGGCATCCTGTGCGGTATGCTTTGCGGAGGCATGTCGCTTACCGACCAAAAATGGCTAGAAGCGTTAAGTGAAACCATTAATCAGGGTGATGCGTTTAGCGACCCTACCCAGCACCTTTTAAATAGCCTTTTCAATCAAACCTGTCAGCAGCTTCTTGAACCTGAATTCGCGCTCAATTTGTTACTTCCTGATGATCAAGCGCCTATCAACGATCGCGGGGCTGCACTAATAAACTGGGTGCAAGGTTTCATGCTTGGGTTTGGTCTACACCAGCAAGACCTTATGCAATGTTCTGACGACGTAAAAGAGGCACTTGAAGACTTTTCAGATATTTCACGTATGGAAGAGCCAATGGACGCGGACGAAGAGTCTGAAAAGGCGCTGTTAGAGGTTGAAGAATACGTGAAAATTTCAGCAATTTTATGCTTCAGCGAACTGGGCCAATCACTTCTAGATGATCAACAAGACACGCCATCCGTACACTAGTAATTAACTGAAGATATTAAAAGTGGCCGTAAGTCGCCATCCGTTTTAACGAGATTTTTTAGGGTTTTCTCTTTTATGATTAGTGCGCAAGAGTTTATCGCCAGGCAGGACCGACTGCTTGCACAGTGCGAGCCGAATAGTGTGTGTATTGTGCCTGCAGCAGGTATGGTAACCCGAAGTCGCGATACCGAATATACGTTCAGGCAAGATAGCGACTTTTGGTATCTGACTGGATTTGAAGAGCCTAATGCTTGGTTGATATTGTCTAACCACCCTCGTTACGGTGAAAGTTATCGTGCAATGGTGGTACAAGAGAAAGACAAAAGTGCAGAAATTTGGCACGGCAAACGCTTAGGGGCTGAAGCTGCACTTGCCCGATTTAGTCTAGATGAAGCGTTTGAGTTGCAAGAACTTGAAGAAGCGCTGTTAGCGTCAATTCAAGGTCAGGACAATGTGTACTTTTCGTTGGGTCACAAGAAAGACAATGACCTATTATTTTCTGAAGCGCTAAACACCTTGCGCGATGCGCCTAAAGAATCACTGGCACCAAGGGCGATTCACGACTTACAGCCTATTTTACACGAAATGCGTTTATTCAAATCAGCGTGTGAAGTGGCCATGATGAAAGCGGCGGGTGAGATAAGCGCACGTGCGCACAAGCGAGCTATGCAGTTCGCCGCGCCTGGTTGTTACGAGTACCAGCTAGAAGCTGAAATTCACCATGAATTTGCGATGGCGGGAGCCCGTTCACCTGCTTATAGCACTATTGTTGGAAGCGGCGACAATGCGTGTATTTTGCATTACACGCAAAATAACGCGCAGGTAAGTGACGGTAACTTGATCTTGATCGATGCAGGTGCTGAATATCAAGGTTATGCTGCGGATATCACGCGAACGTTTCCTGCAAATGGAAAGTTCACGCATGCTCAGCGCGAAATTTACACCGTTGTATTAAAAGCGCAAAAAAGCGTGCTAGATATGTTAGCGCCCGGCGTTACCCTGTCACAAGCCATGTTACATAGCGTAGAAATTATTACTCAAGGTTTAGTTGACCTTGGCGTTCTTGAAGGTAGTGTGGCAGAAAACCTTGAAAATGAAACGTGGCGTCAGTTTTACATGCATGGTTTAGGGCACTATTTAGGTCTAGATGTGCATGATGTAGGCAACTACAAAATTGACGGTGAAGACCGTCCGTTAAAGCCTGGCATGGTGATCACTGTTGAGCCCGGCATTTACATTAGCCAAGACAGCAACGTGCCGGAAAAATACAAAGGCATTGGTGTAAGAATTGAAGATGATGTGGTGATTACTGCGACGGGTGTCGATATTCTTACCGCAGATGTGCCAAAAGACATTGATGAGATTGAAGCACTTATGGCTGAAAGCAGAGCCTAGTTGTCAAAATTTGTTAAGTCTACCAAGGTTTGAAAAACTACGATAAGTGTGAAATACGGAACTTTGGTTTAAGTTACCGGTTTAAACTACCGGCTTAAACTACCGGTTTAAATTACGCTTAAAACTAGCCTTTAATATAAAGAAAAAAATCTCAGAATTAACGCTTTTAATAATTAGAGCCTCTGGACGACAGGAAAATAAAAACAGTGGAATCGGCAGCAGCGGTTGATGTAGTAATTATTGGTGGTGGTATTGTCGGTACTGTATTAGCCAAAGCACTCGCAGAGAAAGTATCTCCTGCAAACAGCGCTGGCTTATCTGTCACCCTAATTGATGCGGCTGACCCAGAGCAAACCAGTAAAAGTTTAGTCGACTTCAACCCTTTTACCGACACCCGAGTGATTGCCTTGGCAAGACGTACTGTTGAAGAACTGTCTCACATGGGGCTAAACCTTGATGATGTAGCTAAGCAGCACAACGGTGAGTTACCTCCTCAAATTAAGCATATTGAGGTTAGCGACAAAGGGCACTTGGGGCTATTAAACCTTCAAAGCAGTGACTACCACATTGACGCGTTTGGCCAGGTGGTGAGCTTAAGCGCACTAACGCGATTGGCGGCAGGTGCAACCTCAAGCTACCAATATATCGCACCTGCCAAGGTAACGAACGTAAAGCAGCAGTCTAATTTTGTAGAGGTGCAGCTAGATAGTGGGCAATCGCTTACCACAAAGCTGCTGGTACTGGCCGATGGCGGTCGTTCAGGTTTAGCTGACCAGGTTGGCATTTCAAAAACAGTCAATGATTATCATCAAACGGCCATTGTCTTTAACGTTCACACTCAGCTCCCTCATGAAAACAGAGCTTACGAGCGTTTCACCCAGAGTGGCCCGTTAGCGTTCCTGCCTTTCGACAGTGAAATCGATGATATCAAGGCTAGTGGAAACGGCTTTTCAGTTGTATGGACTGTAGATACCGACGCCGCAAAGTCGTTAATGGCATTAAATCAACGCGCATTTATCAAGGCCCTACAGGAAGGATTTGGCTATCGACAGGGCAAAGTACTGAGAGTCAGTGAGTTGGCAAGTTACCCGTTAGCGCTTACTAAAGCCCAGCAAGTTGCTAGTCATCGCACCGTGGTGGTAGGCAATGCGGCACAGGCGCTACATCCTATTGCAGGGCAAGGCTTCAATCTAGGTTTACGCGACTTAAGTACTTTAGTGTCTGTGCTGCAAGCGTCAGCGGAAAAGCACGGCGAGCATAATTCATACGAAGAGAAAAGCGATACAATCGCATCCGCTAATTTCGATGCAGGTGCTTTTAGTATTACTCAGCATTACGCCAATTCGCGTAAGAATGACAGGGATAACACGATAGCCCTGACCGATACGCTAGTACGTGCTTTTTCAAACCAGTATTTTCCAACAGTTATAGGGCGGAATGTGTCGTTATTGGCATTAAGCATGATGCCTCAGGCGAAAAAAGCGTTTGTTAAACACACAACGGGCTACGGCGAAACACCACTAAGAAAAAGAGATAACAATGCAGCATGTTGATATAGCGATAGTGGGCGGCGGAATTGTAGGGCTAACCCTTGCAGCGGCGCTTAAACACAGTGAATTGAGCATAGCAATAGTCGATAAAGCGGCGTGTTATCAGACTCTGGACGAGAAGCCTACGGCGAGAGTGAGTGCCATAAACCAGGCCAATATTAAAGCGCTGCAACAGTTCGGTGTGTGGTCGCATTTGCAGCAAGACCGCGCCAACCCTTACACCGACATGCATGTATGGGACAAAGATAGTTTTGGCGATATTCACTTTTCATGCGATGAAATGGGCAGTGATGCGCTTGGCGTGATTGTAGAGAATCAGGCTTTAGTCAATGCACTGTCTAAATCTGTGGAAGTGCAGCCTAATGTGGAGTTGATCACCGCGGGTATTGATAGAGTATTAGCTGGCCCAAACCAAACCATGCTGATGCTTGATAATGATGACGTGCTAAGCTGCAGGTTATTAGTAGGCGCCGATGGCGCAAATTCGTTTGTGAGAAAGCAAGCTGGCTTGCCAATTACATTTAAAGACTACGAGCATACGGCGATTGTCGCTAATATCAAAACGGTAGAGCCGCATAATAATGTGGCGAGACAAGCGTTCACACCCACGGGACCGCTCGCGCTACTGCCTATGTCTGAGCCAAATGTATGTTCTATTGTATGGTCGCAAACGCCAGAGCAAGCGAACTTATTAATGGCATTGGATGACGCTGCGTTCTGTAATGCGTTAACTGCGGCTAGTAATAGCGTTCTTGGCACTATTTCGCTTGAAACCAAGCGCGCCGCTTTCCCGTTGACCATGCGTTATGCACGCCAGTGGGCGAAAGACGGTGTGGTGCTGGTAGGCGATGCAGCTCATACCATTCACCCGCTTGCAGGGCAGGGCGCTAACTTGGGAATGCAAGATGCGCTCGCACTGGCTGAAACCCTAAATGACTTAAAGGCGTCGGGCAAAGACATAGGTTTGTACAAGCACTTACGCAGCTACGAACGAAGCCGTAAAACAGAAGCCACGAAAATGATTGCCGCAATGGACGGCTTTAAATTCTTATTCGACGGCGACGACCCCCTCAAAAAGTTGGTCAGAGGAATTGGTCTTTCAGCCACAGACAAACTCAGCACCATTAAAACCGCCTTCGTCAGCCACGCCATGGGCCTATAAATCCAAAAATAATGGGGTCAGAGTACATTTAAATTGGGGTCAGAGTACTTTTTTCGCCACCCCTGAATAGTGGGGTCAGAGTACATTATTGGCTTTCCCTATTACAAAACCGAATAAATGTACTCTGACCCCATTATTGAAGCTTGGAAGTGTACTTTTTCACACATCATAGAAAACAGGCGGCAAAGCTTTCTAATTATCTATCTCGCTCTAAAAGCAAAGAAATGTACTCTGACCCCATTCTTGTGGTTTAGTCGTTTCGGCGTTGAGATAGTCAGCGGTACAGGATACTCTTCGGTATCCTTTTTTATTTGTGCCAATGGCTTATGTTTACTTATCTTTGCAAACCTTATCGCGCCTTTTCCTTCGTCTGCGCCGCTTCTGTACTTACTTCTACTTTAATGACTGGTTCGGCGAATGCCGAAGTACCTGCTTCTAATTTAGCCTCGGTTGAATCGTCTGCGACAACAAAAAGCAAAAAGATGACGCTGAGTAATACCTCTATCGATTTGGACGTATATCGTCAGCACGTTAAAACACTGGCAAGCGATGAGTTTGAAGGGCGAGGGCCTTTGTCGAAAGGTGAAGAGAAAACAGTCTATTACTTGGTAACCCAATACAAAAAGCTAGGGTTGAAGCCAGCCTTTGGCGATAGCTACACCCAAGCTGTGCCCTTAGCCAAAATAATGCCTAAGAACATTTCATCGTTAAAAATAGGCGGGCTTGATTTTAGCGCAGGCAGCGAGTTTACAGCCCGTACTCAGCGCATTGTTAATGACTACTCACTTGCTAATAGTGATGTAGTTTTTGTGGGTTATGGCATTAATGCCCCAGAGTACAATTGGAATGATTACGCAGGCCTGAATGTAAAAGGAAAAACCGTTGTAATGCTGGTAAACGACCCGGGTTTCGCTTCTAAAGATCCAGAGCTTTTTCAGGGCAACGCAATGACCTATTACGGTCGTTGGACATATAAGTACGAAGAAGCAGCCAGGCAGGGGGCAGAAGCGGTTTTCATTATTCATGAAACCATGCCTGCGGGTTACGGGTGGGGCGTAGTCGAAAACTCAAATTCCAATACCAAATTCAGTTTAGTCGACGACAACAACAATGCTTCACAAGTCGGCGTAATGGGTTGGCTTCATTTAAATGCCGCAAGACAGCTATTTGAAAAAGTGGGTATGGACTATGGCGAGCTTAAAGACAAAGCTTCAAAGCCAGGGTTTATGCCCATCGCGCTAAACACAAAAGCATCATTGGGTTTCACCAATACTATTGAGCGTGCCGAGTCGCAAAATGTTGCAGGCATTTTAGAAGGTACAGATAAGCCAGAAGAATGGGTAATGCTTCACGCTCACTGGGACCACCTAGGCAAAGTTGAGAAGAACGGCCAAACCACTATTTACAATGGTGCGGTAGACAATGCGTCAGGCGTAGCAGGTGTAATTACATTGGCAGATGCGCTTTCAAAACGCGAAGAGGGCTTTGTGCGCACACTAATGTTTAGTGCTTTTACCGCCGAGGAAACAGGGCTACTCGGTGCCGATTATTTTGCAAATAACCCGCCGGTACCAACATCGAACATGGTGGCTTTTTTAAATATCGACGGCATGAATGTAAACGATGATGTTGATTACATTTTGCAGTACGGCGAAGGTTATTTATCTATTGAAGACGATTTAGCAACAGCTGCCGCGCTACAAGGGCGAAACGTCAAAATGGATCCGAGACCTCAAAATGGACTGTTCTTCCGCTCAGATCACTTCGCGCTTGCTAAGCAGGGCGTGCCCTCAATTTTGTTCATGAGCTTAGGCGATACCGACCCTAGCTTCATCGCCAAACGCTATCATAAAGCAGATGATGACTACCTTCCAAGCTGGACATTAGGTGGTGTGCAACAAGACCTCTCACTTATCGGCTCTATGCTGAACTATTACGCCCAAGGCGATGTGTGGCCATACTGGAAACGTGACTCTGATTTTAAAGACAAGCGCACACAGGCAATGGAAGTGAAAAAGGCAAAGTAATTCACGCTTAACTGTAGGTAGCGATATAACAAGGTAAAGCGACGCTAATGAGTTGGATTTTATTTACGTTGGGCGCGATTGTTATGCAAACCGTGCGCAATGCGCTGCAGAGCAAATTGAGCGGTGCAGTTAACACCTCTGGGGTGACGCTCTCTCGCTTTATTTTGGCTCCGCCAATAGCCCTCGTCTATTTACTCATTCTCTACAGCAGTAGCGCCAGTCAAGTGCCTGAGTTCTCAGGCTCTTTTATTACAGTGATATTTTGTGCTTCGCTACTTCAAATAGCGGCCACTTCTTTGATGGTGATTTTGTTCAAGCAGAAGAATTTTGCCATTGGCGCAGGTCTAGCGAAGAGTGAGGCCTTGGTGGCCGGCGTTGTAGGCATGCTCTTTTTCGGAAGTTATTTAACGCCCCTTGGGTGGGCGGGCATACTAATAGGCGCAATAGCAGTATTTGTGTTAAGCAGTGGCAATCGGCTCCATGGCATTAGTGTGAAAACCATGGTTATAGGTCTTGCTTGCGGTACCTGTTTTGCGCTGACATCACTGTTGGTGCGCGAGGCAAGTCATATGCTAAATGTTCAGCATACGGTGGCTGCTGCTTGGGTGTTGTTATGGGTACTGTGTGTACAAACGATAAGTTTAAGTGGTTATATTGCGCTAACTAAACCCTTCGTGTTCAGACAGCTAACCAACGCTAAAAAGCAGGTGCTAGCGATTAGCACGGTAAGCTGTTTGGGCTCAATTTGTTGGTTCACCGCTATGGCATTGCAACATGTGGCGCTAGTAAAAACGCTTGGGCAGTTAGAGGTGTTACTTACCTTGGTACTCTCACATTACTGGCTAAAAAATACAGTCACAAAACGCGAAATTGCTGGCTTACTTCTTATTGGGCTTGCCGCGATCTTCGTTATGTGGGCATAAAGTGCTAGTAATAGTAAACACTAAAGTTTTTAGTACAAAATTAATTCAATGTTATGTTCATAAAATAAAAAGGTGCTAAACAACCTTAATTAAAACGACAGGAAGGGAACATGAATAAGCGACATTTCTTAAAATTAGCGGGCGCTAGCTTTGCACTTGCGCCTGTGGCTTCTATGGCTGCAATTAGTCAAACCAATACAACAAACATTAACGATATAAGCGGGCTAAGTGATATCACCGCAAATGCGAAGCCGATTACCGTAGAAGAGCGTAAAGCGCGTATCGAAAAAGCGCAGTCGCTTATGAAAGCCCAAGACATTGCGGCGATTCTGGTCGAGCCTGGCGCAGCTATGGATTATTTTTCGGGGATTAAATGGTGGCGTAGTGAGCGCTTGACCGCGCTGGTTATCCCTCAAAAAGGTGACATGGCGGTGGTAACGCCATTTTTCGAAAAGCCAAGTGTGCTTGAGTCGTTAGCTATAGGCGATGATGTAAGAGTGTGGCAAGAGCATGAAAGCCCGTTTGATGTCGTAGCCAATATTTTAAAATCGCGCGGTATAACAAGCGGCAATATCGGCTTTGAGAGCAGCGTACGCTACTTCGTAGTAACCGGAGTTAGCCAAGCACTGCCAAATATGAGTATTGTTCCCGCCGAGCCAATTACCCTTGGCTGTCGCATGTATAAAACTGCGAGTGAACTGGCACTTATGCATAAGGCCAATGAAGTTACTTTACGTGCTTACGAGTTTGTTTTTAGCAACCTAAAGCTTGGCATGAGTCAGCAGGATGTAAAAAGTTTGATGAACACCGCACAGCAGCACTTAGGCGGCAGCGGTACATGGTGTTTGGCGCTGTTTAACGATGCAAGTGCTTATCCTCATGGCACAAACGCAGCACAAACTATCAAAGAAGGCTCGGTGATCTTGCTAGACAGCGGTTGCAGCGTGCACGGTTACCAAAGCGACATAAGCCGTACTTTGGTATTTGGCAAAGCGTCTCAGAAAGTTCAGGACGTATGGCATACAGTAAGGGAAGGGCAGAACGTAGCATTTGCCGCAGCTAAAATTGGTGAGCCAGCAGGCAAAGTGGACGACGCAGTGCGTCAATACTATGCTAGCAAGGGGTACAGCAAAGACTATGCATTGCCTGGGCTAAGTCACAGAACAGGTCACGGTATCGGCATGGAAGGACACGAGAGTGTTAACTTTGTGCGTGGTGAAAATACGCCACTTAGAAAAGGCATGTGCTTTTCCAATGAGCCAGGTATCTATATTCCGGGTGAATTTGGTGTGCGCTTAGAAGACTGTTTGTACATGACAGAAACCGGCCCCGCATACTTTACCGAACCGCCAGAAAGTTTGGCGAAACCGATGGGTAAATTACTGAATTTAAAAAGCTAAATAAGAAGTTAATAAACCTGTCTCTCAAAATTTTTATTAGCTGTTACACTTAAAATTATTACCTAAGTGAATGATGGATAAACTATGCCTGAAAAAAAATTTAGATTGGTTACGCGAAGTGATTTCGATGGACTGGTATGTGCGGTTTTATTGAAAGATTTAGACTTAATTGACGATATTTTGTTTGTTCATCCTAAAGACATGCAAGACGGTAAAATTGATATTACCGAGAATGATATCACCACTAACCTGCCTTACGTTGCGGGTTGCCATATTGCCTTCGACCATCACTTAAGTGAAACAGTGCGTAACTCAGGCGATATTGATAATCACATCATTGACCCGAAAGCGCCGTCGGCGGCGCGCGTTGTTTACGACTATTACGGTGGTGCAGATAAATTTCCTAATATCTCAGTAGATATGATGGATGCGGTAGATAAAGGAGACTCTGCACAGTTTAGCGAAGAAGAAATCCTTGAGCCCACAGATTGGGTGCTCATGAATTTCATCATGGATGCGCGAACTGGGCTTGGTCGTTTCAGAGATTTCAAAATCTCTAACTATCAGCTAATGATGAAGCTAATAGATGCGTGCAAAGACCACAGCATTGAAGAAATACTGCAAATGGAAGACGTGGCCGAACGCGTGAGTCTGTATCACGAGCACAATGAAATGGCGAAGGCGCAAATTGCCAAGTGTTCTACCGTATACGATAACCTAGTTGTGCTTGATTTAACCGATCAAGAAACCATTTACGCGACAAACCGGTTTGTTATTTATGCCATGTACCCCGACTGCAATATCTCTATTCACAAGATGTGGGGGCTGAAAAAGCAAAACGTGGTATTTGCTATTGGTAAATCCATTACTAATCGTAGTTCAAAAACCAATGTGGGAGAGTTGTGCTTGAAGTATGGCGGCGGTGGTCACATGAACGCAGGTACATGTCAGGTTGAAACCAGCAAAGCCGAAACTGTACTCGGCGAGCTTATCGAAACCATCACGAGTGATGGCTAAAGCTAATTGAATAAGAACGGTGGGGCAGAAAAAGTACTCTGACCCCATTTTTTATTGGGTTAGTCTCACTTTAAAGAATTCGGCCAGGGTTTTACTAATCACTGGGTGCTGTGTATCTTGATTGAACAGGCAAATATTCACCTTGCCTAATTTGGGCAGGTGCGGGTGGTTTAGCGCTACTAGGTTTGCCGGTAAGCTAGATTTTGCTAGAGCTGTCACGCCTAAACCTTGCTGAATGGCGGCAACCAGCCCGCCTAAATCTGCATTGGTATAGCTGATTTTCCATGCAAAGGTTTGCTGCTTTAATTGCTCAATAACGCGGCTTCGATACATACAACCGTCGGGAGCAAGCACCAAAGGAATATTGTTGCCAACCAACGGATGAGCCGTGTCGCCAACCCAAACTACGTCATCTTCTAATACTACTTCGCCTTCTGTCTGCTCACCCGGATTCACCAGCGCCAAAATCAAATCGAAATGATCGCGCTGCGAAGGGTGAAGCAAATCACGGCTTAAGGCCGAGGTCACTTCAAGTGATACATCGGGATAGCGCTTTGAAAATTCGCCAATTAGACCCGGCAATAATGTAGAAGCAAATTCATTGGGAATGCCAAGACGCAAGCGACCGCTTAGCGGGGCAGGGGTTAAGCTGCGAAAGATGTTATCGTTAAGCTCTAGCAATTCTTTCGCTTTTGGATACAGCCAATTGCCGTCAGCGCTAGGCACATGCCGTTGCCCAACTTTAGTAAATAGCTTGCGGTCTAACTGCGACTCTAGCTTTTTAATTTGTAGGCTTATTGCCGGTTGAGAACGGCCCAAAAAGTCGCCCGCTTTAGCGTAGCCACCAAGCTCAATAACGCTAACGAAGGTGCGTAAGGTATCAAGGGAAAGCTGCTTCATAGTTAATTACACTTTCTAATGAATTTGCCTGCTTTTATTATATTTTTAAATGTAAGCGGGCGAAAGGCGTAATTTTATATGTTTGTGCGTTCAATCGAACCTAGTTAGGGTTGTTTTGCTCGATAAGCGCCGTCCACCGATTGCTGCATAGTGCGACGTGCAAGGGTATTGGGCTGTGCAAGTGGCGTTGAGTTATTAGAAAAGCGCTTCATTCCCGCAAAAATGCAGTACCACGAAGGTCGCAAATAAACCAATTTGTTATCTACTTCATTAAGCGCTTGTTCAAAGCTGGCGCCTTTGTCCCACGCATTTAGCAAATAAGAAAGGGTATCCGGCACCTTTAAGTCTTCGCGACAGGCAACCCAGTAGGCAGAATCGTCGCGCGTATTTAAATAGTAATGAGCAGCAATGTAATCCCGAATGCCGTCGAACATTCGGTTTATCTCAGAATTATAGCGTACCTCTCTTCGCGGATTGTTACTTTGCCAGCAATCGATAAAGTGATGCAGTGCGTACTGCACCAGCATAAGTGCGGTGGCTTCCAATGGTTCAATAAAGCCCTGAGACAACCCTATGCATAAACAATTACCTTTCCAGTGTTCTTCTAGTCTGCCTACGGTCATTTTCAAATGTCGGGCTTGCTGATGGGATTGGTCTGGTTCTAATGCAAGTCTAAGTTCTTCTTCTGCTTGGGCTTCAGTGCAAAACTGTGAACTGTACACATAGCCGTTGCCTGTGCGACTAGTTAGGGGAATGTGCCACTGCCAACCGTGACTAAGCGCAATAGAGCGAGTTTGTAGTGCAGTTTCTGGTGATGCTGTTGCGTCGCTGGCAATGGCTACGGCAGCATCGTTAAACAAGGTGTCGGCATAGCTTGTAAACTTTCGCAACAGGGCTTGTTTGCCAAGAAGCCCTCGAAACCCCGAGCAATCAATAAAAAAGTCTGCGCTTAATGTATTTCCGTCATCCAGTTTTAGCGAGTTAATAGTGTGCTCATGACTTTCAACATTTGCCACAGTGCCTATTTGATGAGACACCCCTTTGTTTAGCGCGTATTCTTTTAAGAAGTCACCCAACAGCCCTGCATCAAAATGATAGGCGTAATCAATATTCGCAGAACTACAAATGGCGTCGGGCGTAATGCTTTTTTCTACCATGTGCGCAGCAGTAAAGTAGTGCGACGGATTAATGTCGTGCGAAGCGCCTTTTCTGTATTCATTTACCGCGCTGAAGTACATATCCGCGGTGGGAATATCTAAAGAAGAGAAGAATGGGTGAAAATAGCTGTCTGAATCGGTGAACGCGGGGCGCGTTGTTTTTGATTCAGCCGTTGTAGTCCAACGCTCAAAGCTAATGCCCATCTTATACGTGGCGCTGCACTTCAGCATCCACTCACTTTCATTTATTCCCAAAAACTCAAAAAAGTGGCGCAGATAAGGCGTTGAACCTTCGCCTACGCCAACGGTGCTGATAACCGCAGATTCAAGAAGCGTTATTTTAGGGGCGGGGGCAGGTACATTATTGTTATTGGCCATCAACTCGGCGGTTCTTGCTAAGTAGCACGCCGTCATCCAGCCTGCTGTTCCGCCACCCACAATCACGATTTCTTGAGGTAATTTGTTCATTACTGTTTCTCGGTTGACGCGCGCACTACCAGTTCCGGGATGAAAGTATGGTTAAGGTTGTCATGTGCGGCCTTGGCTTTTTTAGCTCGTAAATACTGAATTAATGACGCCGCAGCATGCTGCGCTATCTCATTAGTTGGCTGAGATGCCGTAGTTAACGGCGGAAAGGTCTGCCGGGAAAAGGGGCTGTTCTCGAACCCGGCAATTGCGAGTTCTTGGGGAACATCTACTCCCTTCATTCGTGCACCAAACAACGTACCCGCTGCAATCTCATCGTTACACGCAAATACAGCGGTAGGATGCGGCGACATGGCAAGCAGTGTTTCAGAGCTTTTTACCCCAGTTTCAAATGAGTAGGTGCCTTTAATAATTAACGACTCATCAATTGCAATACCCGCTTTTTCTAACGCCGCTTTGTAGCCGTTCAAACGCTCAATGGTGGATTTGTGAATTTCTTCACCGGCAATAAACGCAATGTTTTTGTGACCCTGGCCAATAAGGTGCTCAGTAATATCGTATGCCGCTTTGAAGTCGTTCACCAACACGTAGGGGAGGGGCGATGGAAATAGGCCATCTCCAGATAAAATACGCACATAACTTATTTGGTTTTGATCAAGTTCCGATAATACCTCGGGCATTTCTGACAGCGGAGGCGAAAGGATAAGGCCAGCCAATTGCGCGGTGTCTACCATGTCCACCAGTTCTTTCGCTATGTTTTTAGAGCTTGCATCGCACGGGTGAATTAACAATTCGAAATTGTTTTTGCGACACACATCCAATATGCCTTTTTGCATATCGATTATGTAGTAAGCGTTGGGGTTGTCGTATACGTAACCCAGTACCGATGCTCCTTTACTTGCTAAGTCTCGTGCTGCCTTATTCGGCGTGTATTTTAAGGCCTTTATCGCCTCTTCAACACGTTGCAAGGTGTCGGGTTTTACCGTGCCTTCCTTGTTAATTACGCGCGAAACGGTCTTTATCGAAACACCCGCCATTTCGGCAACACTTTTGATGGTAGCAGCCAAATTCGATCTCACTCTAAAAATTGGTTTAATTTTCAACAATTAAGAAGCTTGTGTTACTTTTTTGTTAAAAAATTAATTGCAGCCTTACATTGTGTCATGTAAGTTAACATTCAATGACAGCGTTGTCATCAAAAAGCTGTACCCCACAACAACGCCTGTCATTTTATTATTTCAATAAATGACAGCGTTGTCATTTTTGGCTGAGAGAAGGTAAATACAATGTTCAAAAACCAACAACATAAACTAACAAGAAGTGTTCGCCTCGCCATAGCTATGGGCGCATTAACAAGTATTTCAGCACCTATTGCGGTAGCACAGGAAGCAGGTGAAACTGAAATCATCGAAGTCACAGGGATCCGCGGAAGCCAAAAGGCCAACATCAATGCCAAGCGTTTTTCTAACGCTATTGTTGACGCTATCACTGCTGAAGACATTGGTAAGTTCCCCGACAAAAACGTAGCAGAAACATTAGCCCGTGTTCCGGGTATTACCATCGACCGCGATTTTGGTGAAGGGCAAGGCGTAACTATACGCGGCGTTCAGCCAGACCAAAACTTGACCCTAGTGAACGGTCAAGCCGTGGGAACCGGTCAGTGGTTTGTGTTATCAGACGCAACCCGTAACTTTAACTTCGAAATTTTAGCGTCGGAAATGATTGCGGGTTTAGAAGTGTACAAGTCGTCTCAGGCAGACATTGATGAAGGCGCATTGGGCGGAACGGTAATTCTGAAAACACGTAAACCGTTCGACCTTGACGCTAATTCTGGGCAAATCTCGGTAGAAGGCCAGTATGGTGATATCGCCGATTCACTCGACCCAACGCTATCTGGTTTGTACAGCTGGAAAAACGATGACGAAACCTTTGGTATTCTTTTCTCAGGCTCTTATCAAGAAAGAACGGTAGAGCGTGAAACTAACGAAGACTTCGGCTGGTTCGGCCCTAGCATTCCTCGTATCGACCCACTTATTGAAGCACCTGTTGGCGCTTCACAAAAAGGCGCTATTCCATGGGGAATGGGCTCAGCGTTGTTTAAGCAAGACCGTGAGCGCGTTGGTTTTGATGTAACTGCCCAATGGGCACCTACCGACGACTTCGACGTGTCTGTCCACTATCTATCGTCAACGCTTAAAGCTGACAACGTAAACTCTAACTTGATTGGTATTCCGTTTCGCGGTGTGGCGTACACAGGTACAGACACCAGCCCGGGTACGGTGAGCAGCGACAACGTAGTAGAGTCGCTTAGCATGATGGGTGTAGATAACCGCCCTGAGTGGGCGCGCTTTATGGCGTATGACAACATCTTCCGCGATGGTTCTGAAATGTCTACCGAGATTGTAGATATTGAGGGGCACTACCTAATGGGTGATGGCAAGTTGCACTTCCAGTTAGGTACAACTACCGGTGAAGGCGAAAACCGAGATTTCTTTACTGAATTTTGGGCTAGCGCAAACGACCCGCGTGCAGCCATCGATTTTTACAACCCAGGTGGCGACAACCCGTATATCGATTTTACAACGGCAAGCCCATGGCTAGCTAACCCAACGGATGAAATGTGGTTGGGAGGAATATTCGACCAGCTAAATGCAACGGAAGATAAAGAAAACTATATCCAATTTGATTACGAGCATTCAGTAGACTGGGGTGCAGTAACCGAAATCAAAACGGGTATTAAGCGTCGCGATCGCAGCTTTGCGCAATCTCGCTACAGAACTGACTTGGCCAATTTAGCGCCGGTGGGTGAAGGTAGCCTTGGCCCCGCGTCATCGTTTTGGAATGGCGACATGATTAACGTGTCTCACGACAACACCAACGGCGTGGCTGCCAGCTATTTCTTCCCTGACAAAGACAGCATGTACAACGCATTATATAGCGTAGCCGAATGTGCTGATGATACTACTATACTTTGCCGCCGTACCGATGAATTCTTAGATGAATCTTCATTTGAGATAGAAGAAGATATTACTGCACTTTACGCCATGGCGAAATTTAGTGGCGATGGTTTCAGAGGTAATGTGGGTATGCGTTACGTTGAAACCGATTCAACTTCGAACGGTTACGACCTAACAACAGGCGAAGCGGTAGCGTTTGACGGTGGTTACAACGAATGGTTGCCAAGCATCAACTTGTCGTACGACTTATCTGAAGATGTGTTGCTACGTATGGCGGCAGCACGCGTGCTTACACGTCCAGCTCCGTTTCAGTTAGCACCTGCGGTAAACTTAACGCCTGAAACTAGCTCTGGCTCTGCTGGTAACCCGCAGCTTAACCCGCTAACTGCTAACCAATTTGAAGTGGGTGCAGAATGGTACTTTAGCGAATCGTCGGTAGCCGCGGTAACAGTGTTCAAGAAAGATATTAACGACTTTATCTTCACCAAAACCGTATCTCGTGAAATTGATGGTCAGCAAATCAATCAGCTAAGAACGCCAGAGAATGGTGGTTCAACCACAATCGACGGTATCGAAATGCAAATTCAGCATGTGTTCGACAACGGTTTCGGTGGTTACGCTAACTACACCTACACGGATGTGGCCGACGCACAAGTAGATGAAGCGGTTGCCGTTACAGACGATGACGGCAACATCATTGGTGCTACTATCGCAACGCGCTCAGTAAGCTTCCCGAACACGTCAAAAGACTCGTTTAACGTAGGTGTGTTCTACGAAACTGATCTTTACAGCGCGCGATTAAACTACAACTACCGCTCTGAGTACTTTATTGCCCAAGCTGAAATTGGCGACCAGTACCGCGACGAACAGTCGCAGCTTGATGCGCAGGTAAGCTGGAACGTGACAGAAACTATTACACTTAAAGCTGAAGCCCTTAACCTTACCGACGAAATCTGGGAGAACTACTATGTTCGAAGCAGTGACGGTAAGCGACTTGGTGGAACGCAAAGTGCCAATGGACGCCGTTTCTTCATTGGCGCTAGCATGAAGTTCTAGTTGCTAGTATGTGAAGATAGTTCGTGTGTTCACTATCTTCACTTAGCATAGGGTAGGGCGTTTGCTTTACCCTTGTTTTACTCTGAAATTGTGATTTAAGGATGTGCGACGTGATCCGCAATTCGACGAATTTTGTCAAAGCGTGCTTGAGCTTATCGTTACTACTAGTGGGTAGCGCTTCGGCAATGGCTGAAACGCCTTCGCTACAGCAAGCCAGCTTGAATGCGCTAGGAGAAAGCCTCGATATACACTACGAAGTATTAAGTAATGTGGACGATAGTTTGTGCCGGGTACATATTCCAAAAGGCGACTGCTTTTCGTCAGAGCTTACGATAGCAACCATGGCAACCCCCATTGAAGCCTCTACGTCGCTTTACTTTAGTCATATTGCGCCTATTCGCGGGTATGACTCAAAAAATGCAATTCGCATTGAGCATATAAACGGTGACCTGCACCGCCTAGCGTTCGAAGAAAAGGTGAGCGCAAGTGAGCAAGTTAAGGTAACGCTATCTGCGCCCTTTTGGCACGCGTCCCGCTCGGACGCAATGCCGAACTATTACTTAACTTACCCTGCTTTATCACCGGTGGTGGTTGCCTCCACAACCCGTGTGAAAGAGCCGGGAAGTAATTTGCTAATCAATCAACACACCGGCTTATGGAGCAAACAAGCCCAGTACAAACGTACTGAAAACGACAATACACCGCTTATGGACAGCGCGTATTTATACAATAAGGGCGATTCAGCGCTAATTTCAGATGATGCCCAGAATCGTGTTATTCCTAACGTAGGTCAAAGAGATGATTCTGGTAAATTTGTTGCAGCCGCTGGCATTAATATAGATAAGTCTGATCAAGACATGCTTGCTCCAGCCATTGAGCAAATGGCCTATTTTGGCCTGACAAACCAGAAAACAGGCTTACCGCTTAAGGTTATGATTCGCAGCGCTAACAATGCGAACGCCCTTGCAAATGAAGCTGCAACAATAAACTCGAAGGAAGGCTATGCGCTTAGCATAACAGAGCAAAGCGCTACGATAATTGCCAACGATAACATTGGTGCTAACTACGGTCTGTTAACGCTAATGCAAGTATTTGATGCGCAGCAAGGCCGCTTTCCTATCACTGAAATTGCAGACTCGCCACGATTCGAATTTCGCGGAATGCACTTAGATATTGCTCGACACTTTCCGGGAAAAGCCGCGATTGAATCTGTTGTTCGCCAAATGTTCACCTATAAGCTCAATAAGCTACACCTACACCTAAGTGATGACGAGGGCTGGAGATTAGCTATCGATGCTTTGCCCGAACTTACCGAAATTGGTGCATTTCGATGCCACGATTTGTCTGAAACACAGTGCTTGCTGCCTCAGCTGGGAAGCGGGCCTTTTAAAAGTGCTACAGGCAACGGCTTTCTTACGCAGCAAGATTACATTGATATTTTAACAATGGCGCATGCGCGCGGGATTGAAGTTATTCCGTCGCTTGATATGCCTGGCCATGCCCGCGCAGCAATTGTTGCTATGAATGCGCGCTACAAGCGACTTATGGCAGAGGGTAACTCAGATGCTGCAAATGAATTTTTATTGGTAGATAAAGAAGATAAAACTCAATATGAAAGCGTTCAATTCTATTCAGATAACACCATAAACCCCTGTTTAGATAGCAGCTTTCATTTTATCGAAACCGTACTTACTTCTGTGAAATCACTGCATGAAAAGGCCAGCGTTCCGTTGACGCACTTCCATGTTGGCGCCGATGAAACCGCCGGTGCTTGGGTGAAATCCCCTGTATGCGCTGCGAAAGGTCAAAAGGCGGATGAAATACTGCCAGCGTTTGTTACCGAAGTGCAGAAAATTGCGCAAAAGCACAATATAGCAATTGGTGGCTGGAGCGATGGCATGGAAAAAGCCGTAAATACACTGGATAACAGCAGCGCGTATACCAACGTTTGGCATCTTCTTGCTGCGGGTGGAGAGAAAACAGTATCGCATTTCGCGAAGGAAAATATTCCAGTAGTACTTTCGTTTCCAGACGTGCTTTATTTCGACTTTCCTTACCAAAGTAATCCTTATGAGCCCGGTTATTACTGGGGTTCACGGGCAACCAATACCGAAAAAGTATTTTCGTTTATGCCCGAACAGCTGCCGCTTCATGCCGAGTTATGGACCGACCGTATGGGCCACAGTTACAGCAGTTCTGCTGAGGCCGACACATCATCAGTAATCGGTATTCAGGGGCAGCTATGGTCAGAGGTCACCGTGAATCAAGATGCCGTGGAATATATGGTATTCCCCAGACTATTGGCTTTGGCTGAACGGGCCTGGCACTACGCACCATGGCAACAAAACGCGAAAGCACTTCATGAAAAAGGCGGTTTAGTAAACCAGCAAGCAAGCGACTGGCAAGCGTTTGAGTTAGCGTTATTCAACCGCCATGCACCCGCGCTAGTGCAGCAGGGAGTGAATGTGCGTGTACCTACGCCAGCAGCGGTAATTAACAATGGTAAGTTACATATAAAGCCAGTGTCTGGCCTTACGATGGAGTACTTAACTTCAGATAATAAGTGGGAAACCTTTACCGCTCCTGTTGAAGTGAAGGGGAACGCAACTGTTCGCGCTAGAATTGCGGGAACACAGCAAATGAGTCGACAGGTGCAGCTGTAAGCGCCTGTTTTTATTGGTTAAAATGACAGCGTTGTCATGTTTTTACCAAGTGCATCTATGCATTTATCTATACTGAGATGTTTAAATGAGCTCTGATTTATTTTTTATTGGCATAGACGGTGGTGGCACCAAGTGCCGAGCACGATTAGAAGACGTTGACGGAAATGTCTTGGGTGAGGGCGTAAGTGGCCCCGCCAATATTATGCGCGATAGCGATTTAGCTAAAGCGTCGATAGTAGATGCGATTAATATCGCTATTTCGAATGCGGGGAACGCCAACACATTTGAGCAAATTTCGCTGTCGCAGTGCGTGGTAGGCGCCGGTCTAGCTGGCGCAAACATTGAGTCTGCGAAGCAACAGTTTGAACAATGGCAGCACCCGTTTCATTCGCTACACGTGTTAAGCGATTTACACGCCGCATGCGTTGGAGCACACAATGGAAACCCGGGAGCAGCGATAATTATTGGTACGGGTTCATCGGGCACTATGTGGCAAGATGAATCTTTTCAAGATGTTGGTGGGCACGGGTTTCCTATTGGCGACAAAGCCAGTGGGGCTTGGCTAGGCTTAAAGGCCGTACAGCACACGCTATTGTGTTTAGATGAGTTGGAAGAAAAGGATGAACTTGCAGCAGAAGTGTGTAACGCCCTGCAATCATCATGTACCCAAGAAATTGTAGCGAAATGTGCGGAATTTAACACCCATCACTATGCCGCCTTGGTAGAACGTATGCTGCCTTTGCTATACACAAAGCAAAATAAGGTTACCGCACTTTTTGAAGAGGGTGCCGTGTACATTGCGCGTATGGCAAAGCGACTTCTTGCTAATCACAACCATTGTTTAGCCATGATAGGTGGGCTTAGCAATGTTTATTCAGCCTATTTTTCAGAATCCATCAAAGCGCGTTTAGTACCCTGCAAAGCAACGCCGCAGCAAGGTGCTATTTATCATGCAAAAGCCGCGTTTAATCACAAAGAAGGTGAGAAATGAGTTTATCTATAATGGCAAAAGAAGCCAGAGAGTTTCCGTCAGTTATTGCGCAGCAGTTAGATAAGAATGATGAAGCGATCAGTCAGTTAGCGGGTAGGTTACAGCAATTAAACCCTAACTTGATTTATATTATTGGTCGCGGCTCGTCAGATCATGCCGGCGTGTTTGGAAAATATCTCTTTGAAACCGAAATGGGTATTCCTGTGTGCAGTGCCGCCCTTTCAATAGCAGGCATATTCAAACGCCAATTGAATTTGAAGGGGGCGGTAGCTTTTATCATCTCTCAATCTGGTCGCAGCCCAGACATACTAAAGCAAACCGAGTCGGCCAAAAACGGCGGGGCGTTTACGGTTGCCTTCGTGAATGATGAAACATCGCCATTAGCCGAGCTGGCTGATGCCGTTATTCCTTTATCTGCCGGGGAAGAAAAGGCGGTTGCGGCTACTAAAAGCTTTTTAGCAACGCTGTCGGCGCTTCTTCATTTGTGTGCTTGTTGGAGCGAAAGTACCTCGCTATTTAATGCGCTAAAAGCCATGCCTTCGCAGCTAGAAGCGGTGATCAATGCACCGTCACAGCTAACAAAAGCCCATCTTGAAAATACGCGAAACACCATTGTTTTAGGGCGTGGCTTTGGCTATGCGGTTGGGCGAGAAGTAGCGCTTAAATTAAAAGAAGTATTGGGTATACACGCCGAAGCGTTTAGCAGTGCAGAGTTCATCCATGGCCCAGTGACGTTAGTTGAGAAAAAGCTCAAGCTTATTTCGTTAAACATAGAAGATGAGAGCGCACCTTTTCATCAAAACATGGTGCAAGATGTGAGATCCCGTGGCGGCGAGTGTATTGATCTGCAAGGCGGAGTAACGTCTTCACACCAAAGGCTGGACGCACTTTTACTAATGCAACGCTTCTATCTGGATATAGAGAAAATTGCCGTTGAATTAGGTTTGAACCCAGATACGCCACCCGGATTAAACAAGGTAACGAAAACCCAATGAAGAACATTATTCTGGCTGAAAAGGTGCTGATGAACGGTGCCTGGCAGCATAATCAGGTGCTGAGCATTGAAAAGGGTGTGATAGCTGACATTGCACCTCTTTCTTACTTTAAAAAAGACGCGACGGCGACAATCAACGAGCGCATACGTGGTGCAGTTATTCCAGGCTACATCGACACGCAGGTAAATGGGGGTGGGGGCGCAATGTTTAATCATGCTCCTACGCTTGAAAGCATAAACGTGATGGCCGAAGCACACCTGAAATACGGCACCACCACATTGTTCCCAACGCTCATTACCGACGATATAGACACCATTGAGCAAGCGGCTGACTCGGTAAGCGAGGCCATTGCACAGGCGCATCCCAGCGTTGAGGGGGTTCATTTTGAAGGGCCGCACCTTTCTGTTGAGAAAAAAGGCGTGCACTTGCCACGCTATATTCGCGCACTTTCAGATCGTGAACTGGCAACCTATACCCGAAGAGATATTGGGCAAGTCCTTATCACCGTTGCGCCTGAAAACGTGCCTTGCGACATCATCCGAGATTTGGTGGGGCAAGGGGTTATCGTTGCATTAGGGCATTCAAACGCACCGCTTGAAACCGTGCAAAATGCATTAGACGCTGGGGCATCAGGCTTTACCCACCTTTATAACGCCATGTCGCCACTGACTTCCAGAGAGCCTGGAATGGTGGGGGCGGCGCTACTTAACAACAGCGTGTGCGGGATAATTGTGGACCATCATCACATTCACCCCAAAGCGGTAGAGCTGGCTTATAAGGTAAAAGGGCCGCATCAGCTAATGCTGGTAACTGACGCCATGGCCCACGTGGGCGCAAGCGACGATACCATCGCGTTCTTCGATACTCATATCACGCGCCAAGGTAACAAGTTAACCACGCCCGACGGCACGTTAGCCGGTAGCTGTTTAGATATGCACGGCGCAGTAACGAACAGCATTAACGACATCAATATCGCATTAGAACATGCCAGTATCATGGCAAGCGCTACGCCAGCACGCTTCACCAAAATACATGATAGGGTAGGTGAAATAGAGGTAGGAAAGCGTGCTAACTTTCTAGTGATAAACAACGACAATACTCTGTTAGAAGTGTGGCAGAACGGAAGTAAACGCCTTTGCGCTAACTAACAACATAATAATAAATAAGAGATCTTTGCTATGACAACACAAGCTCAGTCGCAAGTACCCAACGCAACAGGAATGGGGCGCTTTGTACCTATTCTAAGTATCGGTTTACTGTTTTTCATTTTCGGCTTCATTACATGGCTAAACGGCGCATTAATTCCGTTCTTGCAAATGGTGTGCGAGCTAACTGAAATGCAAGCGTTGCTTATCGCCTTTTGTTTTTACATCGCTTATGTAGTCATGGCGCTTCCCATGGCAAAGATCCTGGAAAAAACTGGCTACCAGAAGGGCATGAGCTTAGGGCTTAGCATTATCGCCGTGGGATGTTTGTTGTTTGTACCTGCCGCGCTGAGCGCCATGTTCCCCGTGTTTTTGCTAGCACAATTTGTGGTAGGTAGCGGTTTGACCATACTTCAAACAGCATCAAACCCGTTCATTGTTCGACTGGGTAACGAAGAAAGCGCTGCCGCTCGCATTGCCTTTATGGGCCTGCTTAACAAAGCGGCTGGCGTGCTGGCTCCTATCGTTTTCACCAGCTTAGTGTTAAGTGGTTTGCCTGACGTAAACCAAGAGTCGTTAAACGCCATGCCACAAGACGTAAAAGCGACGCTAATTAATGATATGTCTGTCTCACTTATTCAGCCTTATATTGCAATGGCCATCGCATTGGGCGTACTGGCTCTGGTGTTTATGCGCCTTGCATTGCCAACCATTAATGATGAGCAAGATGAAGACGAAACTGTGGAAGCATCGCTTTCCTCAAATAAAGATAAAAAGATCCTGCATTTCCCACACTTAGTATTGGGCGCAATAAGCCTGTTTTTCTACGTTGGGGTAGAAGTTATCGCTGGCGACACCATTGGGTTGTATGGCTCTTCAATTGGCGTAGAAAACGCGACCACGCTTACGTCTTTTACCATGATTGCTATGGTTATCGGGTATGCAGTAGGCCTTATTTGTATTCCTCGATTTATTTCTCAGCAAACGGCGCTACTAAGCTCTGCGGTGTTTGGCGTAGTTTTCACTACGTGCATCCTAATGAGCTCAAACACTGATACTGGGATCTCTCAAGTGCTGTGGGGATGGACGGGCGTGCAATCGCTTCCTTTCTTACCTAACAGCGTGACGTGTATTGCGCTTCTTGGCTTGGCAAATGCCTTGGTGTGGCCTGCAATTTGGCCGCTGGCGCTAAATAATTTAGGTAAATACACTGCACAGGGTTCGGCACTACTTATTATGGGTATTGCAGGTGGTGCTATTTTGCCCATGGTTTACGGCGCAGCCAGCGAGCTAGTAGGTGGTCAAAGTGCCTATGCGATTATGCTGCCTTGCTACTGCTTTATTGCTTACTACGCCGTATTGGGCTGTAAAAAACAACGCTGGTAAATGCCAGTGTTTTCCGTGTAACTCACGGGTTAACTGTTTAAAGAAATGCGCTTTTTAGCGCATTTCTTGTTGTTGGTCTGCGCTGCTGCATTAAAAGTGGTGCTGTCGCATTAAAGTCGGTGCTGTCACATTAGAAAAGGCAAGTAGTTGCGGTAGTTTGACGAGTCTTCACCAACTCTTAACTTATACTGAATATTTGTATTTCTGATGTTCAGTGTTTAATACATTTGCTTTTTAAATGTATTGATAAAAATTTCCAATTTGTTGCATAAACGTTAGCTCACTATACTCAATTTCGTTTTCTACCTTTCAAATTAAAAAGAGTAAGTGGAATGTCTAGTACCACCGCCCTACACGCAAAGCACCTAGAAGCCGGTGCGAAAATGGTCGATTTCTTCGGCTGGGATATGCCAATTAACTATGGTTCACAAATTGAAGAGCATCACGCTGTGCGTCAAGACGCCGGTATGTTTGATGTGTCTCACATGACCATTGTTGACGTAAAAGGCGCGCAAGCCAAAGCGTATCTTCAGTACCTTTTAGCCAACGACGTGGCAAAATTAAAAGACAAAGGCAAAGCGCTATACAGCGGCATGCTTAACGAAGAAGGCGGTGTTGTAGACGACCTTATCGTTTATCACTTCGACGAAACTAACTATCGCCTAGTAGTTAACTCAGCAACGCGCGAAAAAGACATGAACTGGTTAATGAGCAAAGCAGAAGGCTTTGACGTAACCATCACCGAGCGCCCTGAATTTGCCATGATTGCCGTACAAGGCCCTAACGCAAAAGAAAAAGCCGCTAACCTGTTCAGCGCAGCGCAAAAAGAAGCGGTAGCGGGCATGAAGCCATTCTTTGGTGTACAAGCAGAAGACTTGTTCATTGCCACCACAGGTTATACCGGTGAAGCAGGCTACGAAATTATGGTGCCAGCTGAGCAAGCGGAAAGCTTCTGGCAAGCACTGCTAGACGCGGGCGTTAAGCCATGCGGCCTAGGTGCGCGTGACACCCTTCGCCTTGAAGCAGGCATGAACCTGTACGGCCAAGATATGGACGAAACCATATCGCCACTAGCGGCAAACATGGGCTGGACAATTACATGGGAACCGGCTGAGCGTGATTTCGTAGGGCGTAAAGCACTAGAAGCGCAGCGCGAAGCAGGTACCGACAAGCTAGTAGGCTTGGTGATGACTGAAAAAGGCGTGCTGCGTCACGGTCTTAAAGTGAAAACAGAAAGCGGCGAAGGCGTTATCACTTCAGGTACGTTCTCTCCAACACTAGGTCACTCAATTGCGATGGCACGAGTACCAAGTGATGTTGGTGAAACAGTAGAAGTGGAAATGCGCAAAAAGTGGGTTACAGTAAAAGTGGTTAAGCCCTCCTTTGTTCGCAATGGAAAAAGTGTTTTATAAGTTAACAGAGAATAACAGGAACGATTATGAGCAACATCCCAACTGATTTACGCTATGCCGCTACGCACGAATGGGTTCGCCCTGAAGGTGACGGTGTTTTCACTGTAGGTATTTCTGAGCACGCACAAGGCTTACTTGGCGACATGGTTTTCGTTGATTTGCCAGATGTTGGCGACGCAGTAAGCACTGGCGACGACGTATGTGTTGCTGAATCGGTAAAAGCAGCGTCTGACGTTTACGCGCCAATTTCAGGTGAAATTGTAGCAATTAACGAAGACCTAGAAGATTCACCAGAACTAGTTAACTCTGACCCATACGGCGACGGTTGGCTATTCAAAATTAAAGCTGACGATGCGGCAGAAGTAGAAGGTCTACTAGACGCTGAAGGCTACGAAAACAGCATCGACGAAGAGTAATTCGTTACGCAGTTTTAAAAGAACCATAATTTGAAAAGGGGCATGAAGATAATTCAGCCCCTTTTTAACTTAAAGATTTAACGCGCCCTTGCGGCAACCATTACGAGTGCTTAACAACGTTATGTCGAATACTTCCCCTACATTGGCTCAACTAGAGCAAAAAGATACATTTATCCGCCGTCACATTGGCCCGGGTAAAGGCGAAATTGAAGAAATGCTGTCTGCTATTGGTGCAAGCTCACTAGACGATTTAATTGAGCAAACTGTACCGGCAGGTATTGCGCTACCAGAGCCACTAAAATGTGGTGAAGGGGCGACAGAAGTTGAAGCATTAAGTGAACTTAAAGCCGTTGCGCAAAAGAACAAAATTAACCGTTCTTTCATTGGTATGGGTTACTACGATACCCACGTACCAAACGTTATTCTTCGCAACGTGCTAGAAAATCCAGGTTGGTACACAGCGTACACGCCTTACCAGCCAGAAATTGCCCAGGGTCGTTTGGAAGCTATTCTTAACTTCCAGCAAGTAACCATTGACCTAACTGGCCTAGAGCTAGCATCGGCGTCATTACTTGATGAAGGTACAGCGGCAGCAGAAGCCATGGGCCTTGCTAAGCGAGTGTCTAAGAACAAAAAAGCGAATGCGTTCTTTATTGCTAACGACGTTCACCCGCAAACGGTTGACGTGGTAGAAACCCGCGCTGAAATGTTTGGTTTTGAAATCATCAAAGGTGCGGCAGAAGAAGCAGCAGAACACGACGTATTCGGTGCGTTACTTCAATATCCAACCTCTACCGGTGAAGTAAAAGACATCAGCGACATCATTGCAGCAGTACAAGCGAAAAAAGGGATTGTGGCAGTAGCCGCTGACCTAATGAGCTTGGTTATGCTTAAGTCGCCTGGCGAGCTAGGTGCAGACGTTGCACTTGGTAGTGCACAGCGCTTTGGTGTACCAATGGGCTACGGTGGCCCACATGCGGCATTCTTTGCTACACGCGACAGCTACAAGCGTTCATTACCTGGCCGTATTATTGGTGTAAGTAAAGACACCCGTGGTCGCCCAGCACTTCGCATGGCGCTACAAACCCGTGAACAACACATTCGCCGTGAAAAAGCGAACTCGAACATTTGTACAGCGCAGGTGCTGTTAGCCAACATGGCAAGCTTCTACGCGGTATACCACGGCCCACAAGGCCTTAAAACCATTGCTGAGCGCATTCACCGCTTCGCCGACATTCTTGCTACTGGTTTGAACCAAAAAGGTTTAGCTCTTAAGCACAGCACGTACTTCGACACGCTAACCGTAATGGTAAGCAACAAAGAAGACGTACTAGAGAAAGCCTATGCAAAAGGCATGAACCTGCGCGCAGACCTTGAAGGTGCGGTAGGTGTGTCGCTAGACGAAACTACCACACGTGAAGACATTGTTGCGCTATTCGACGTACTGCTTGGTGAAGAACACGGCTTAACAGTGGAAGGTCTGGATGCAGAAGTAACCACGCAAGACGTAAAATCTATTCCTGAAGGTTTAGTACGTACTAGCGACTTCCTAACCCACGAAGTGTTTAACAAGTATCACTCTGAAACAGAGATGCTTCGTTACATCAAGAGCCTTGAAAATAAAGATTTGGCGCTTAACCACTCAATGATTTCATTGGGTTCGTGCACCATGAAGCTAAATGCAACGGCTGAAATGATCCCTGTAACATGGGCTGAATTCGGTCAGCTTCACCCGTTTGCACCACTAGACCAAGCTGCAGGCTATCAAGAAATGATTGCCGAGTTAAGCGAGTGGCTAATTAACGTAACAGGTTACGATGCGCTTTCAATGCAGCCTAACTCAGGTGCACAAGGTGAATACGCAGGCCTATTGGCTATTCAACGTTACCACGAAAGCCGTGGCGAAGGTCACAGAAACGTGTGTCTAATTCCAAGCTCTGCCCACGGTACTAACCCTGCGTCTGCGCAAATGGTTAGCCTTAAAGTGGTAGTAGTAGCGTGTGATAGCAAAGGTAACGTAGACCTTAACGACCTTCGCAAGAAAGCGGAAGAAGTGGGCGATAACCTGTCGTGCGCCATGATCACGTATCCGTCTACTCACGGTGTATATGAAGAAACCGTGCGCGAGATTTGTGACATTGTTCACCAATACGGCGGTCAGGTTTATATGGATGGCGCGAACATGAACGCGCAGGTGGGCATTACGTCACCTGGCTTCATTGGTTCAGACGTATCGCACCTTAACCTACACAAAACCTTCTGTATTCCACACGGTGGCGGTGGCCCAGGCATGGGACCAATTGGTGTTAAGTCGCACCTTGCGCCATTCCTACCAAACCACACTGTTGTTAACGTAGAAACGGCGGGCAAAGACTGTGGTGCGGTATCGGCAGCGCCATGGGGCAGTGCATCAATTCTGCCTATTAGCTACATGTACATCAAAATGATGGGTAGCGCAGGCCTTCGCCGTGCAACCGAAGTTGCTATTCTTAACGCTAACTATGTGGCTAAGAAGCTAGAAGGGCACTTCCCAGTGCTTTACAAAGGCAACAATGGCCGCGTAGCGCACGAATGTATTATCGACCTTCGCCCGCTTAAAGAAGCAAGCGGTGTGACCGAGCTAGATATCGCGAAGCGCTTAAACGACTACGGCTTCCATGCGCCAACCATGAGCTTCCCAGTAGCGGGTACGCTTATGATTGAGCCAACCGAGTCGGAAGCCAAGTACGAATTAGACCGTTTCATCAACGCCATGGTTAGCATTCGCCAAGAAATTGCCAAAGTAGAAAGCGGCGAGTGGGATGCGACTGACAACCCGCTACACAATGCACCGCACACGCTAGCTGACATCTGTGATAGCGACTGGAACCGCAACTACGACCGCATGCTAGCGGCGTACCCAGCACCAGAAGTACACAGAAACAAGTTCTGGCCAACGGTTAACCGTATTGATGACGTTTACGGCGACCGAAACCTGATCTGCTCTTGCCCTAGCATTGAGAGTTATGTTGAGGAATAGGGTGTTTTAGCGGCGTTGCTGCTAAAGCTTTTCTTGATTTGAAAGGCGAACCTGTTGGTTCGCTTTTCTGTGCTAGTTCTTGCTGTTCATTTACTAGTCTCATAGCTATGCCTAAAAAAAACAATATTTAGAAGAATAGGGACCGAAATTAATTTGAGTAGAAGTGAACTCAAAACAGGCCACTTCCCAGTATACTTAACGGCTATTAGCAACTTATTCTTTTAACCTATAGGTGCTAATAAAGGCTATAGTGAAAAACGAGTTTAGCTTATAAGTATGAGTCGTTACTTGCCATTTCGGCACGCAAGGAAATTTCTAAACGCTTATGAAGTTTACATCTCTCATCTTCAATAACTCTATAGTTGATCATTTTTCTTATCAACTCATGAACTCTATAAGTCAGTCCATTTGCAGTCACATAATTAACTAACCATTCGATTTCGTATGCATGTTGAGAGTATAGTAGAAAAACATCATTCCACCACGGTGAAAGTAATAGTTTGTCAAACTTAACATTGCGCAAGTTTACAAGGTGCTCAGATACTAAATACTCTTGAAAGCGAAGGTGGCCAAACCCATATTTCCCGTTAGGATTTATCAAGATGATTTCACAAGGAGAAACAAGTTCAGAGAAAACTCGTTTTGCTAATTCATTATTTCCGACGTGTTTACTTAGAACTTTCAATAAACTATCTTCTTCAATCTCCCTTAAATTTTTAGAGTGCATAACATATGCGAGGTGCCTGCAACTGCTCATAATTAAGTCAGGTGATGAAAGCATCCTATTAATTCCCTTAAATTTATCAAAAACACCGCTGAGAAGTTCAAACCGTTTTTTGTACAACGTCGCTTCTGAAGTTGGTAGTTGTACTCCAGACTCTTTAAGTGTAGCCATAATAGTGGCAGATAAAGGGTTAGTGATAACATTATCCAATTCAGGGTTTTTATCTAGATGCTCAATTAATTCTTTTACTATGTTGTTGTCTTCAGAAAACCATTTGCAAAAGAACTCTTCTTTACTAGCCTTAGAAAAAGGTAAAAGTGAAATATTGACAAACCCTAATGACGGTAAATCTTTGACTGTGAAGCGTGAAGAAGTTATAATTTGACACTTTGTGAAAATAGAAGAAAAATTTCGAATACTATTTAGTATCCATGGATACCGAACGATTGCTTCATCAATACTATCTAATATCAAACATGTCTCTGAGTTTTTGAAATGCTCACTTAAAGACTGAAAAGAAAAGTGATCAATACCTAGTTTATTCATAAAAAAAGATATTCCATCAATCACATTGGCTTCTGAGTTCTTATCCATATATACAGCTAACTCGCTGAGAGTCATATAAATAGTCAGCTTATTTGGATAATTGTTATAAAGATCGATTGCGTGAATTTGGAGATTCGTTGTTTTTCCTGAGCCAGCTTCACCGAGTATTATTATATTCTTCCCAGAGTGAAACGCTTCCTTTATCGAAATTTTAGCGGGAGTTCTCTCTATCTTTAAATCGACTTTCTTAAAAGCACTTTCATTATTTTTTATTATTTTGTAGCAAATGTCGATTGTCTGAGAGTTTGCTAAATAATTTTTGACGTTGATGTCACCATTTCTTTCCATTTTTAAAAGCAAATCTATTGAGGATTCTAGTCTTTTGCAGATTAATTTTGAATGAATACTTATTTTATAATTTTCTGCTTTTTCGTCTTTTTTATACCTAAGTTCTTTTATTTCATTCCTAACTGGTTCTATTTTTTCTAAAATCTCTTTTATCTTAGATACTTCATTGTTGAAATTTTTGAAGTCCTCGTTGGATAGTTTTACATGTCTATACTCAAAGAATATAAAGTCATCAAACTCTGAAGATGAACTATGGGGGAAGACTTTAGAGAATGAGCTATTAGAAACCAAGTTGCTAATTGAACTTCGGGCAGAAAGAATATAAGACGACTTACTATCAATTTTTTCAGATATTTTCTTTTGCTCTGCGAGATCACTGTCTGCTATAGATAGCTCGTTTTCGTTATAAAAATAAAATCCGAGATTGCGGTTGCTGAGTGTGTTTAATATTTTAGCATCGTGAATTTCCTCACCTTTAATATCTATTGATTCTGAAACGCATTTAAAATAACTCATTGTTCTGCTTTCTTTCGAGTTACCTAACTTTAAACTTGTTTCGCAATAAATTTTGCAGAGCTCCTTCTTTTGTGAGCTAAAATGTAATGCATCCATTAAAGAGTCATTAGACAGCTTAGGTCTTATTTTTTCTCCAATATAAGATTCATCACCAGAAATAATCCTGATGAGACCTTCATGGTGTTTTTCTATTAGAACTAGGAGTCTTTTGCCATCAATAATATTAACTCCCTGCTGTATCAATGAATAAAAGGCACCCTTATGTGTATCATATGATTTTTCTGGTATTTCATAAGGAGTTATAAACATTCTACTCTTTAATAAAATTTCGCTACCCGTATCGGGGCATATTACGGGCTCTTTACTCAACTGCTCTAACTGATTTATGAGCTGTTGAAAGCTCTTTTGACTAGTGTTTGGTGTGCCCTCTATCTTCTTAACTTGAACGCCTATGAATTCATTGTTTCCTATTGGGTCCTTTCTGTAGATTATTAGATCTCTACCCTTTTCGTACTTTCCACCTGTGAAGGCTACTCTGCAACCATAAATTTTTTCAAATAGCGGTAAAAGTACCGTTTTGGAAAGCCGATCCTCGTCCATTTTAATTAATTTATCTATCATTGCTTACCATCCATAAAGGGACTCTCTACTTAAAAAATTTGTCACTGTTAGCAATCTACTCTCAGTAAACAGCTTTGGTACAAGTTCGAATTACGCCGTGCCTCATTCGCGCCAAAAATTTAACAAGGAAGACATAATTTAGCGTAAGAAATACCATCAGTTACTCTTTCCGCTCACCCCGAATATTCCCATCCATCACAACCGTCTTAACCAGTCCATTTTCTTCATCCATCTCAAAACGAACACTACTCCCATTCTTAGCAAAAAATCGTCCGCCACCCTCATGAAAATATTCTTCATTCTCAACGTAAGGTAAGGCGTTAAGCACAAAACCATTGGCTGTTTTTTCTAGCACCACATTAACGTTAACAGGTTTAGTCACCACATAGGTTCCAATGTATTTACTCAGTTCCTTTTGGCTTATGGGTACTAACTTCCTAACTTCAGCTTCCGAGTAGCCTACTTTTAACGCTTCTTTTAGCCGTATTTCTAGTTCAGTTATTAACTGCCTGCCGTTATTGCCGTTCGTCATAATGGCGTAGCCGTTGCCCGTATCTAGTTCAATATATAGCTGCGACATAAACCCAGCATCTGCGCCGCCGTGGCCAAAGCCTAGAATCTCCCCATTGTCATCCATATTGATGAAGAAGCCTATTCCTACATTGGGTGGCTCAATACTCGGCGTATTGTTGGTTAACATTTCCTGCGCGGTGGCTTGCGATATCCAGTCGGTTTTCTGCCCTAAATACGCACTGCGCACGCCGCTTGCCAATTTCAACATGTCTGATGGCGTACTCCACATGCCTGCAGCTGCTAATGTGGCGTAGGTATGGGCGCCACCCTTAATTGGCGCACCGTCTCCGTCATACGGCGTCGCCATATTGTTTGATAGTTTTTTCGATATGGGCTGGTCGAAGCCAGAGCGCGTCATGCCTAAAGGTTTAAACAAAAGCCGTTGTGACATAGTTGGCAAGGGCTCGTTAGCTACGTCTTGCAAGGTAAGCTGAGCAAGCGTAGTACCGCCACCGGAATAACGCATTTGCGTGCCAGGTTGAATATCAACAACAACAGCGTCGGTATTGGCGGGAACTGCACCTTCTAGCACTTGCTGCAAGTTAGGCACTGGTTCACCCGCCGCGTAACCAGGAAAGCCATGTACTGTGGTACCTGCCGTGTGACTCAATAATCTGCGTAAAGAAACAACGTCTTGCCCAGTCCATTCGTGTTCAGGCAACTGCCAGCTGGTGAGTAAGGTATTAACATCTGCGTCTAAATCTAGCGGGTTATCTTCGCGATATTTCATTAAAACGGTTGCAAAAGCGGGTTTAGAGATACTTCCAGCTTGGAACACCGTGTTTTCATCAACAGCCAATTCAGTGGTTAAATCTTTAACGCCGCTTTGCATGGTCCAAGCTATTTGCCCATTTCTCATAAACGCGACAGATACCCCAGGCACATCATAATGCGCTTGTCTTTGTTCTAAAGATTGGTAATCAACCTCTTGCTCTTCAATTCGAGTGCGTTCAGTAAGCCCAGATTTTAAAAGGTTGGCTTCTTTTGACTCTGCGGCAGCTGAGGGAGAGGCGGGCAGAGTTTCAGGCTCTGTACAGCCCAATAACGACGCTAAACAAAGCGAAAGTGTTAAAGAGGCGAAGATCTTGTTTGTTTTCATTATGTGTATTCCATTACGAGTGAACGTACCAGAGTACGTCCCTACTATTGTTCGGTCAATGCTGACGATTTTCTAGTTCAGGCACTTGATAGCTAGTCGCCTGTACCTTCCGCAATCTTCTTTCGCAAGTTAGCTAGCCGCGTTTTATAAGCACCATTTTCAACATTTTCTTCATAGCTCATTGCTAGCGCTTTCTCTCGCATTTCAAGTGCCATGGCTAATTCGCCGTTAGCTTCATAACCGTCTGCCAGGCTGTCGTAGGCATCAGATTTGTTAGGGAAGCGAGCTATATTTTTCTTAAAAATTGCAATGGCAGAGTCAAAGTCTTGTTTGTTTAACGCCGCATAACCCGCGTGGTTTACTGCTTTATATTCTGGCTTTGCTTCAAAAGCGTATTTTGCAGAAAGGTCTTTATAGTATTGCTCTACCGCAGGAATACCTTCTTGTATTATCGCACCTGTTGGGC